>JAABUZ0100003515.1_pt1 | contig 23107 bp, 27 predicted proteins | sample 5562091 | NCBI WGS metagenome assembly JAABUZ01 (sample SAMN12813069, study PRJNA571459) | rock metagenome | isolation source: Antarctica rocks | place: Antarctica: Victoria Land, Linnaeus Terrace sud | collected 2015-12-21
CTTTTGAGATAGCCCACTTCAATGGTGGCCTATTTGGAGACGATGAAGCCCTGGAACTAACCGCGCTCGACATGGGAACGCTCCGTAAGGCAGCCGCGCTCGATTGGTCGAACGTGGAGCCGTCCGTTTTCGGTACGCTTTTTGAGCGGAGCCTCAACCCGGATAAACGCTCGCAGCTTGGAGCGCACTACACTAGCGCCGAAGACATTCTCCTCATCGTGGAACCCGTCGTCATGGCCCCATTAGAAGCTCGTTGGGCAGTGGTCAAGGCAGAGGCCACGGCCATAGCAAAAAGCTCCGTCAGCTCCAAGGGAGCCACTTACAACAAGCTCAGAGACCAAATGCAGGCGAAGCTCTATGGATGGGTGGAAGAACTGGCGCGCATCCGGATTTTAGATCCCGCTTGTGGAAGCGGAAACTTCCTCTATCTCGCGCTCAAGCGCATGCTGGACCTATGGCACGAAGCGCGTCTCTTTGCAGCGGAACACGGGCTCCCGACCGTTCTGCCAGAGATGGTTCACCCCTCGCAGCTTTATGGGCTGGAACTGAATACCTAACCAACGCAACGCTGAAGAACCTGATCGAGTCTGCCTATGGCGTGCAAGACTATCAGCTCATTGGCGGTCCGAGCTGGCTAAGTACTCAACGCTTTGACATCGAACTCCGGAGTCCCGGCGTAGCATCCACTTCTCCCGATGGCCCCTTGCCGGGGGGCGCAATCGACGCCGCTCTGCAGAAGATGCTTGATGATCAGTTTCATCTGATTGTGAACCATGGAACAGCAGAGATCCCGGGGTACCAGCTGGTGCTCGCTGATTCAGGGCCGAAGCTCATTGAGGTTCCGATCCAATCGGATCCATTGCTGAAGGAGCCAGTGTCGAACTCAAAGGTCATGGTCAGGAATGAGTCCGGTCAGCTATCTATGACAGGTCGCATATCACTCCTCGTGAATGCCATCTCTGCAAACCTTGGTGTACCCGTTGAAGATAAGACTGGCCTGAGCGGCAATTACGATGTGATGCTGCACTGGTCCAACGTCCCGAATCGGGCCGAGAATCTAACGGCTGCTCTCCAGGAGCAACTTGGCTTGAAGTTGGAACCCAGGCAACAAGTAATAAAAACCATTGCTGTCAGTCAGGTCGAGATGCCTACCGAAAAGTGAAGAGCACTAAAGGACGAAGCCTCCCACCATAGATGGAAGGCTTTACTCTATCCGAAGCCTAATACGTGTTTGCTTCGACGTGAAACCAGTAATCGGTGGCCGCTAATACAGCTTCTGTCATGTATCCCTGGCCCTGCCATGGCAGACCTAGCCAGTACCCACGGCTGTCCCATTCGTCGCGATACAGACTCACTACACCGATGTGTTGCTCAGGGGCAGCTTTTAGCCTGAGCGTCCAATGCCATTCATCTCCCCGCTCAATCGCAGGAAGAATGCTGTCTCTGTAAGACTCCAAGGCTGTTCCTGCCGGATAGGGCCAAGGCACTCTCGCCGTTAGATAACGGACAATCTCCCACTCAGGGAAAAGCCGCTGGGTTTGTTCCGCATCCTCAAGTTTAAGGGGAACCAAGATCAACCGATCCGTTTGGAGTTCAGGGTATGCCATTGGAAGTCTGATCGCTATATGGCCATTTGAGGTATACACGGCGCTACATTCAAGCAGGTTTACTGGCGCTGGCCTGCGAGCCACTCTTGGCGGTGCCTCATTTGAGTAGATGACACCTTCGCCACGTCTACCAAGTGATACTCCTGGTGGGTCGGCTGCGCCACAGTCAATGGAGAAGCTACAATCTGCAACCCCACCCAATTGAGATAGCGAGAGTAGTTCAGTTCGGTCGTGCCCGAGACGTAATCGGAAAAGAAGCTTGCCAGACTCGTGCCAGTCACCTGCTCAGCTGCTTTTTGGAGAGCCGGGTCACCTCCAAAGCATCTTTTGTCCTCCCCGTATGTTCGGTCGAGCAGTTGGAATAGGTCTCTGAGTGACTTGCGGCCATTTGTGTCCTGCCGAATCGCAAGGTCGAGCAGTACTCCAACAAGTTCTCCCTTGCTGTAGTAGCTAATGCTGCGATCAGGGGCGTTGTAGGCGGTATCCGCAGACATCCACACTTGCCGGCTCGCATCTTCTAGAGACTGAGAGGCGCGAGCCGGGGTGTTCTGGAGACTTGTCACAAGCCCGTCAACTCGATCTATGTAGTCGTTGAGAGAGAGCAGGCCGGAGCGAAGGAGGATGATCCGCGTCACGGTGCTGGTGAGTCCTTCGCTAAACCATAGTGTCTCGAAATACTGCTCGTGAACGAAGTCGATCGGTTCCATGCTGCACGGTCGGATGCGCATGACATTCCAGACATGGAAAAGTTCATGGGCGCTGACGCTGTCAGCCGCGCCAACGCCCTCTTCAATGGACTTTGCAGGAATCTGGATGGCCGTTGAGGTCGGATGTTCCATTCCCTCCACATCCCCGGCATCCGGAAAGCTGTAAAGGAAAAGGTAGCTCCGTAATGGCGAGCCACCCATCCACTCGGTTTCGGCTTTCACGATCAGCGCATCACGTCGCAACAGCTCCACTTTGTTGAAGGAGTGCTTTGCCGCGATGACAACGTTGACGGATACTCCGCCTGTTGAAAAAGTCGCGCGATCGAACGTCCCGATCCAGAACGGCGTTTCCGCTAGGTCTTGGTAGTTTCGTGCCGCAAAGCTCTCCCCAGTTTCTGGGAGTGCGGTCGTCACGCTCCAGTGCGGGGGAAGCCCACTAAATGCAACCGTGATCGGTACTTCTCGGCTTGCCGGAGAGTACATCAAGGCGAGCGCCGGGTTCAGGAGGACCTGATCCGCACTGATCTCCAATCCATACGCGCCAGGGAGATCACAGCGGACGTCATACTCGATCCTGTGTGCTTTGGCAGGACCTGACACCGCCCAGGTTGTCTTATCGACGGAATGCATGGGCAGAGGAGAACCGTCCTGGGAAAAGGCTTTGAGGTTTAAGACATATTGAGCAAAATCGCGAATTTGGTAGAGCGCGTACCAAGTGGGCAGTTGAACGATCCGCTCTCCATGGTCAGCAGGAAAAGCTACCGAGACGTGGAGTGTGTGGCCTTCATGCCTGCTGACATCTATCGCATAGGAGGTGCGAAGGGCGGCTGCCTGTCCATAGGCCGCAGCGGAAAGCGCGAGGTAAGCCATCGCAAAGGAGGTTAGCTGCACCTTTGTCATAGATCACAGTACGATGCGGAGACTTGCTTGGTTCGGTGTGGCCCTGGGGTATACCGTATCGCCACGTTGCATGAGGCCCTGAAAAGGCGTGGCATAGGGTTGATTTCTGGTTTACGCTACACTCAATGCGCAAAGTAGTAAAGCCTATTGCGACACATCCGCCGAAGGGACAGACGGTGGGGTACGTGAGGGTGAGCAGCTTCGAACAAAACGAGAGTCGCCAGCTCGAAGGGCTTGAGCTAGACCGCGTGTTCCTGGACAAAGCATCGGGCAAGAATATTCAGCGTCCGCAGCTCGAAGCTCTGATGAAGTACGTCCGGGATGGCGATATGGTGATTTGCCACTCGATGGATCGCCTGGGCCGAAACCTTGTGGACCTGCGAAGGACGGTGACAGACCTGACCTCCCGGAAGATCGGCATCCGCTTCATCAAAGAGAACCTAACCCTGACCGGCGACGACTCACCGATGGCAACGCTGTTGCTTAATATGATGGGGTCGTTCGCGGAGTTTGAACTGGCGTGGAGCCGGGAACGTCAGCGAGAAGGGATCGAGCTGGCGAAGCGGGCCGGTAGCTATAAAGGTCGCAAGCGTCTCCTTACGCCGGATCGGGCGGCTGAGCTGGGTCGTCGCCTGGGCGAGGGGGAGAGTAAAGCGGCTCTGGCAAGGGAGTTCGGGCTGGATCGGACAACGGTCTATCGCTACATAGGACGGGCAAAGGCGACGCATCCCAGCCGGGGAGGGGCAGGGAAGTGACGCCCATCATTCAGAGAGTCATGCACTGTCCTTGCGGGAATCCCAAGGTCTTGGCCTTGGGGCGTTCACCTGCCTCATAATTTGTCGAGCGAAATGCTCAATGGACCGTCTATACGGCTAGAGACGACATTGATCTGAGTAGAGAAGGCATGTGAGCCCATAAACAGTTTTGAGTTGCAGATCCACGCAGTTCACGCCCGGCCTGAGGAACGTTCTCATTCCCGAACGCCTCATTCTCCGAGTCATTCGGGTCTTCTTACCATGTGCGCGGGAGGGGCTGAGAGATGCTGAAATGGACCATCGGACTACTCGGAGTTGTGTTTCTGGCGTCTTGCGATCTTCATGCTTCTGACCCAGCGAAGGCTTCGCCCAGTGATGTGCACGTAGACCATGTGACAAGCTGTCTTTTGCCTCCGGTGTTAATTCAAGGAGAGGTCCGGGAGTGTAAGACGTTGGCTGCACGCATGGCCGAGCTGAAGATTCCAGGCGTCAGCATCGCTGTCGTCCATAACGGGACGGTTGTTTGGGCGAAAGCCTTTGGTGTTCAAGGGCCAGATGGAAAGCAAGTCACAGAGACCACGCTGTTTCAAGCCGGGTCCATCAGTAAACCGATAACTGCCATGGCTGCGCTTCGTCTCGTGCAGGATGGAAAACTGTCGTTAGATTCCGACATCAATCAGGTGCTCACTTCTTGGCATTTGCCTTCAGGTTTAGCCCCAGACACCAAAGCGACTCTTCGTGAGCTGCTGACTCATACGGGTGGGATCAGCGTCCACGGCTTTCCTGGCTATCCAGCTGGAGCAGCGGTGCCCAGCCTGGTACAGGTGCTCGATGGCAGCAAACCCGCAAATACGGCTGCAATCAGGATCGAGAGATCGCCGGGCACCGAATGGAATTATTCAGGCGGAGGCTTCACTGTGATGCAGCAGGCTCTGATTGACGCGACGCATGAGCCATTTCCGAAGCTGATGGCCAGCACAGTACTAGGACCAATTGGAATGGAGCACAGCACCTACGAGCAGCCGCTACCTGCTGCTCTGCGGTCGAACGCCGCTGTCCCATATGCAAAGGGGGGGAAACCAGTGGAGGGCGGTGCGCATACATACCCAGAAATGGCCGCTGCGGGCTTATGGACCACGCCATCAGATCTCGCGCACTACATCCTTGAGGTGCAGAATTCAATGGTGGGCAAAGCAAATCATGTTCTTGATGCCAAGACAACTAACGCAATGCTCACGCCCGGAAAGAACAAGTGGGGGCTTGGTGTTGAAACGGGGGGCTCAGACGCGAACCCGTACTTCACTCATGGCGGGGTCAATGAAGGCTTTCAGAGCCTCTTTGTGGCTTACGAAAAAGCTGGCGGGGATGGAGCCGTTGTGATGACAAACTCGGTTGGTGGTTTGGGAATCGCACAAGAGGTGATGCGGAGCATCGCTGCTGAGTATGCATGGCCAGACTTTCAGCCATCCGTCCGCACACTGGCCAAGGTAGATCGAAGTGTACTTCAACGCTACGTGGGAACGTACATGGCTACTCCCACATTCAGCGTGGTTTACACGCTCGAAGGGGATCAGCTGTTTGCGCAGGCCAGCGGCCAGGAGAAGTACCCCATCTATCCTGAAGACCAATCAAAGTTCTTCATGAAAGTCGTGGACGCTGAGATAGACTTCCATATGGCGAGCGACGGCCAGGTGGATTACCTCGTTTTGCACCAAGGTGGCCAGGACTACAAGGAGATGAAGAAATGAAGCGGTTTGACCTCTTTTGGGCTTCTCCGATAACACTCTGCTGCGTGCTGCTATTCACCACTGGCGCGTTGGCGTCGGCCATCCCTGAACCAGGCAGCCCAGCCCCGGACTTCACCCTGACTTCCCAATCTGGCTCGCAGGTTTCCCTTAAGGCTTACAAGGGGAGTTGGATCATCTTGTTCTTCTTCGGCGATCATTCCAGTTCAGATGTGGACGTCTCTGCACGTAATCTTCAGCGTGACATGGCCAAGTATGCTGGCTTCCATGCTCAGGTTATCGGTATTGGTAGAACATCAGCAGAGAACAATCGGGATTGGGCACAAAAGAATGGGATTACCTTCCCATTGCTCTCTGATCCAGATCAGAAAATTGCAAACGCATACGGCGTTCCAGCGAATGGTTCCAACAGCACCACTGATGGTGGGTTGTATGAAGTAATCCTTACACCGGACGGCAAAGTGCAACTCCCGGGGATCGTGACCTTTAATGCTGAAGGCCAGAGCGGACATCTCTTGGCCTGCTTACAGTATTTCAAAGATCAGCAGAAGTAGTTTGTTGCTTCGGTGATGAATCGGGTTCTCGTCAATGTGTCCTCAAGCGATTGGGCGGTTCACTTCATTGCTCCGGATGGACGTACGCGCATCGGGCCGTGGCTGTTGCACGATACAAGCTCGGAAGTCGATGCTCTCCTGGCCTGGGGAACTATCTCGCCGGATGAGATGGAAGAGCATGCCCTGAACATCCGGCGATGGGGAGCTTCTAGCGTGGTGTGGGAGCTTACGGATCGTCAGCTTGGGCAGCTCATCGAGCGCGGCGAGGGTTGGCCGTGGACTGGCTATGAGTTAAGGAAGATGAAGAAGCAGGGAAGTACCCGCCTCGCCGGTTGGCTTATCGGTCTAGTCTGACGGGAAAGATTGTGTCCGGGGCGCATCAATCACAGCGCAAAAATTTACGTGATGGGAGAGGTTCTTAGCGGCGATGCCACTGAAAGGCCAATTCTTCTTGACGGTTGCAAAACCAGCCGTGGTCGGAGTGATACAGCTCCCGGCTTGAGGCGATTCTTCCGCAAAACCGGCAATCCTCCTGTCCCTTTTTGCGAAAGATGATGTGGAGAAAGCGGGAGAGATGTCGCGAGAGCGCCTGCATAATGTCGTTGTATGGTCTGTGACACACCATCTATATCGACCGTAAGCTGCCTGGACGGAGTAGGAAATCCAACTTTTGTGCGATCATTTGCTGCTTTCATGGTGTCCGCGCAGGTGATAGCAGCCGTTGTTGTCAATGCAGAGCAACCGTGTTCGGCTCTGTTTATCAAAGTAGATGGTGGCGGTGCCGTTCACGTCCTCGACATCGAGAGCGCCGTCACCATCACGGGATTCGACCCATCCATCCTCGGGTTGCGCTGGCGCTCGCGCTGACGTCAACTGCGAGGCTAGTTGTTGGTTCACCGTCACTGGAGATTTCGCGCAGCTGAAGGGTGTACTCGTTCCCGTGATCGGAGACGATGTGGATGTCCGTCGTGCTGTTCGCCAGCTTGGGCTTGATGCTGATGTACCGGCTGGCGACGTGGCCGCCATCGAACACCCATGAAACTGTGTCTCCACCGAAGACGGTTGCTACCTTCTCCTCGGCTGGAAGCATGATGAGAGTGGATTGAAGAAGCCCGGCCCGGATCGGCGAGTCAATCGTGAATCGAGCTCAGTCTTCAAGGTTTTCTCCTTCTTCAAATGCCACAAGCTGAGGGTGCGTTGCGCGGCTCAGACCATACGGGACTATGCATGGGTACTGATCCCAAGGTGGAAGGGTTAGAGATGCGTTTCGGTAATCACGAAGTGTTACTGATTGGCATTTGTACGCAAAATGTACCGTACTTGTCAAGAGCGTCTATTTGTGCGCAAACGCGCTTATAAAGACGGGGCGAAATGCAAACGTAGTGCAACAGTTTCGTACCGTGCCAAGAATGTAGAAACTGGTGTCGTCTTCGCCTATAAAGAAAGCGATACGCTGGGAGTTCTTCGTGCGCAGACGGGTCCGTGCGTTCACCCGCATCTGTGCTACATCACGGTGTTTACGATCCTCGCGCGAAGACTCACGCGTGAGGAGTAAGGGGGGACATCTTCAATTTCAATTGAGGTCGGCATCATGACAAACGACGAATTAGAGGTGCACTATGCGGCGTTCCTGAAGACGCTCGGGCAGCGAATAAAGCAATTTCGCAAGGCCCGGAAACTGTCGCTGCATGACATGGTTGTGAAGCACGGTTACCATGATTCGCAATGGAGGCGATTTGAGCGCGGTGGGGCTGCGAACATGCTGTCGCTTCTCAAGATCGCAAGAGCATTCGACACCTCACTCTCTGAACTGCTGGACGGCCTGGGCAAATTTCCGATTGAAAGCGTGACAGAGATAAAGAAGAAACAAGCCCCAACGAAACGAACGAAGGTGAGAGCGAAGAAGACGAGTTAATTTCGGATCGCTGCACTCAGCTCAATTCGGGTATTCGGAGTTTAGGCGAAACAAAGGCGAAAGTGCAAGCGCGTAGGAGGCCCTAGTACACGTCGGAGGGTACTGAGGCCTTATGCAAGTGCTCCCGACGTTACCCGCTGTGCTTTCCAGTCGGTTCTGCGTGCTTTCTTGTATGGGTTGGTGAGTCGTTTTTGCCCCTTCCTTTATCAGGAAGGTTTGCTTTTGTTTTTGCTTGTTCTGGGTTTTCCACCGATCCTCCCAGATAACTACTGGCTATTCTTCATACTCTTTAGTAGCTAACTACAGGAAGTACTTACTACTGTCTTCATCTAATCTCAACCGAGTCAGTAAGTTACTTACGTTGGTGTCGGGTAAATGTACGCAGAGTGGCTGTGGATGTCGGATAAAAGTACGCAACCTTGCGAGTCAATGTCGGGTAAAAGTACGCAGTCTGTGTCGGGTAAAAGTGCGCACATTTCGGTCGGGTCCACAGGGGTGATTGTGGATCGTCTGGGATGATCGAAGGGCCGTTGTGGGTACTCCCGCCGAGAGTTGGTGATGGAAGAGTGGGCCGGTTCCGCTTGGTCGGCCCGCTCTGCGATCAGGGGAGCACTTCCCTTCTCTAGCTTTGGCGCAGGAGCATGATCTTTTTCGAGGGGACGTGGGGGACGGGCGTTGGTGAAGGGTGGAGCATGATGCCGTCTTTGTCCTGGGGAAAGCTCACTCGAAGTGTTGGATAAGCAAGGTGTACTCGTTTCGTAATCTGCTTGATCGACTCTGAACGAAAGTCAAAGCGGCTTCGTCTGTCCTGCCAGTCATATTGCGATCCGAACTGGTCATGCAGGGCCTTCCACGGAACGAGACGGGACGCTCTGAGGCTAAACATCACGCGGGCAAACCAGACGTAATAGTCCATTGCTAGCGACGACGGCGTGAGGATCGACAAGCCTCTGAGGTCGAACGGTATGGGCCGCTCAAGGATGCTCTGGCGGAAGTCTTCGGAGAGGATGACGTAGGACGGGAAGAGTGCATCCTGGTCGTCGTTCTTGGTTCGCCAGAGGTCAAACTTTTTGGAGATGAGAGCTGCGTCACGCGAATACTGCTTGGTCTCTGGATCGTTGGTGATGACGGAGATGGTTGCCGAGAATAGCCGAATCATTTCAAGCTGAACGTCCTTGATGTAACGCCCGGTTCTTGGAACCCCAAGCTCTCGCTCCAAGAAGCGGGAAACGTTCTTGCCAAGGTCGATCACCGTGAGGTCAGGGTGTCGAACTTGCCACGTTGCGATCCATGCGAGGAGCAAGCGCGGTTTGCTGCCTGATGGCAACCCGTAGGGGCAGTCGGTAGTAATGGAGAGGATGTCATTTCCGTTGTGCCGCTGCCAGATGTTGCCTTTGACGGCGCTATGAGGGAGACCAAATTGAGTTGTGAAGTAGGGGGCGAAACCAATCACGTCACCGTTGCTGAACTTGTCCGGGGGGTTTGTCAGGATCTCAAACGACGTTCGCTCCTGGGCCAGTTCCCTTCTCTCGGCAAGTGTCTTCGTCTTTCCCTCGCTCACTATCGCTAAACTATTCTTCAATGGTCCTCCTCCTCTTCTTCACAAAAGGGGGGGCTGTTGGCAACGGTATCCTCCTCTGGGATAACCGTTACGGGGCTTGTCATGATGGGTGGCTCAGGGGTGGTCTCCCTGAGTCGCCCATTCCGTTTCCGCAAGTCTAGCTCTCGTTCTTCTCGATCCATTCGGAAAGTAGCCGTTCTACCAGGTCGGACATATCCTCGCCGTTCCTCTTCGTTTTCAGTAGAAATGACGCGGTGGCGTGCTTCTTTACGTTGAGGAGAAAGCTAAAGCCTTTCCGGTCTGGGTCCTTGTACTTGGCGAGCTTCGTTGGAGTCTTCGCCTGCCTTGTCGTTGCCGGTGGCCGCCTGGTCTCTTCGACTGGCTGCGGGGTCTCCTCGATCGGCTCCGAGGTCGCCGGGGTTTTTCTGCCGTCTACAAGTCCAGCGAATCTACCGGGTTTTGTTGGCATAACTCATCACCTCATTTGCAACTGTCTGGTATGCATCCCACGCCCGAGCTGCGCGAGGGGCGTCTTTGGAAGTAAAGATGGCTTTGTTGTTCACAGTCGTTCCCGCTGACGCAGCCTTCTCGAAGACCTTCAGCCTCGGGATATCGACTGAGAAAATAGGCACCTTCGACGAAAGCATCTCAGCCCGCAGCTCCGCTGCCTCCGACTCCGGGGGCGGCGGTACTTTCGTCAGCAGCACACGAAAGGATTCCGTTTTCATGGATCGCAGGATGTTGATGGTCAACGCTAGGCCATCGTTGTCCAAGATGGCCGGGACTGCGGGGATAATCAGCAGGTCGCAAGCCTCCATCAACTCTCGCATGTCACCTTCTGAGGGAGCCTGGCCGGTGTCGATCACAGTATGCTCAAAGTTCCTGGCGAGTTTTGCACCCTGGGTCTCGTTCGCTACTCGGAACGGGAACCCGTCTCCTCGCTGGCTCCAAGCAGTTGCGTTGCGTGTGTTGTCGCCGTCTAGGAGTAGGGTAGGCGCTAGATTCTGAAGACAGGCGGCAAGATGGACGGCGGTTGTCGTCTTCCCTACTCCCCCCTTCATGTTGGCGATGGCTATAATCATGGCGTCCTTTCATTGTAACCTGATGACTAGGTAACAAGGTAGCGAGATACGTTGACATATAGATACCTTAGCAACGTAAAGTCTCGTTGGTGAGTTAACGCGACAGCTAGGAGAGGACATCATTTATGGCGGATTCCCTACTAATTGACCGGTGATGATGGTCGTAGAAAGCTCCGCTGATGGCGTCGATAAGCAGGTAGCGGCGAGTGTCGATGTGCTTATACTGCTGCACTGTCCCGGTACTGCCCATCCACATGAAATCTTTGCACTGAGCGGGGCCTAGAGCCTTTTCTAAGGGGATCCAGCTCTCTCGTGTTTCGGTGGCACTGTCAATCTTCATTGCCTAACTCCTCCTGAGCCTGTAGCCATTCCTGGCCGGTCTGCATGGCGTCGGCGTAAGCGTCTTTCTCGTCCTGTCCGTCTTCAACCGGAAAGACGCCGCCCCCCATCTCGCTCTCCTGGCCGGTCTCTAGGTCTCTCCCAAAGAACCGTATGCGCCAGCCTCCACCCATGGGGAGAGGCCGTGGCTCGATCTCGTATCGATCGCTTCTCATCTCGTTCGCGTTGGTGATGTGCTGGTCGCTCATGCTGCCTCCTGGTCTTCGTTCTGTTCCTCGGGCTGCATGATGGTGACTTCCCCGTCTTCATCTTCCGCATAGCAAGCTCCGCAGATGAGAGAGGTATCGGGCTTGGCCCATGCGTTCGTGCCGCAAGTGCCGCAGGTGTATTTGGTCTTGCTGGCCGTCTTCTTCTTGCGCTCGATGCCGAACGGCTGGGACTGCCAATTGAGTTGAAAGCCGGTCGCGGCGAACTTTGCGTAAGCCTGGTCGTAGCTTCCGCCCTCAATGATGTAGTGGGTGACGCTCTGGCCGGTCTCTTTCCCGCCTGGCTCTCCGGTGGTGGACGGGTAGAGGCCAACTGCCTTCATCTTCTCGGCCCATTGCTTATCGTGATAAGCGCGACGGGGAATCTTGCCGTAGGTCTGCTGCCAGACATGGACCATCTCATGAGCAAGGGTGGAGAGGATGAGTTTGTCGCTCCTGCCGGTGAATACGTCCGGGTTCATCGCCAACTCGTGCGCCGTGCCTTGCTCGATGCGACCGGCGAAGCGGTTGGGAGCGAAATAACCCTTTGCCTTGGCGTGACGCTGCAAGGTAACGAGTACGTGGGGAAGGAAACCGGAGAAAAGTTCGGTATTGAGGAAGTCGTAGGCTGCCTGGAAAGCTCGGTACTCACGTTCCGTGATGGCTACCTTAGTGCTTGTATCGTACGAAACAACTGCGATGGGCTTTGGCTGGGTGACTGGCTGGTCTGGGCTGGTCATCTGGTCTCCTTCTGGATCGGAAGCGGGGTCTCTAATCCCGTCACCGTGTTACCATTATATCATGTTATCTTGCTAGCTAGCTGGTTAGTTATCGAAAGAGCAGGGAAGCGGGGGCGGTCCCTGGGGAGTCGCCCCTTGGTGGCTTAGTACGCGTCTTCGTTCGCGTCGCTGATGGGTTCTGCGGGTTGGTTGTTGTAATCAATCCGGCGAATCAGGTTAGCCGTGATCGTCCACGTCCTGTGCTGGACGTTGTCTTTAGAGGTGTAGGAGCCGGTGCGGACTTTGCCGTTTAGCAGGATCGCTTCGCCCTTCTTGAGGGTTGCGGCGTTCTTGGTCTTAGGTCCCCAGACCTCGACATCGAACCAATCGGTCTGTTTGTGAACGACGTTCTTCTTATCCATCCACTGCTCATTGACGGCAAGGGTGAAGTTGACGACATCGCCGCTAGCGGTTGTCTTGAGTTCGGCATCTTTGCCGAGATTGCCTTCAAGCTGAAGGTTGTTGCGGAAGCTATGCATGGTGGTCTCCTCTGGTGTTTAGATCGGGCCTCAACTCCCTCTCTCTAGTTACAAGTATAACACACTAGCTAGCTAACGTGTCAACTAGCTATCTGGATTTCCTGATGTTTATTTTCTTGGAAACTCGTCTATCGATACCCTCTAAGCGGGCCGCTCGCCCGCCTCACTGAAGCTAGGAGCTGAGACCGAAGGATGTCCCGCGTCTTACCAGCGGGCATCATGGCCGGGAGTTAGCTTCTTTATGGCCGACGTTCTTGGGAGGCTTCCACGGGAACCCACAAGGGGGCATATGAGGCTGGTGTCGTTCTTCACTCACATATTTATGACTTCACAGGCAGCGGTTGCTTGTTCTGCAGGCGGCGTTGCCGCCTCTTAGGGTGCGAAGCACGATGGCCGCTCTGTTGGATTTGTCCTTGCCATCATTTATTGCAGGCAATAGAAAAGGCCCGATTGCTCGGGCCTTTGTAGGGTTCTGGTTGTACTAACGGTGTGATTCCAAGACGGCGACGCGTTCACTGAGCTGACTAATCACCCTAATGCTGGTCAGTTCACTTTGTGCCTTGAACTCACCGAAGGCTGCCATGAGAGCTTTGAACTGAGCCTCAGTCTTCTGATCCTGGGCGTCGAATCGTTGGTCGATCTGCTTTTGAAGCGCTGTGACAAGGGACTTAAGTTCACGCACGTCCGGCGCAACGAGGTCCTGAATGACTTTCTGGACGGTTTGGGCGATGTTTTCGGACATTTGATTCTCTCCTGGATGATACGGCATCGGGGGGTTGGTCTTGGCTTTTGAATAGTTTGGCTGTGTCTTGTCAGAGACACGCCTTGGCCCTGGTCCACGCCAGCGGGGGCGGCAAGTGCAAGGGGTGGGTTCCCTCCCCAGAGCGCAGCGGAGGGCGCCGCAGGCGGTCTGCACAAGCGCAGCGCGGAAGATGAGGGTGCCCCTTGCGCGCGCCAGGGGGTTGCACTCTGAGCGTACTTAGCACTTGCGTTACAAAACAGACCAAGGACATGCATTACAGTCCGCGGGAACCCCGATGGTTCCTGAAGCTTTGGCCTGACGCACGATGATGCGGTATGCCCTGGAAAGAGAGTCGTATCGTGGATCAACGCCTGCAGTTCCTGTCGAGTTACCAAAAGGAGGAGATGTCGCTGTCGGACCTTTGCCGTGAGTTTGGAGTCTCTCGGCCAACTGGTTACCGCTGGATCAACCGCTATAACGAGGTCGGGCCGGAAGGGCTGCTCGATCTCAGTCGCAAGCCGCATGGGTGCTCTCATGCGACTTCAGAGGCGACAGAGAACGCGATCCTGGCGCTACGGAACAAGCACCCAAGCTGGGGAGCCCGCAAGCTCAAGGCCAGGTTGGAAGTGCTGCAGCCGAGAGTCAACTGGCCAGCAGCAAGCACCTTTGGCAACATCCTGAGTAGAGCCGGCCTGACGAACCCGAAGCAGAAGAAGCGGCGCACCACGCCGTATTCTGAACCGTTCTCCGCAGTCACGGCACCGAACCAGCTCTGGTGCATGGATTTCAAGGGCTACTTCAGCACGGGCGACGGCGCAAGGTGCGATCCGTTCACCATCACCGATGCCCACAGCCGCTACCTCATCCGTTGCCAAACGGTCCTACGCATGGACCTCAACTAGGTCGCAGCGGTCTGCGAAGCCGCCATGCACGAGTACGGCATGCCCACAAGGATCCGGACCGACAACGGCACGCCGTTCGCCGGCAGCGGCCTACTCGGCCTGTCCAAGCTGTCGATCAGCTGGACGAAGCTGGGCATCGTGCACGAACGCATCCAGCCTGGCAGGCCGCAACAGAACGGACGCCATGAGCGGATGCATCGAACGCTGAAGGAAGATACGACGAAGCCACCAGCGCTGACTCTCAGGCTGCAACAGAAGAAGTTCGATCGGTTCCGTCATATCTTCAACCATGAACGGCCGCACGAAGGAATCAAGAATCAAACGCCTGCAAGCCTCTATCAACGCAGTTCGGTCCTGTTCCCACGGGCACTCGCGCCCTTCAGCTATCCGAGAGGCTTCCAGACCAGGCGTGTGAACTCAAGCGGCGATATCAGTTGGCACAAAGACCGTGTCTTCATCAGTCAGGTGTTCTCGTTCGAGGCCCTCGGTTTTGAGGAGATGGACGAAGAAATCTTTCGGGTCTACTTCCGAGACATCGAACTCGGCGAACTTAATGTCCCGGAGCTGCGGTTTAGATCAGTCAGAGCTTTGCCGTGATTTCTACACTCTTGTGTTTGGGGCTCTGCGCGGCTCTCAGGGCCGCTCTACCTTCTTGGTGCGGTCTACGTCCGTCGCTTCGATCATGAGGAAGACGTACCTGGGCTGCGGAAGGAAGCCAACCCCGGTATCCTGTTTGCCCATCCACTTGCCTGGGAGGGTCGCGATAACAGGATGGTCTCCCATGCCAAACTTTCTCAACAAAGTCATCGAGCTGCAGCGTTCCTGGATTCGACCTTGATTCCTCCGACCACTTGAGATCAGCACCTCTGCTCTTGCAGGGCCAAACCCAACAACGCTGTCACCGGGGGCAATCTGCATGGTCCTAAATGAGGCTCCAGAGGCTCAGGAACAGCTAAACCTTCGCAAAACATACAGCTCTAAGATTCGTTTTGTCACCGCTAACCAGCAAAACGTCGCAAATCTTGAGATATTTGCTACGATACCGGCGCGAACAGCCTTCCATGCTCCCCGGAAGGGCGAAAAGGCACCCTCATATTGCCCCCGGTGACAGCGTTGTTGGCTTTACCCCACGACGAGAGGCCTCTGCTACGTGCGCCGCGAATCGCTTATTCTTTGATATGCGCATCTTCTCACTCAGAATCGTTGCATCATCACTGGCCTTTGCTTTTGCGATCACGAGTAGTGCTCAGCAGGTGCCATCTCTGTCGAAAAAAGCAGCAGAAGTGAAGCAAAAAGCCGATCATCTCTCGCCACGAGCCCCGATCAGCGTCGTGCGCCTCGACGCTGACGAGGAATTCGGTACGTTTATTTCAAATGACCAAGAGGGCTTCACCTTCTACGACATCGATCGGAAAACGGATGTCACTCTCAGATATGAGACCGTTAAAAAGATCAAGGACGGCTACGGGGGCTATAACTATGCTGTTCACAGGCATGTAGATCGCAGAAAGAACTTCATCATCGCGGCAGTGGTTTTGGGAGGGCTTTTCGTTCTCATTATTGCGGCTGCAGCAGCCAAATAGCTACTTTTATGCGGCTGCTGGTCTTCTTATGAACATGCCTGTTGTGGCTTCATTGATGCGACTCGGTTGACGCCGGACCACCCTGAAGTGACTCTAGATGACCAATATTTAGACTCTAATCTTCAAGCGAGTCTCAACAGGCTTTTCACAATCCAAGCCCCTCCCAAAAGTCTCCCGCGCGGCAAGTCCGCTTCAGGGCTGCTTAGTCCAAAGTGTGGCGCTTTCGTTTGTGTAAGCAAAAACGACCAATCGCACTGCTCCGCGATCATCTCGACTAAACTCTACTTCTCCGTCCCACTCGGCGCAGTAGAAGCGGTTGGCAGATTCGGCTCTGAGGGTGGACTCCTCCTTCCCGGACGACAGAGGCTTCAGGGTGAGATGGTCACCCACTCGCAATACGTCAATCTGTTGCCCCGCACTATCGGTATATCGACCTACATAGGTCTGGAGCAGAGAACTATTGAGCGAAGCCTCGCGCCCGGTTGATCGAACGATCGCGTTCCGGTCGCTCACCAGTTGCATCAGATCGTTCGCGATAGCGTACGTTCCAGGTGTTAAGCCAGCAGAAACAGAGCGGGGAACTGCCGCCGTAAACAGCGACTTAACCACTTGCGTTAAGTAGGTATTGACACATTGCTCTCGACGGCCTAATGTTGTTCTGAAGCTGGTTGTGGCGATAGATGGAGATCGAATTCGGGGACAAGAAGCTGGAGTTGATCGAGACGGATCGGGCCGCTGACACAAAGCTGCCCATTGCCGTCATTAACTCCTTGCGCAACAAGCTTCAGTTTTTGCGAGGCGCTCCAGATGAGCGATCTATTCGCAACTGGCGCAGTCTTCATTACGAAAAGATGGCCGGGGAGGAACGATCCATCCGCATCAACGATCAGTATCGACTGATCTTCACCATCGATACGGCACTACAGCCGAACAAGATTACTGTGCTTCGAGTTTGGGACCATGACTAAGGAGGCAATGAACATGGCGGACAATCATAGCTGGATCATGCACCCCGGTTTCTTCTTGAAGGAGGAGATGGAGGCTCGCAACTGGAGCCAGCGCGATCTTGCCTTTATTTTGGGCGTACCCGAGCAGGCAGTCACGTTGATTGTCTCGGGGAAGCGGGGAATTAGCGCCGATATGGCTCAGGCACTCGGCGTGGCCTTTGATGTTCACCCGGATCTCTTTGCAAACCTGCAAAAAGACTATGAGATGGCGCAGGCTCAGCGACCTGATCCTGGTGTAGCGGTCCGAGCCAAAATGCAGAACATCTATCCGGTACGGGAGATGATCAAGCGTGGCTGGATTACGGCAACAGATGCTGGGATGCTCGAATCGCAATTGGTACGCTTCTTCAATGTTGAGACGGCGGACGATATCCCGTACATGGCACACGCAGCACGTAAGAGCCGCTACGACGACGTTCCAGCTGCGCAGCTCGCATGGCTCTTTCGCGTTCGCCAGATAGCTACGTCCCTACCTGCTCCAAAGTACTCAGAGAAGGCTCTACAAGGTGCTCTCGGAGATTTAGAAGCATTGTTGCTTGCTCCTGAGGAGGTACGACACGTGCCGCGCATTCTTGGGGAGTGCGGGGTCCGCTTCGTCCTGATCGAGAAGCTGCCCCACGCCGACATTGATGGCGTTTGCTTTTGGCTGGATAACGACTCCCCAGTAATAGGGATGTCTCTGAAACGCGACACGATTGATAATTTCTGGTTTGTTCTTCGACATGAGATCGAACATGTCTTGCAGCAACATGGGCAGGATCACGAAATTATCGATCTGAATTTGGGTCAATTTGAAATCGCTGAACTCCCACCTGAGGAGCAGGTCGCAAACGCTGCTGCGTCCGACTTCTGCGCGCCCGCCGAGCGCTTGAACAACTTTATGAAAAGAAAACATCCGTTCTATTACGAGAAAGATGTGATCGCCTTCGCAAGAACAGTCCAGCGTCATCCAGGGTTGGTAATTGGACAGATGCATTACCGAATGAAACGACACGATTATCTAGCTCGGCATTTGGCGAAGGTTCGTGCTTTCGTCATTCCGGGTTCGATTGCTGACGGCTGGGGTCAGGTAGTTCCGATATCGCTCTAAATGGAGACGGCATGGCTACGAAAACTGAAAAGCTACAGCAAATATGGCATACGTACGATGGGCGTCTGGATCATCAGCCTTCCAGCGCAAGGCAGGCCGTGGAGTGGGCCGTACGTGAGGGTCTTGTAGAGCTTCCTGAAATAGATCCTTATGACGTGCTTGCTGGTCAGATGGCCACGGCGCTCCGTGAGGAGATGCAAACCGATCAAAAGGGCCGTCGCTACCGTGTGAACCACGCTGCTCGAATCACAAAAGGCGGTGTGCAATACACGTTCTGGGCGAAGATGGGCTTTGCACCACACTCCCATATGGAGATTGCTTTTGCCCAGCGTAGGGAACTCATCATTGGGGAGAACGTCCAGCTCAAAACAGATGTGGATGTTTACAACGACATGAATCGGGGAGAACGACCGGAAGTGCAGCTGGTTCTTGATTACACGGACGACGTTGCTGAACGGGAAGTGCTTCAGAAGACACTGGTAAAAGCGCTGGCCGCTTAGCGCCCTTTGAATTGGAGTCATTCACTATCCGTCTTTCTCTCCCTGAATTCGTAGCTCGCTGGAAAGCAAGCACTTTGACAGAGCGCGCAGCCGCGCAATCTCACTTCATCGACCTCTGCGAAGTTTTGGGACAACCTCATCCTGCCGCTGCTGACCAAACCGGAGACAGCTTCACTTTCGAGAAGCACGTCTCAAAGCTCAGGGGGAGCAAAGGGTTCGCCGATGTGTGGAAACGCGGTTACTTCGCTTGGGAGTACAAGGGTAAGCACCGCGATTTGCATGCAGCGTACTTGCAACTTGCCGATTACCGGGAGGACCTGGAGAACCCCCCGCTTCTGGTCGTCTGCGATCAAGATCGTTTCGAGATTCATACCAACTTTACTGGGACGGCAAAGCAGGTTTACAGCTTTACCCTCTCCGATCTTCAATCTCCGCTCCCCACGCCGAACTGCGCTCTTCCACCCCTGGAGGTTCTTCGTTCGGTCTTCACCGCGCCCGAACAGCTAAAACCCGACCGGGCGGCCCTCCGCGTCACCGAGCAGGTTGCATCAGAGTTTGGCGCTCTCGCGCTGAGCCTCCGAGCAAGAGGTGAAGATCCGGAGCAAGCCGCCCACTTTCTCATGCGGCTGCTCTTCTGTCTTTTTGCAGACTCAATAGGCATCTTACCGGAGCACGTCTTTCGCAAGATGATTGAGTTGAACGCGGGGAAACCTACAAGCTTTTCTCGTCAACTCAAACAGCTGTTTACCGCCATGAGCACGGCCGGAAACAACTTCGGTCCTTTTGAGATAGCCCACTTCAATGGTGGCCTATTTGGAGACGATGAAGCCCTGGAACTAACCGCGCTCGACATGGGAACGCTCCGTAAGGCAGCCGCGCTCGATTGGTCGAACGTGGAGCCGTCCGTCTTCGGTACGCTTTTTGAGCGGAGCCTCAACCCGGATAAACGCTCGCAGCTTGGAGCGCACTACACTAGCGCCGAAGACATTCTCCTCATCGTTGAACCCGTCGTTATGGCCCCATTAGAAGCTCGTTGGGCAGTGGTCAAGGCAGAGGCCACGGCCATAGCAACAAGCGCAGTCAGCTCCAAGGGAGCCACTTACAACAAGCTCAGAGACCAAATGCAGGCGAAGCTCTATGGATGGGTGGAAGAACTGGCGCGCATTCGGATTTTAGATCCCGCTTGTGGAAGCGGAAACTTCCTCTATCTCGCGCTCAAGCGCATGCTGGACCTATGGCACGAAGCGCGTCTCTTTGCAGCGGAACACGGGCTCCCGACGGTTCTGCCAGAGATGGTTCACCCCTCGCAGCTTTATGGGCTGGAACTGAATACCTACGCGCATGAGCTGGCGTCAGTTGTGGTCTGGATAGGATACCTGCAATGGCTTCAAGAGCATGGCATGGGCGTTCCCACAGAACCGATACTCCGAAAACTCAATAACATTCAACACCGGGACGCGATTCTAGCCCATGGCAGCGAAGGTCGGCCCATGGAAGCCGCCTGGCCGGTTTCGGATTTCATCATTGGGAATCCACCGTTTCTCGGAGACAAGCGGATGCGTGCCGAACTCGGAGACAAGTACGTTACAGAGCTCCGAACCGTTTATCAGGGTCGAGTCCCCGGGGGTGCCGATTTGGTTACGTATTGGTTTGAGAAAGCAAGAGCTCTGGTGGAAGCGGGTCAAGCAAAGCGAGTCGGCCTTCTCGCCACCCAGGGTATCCGAGGCGGAACCAATAGAGTTGTGCTGGAGCGGATCAAGAACACGGGCAAGATCTTCTGGGCGCAATCTGACCGTGAATGGGTTCTTGACGGTGCGATGGTACACGTCTCCATGATTGCATTTGATAAAGGAGGTGAAACGGAAACAGTTTTGGATGGCCTGAGTGTTGCCGAAATAAGCGCTGCGCTTACGGGCGGTATCGATCTCACAAAAGCTCTACGCTTAAGAGAGAACGATGGGCTCGCGTTCATCGGCGATATGAAAAAGGGCAGCTTTGACGTAAGTGAAGATGTGGCGACATCGATGCTCCATGCTGTTGGGAATCCTAACCGCCTATCTAATAGCAACGTAGTCAAGCCTTTTCTAAATGCACGCGACATCACAATGCGATCTCGACGCAAATGGATCATCGATTTCGGCGAGATGGATGAGGCTGAGGCGGCTTTGTTCGAAGCACCGTTTGAATACCTCCGAGTTCACGAGAAGCACCACCGAGATGCGGTTTGCAATCCACTTGAACGTGCTCGCTGGTGGCAGCATGGAAGGGTAGCAAGAGAGATGAGAGCCGCAATCCATGGACTGCGGAGATTCATCGCAACACCTCGTCACTCCAAGCACCGCATGTTTACGTGGGTGAATTCCGAAGTTGTGCCAGACAGTGCACTCGTGGTCTTTGCGAGGGAGGATGAGTATTTTTTTGGAGTGCTCCATTCACAGATACATGAACTGTGGTCAAGGCGGACGGGCACGCAGGTGCGCGACGCTGAAAGCGGGTTCCGCTACACACCGATAGTCTGCTTCGATCAATTCCCGTTCCCGTGGGCTCCGGGCAAGGAATTGCAAGATGATCCTCTGGTGCAAGCCATCAGTCACTCCGCAAGGGAGTTGGTGACCAAGCGGGACGCTTGGCTTAATCCTCCCGACGCCACTCCGGAAGAATTGGGTAAGCGCACCCTCACCAATCTTTACAACAAATACCCGAGCTGGCTTGTGGACGCTCATCGTTCGTTGGACGAAGCCGTCTTCACCGCTTACGGCTGGCCATCTACCCTCACTGAATCTCACATTTTAGATCGGCTGCTGGCTCTTAATCACGAGCGCGCAGCACGCGATGCTTAGCGCGGTTTCTTCTTCGTAGGCACGAGTTGGTTCTGTTCATTGAGGAGGAGGGTACGGCCAAGCTTGTCCTTCAGAAGTTTTGGCAAACCACCACCGTAGGAGCTATTCCTTCCGTTGAACCCGAAACTGTTCCGAAGCTCATAATTCTCGTTAAAGATCGCGACTAGTCGGTCTCCTTGCTCCTCAGAGAGACTTGGAATCTCGGAGAGAAGCGCAGATAACACATTGCCTTCGGCAAAGCTGCCGCAGTTGGAAAGAGCATGTATGTATGAATCAACCATCGTTGCGTGGTGAATCAGCAACTTTGCGATATCCAATGGTGCGTCGTCCCAGTCACTCGCCAACGCCTGGAACTTACCGATGAAGCCGTAGGGATCTCTGCCAAGCCTGACTGCAATTATAGGAACGTTACGCCCCAGGGCAAATCCCACTTCCTGATCGGTCCAGAGACTGTCATGGAAGTCTGTCGTCATAAGTGCAACGAAAGCGTCCATAGTGGAAAGGGCACTCTCGATCTCGTCCTGCCAAGCCTTTGTTGGATGGATGTCTTCGTGAGCAACAAAGCAGGTAATGCCAAAGGGTCTGAGCGTTTCTTTGACTTTGGATGTCTTCTTCTTAACGCCGACTTTATGGCTTAAGAAAACGCGGTATCCTTCTCCCCAAATTCTTTTTGTAGCGGTTGTGGAGACAGCTGTTCGCGAGGAGCGGAGAGCACCCGATGTCACCCGCCAATGTGAGTCGTCGGTTCTCCGCATCTCGATGAAGACTTCAGCAATCGACTCATCTTGGACGTTGTGTACTTTATTGATATCGTCACGAATCGCGTTCTGCAACGCGTCGCGATCTCGAACGCATGTTAGATAAAGGTCTTCGGGCAAACTAAGGAACAGCGCGTGTCCGTACGTCCCCCCATTCCAGTTGTCATAAGTCCAGCCGTCCTGAGTTCTCACTTCAGCATTAACGATCATCGCGAGCTTCGTTTCAGAGCCGTCTTGCATATAGAGCTTCGAGAGAACTCCCAAGTAGTGGTCAATATCTTTAGTCAGTGCATGGATGACGCTCATCGTGGGTAGTCGATCTCTCTTGGTTCATGCGTGCTTTTGGGTATAGCCTTGTGCCACGTAACATAGATGTTTATTGGGGAAAAGCAGCAACGGTTGCGATCGTTTGATGCCGCATTGAGGTCTGGGGGTCTTTCGGTACAGACCCACGTGGCCGCAAGTACGTCGCATCAGGCGTCTCTCCAACCATGTAGCGTTGTCTCGGCTGCAAGCATTGCTAAACGTCGATGAACGAATAGCGAGCAAGTCTCTTTGGATCGAGGCGCCCGGAGAGCCCTAGAAATCGACGTGCATACGCACACTTTCAACGAGGACCGGGCCGCGATCTTGGTTGTAGCCCGGATGCTCTACAAACTGAGCGTCGAAGGCGTAGTACACGCCCTTCCAGATGTGCAGGTTGTAATAGCCTTCGAGGGTGTCTTCGCGAGCGTAGTTCAGGCGGCCATCCCCGAGCAGGAAACCTTTGCCACCTAGCGCGAGGTACGTTTGGTGGTCTTTTTTGATGGCGTTGCTCACGAACGTCAACCCAAGCTTGTCGTTAGGACGATTGAAAGCCTTGAAACTGTAATCGCCACCGACCGCGAACATTTGGTCTACCTCTGTGTAAGCAAAGGACTCATGCTGGCCCTCGTTCCAGCCGAACCGGCCGTAAACACGACCATTTTCGCTGACTTGCTGTTCGGCATTGAGGCCAATCCCGTACTTCACTGAGCT
>JAABUZ0100003517.1_pt1 | contig 23105 bp, 16 predicted proteins | sample 5562091 | NCBI WGS metagenome assembly JAABUZ01 (sample SAMN12813069, study PRJNA571459) | rock metagenome | isolation source: Antarctica rocks | place: Antarctica: Victoria Land, Linnaeus Terrace sud | collected 2015-12-21
GATTCTGGCGGCCCGCAGCCGTGGCGAGCCCGGACGGCGAGGGCGGGCCGGCCGGAAGCGGCATGAAGTTCACCACGGCCGGGGTGGGTGGCGCGCGGGCCACCGAGCGTCCGGCATCGCTGTTCGCCGGAGTTGCGATGCAGGAGGCCATCGGGGAGCTGCGCCGCGCGCTCGAGCGGCCGCTGGCCCCGCTGGTGCGTGACACCGGCACGACGCTCGCCGAGGAGCTAGAGCGCCTCCCTGGAGCGCTGGCGATCCCCGTGCAAATCGACTGGCCGCCGTGGCTGGCCGCTCGCAGCGGTTCCGAGCACTGCGCTGACGATCGACCACGCACCCCACGTCGCGCTCGTGGACCTGTTCCTGGCGGGGGAGCCCGGGGCCGTGCCGACGTGTGCGAGTCGATCCGTCGGGCCTCGCCCTCCCTCCACGCGGGTGCCGCTGATCTCGGGCGCCGGGCGGATGTCGCCGGCGGCGGCCCGCGCCGCGGGGGCCTCTGGCACACGGTCGCTGGCAGCGGCATCCATCACCGGCCCTATGACCGCGGTGCCGCCCCCGGGGCGGGGCGCCACTTCGGCGAGTCGCCGCTGGACTCCCCGTGGACGATGAACGAGTAGAGTCGGGGTACCAGTTCCCGCCCGACCCGCCGGCGCCGTCGTCGCTGAGCGGTAGACTTCTAAGAGAAGTTAACGCGCCCGTCCGGCGCCGGCTGAAGGGACTCCCGCGTGACGGTCATCGATCTGGCGCGACAGGCGGCCGCCCCACTGCTGCTGGTCTCGCCGCCGCGGCGACGCACGCCGGGGGAGGCGGGCTTCTAAGAGCCGCCCTCGCCGCTGCCCGAGGGCCGGCCCGGGGACCTGATTCGCGCCGAGCGCTGCGACGCGTACCTCACCCCGGCCCTGCGCCTGCGAGCCCGCGTGGCGGATCCTCTACCGGCAGCGGGCTGGGCGGCGCAGCTGCAGCCGACCTACGCCCCGAGATCAAGCTGGCCGGCGTCGTGGCGGGCGCCGCGGCTGCGGACCTGGCAACGCCGAGTCCAGCCTGAACGGGACGTTCTTCTCGTTCTTCATCGCCTATGGCGGGATCGGCTATGCCGCGGCCTACCCGGAGCTGGAGCTCGACCCCTACCTGACGCCGATGGCCGCGGCGCGGATCGCGTGGCTGCGCCGCTCGACCGTCCTGCAGGCGGCGCTGTTCGGACCCCGGTACATCCGCGCCTCCGACCTGACCGAGCCCAACGTGCTGGAGATGCCCGAGTGGCGCGGCCGCCTGCGGGAGAGCAAGCTGGGCGAGATCGCCCGGACGCCACGGTGCTCCTGCACCACGCCCGTCGCGACCAGATCGTTTCCTTCACCCAGAGCGTCAAGCTCCGCGAGGAGTGGGAGCAGCTCGGCGCCGACGTGCGCCTGTACGTCACCCGCGGCGGCGTGGACCACATCAGCGGCGCCATCGCCGGCACGCCGGTGGCCCTCGACTGGCTGGCCCGCCGACTAGGGGTGGCTCACAGACCCAGCCCCCGGTTTCCTCGGTGGTCAAGGACGCCGCGGTGCAAGCCGCCTGAGCGCTCTCCGCGTCGCGTCAGCCCGGCGGGTGGGCGTCCCAGCCCTCGCGCAGCCCGGCCCGGATCAGCTCGCGCCAGGGTCCGGTGGCCCCAACGCGGGCGATGGTGGCGAACAGATGGACCACCCCGCGCGCCGGCCACAGGTCCTCGGGCAGGAGCTTCCCGGAGAGGATCAGCTCTGTCATCGGTCCGGTCCGCGCCAGCACCCGGTCGCGCACGGACTGCACCGCCTCACTGTCGAGGCGGGCCGCTGCCGGCCCGGCAAGCTCTCCGAGGGCGTGGCGGACCAGCTCCTGCGCGACGGGAGCGTGCTCGGCGGGCAGCCATCCGAGCTCCTGCATCGCAGCCGCCAGCCCTGCGTGATCCTCGGCCGCAAAGGCCTCCACGAGCTGAGCGGATCGCGCCACGCGCTCGAGGTCCACGGTGCGGGTGGCACCGAAGCCGATGACGGCGATCCGCCCGTCGGGGAGGGCCAGCACCTCCCCGGGGAGCAGGTCGGCGTGCACGGTGCCCCACCGCGCTGCGCCAAAGGCGAAGAGGACGAGCCGCGCGGCAACTCCGTCGGGGTCCAGGGCCTCCTGCAGCGGGAGGCCGTCGATCCCGTCGCTGACGAGGACGGACTCGTGGCACAGCCGGGTGATGGGCGCGGGGACGACGAACAGGGGATGGTCGCGCAGCGCCCGATGAAAGCGCCGCTGGGTCGTCGCCTCGCTCTCGAGGTCCAGATCCTGAAGCACCCGCTCGCGCACCTCCCGCAGCACGGCGGCGGCGTCGAGCGCCGGAAACGCTGAGGCCATCGGGCCCGCCAGTCCCTCCAGCAGCGTCAGGTCCTGGCGCACCGAGCCCTCCAGCCCGGGGCGCAGCAGCTTGATCGCCACCGGACGCCCCTTAAGCGTCCCCCGATGCACTTGCGCCACCGGGGTGACGCGCACCGGCTGAAGGTCGAGGTCGTCGAGCTCCACGCCGGGATGCACCCCCCAGGCATCCCGCAGGGTGCGCTCGATCAAAGCGGCGGGCACCGGCTCGCACGCCTGCGCGCTGGCGGCCTCCAGCTCGGCCACGATCGGATCGCCCCACCGCTGCGGGATCCACCCCGGGTCGATCGCCGCCGCCAGTTGGGCCAGGGCCACCCGGCCCGAGGGCGCCGAGCGGGCCAGGCGCAGGGCGACCTGGAGCAGCGAGTCGAGGCGGCGGAAGGGTTCGTCGGCCATTGGCGCGCGAGATCATAGGGGTGGTGTGATCGAGAGACCCTCTCGTGAGCCCGGGGATCGAAGCTCTGCGCGGCCGGCGCGTGCTGTTCACCGGCGCCGCCCGCGAGATCGGGGCGGCGCTGGCCGAGAGGCTGGCCTCCCACGGCGCGCGACTGGCGCTCGTGGGGCTCGACCCGGGACGCCTCGCCACCGCGCGCGTCGTCAGCGTCGTCCCCAATCCCAACCCGCAGCGTCGTTCCCAGTCCCAACCCGGGCGGCCGCTGTGTCTACCCCCATCGGCCCATCATCCAGGCGATTGCCGGGAGCTTGAGCGCGTGCGGGAGCACGCGCGAGGCCTCCATCGCGGCACGCATCGGCAGCCCCGGCACGACCACCCGACGCCCGGCGGCGAGGCCGGCCACCCCGGCGCGGGCGGCCTGCTCGGGCGTGATCATCGCCGAGCCGGGAACGGCGTCCTCGAACGAGGCGCCGGTGGCCACCTGCCAGCCGGCGATCCCCCAGAAGTCCGTCTTCACCGGACCCGGCGCCAGCGTGGTGACCGTGACGCCGCGGGGGCGCAGCTCGTAGTGCAGCGCCTCGGAAAACGCGAGCACGTAGGCCTTGGCCGCGGCGTAGCCGGCTGAGAAGGGCATCGGCTGCATGCCCGCGGTGGAGGCCACGTTGAGGATCGCGCCCTCGCCGCGCTGCACCATCGGCGGGGCGAAGGTGGAGGTCATCCCCACCACCGCCTCCACCAGCAGCCGCACCTGCTGGAGCTCACGCTCGGGATCCGCCTCGTGGAAGGGGCCGCCGGTGGCAAAGCCGGCGTTGTTGATGAGCACGCTGACCTCCAGGCCGAGGCGCTCGATCTGTCCCGGTAGCCGCCCCCGCGCGGCCGGGCGGGCGAGGTCGCACGCCTGCACCTCCGCGCGGATCGGATAACGCTCGGTCAGCTCGTCGGCCAGCGCCTGCAGCTGGGGCTTGCGGCGGGCGACCAGGATCACGTTGTGGCCGCGCTCGGCGAGCTCCCGCGCGATCTCCCGGCCGATGCCGGCGGAGGCGCCGGTGATCAGCGCGGCAGTGGTGCGGGAGGGGTCGGGCAGGCTCATCGGCCGGATCCTAACCGGCTGCCTGAGAGCCCGTCCTCGGCCTCTTTATCCGAAGCCCCCCGAACGGGGGGAAGTGGTCCGCGCGGCTGTATCCCGCGCGGCGCCGGCGCGTAAATTGGGCGGATGGCACGCACAGCACTCCTGTTTCCCGGGCAGGGCTCTCAGACGCCGGACATGCGTCAGACCGTGGCGCGCGAGCGTCCCGACCTGCTGGAGCCCGTGGCAGAGGCCGTGGGCGAGGATCCCTTCGCTCGCGCGCAGGAGGGGACGATGTACGCCCAGCCGGCGATCTTCTGCGCCAGCCTGGCCGGCTGGGCCGCGCTGGGATCGCCTCCCGCTGAGCTGATGGCCGGCCACTCCCTCGGTGAGCTGGCGGCGCTGGTGGTCGCGGGGGTCCTGACGGAGGCCGACGGCCTGCGGCTGGTGGCACTGCGCGGCCGCCTGATGCAGCAGGCCGGGGAGCGGGGCGGTGACGGGGGCATGGTCGCGCTCATGGGCCGTGACGCCGCCGAGCTGGCCCCCGATCTGGCCGCAGCCCATGGACTGGCGCTGGCCAACGACAACTCCCCGCAGCAGGTTGTCCTCTCCGGCGCCCGCGCCGCGCTGCCGGCGGTGAGCCGGGAGGCGGAGGCGGCCGGTCTGCGCGCGCTGCCGCTGCCGGTCACCGGCGCCTTCCATTCGCCGATGATGGCCGCCGCCGTCCCCGAGCTGGAGGAGGCGCTCGCCCGGGTGAAGCTCTCAGAGCCCCTGGCCACGGTGCTCAGCGCGGTCACCGCCGCTCCCTTCAGCGACGTGCGGGCGGAACTGGCCCAGGCGCTGACGATGCCGGTCCGGTGGCGGGAGACGATGCTGGCGCTGCAGGCGGAGGGTGTCGAGCGCTTCGTCGAGGTTGGTCCGGGGCGGGTGCTGAGCGGTCTGGCCCGCCGCACCCTCACGAACGTGGAGCTGGTCCATGCCTAAGTGGTCGCCCCCGCAAATACGGTTGCATTCGAGCGGCGCCACCGCACTTACGGCCACGACCACTGAGTCCGCGCCTGCCTCGATTGCACCGCCGCTTTCAACCGGCCACCGGGCGGCCATCCTGTCGGTCGCCACCGCGCTGCCCCCGACGCGGCTGACGAGTGCCGAGCTGGCCGAGCGGCTGGGGATCGACGAGGCCTGGATCCTCTCGCGCACGGGGATCCGGGAGCGCCCCCAGGCTCGTCCTGACGAGCGCCTCAGCGACTACGCCGCCGCCTGCGGCGCCGAGGCGCTGGACCAGGCCGGCGTGAGCGCCGCTGAGGTGGACCTGGTGCTCGTGGCCACCCTGACCCAGGACGAGCTGACGCCCAACACGGCTCCGCTGGTGGCCCATGCGCTCGGCGCCGAGCGCGCCGGCGCGGTCGACGTGGGGGCGGCCTGCACCTCCTTCCTGAGTGGGCTCTCGCTGGGCGCCGCGCAGATCGAGAGCGGTCGCGCCCGTTACGTGCTGCTGGTCGGTGCCGACTTCGTCACCCGCATCACCGACTACGACGACAAGCGCACCGCGCCGCTGTTCGCCGACGCCGCCGGGGCTGTGGTGCTCGGACCCGCCAGCGAGGGCTCCGGAACCGTGGGGCCGGTGGTGCTGGGTGCCGACGGCTCCCACGCTGCCACCATCACCGCTTCCCACGCTGAGCGCAAGCTGCGGATGGACGGGCCCGAGGTGTTCCGCCACGCGGTCAGCCGAATGGGTGAGGTCACGCTCCAGGCCGTCGCCGCCGCCGGCCTGACGCTGGAGGAGATCGACCTGTTCGTCTACCACCAGGCCAACGCGCGGATCACCCGCGCCCTCGGCGAGCGGTTGGGCCTGCCCGAGGAGCGCGTCGTGGACTGCATCGCCACTCTGGGCAACGCGTCCGCGGCCACCGTGCCCGTGGCGCTGGCGGTCGCCGAGCGCGACGGGCGGCTGCGGCCGGGGGCGCGGGTGCTGATGAGCGCCTTCGGCGCGGGGTTCACCTGGGCGGGAGCCGTGGTGCATTGGGGTGGAGCGGCAGATGGCTGAGTCCGCCGGCAGCGCACTGGTGACCGGTGCCTCCCGCGGGATCGGCGCGGCCATCGCCCGCGGGCTCGCGCAGGACGGGTGGAAGGTTGGGGTCGGCTACCGCAGCGACGCCGAGGGTGCCCGGAACGTGGTCTCATCGATCGTGCGCGACGGCGGCGAGGCCATGGAGCTGCAGGGCGACATCACCGATCCACAGGCTCCGCAGCAGCTCCTCGCCGCGCTGGAGGAGCGCTTTGGCGCCCCCGTGCTGGCGCTGGTCAACAACGCCGGCATCAGCCGGGACGACCTCACGCCCGCCCTCGGTGACGAGGATTGGGATGCCGTGCTGGCCACGAACCTCACCGCCGCCTTCCGGATGACCCGCCAGGCGCTGCGACCGATGCTCCGGGCCAGGTCTGGGCGCATCGTCAACATCTCCTCGGTGGTGGGCCTGCGCGCCAACCCCGGCCAGTCGAACTACGCTGCGGCCAAGGCCGGCCTGATCGCGCTGACGCGGAACACCGCCGTGGAGGTGGCCCGGCGCGGGATCACCTTAAACGCCGTGGCGCCGGGCTGGATCGACACCGAGATGACCGCTGGGGTGTCACGGGACCTGCTGGAGGCCGTGCCGGCCCGGCGCGCGGGAACGCCGGAGGAGGTGGCGGCTTGCGTACGCTTCCTCGTCTCGGCACAGGCAAGCTACGTGACCGGGGCCGTCCTCACCGTGGACGGCGGCCTGGCCGCATAACCACAAGACAGGAGAACGAACATGGCGACAGCAACTACCGAGCAGGTGCAGGCCCGAGTGGTCGAGGCCCTCGCGAGCTTCGGCCCCGACGAGAGCGAGATCACCCGGGAGGCGACCTTCGAGCAGCTCGACGTCGACTCGCTGGATCTGGTCGAGCTGGCTCAGATCGTCGAGGACGAGTACGGCGTCGTGCTCAAGGGCGAGGACATGAAGGAGCTGAAGACAGTTGGTGACGCCGTCGACCTGATCGCCCAGCGCGTCTCCTGAGTGAAGCGCCGGGTCCTCATCACCGGCCTGGGGGCCGTCACCCCGCTCGGGGTCGGCGCCGCGACGCTGCACGACCGCTGGGGGGCCGGCGAGTGCGGGATCATCGACGGCGCCGGGGCCTGCAGTACCTTCGCGCCCGGCGAGCACCTCTCGGTCAAGGAGGTCCGCCGCCTGGACCGCTTCTCCCAGCTGGCGATCGTCGCCTCCGGGGAGGCGGTCGCGCAGGCGGGCTGGCAAGCGGAGCTGCCCTACGATCCCCTGCGGGTCGGCTGCGTGATCGCCACCGGCATCGGGGGCATCGGGACCGTGGAGAGCAGTCACGACGTGATGCGTGATCGGGGGGCCAAGATGGTCTCCCCGCTCGGCGTCCCCCAGTACATGCCCAACGCCGCGGCCGCGTCGGTGTCGATGAAGCACGGGCTGCGCGGCCAGAGCTTCGGCGTGGTCTCGGCCTGCGCCAGCGGCGGCCACGCCCTGGGGCTGGCGATGCGGATGATCCAGTACGGAGACGCTGACGCCGTCCTGGCCGGAGGCTCGGAGGCGACGCTGACCGAGTTCGCCTTCGCCTGCTTCAACGCCATGCAGGCGCTCTCACCGACCGGGACCTCCCGGCCCTTCGACGCCCGGCGCGACGGCTTCGTGATGGGCGAGGGAGCGGGCATGCTCGTGCTGGAGGAGGAGGAGGCTGCGCGTGCGCGCGGAGCCACGATCCTGGCCGAGCTGGCCGGGTACGGCTCGACCGCCGACGCCCACCACCTGACCGCGCCCGATCCCACCGGCGAGCCGGCAGCCCGCGCGATCACGCTGGCGCTGGCGGACGCCGGGATCTCCCCGGAGGAGGTCGACTATGTCAACGCCCACGGCACCTCGACGCAGCTCAACGACGCCGCCGAGACCGTGGCCCTGAAGCGCGCCCTCGGCGAGCAGCGGGCCCATCAGATCCCGGTCTCCTCCACCAAGTCGGCGATCGGCCACCTGCTGGGGGCCGCCGGCGCGGTGGAGGCCGTGGCCACCGTCAGGACGCTCCAGACGGGCACCATCGCCCCCACCGTCGGCTACGAGGTTCCCGATCCCGAGCTCGACCTCGACTACGTCCCCGAGCGCTCCCGGGCGCTGCCAGCCACGGACGGACGGCCACCGGCGGCGCTCTCCAACTCGTTTGCCTTTGGCGGCCACAACGTCACCCTGGTCCTGAGGGGGGCCGGGTGAGCTTCGCCGCGCTCGAGGTCATCGCCCCCTCGCAGACGCGGGAGCGGCTGGCCGGCGCGCTGCGCACGCTCGCCCCGGAGCGATCATGCTGACGGGCAAGCGGCTGCTGATCACCGGAGTGATGACTAGGGACTCGATTGCCTTCCACGCCGCCGAGCAAGCCCAACGCCACGGCGCCGAGGTGGTGCTCACGAGCTTTGGGCGGGTGCGGCGCCTGACCGAGCGTACGGCCAAGGCGCTGCCCGAGCCGGTGGAGGTGCTGGAGCTCGACGTCAACCGCGAAGACGACCTGGCGGGTTTGACGAGCGCGCTGGGCGAGCGCTGGGGCCGCCTGGACGGGGCGCTGCACGCGATCGCGTTTGCTCCGGCGGATGCTTTGGGGGGGAACTTCATGACCGCGCCGGCGCAGAGCGCGGCTGACGCGTTCCTCACCAGCGCGTTCTCGCTCAAGGCACTGGCCGGCGCCGTGGCCCCGCTGATGGAGCCCGGCGGCAGCATCGTCGGCCTGGATTTCGACGCCTCCGTGGCGTGGCCGATCTACGACTGGATGGGCGTGGCCAAGGCGGCCCTGGAGTCGGTGTCCCGGTACCTGGCGCGTGACCTCGGCCCGCGCGGCATCCGCGTGAACCTCGTCTCCGCGGGCCCGCTCAGCACGGTCGCCGCCGGCGCGATTCCCGGTTTCGGCCAGCTGGCTGACCTGTGGCGAGCCCAGGCGCCGCTGGGCTGGAACACCGGCGATCCCGCGCCGGTGGGGGCGGCGATCTGCTTCCTGCTCTCCGACCTCGCCCGCGCGATCAGCGGCGAGATCCTGCACGTCGACGGCGGCTTTCACGCGGTCGGTGCGCCGTCGAACCTGGACGCCCCGGCCTGAGCAGTGGTTCCAGATCAACCAACCCGCCCGGCGGGAGCTCGGACCAGCTCACGTTGGGTAGCCGAGAAGCGCTGGTCCTCCTGACCGCCCGATTCGGACCGTAGAACACTTGTCCAGAGGGCGGTGTCTTTTCGAAGGTCGCTGCTTACTTTACTCCGCGGTGCAGTAAGGACCTCATAGTCGGTTAGCCGCGTGAGGTCCGCGATATTCGCTCCGGGTTGCCGCTCCCGCAATGGGGCCGATAGAAGCCCATCAGAGCCCGTCTATCGTCAAGTCTTTGACCTAAACGTGACCGGGAGACACAAACCGGGGCCTGTCGCGGGAAGATGCTCAGATGCCCTGGCAGAATCTAGTCGGCGTGGTCGAGTGGGCGGGCGGATGAGGGACTCCGAGACCTCGGCCACAGTCGCTTCCACCAAACCCGTGGCAATGACCCTGTCCCGCCGGCACATCTACGCCATGCGAGCGGTGTTCGCTGCTCAGCATGACCCATGGCGTCTGACCGAGATCACGCTCGAGGACACATCTGACAAGGCTCCCGCGATCGTGTCTTGGGCGATTCTGGAGACGTGGACTTCGATCATCGATGGCTCGGCGGCCCAGCGCATCTCGCTCACAAACTGCGCGTCCTCACCTCGACCTCCTTCGAGCGCGGGCCGGACCGGCCGGAGACGTTGTCCAGGGCGGCGACGGCATAGTAGTAGGTGGTGCGCGCGCGCAGCCGCGTGATGGTCAGCTTAATCCCGACGCCGACTGTCGTCACGGAGAAGCGGCAGCTTCGGTGACACAGCGTCTGCGCGCGCGCGAAGCCGCGGGCTCCGCGGATGGGGTGGAGTGACTGTTTGACCACGTATGCGTGGGCGGCGGGTGGCTTGGAGCCATCGCTGCCCGGCGCACTCCACAAGAGCTCGACCTGATGGCCTGAGAGCGGGCGCGCCCGTAGCCTGGCGATGCGCGCCGGGGTGCGTCCGTAGCGCCTTGAGCAGGCGTGGCGCGCGATGCTTCTGAAGCGCCGTTGCAGGCGCGCTGCCCGCGCCAGGCAGACGCGCCACCCGCGCGCTCGCAGCGCCTGGGAGACGAGCGGGTTAGCCGAGCTGCGCGCGGTTGGGCTGCGCGCGGTTGGGCTGCTCGCGGGTGGGCAGCCATCGCCGCCATCGCCAGGTTGAAGGTTGACCCAACCCACCGAGGCCGGGGTCTTATCGTCACCGACGTTGTTCTGGTTGCAATAGCCGAGCCGGCCGTTGCCGCCGTAGCCCCAGCAGCTCACGTGGCCATTGTCAAGGCGCGCACATGTGTGGAGACCGCCGGCGCTGATCGCCACCGCGGTGCGCCCCGCGCCCAGCTTCACCGGTCCTATGGAGCCCGGAGTCTCATCGTCACCAACGTCGTTCGTGTTGGCGTAGCCAAGCTGCCCGTCGGCGCCGTAGCCCCAGCAGAGCACGCTGGCGTCATTGAGGATCGCGCAAGTGTTGGCGCCACCAGCGCTGATCGCCTTCGCGGTGTGGCCGGGACCGAGGTCGACCGGCCCGACCGAGCCGGGCGTCTCGTTGTCGCCGATCGAGTCGGTGTTGCCGTAGCCCAGCCGCCCGTTGCCGCCGAACCCCCAGCAGCGAACGCTGCCGTCATCGAGCAGTGCGCAGGTATGACTTCCGCCGACGCTGATCGCCACGGCGGTCCGCCCGGGTCCAAGGTCGACCGGGCCGGCTGAGGCCGGTGTCTCGTCGTCTCCGATGTCGTTATTCGTGTTTTCGTAGCCGAGGCGGCCGTCCCCGGCGTACCCCCAGCAGAGTACGTTGCCGTTGTCGAGGATCGCGCAGGTGTGCCCCTCGCCGGCGCTGATCGCCTTCGCGGTGCGCCCATAACCCAGGTCGACGGGCGCAACCGAGCCGGGCGTCTGCGTGTCGCCGACGTTGCTCGTGTGTCCGTAGCCGAGCCGTCCGTTGCCGCCGTAGCCCCAGCAGCGCACGCTGCCGTCATCGAGGATCGCGCAGGTGTGGGGGCCACCGGCGGTGATCGCCGTGGCGGTCCGCCCCGGCCCGAGGTCGACGGGGCCGGCCGAGGCGGGGGTCAGCTTGTCGCCGATGTTGCTGGTGTTGCCATAGCCGAGCCGGCCATCGGCGCCGTAGCCCCAGCAGCGCACGCTGCCGTTATCGAGGATCGCGCAAGTGTGATAGTCGCCGGCGGTGATCGCCGTGGCGGTCCGCCCCGGCCCGAAGTCCACCGGCCCCGCCGAAGCGGGCGTGTCATTCGCGCCGATCGTGTTGGCATTCCCGTAGCCCAGCTGACCCTGAGCGCCGTAGCCCCAGCAGAGCAGCTTGCCGCTGTCAAGCAGGGCACAGCTGTGATTGGCACCGACATCCAGCCGCCCCGCCGCCGGCGAGCCGGGCTGGGAGGCCTGCTCAGCCGAGGAAGCTACCGGAGAAGCACTCGCGACGGCGAACAGCAGCATGGCGCCGGTCGCTACCGCTGTCAGGCGCTGAACGCAACCGCTCGCCGCGCGCAGCGAGCGACGCGGTGTGCCGAATATAGTCGCCCCGGCGCCGTGGCCCGGCCTCATCGCTTGATCCGGAAGCTAGCGTGGGCGGCGGGTCCGGTAAGGGCCCCGGTCGCCGGGACGGCGATCAGTCGGTACAGGCCAGGCGCTAGGCGGTGGCCCCCGATCCACCCCGTGAACTGAAAGCGGTTGCTCCCAGCGCGGCCGCTACGCGAGAAGTGCCCTCGTACACCGACATACCTTACGCAGCGGCGCTCGTGGCGCTTTGGTCGCGTGGGCGCCTGACAGAAGTGTCCACGGTAATGCCCCACGAGGGCACGCTGCACCGAGAACGTCGTGCGCGCAGCTCGATCTAGCCTGAAGCGCACCGTCGCGCCCGCACGCTGCCTCGCACCGACGGCACGCTTCGCGGCCGCGAAGGACCGCGGCGACAGGTAAAAGCCGCTGAGCGTGGGACTCCTGAGCCTGGGACGCTTGACCCCTGGAGACTTGACCCCTGGAGGCTTGACCCCGATGCCCACCACCACCGGCGGCTGGTTGGAGATCCGCCCCACCTTGCCTACGTTGGGCTCCGTAAACCAGATGCTGCCGTCGGGGCCCGCCGCGATCCCATCGGGAGAGCTGCCGGCGGTGATCGAAAACTCGGTCACCACGCCAGCCGGGGTGATCCGTCCCACCTGGTCCGCGCGCACCTCGGTAAACCACAGGTTGCCGTCCGGCCCGAGCGCAATCCCGGAGGGGTATGCGCCCGGGCTGATCCCGGGGGAGAACTCGGTTACGACGCCCGCCGGGGTGATCCGGCCGATCACGTCCGAATGCGCCTCGGTGAACCAGAGATTGCCGTCAGCACCGGTCGTAATCCCCACAGGCTCCGAGCCGACCGTGATCCCCGCCGAGAACTCGGTCACGACGCCTGCCGGGGTGATCCGCGCGATCTGGTTCGCGCCGAACTCTGTGAACCACAGGTTGCCGTCCGGGCCCGCTGCGATCGAATCGGCGTAGCTCCTGGTTGGGATCCCCATGGAGAACTCGGTGACCACGCCCGCCGGGGTGATCCGCCCCACGCGATCGCCGATCGACTCGGTGAACCACAGGTTGCCGTCCGGTCCCGCCGCGATCCCGTTGGGGTAGCTGCTGGGACCGATCCCTGCGGAGAACTCGGTGACCACGCCCGCCGGGGTGATCCGCCCGATCCGATCGCCGATCGACTCGGTAAACCACAGGTTGCCGTCGGGGCTGGCGATGATCCTGCTGGGGTAGCTGCCAGGACTGATCCCCGCGGAGAACTCGGTGACCACGCCCGCCGGGGTGATCCGCCCCACGCGATCCGCGCTGGGCTCGGTGAACCACAGGTTGCCGTCCGGGCCCGCCGTGATCCCCCTCGGATAGCTGCCGGCGCTGATCCCCTTGGAGAACTCCGTCACTGCCAGAGCCGCCGTCGCCGTCCCGGCCAGCACACCGGCGAGGGCTCCCGCCGCCACGCTGACTACCGCCCACCGCAACCAAGACCTGCGAAGAAGCCCAGGGGATCTCAACGCATCAGCTATCCGCGGATCCGGAACGTCTTGCGCGCCGCCGTGCCGCTGCGGCCATTCACGCTCGGCGTGGCGATCAGCTGATACAGCCCAGCGGCAAGCCGCTTGCCGTTCAGACGCCCCGTGAAGTGGAAGCTGTTCCCTCCGGCGCTGCCGCGCAACGTGAAGCTACCGCGCACAGGCACGGCGCGCGTGCAGTGTCTGCGCTTGCGATTCCTCTTGGTTTGCGCCACGCAGCGGCGGCCCACGTGCCGGCCCCCCACCAGTCGTAGAACGGTGAACCTCACGCGCGCGGCGACGTTGAGCGTGTAGCTCACGCGCGCACCAAAGGTACGCGCGCGCTTACGCACGTGCTTACGCGCGGTACGCGCGTGCCGAGCGAGCGCCGCAGCGCTCGGCCCCGAACGGGCGGCGAAGAACGCCGAAGGCACCAACCGCAACGCTCGCACCACGGCGCGCTTGGCGACCACGGGCCGGACCGGCGGGGGCTTGGTCGTAGGCGGAGGCGTCGTGACCGGAGGCGATGTCGTCGGGGGCGGCAGCGTCGAGGTGTACAGCTCGGCGGAGCTGAGCGGGCTCTGAAGGTTGAAGTACGGCGGGAAGTTGCCGATCAGCTCCGCGTCCCCGCCGGCCACGAGTAGCTTGCCGCAGTTGGCGCCGCAGACCGACGCGGGGCCGCTCGGCAGCAACGTCGCGGTCTGGTACACACGCCCCACGTTCAAGAAGCCTGCGGAGTTCCAGGTATTTGGGCCTGAGTCAAAGCTCTCCGTGGATAAGAGACCGCCCCCGGCTTCGTTCGGGGTCCCGGGCGCATTTCCACCTGCTACCCCGCCTGCGACGATGACCTGCGTGTCGCTCACGAGCGTCGCCGTCGCTCCGATGCGACGTGCAGCAAGGGAGCCGCTCGCTGACCACGTCTCGGTAGCCGGGTCGAAAATCTCGCCGCTGTTGAGGTTGGGCGGGGTGGTGGCGAAGGGATCGTGAAATCCGCCGATGACCAGCACCTTCCCGCTGGAAAGGAGGACCGCAGCTTGTCCCTGCCGGCTCTGGTCGAGGCTCGCCGTGGCCGTGAAGGTGCCCGTACTCGGGTCATAGAGCTCGGCGCTCGCGAGCGCCGGCCCCGCGCCGACGCCGCCGACGCCGCCGACGATCAGCACCTTCCCGCAATTGCTGCCACAGGCTCCCTTGTCCAGCAGCACGGCGCTCTGCCCGAGCCGCGCCCCCCGCGGGGTGTTGCTCGCCGGCGGCGTGGTGGTGCCGGTAAGAGAGGCGGTGGCCGTCCAGGTACCGCTGATGGGGTCGTACAGCTCGGCGGATGCAAGCTGATTCGCGTTTCGGGGCTCCGCGCCGCCGGGGCCGGCACCCGCCACCACCAGGACCTTTCCGCTCGGCAGGAGCGTGGCGGTGTCAAGAGCGCGCGGGGTCGTCATCGAGCCGGTTGGACTCCAAGTTCTCGTCGTTGGGTCGTACAGCTCTGCCGAGGCGATCGTCTGCGCGCGCCCGGTCGGGTTGGCTGCGGCGATCCCGCCGGCTACGAGCACCTTGCCGCAGTTGGCGCCGCACTGAGACGGCGATCCCTGAAGTAGCGTCGCGGTGTCGAAGGAGCGGGCCTGACCGAGTGACCCAGTGCTCGTCCAGGTGCCGCTCGCGGGATGGTAGAGCTCGGCGCTCGCCAGGGGATCGATGATTCGTGGGGGGTTCACGGAGGTCGTGGTCCGCTGACCACCGGCTACGAGCACATCCCCGTCCGGCAGCAGGGTGGCCGTGTGTCCTGAGCGAGCTTGGATGAGCGATCCCGTCGGCGCCCACCGTCCGCCCAGGTCCGGCTGATAGAGCTCGGCGGCACCAAGGGAAGAGCCGCCCACCCCCACGCCGCCCACCACCAGTACCTGGCCGCTCAGGAGCACGGTTGCCGTATCGGAGGAGCGCGCGTCGGCGAGGGCACCCGTGGCGCTCCACCCGCCGGTGGCCGGGTCGTAAAGCTCCGCGGATGCTGTCGGCAAAGCGTTGGGTCCAACGCCTCCCGCCACCAGGACCACACCGTTGGGAAGCAGGGTGGCGGTGTGAGCGGAGCGTGCGGTCCCAAGCGCGCCCGTAGTCGTCCAGGCCCCGCTGCTTTCGTCATAGATCTCGGCCGACGCCAGTGGGCTCCCATTGGAGCCCACGCCTCCCGCCACCAGGACCCTTCGGTCCGCGCCACCAGATGTCTGGTCGCCAAGCGCAGTTGCGGTGTGCGCGGAGCGAGCGGTCGACAGAGAGCCGGTCGCGCTCCAGGTTCCGGTCGTGGGGTTGTAGAGCTCCGCCGAGGCGAGCGGTATGCCCCCAGTACCGATGCCTCCCGCCACCAGCACCTTCCCATCTCGGAGCAGCGTGGCCGTCTGCCCCGAGCGGGCGCTCGCCAGAGCGCCGGTCGCGCTCCAGAGACCGGTCGTGGTGTTGTAAAGCTCTGCCGAGGCGAGCGGCACGCCGCCTGCGCCCAGTCCGCCCACAACCAGGATCTTGCCGCTTGAGAGCAGTGTGGCAGTCTGAGACGAACGGGCTGTCGCGAGCGCGCCGCCGGCACTCCAGGTGCCGGTGCTGGGGGTGTAGACCTCAGTCGAGGCGAGCGGCATCCCGCTCGCGCCCGTGCCCCCCACGACCACGACGCGTCCATCCGGAAGGGGTGTGGCGGTGTGCGAAAAACGCGCTGTCGTGAGCGCCGCCGTCGTCGACCACGTGCCGGCGCTCGGATCGTAGAGCTCGGCGGACGCGAGCGGCTGGCCGGCCTCGGCACCGCCGACCACCAGCACCTTGCCGCCAAACAGCCGAGTGGCCGTCTGAGACGTGCGGGCGTCGTGCAACGATCCTGTGCTGCTCCAGGCGCCCGGTGTGGCGCTCGCCACCGCGACCGGCCCCACGCTCATCAGAGCCCAACCGACCATCAGAATCGCAGGAAGCGCCGCGATCCCCATCCCCGTTCCCCGTTCGCAGCGGGGAGATCCCGGCCGCGGAGAAGGCCGTGGAGAAATCTGAAGCCGGCGCGCGCGGCCGCGGCGCCAGGAGCCCATGCCAGTCACGCCGGGGACTCTGTACGCATCAGATGGATTTAGCATCCGTAAGCGTTACGGAACTTTGAGTCTCAGCTGGTCCCAGGCCCGGCTCCTGGGTCTGGGACGCGGCCCCGAGTTCCCGCCTGGACACGACCCCGAGCTTGCGCATCCCCGATGCGATGTGGCTCTCCACCGTACGCGGCGAGATGAACAGAGCTCGGGCGATCTCCGGGCTCGTGCGGCCCATGCCCACGAGCTTGGCGACCTCGCGTTCTCGCGGGGAGAGCTCCCACCGGTAAGTGCGACGACCCCCTCGCCAGGGATAGGGGAGCGCCACGTTGTGCGTCCTCAGTAGAGCTCGCGTCCTCGCCGCGTCCCAGCTCGCGCCTAGGACCTCGAAATCCTGGAGCGCGTCGAGCAGGCATTCCCCCCCTACGCTGTCCCCGTGGACGAGAAGGCAGTGCCCGCGACGCTCACGCGCATGGGCCGCCTCGTAGCGGCCGGGCAGCCTACTCCACGCACGATCTGCCTGCGCGAACCAGCGTGCCGCAGCTCCGGGACGACCACCGGCCTCGGCCACCAGGCCGCGACAGACCGCCAGGGCAGCCCGTCCCGCAGGAGCATCACGGCCCCGCAGACCCCGTGTGAACTCAGTCGCGACGCTGCTGGCTACCGCCTGCGCGCGACAGGCAACGAGCGCCTCCACAATCACCGGCACAACCCCATGCGACAAGGCCCAGATGCCGTTGGCGCGAATTGTCTCCAGGCCGAGCCAAGCCATCCGGAGAGCCGCACGGACGTCCTTACCAGCGAGCTGGATCGTGATCAGTCCGGCGGTGGCCGCCATCAGAGACGAACCGGGCCGCGCATTCCGCAAAGCTCTCAGCGCCGCCGAGAGGACCCGCTTGGCCTCTCCGAGCTCGCCGCGGCTCAGCAGCATCGAACCCAAGACCAGCTCGCTTCTTCCAGACATGATTCGTGCCTCGGAGCTCGCGTCGATGAGCTGCCGAGCCCGGGCCTCCAGACCCTCCCAGCGACCTGTTCTCCAGTGAAGCTCGCTCTCCACGGTAGCCAGGCCGACGCGGAATCGCTCATTGTTGAGCTCCTTGCGAAGCCGCTTGGCGTGCTCAAGGAAAGTTTCGGCCCGCGCGTAGTAGCCGAGGAGCGTCGCGGTCGCGGCCAGGTACTTGCAGGCACGCACCAGCTCCATGCCCTGCTCGGTCGAATGAGCGCTCCACGGTAAGTCCTCGGCGGCCCCCCATCCGGCCGGATCGCCGGCTTCCAGCAGCACCACTGCGCGCGAGGCGAGCACTTGAGTCGTGACGACCGGGTCGTGCTGGCGTCCCTCGGCCGCGAGCGCCCGATCGAGCCAGGTCCGGTCCTCGTCCGCGCCACCCTCGGTCGGCCATGTAGCGGCTAGATTCGCCATCGCACGGGCCGCGAGTGCAGGTCGCCGCCTGAGCTCGCCGGCCGACCGAACCATCTCTCGGTAACCCTGCTCACTGTCGCCGACCTGATACAAGAGCCTCGCGAGGCAGAACCGAAGCTCGCCCCTGAGCCCCGGTCGCAGTGACTCCTCTTCTACGAGTTCTTGCAGGATCCCGATCGCGCGCCCAGGTACTCGGCCAAAGAGGGCCGCGGCGCCGAGCTTGACGGCCATCCGGGCTCGCACCGCGAGTGAGATGTTTGTTGTCACGAGTGCCTCTTCGAGCATTCGCGCCGCGCCCCGATCGTCACCGATCGAGCTCGCTACCTCGGCCGCGCGCTCGGCGTGGCGAAGCCAGCGGCGCGCCTCTCCGGCCTGCTTGAAATGGCGGGCCACCTCGGCCTCGCGGCGCGGTTCTCGACCGGACAGCAGCCCTCGGGCCGCCCGCAGGTGCAGCGCGCGCCGCTCTGGTGCGGGGATCGCCTCGTAGATCGCCTGCCGGGCGAGGGCATGTCGGAAAGCGAACAGACCATCCTCGAGCTCCTCGAGCACGCCGGAAGCAAGGCCCCTCGAAAGCCCCGCTCTCGCGCGGGCCTGAGATAGGTTTACCACTTTCCCGATCAGGCTCTCAGCAGCCGGAGCGCTGAGCACCGCAGCGGCCACCGCCACGAGCCCGGCATCAGCCCCCAGCCGCGCGACGCGATGGCATAGCGCGTCGGCGAGTGCGGTAGGCACCGCGAATGATCCGGATTCATCACGATCCCAGCAACCGTCGCGGAGTACCAGCTGATCGCGGTCTTTGAGCGACTGGACGACCTCCTCCAGCGCGAAGGGGATTCCCGCGGTCCACGCGTGCAGATCGTCGACGAGCTGCTTGGAGGCCATCCCGTGAGCGAGGATCGCGCTCGCCATATCGCGGACCTCTTCCCGGTCCAGCGCCGGCAATGACACCGTGAGCCGAGAAGCGCCACCGCAGACGCATGCCGCGAGGGCAAGGATCCGGGCTCCGGGCTCGAGCTCCTCCCTTCGGTAGGTAAGGATCAGCGAGAGGTCCGGGACGGGATTCTTGACCAAGAACTCAATCAGCTCGATCGTGTCGAGATCTGCCCACTGGAGGTCTTCGAGAACGAGGACGGTCGGGCCGAGGGCCAGGAAGAGCGCGCGAAATGCCCTGAAGAGTCTGTGACGCTCCACCCCGGACACAGAGGGCTCCAGTGGGGGTGGCAGCCGCGATGCGAGCTCGGGCAGTAGCGGGCGGAGCGCGCCGACGACTGGGTTGAGGGAGGCGCTCGGCAAGTTGCCATCAAGGCCACGTAGCCCCTCGACCACGGGTCCAAATGGGAAAGGCTCCAATACCGAATGGCAGTACCCAACGAGCCGCCGGTACCCGGACAGGACCGAGGACGCAAGCACCTCGTTGACCAGCCTCGTCTTTCCGATACCAGCTTCACCCTCGACCAAAACCAATGCTGGCGAGCTCATCGCCGTCTCGATCAGAGCCTTCAGCTCCTGCTCGCGCCCAACGAGAAAAGGCGCGGGGAATCTCATCAGGGCACTCTGCGCCTTCGGCCCCTCGGCTCCTGCGATCACGGCATGGGGCCGATCTGCTCAGGTATCGCGTACACGCTGACTCGACAGTAGACCAGGGTCTTTGTCGCGTATAAGTGCACCAGACACCTACCGACGGCGCGGCTGAGGGAGCCTGATTCCGGGGGAGTATGCAACGGCTCACTGAAACCTTTGATCGAGGCATGGCTGACGCGCAACGGCCGAACGTTGGACGCGAGGCGCTGCTGGCCGCGCTGCAGCGCGCGCAGGTGGCAGTTCGTGGTGATCGGCGGCACGGCGATCACCTCCCATGGGATTACCTACCGCACCGACGACATCGACGTCACCCCAGAGCGCTCACAGGCCAACCTGCTCAGAAAATAACCGTTGAGGGTGCGAGTGCGGCTGGCTGTTAGGCGGCCTCCGGAAGCGGTTCGAGGACTATCGGGCGTTGGTCTCAGGCGGCTTGCGGCATCTCTTCGAGGGTGACCTTGTGGCCGAGCTTCTCGAGCTGCGATATCGCGCGTCGCCGGATGCGGTCTTGGTCGCGTTGGCGTAGCGTGTCGGCGCCTTGCTCACGGTACAGCTCACCGGTTTGGAGCATGTGGTAGGCGGCGGTGAGGATCTCGTGGGAGATCGCGACGATCGCCTTCTTGTCGCCGCGGCGGGCGGCGAGCCGGCGGTAGCGCTCGGCCAGGTAGGTCTCCTTGGTGCGGGCGGCGGCACGGGCGGATTCGATCAGCGTCTTGCGCAGCCATTTGGAGCCCTTGCGCGTCGTGGCTGACTTGCGCTTGCCGGCCGACTCGTTCTGGCCGGGACAGATACCCGCCCAGGAGGCCAGGTGCGCGGCGGTCGGGAACACGGTCATGTCGGCGCCGATCTCGGCGAGGATCACCTCGGCCGCGCGACGCTCAACGCCGGGGATCGAGCGCAACAGCTGGACCGCCGCCTCGAAAGGGGCGATCTCCTCCTCGATCCGGGTGCAGATCGCCTCGATGTCGTCTTCGAGCTCCTCGATGTGCGCGAGCATCCGCTCCAGCAGGAACGCGTGATGGTCTGTGAAGCGGTGGGTGAGCGCTTTGCGCAGCTCGGGGAGCTTCGCACGCAGCTTGCCCTTCGCGAGCTCGGCGAGCGCCTCGGCGTCCGCCTGGCCTTCGATCAGCGCGCGCATCATCGCCCGCCCCGAGACGCCCATCACATCGGTCGCGACGCACGCGAGCTTGACACCCGCGTCCTCGAGCAGCTTGTGCAGCCGGTTGACCGCGCGCGAGCGCTCCTCGATCAGCTCGTTGCGATAGCGGGTCAGATCCCGCAGCCGGCGGATCGGCTTGGGCGGCACGAAGCTCCCGCGCAACAGCCCGCAGGAGAGCAGCTGCGCGATCCAGGCAGCGTCGATCGTGTCGGTCTTCCGCCCGGGGACATGTTTGATGTGCGCCGCGTTGACGAGCCGCACCTCGAACTCGTCCTCCAGCATGTAGTAAACGCACTTCCAGTACACGCCGGTCGACTCCATCGCCACGTCCGTGACCGCGTGCGCCTTCAGCCAGTCACGCAGCGCCAGCAGATCGGGTGTCGTCGTCCCGAACGTCTCCACGATCTCACTCACGGCGCCGTCGACCAGCAGGCGCACGCACGCGGTCAGCCGCGCCTTGTGCACATCCAGCCCGCAGCAGCGGGCGATCATCGTCTCCACAGGCGTCTCCTTCCTCGCGAACACCGGATCACGGCCGTCGCTCGGGGGAGACTCTCTGGGACAAACGATTCTGCTCGTCGTGCTCAGCTCACGCTGGCAACAGTCCGGGGTGCCGAGCAGCCTCCACGTCACACTGAAGCACGGGCTACGCGGCACCAAGTAGTAGCCGACGTTGCCGCGAGCAACGAACCGCCGCCATTTTCATGGTTCGCGGGTGCCCGGACCAACCCCCGCACGCAACCTTGCAGGGCCCCGCGAAGGCCGGGCATGGACACTGAATCGAAATCCCGTCAGGCGGCCGCCTCCCGGGGTTGGAGCGTGACGTTGTGGCCGAGCGCTTCGAGCTGTCGGACGAGGCGTTTGGTGGTCTTTTCCGGGTCGCGCTGGGAGAAGTAGTCGCCGCCGAGATCGCGGTGCAGTTCGCCGTTGGTGAGCATGTGCCAGGCGGCGGTCAGGATCGAGTGCCCGACCGCGGTGATCGCTTTGGAGTGCCCGCGGCGGCCGCGGAGGCGCTGGTATTGGGCGGCGTAGTAGCTGTCTTTGGTCTTGGTCGCGGCGAGCGCTCCCTCGGTCAGTGTGCCGCGCAGCCATTTGCTGCCTCTGGGGTATCCATTTAGCCGGAGTAGAATAGCCGGATCCCCAGTCCCCAAGCCGGAAAGCACTACCCGCGGTCGCTGGGCGAGTTCCAGGCGTGGTTTCGCACCGACGCCGACTGCCAGGACTACCTGGCGTGGCTGCGCTGGCCGGAGGGGTTCGTGTGCCTGGAGTGCGGGCATCGGCGGGCGTGGGAGCTGGGGGACGGGCGCTATGAGTGCGTGGAGTGCCATGAGCGGACCTCGGCGACGGCGGGAACGATCTTCGACAAGACGCGCACGCCGCTGACGGTCTGGTTCATGGCCTGCTGGCTGTTCGCAAGCCAGAAGGACGGGATCTCGGCCCTGGCGCTCAAGCGCGCGCTGGAGATCGGCTCCTACCAGACAGCATGGGCGATGCTGCATCGCCTGCGCTCGGTGCTGGTGCGCCCGGGCAGAGAGCGGCTGCGGGGGGAGGTGGAGGTCGATGAGACCTACATCGGCGGTGAGGAGTCGGGGCTTCGCGGCGGCCGGCAGAAGGGCAAGAAGGTGCTCGTCGGCGTCGCAGTCGAGCGGCGAGAGCCCAAGGGCCTCGGGCGCTGCCGGATGGTCCCGATCCCCGATGCTTCCGCGGAAACGTTGCGCTCCTTCATGCTTGACAACGTCGAGCCTGGCGCAACGGTGGTCAGCGACGGTTGGCCGTCGTACCCGCCCGCGACCAAGGACCTCTACGTCCATCAGCCGGTTGCGGGCGCCTCCGGCACGCAAGCGTCGAAGCTGCTGCCCGGCGTGCACCAGGTCGCCTCGCTGGCCAAGCGCTGGCTGCTGGGCACTCACCAAGGCTCGATCGATGAGGCGCACCTGGCCGACTATCTCGACGAGTTCGTGTTCCGCTTCAACCGCCGCCGATCACGCAGCCGCGGCCTGGTCTTCTACCGCGTCCTCGAGCTCGCCGCCGTCCACGACCCCGTCCGCTACCGCGCGCTGATCTACAACCCCCAGCCCGGCAGGCGGCGTCCCCAGCCGCCCGGCAGGCACGGCCGGCCGCCCAGCCTCAAGCGGCCCAGGGCCCGCCGGCCCTGGCGACAGGCCCAGCGCTACTCCGGCTAAATGGATACCCCAGTGCTGCCTTTACGTGTCCGGCCGGAGCGGCGTTTCCCGGCGGATTGGTCGTTGCCGGGGCAGAGGCCGGCCCAGGAGGCGAGGTGCTTGGGGGTCTTGAACGCGGTCATGTCGACGCCGATCTCGGCGATCAGCACCTCGGCGGTGCGCTGCTTGACGCCGGGGATGCTCATCAGCAGGTCACGCTGCGCCGCGAAAGGGAGCATCCGCTCCTCGATATCGGCCGAGAGGCGGTCGATCGCTTCCTCCAGGAAATTGATGTGCGCGAGGATCTGGCCGATCACGAGTGCGTGCTCGTCCTCGAACCGTCCGACGAGCGCCTCCCTGAGCGCGGGGATCTTCTTGCGCAGCTGCCCGCGCGCGAGCTCGGCCAGCACGTTCGGGTCGGTCGTGCCTGACACGAGCGCGTTGAGCATGTCGCGGGCGCTCTTGCCGAGGATGTCGGTCGCGACACACCCGAGTTTGATCCCGGTGTCCTCCAGGATCTTGTGCAGTCGGGCAGCCTCCCGCTGGCGGTCCTGGATCTGGGTTTTGCGATAGCGGGTCAGGTTCCGCAGGGTCCGGATCGGCTTGGGCGGGACAAAGCTCGGCGTGAGCAGCCCGGCCTCCAGCAGCTGGCACAGCCACTGCGCGTCCAAGGTGTCGGTCTTGCGCCCGGGGACGTTCTTGACGTGCTGCGCGTTGACCAACAGCAGCTCGAAATCGTCCTCCAGCGCGTAGTAGTAGGGTCGG
>JAABUZ0100003519.1_pt1 | contig 23102 bp, 25 predicted proteins | sample 5562091 | NCBI WGS metagenome assembly JAABUZ01 (sample SAMN12813069, study PRJNA571459) | rock metagenome | isolation source: Antarctica rocks | place: Antarctica: Victoria Land, Linnaeus Terrace sud | collected 2015-12-21
TGTCGTCACCGACGCATCGCTGCTATGACAGCTTTGTTGAGGGCGCTAAGGAACAAGCAAACATAGGCCAACAGGCCTGGCATCTTATTGCGCATACGGAGGCAGCTACTGCAGCCCGCGGCGACGAAATAAACTGGGCAAAAAAGTTGTCGGTAGTGGAGGGCCAATGTATGTCGAACAGGGGCGCGAGATGGTAGCCTCCCGTGAGATCCGCGAAGAAGAGGCGGCTATTCGAGTTATTGAACGAAGGAAACGCAGAATAGAAAGCGAGAAGAGCTTATAAAGCACCAGCAGCGGGACGAAAGAGAGAGGCAACGAGGTATTGAAGGAAAATCGTGAACTGCAGCGCAAGACTGAATCACTCGAGAAGGAGAGGCGCGCGGCACAGCGTAAGCACGACGCCGAAGAGGTTGAAAAACGGTGTGGTAAGAATAATGTCAATCGTCGACTGCAATACAGGGCGCAACTAGCTGAGAAAGACCCAGAACAACGGTTGCCTGCCCTTAATCCGTACCAGCGAATTTATGACACTAGGAGACGTAGATATAGCGAAGTCAACTGATAGTCCCACATTTCCTTTAAATTAACTATAAGATTCTCTTGCTATTATTTACTTGAAAAGTCAGATAGTAAAAACTTTGACCCATACTAGCTTACTTTGAACACCGTAGCCTTAATTTAATTGATTCAAGATGTGGTAATAATAAGGTTGGGCGGTTGGGTAACGAATTGGCGTTTGGGTGTCAGACTCAGGGGCGATATGGGTCCGTTGGGCCCGACTAGTATGCTACGACTGACAGAATAGAACAGCCCCTTTTAATAGCTCAACTCTGTTACACTACGTTAGAGTAGCTGAGTCCTCAATCCGTTAAGAGATAGGCTAATTTATCCTGGGCCACTTGCTCTCTAGAATCGCTCCCCTGCCATGCCAGGCTGTGCGGACAAACCTGGAGTAAACCGATGAACCGCAAGACGATGCATACCGGATGAATTCAGGCAACAATATTTCTGATTCTTTATGGCTTATGCCGACGATAGCTCAAAGGGCTTTCTCTGGGAAGAACTTTACGGAAAAGATGCTCTATGTACTACGAATCTGCAGACGGGCTTGGTCGACCGACCTTGCGTAGCCAACGAATCCTCGTCTGCTAGATCTCTTTTAACAACCTCCTTGCGACAATCTAATACTCTGAAAAGGTTTTCGTCTATAGCCTTATCAGCGGTCAAGACACGGGACGGATCTGGGTCCAATTTATCTCCTCCATCTTTCAAACCACCTCCCAGAGTTACATTAACTGACCAGAAAAAGGAGTCATGGCTCAAAGATCTTGCAAATCCTTCGGTCTCGCTGCGAAGACTTTCACGAACTATACCGCATGGGTTTCATGGTATCTATCTTCTGGAAAGCTGCCTCGCTAAGCGGGTCCCTCCTATGAGAGCAACCTGGCTAGTGCGCTGTATTGGCGCGAACGAAATGCGTGCATTTAAGAAAAGAAATGTGTCTCTCACGGCCCGAGAGTCGAAGTGGCTGACGGAATGGACCAAGGACATCTTTGAATTTATCTGCTCTTACTTGGATCTTTCAAGAGATATGCCGGCAGACACCTCAACACGTCCAAATTTGCATTATATTGTACGTTTGGTTACTGCTCTGTACAATGAGCAACTTTTGGACCGGAAAACATTTTCACTTCAAGTTATTGAGCAGCTTCCGAAGTGCACAATCAGCGAGCTACCACTTCTCTTCCTCATCCTTGATATACATCGCGAGGACTTTGCAGCTTCAAAGATGTTATTAGAAAAATTGTTGCCGAATCTACTCAACTGCGCAGACATCATAAGCAAAGATACGACACAGTTTGGTAATTCTCCTGACCTGTCAGCTAGCGTGCTGAGTTTACTCGACTACTACCAAAAGAAATGTAAACACTTATTGGTATTACCAACCAGCTTAGGAAGGCACGGGAGTTCTTACATGCGAGGCTACCAAGCGCTTTCAAATTTAGCAAAAGGTAGCTGCGCTGAAGGTGAATATCCTTACATTACCTGTTCACAAACTACAGACGTAGAAAAAGCAAATAGTATACTGGCCTGCGAAATTCTTGATTCATTGGACTTACCAAATGATCACCGAGATGTTTTTCTTCGATTCTCTGAACTTGGTCGTTCTGCGAAGGATACAGTAAGCGAAATATGCTCATGGGCAACGTCACGTTTTCGTGATGATGTCTCTAGTGTTTTTGTTGCCGTTCAGCTATTGAAGAATGCGCAAAATATGACAGATATGCAACTGGACATCTTCAAGTTCTTTAGCACGAGCTACAAAGCCGACGAACACATCTTAGCCCCACTACTCATATGTGAAATGATCTCTGCAAAGGTGCTAGCACTTCCCTTATTCTTTCAAAGGTTGCTTGCGTCCGGAGAATTATCCAAAACATCCGGTGCAAAAGAACGCGCAGTGTATTTGTGTTGCTTAGCTGGGAAAAACTTGCCATCAAAGATCCGAATATGGCTAGAGGCATGCGCACCTGAATCACCTGAGATAATTGAATTAGGAAAGACTCAAAGCAATAGGGTGAGGTCATGGATATCAAGGTGTGTACCAACCCTTCTCGGTCTTAGAAGCCGACTCGATGATTCTGGCATCATAGTCCAAAGAATGGGCCTTAAGAATCTGGACTGTCGAGTGCGTGAAGATCTGCGGTCATGGATATCTACGGAATTGAACTCTCGGAATCTCGGAAACATAGCTCCAATAGAATTTGCTATTTTATCACAGATCCTGGGCGACTTGAACGGGTTCGAGACGCTGCTAGGCCTTCTCGATCATTTGATACAGCGCAGCGATACGGAGCTTTTGGAGACCATATTGATAAGTCTTATGCAATATAAGCGGATTTGGGTTGTGAAGGATGCTCTTGAGCCACTACTCAAGTCTTTTCTTTTGAGGCTCGAACAAGCGAAATCCGGGCCGTCAAAGTTATTGATAATGTTGAAATTGAATGACTTTATCAAAGAGTTGGGCGGAATGTCGTCATTCTACTCAGGAGTGCTTCGGCATAATATAGACCAATCGTCTGTGTCCTTGTTCAGGCCAAGAGAAGCAGACTCAAGAATGTCGCTGATATCTGCAGAGCATCAGAATACATTTGATGTCCAGGAGCGGTATTTCTCATCTCACGAATTCTGGGATTCTGGCTTGCCAGGTAGACAACAGCTGAACTTGCTTTTAAGAGATGATTGCTTCGCAAACCATTTCAAGTGGGGGGCGAAATCTGATATAGCAAGCATTCGCGATCAGGCAAACCTTTTTAGTCTCTGTCTACGCACAATGGACGAGGATGCAACACCAGAATTATTCGAGTGGCAAAGGCAACTTGTAAACAAGATAATCGACCAACAAGTGGATGGTAGCACAAGCATCGTGCTTCTTTCTTGTTGCTGCGTTACCTTGGGAAATCTATGTACGCGATTATCTATTGTGGCACAATCGCAAATTCCACCTTCTTCTTTGGAATTTAACGAGTCGTTGCTCTTCTTCTTTCAGTGCTTTTGTGAAACCATAGCTTTCGAAGATTTTGTTAACCAGATTGTTTGGCACGAAAAAGAATTACACTAATCAATAGGACGTTAATTGTATCACATTACAGCGTGATTCGTTGCTCACAAAGCATACAGAACCATTTTTGATTTGCCTACTTCACTTTTGCTTGAATCAAAGATTGCCAATGTCGAATGGTCCTAGTGGACAGTTTTGGCAGGTAATTAAAACGGAACTTATGGCGCGGACTATTGCACATATTGTGCAAAGTCAATACCAGTCTTTCATTAATATCCTGTTCAATCCACTGTCGCAGGCTGGTGAAAGTGCCCAGGTTTTACTATGGAATTTGTTGCTAGTTATTACAAGCAATGAATATGATGGCTGGAAAGACAAAACCTATGTATTGAGTAATTACCAAAGTATTCTTGCATCTCTACTAGGTGAACAGGGTTTTTTGCAGCTTCGATTCAGTCAGATGCAAATAAAAATAATTTCTAACCTTTTTGAAAATGACGAATGCAATTTCATAGAAGCTGTAACACCAATCATCCTAGACGAACAAACTCCGCAATTGTCCCTTCTTTTGCAATTCCTCGACTGGACGCAAAAATCATTGGTATGAATTCAAAATAATTTCTAATGCTCAATTATAGTTACTACATGACTTAATGGTACAGTATGTAGCTCGGCTGGATCTTTCTAAACTATCGGACAGTGAGTCGAGAGTCCTCCGTCTAAGAGGATTCATAAAGTCTTGTGCATATTGGAGCTCCTTGCATGTTTCAAATAATTTGGTCTGCCTTGTGTTGAGCAAACTGCGATTTTTACTGGAGATGATGAACGATCTTTACGAAGGAGGCAATGAAGCCATTTCCGTTTCGCTCGACATATCAGTCTTGCATTTTAATAGAAGGTAAAGTCAAGAGTATTCTGTTTCTGATACAGCATATTACTGCTTTTTACCGTAGCCTTTCTTATCTGTTCTACGCCTGGCGATGATGTAGAAGAGACACCAAAGAAAATGGAAATCATAAAGCTCTTCGCGATATTCACCCAAGTAAGGAAGTGCCAATCGTGGCTAATCGACGTAGCATCCTATTGTTGGTGAATTTGTGTCCATTCAGAACTTCGCGGAAAGCGCTTTCGGTCAGCTTGTAGACTGTACGTGAAAATAACTTCCAAATGATTAATCCCATAGTGTTTGTAGGAAGATCTTCAAAGAATGGGAATCATTTCAAGATTTCTGACAGATTTCAACAAAACGGTTCTCTTTGCCTGGGTTTTGATGCAATAGTATCGAGTTCTTGGGACGTGCAAAGCCGTGCCTGGGAGATGATCAACGAGATTGCACCTTCTTTGTCTGACATCGATGTGCCGCCAGGTATGTCCTTTTTCGAAGGCAGAAAACGTACTACAGCCAATAGTTTATGGGAGATGGTAATGCCGAACAAGGTTTTCGACTCTGGACAACGCACCCAAGCCATCCGAGGATTTGACGACACAAAGTTGAAATAATAGACCGAACTAAGAGTCCTCCTCAAAAATTGCATATGTATGCCTTATGATGGTCTCGATAACACGACACTGCCATCCCATCTCTTGCATTTTGTCAAAGTCCGAACCTAGTAAAGTGGGTCCAAATACTATTGCAATATTGGATGTAGACATTCTATTCAAAGATTCTTTGGTAGAGACCTTGTACAGATGAAATATCAGGCACCGTAAGGTTGCATAGTTGGAGTCTGGCAGTCGGTTTATCAAAGCGTGCAAGGAGTCCCTGCGAAGAACTTCATCATCTTCCTTCGCAGCCTGAATAAATTCCGTCACCATTGCTCGAGTGAAAAGAGGGTCCGGCAACTCTCGGAAAAAGAGTTTGAGAAGTCCAGTGACATTGTTTACGTCCTTGAAAAACTCGTCGTCATTGGAGATCAGGTCCTTTTGAGGATTCGAGTCGAATAATGTCTTCAATTTGTATATTAAAGAGCTCGATCCAGACTGCCGATAGATTCCTTCATGATCAATTCCGTATTGTTCCACTGCTTGAGTACACTGGTATACTACAGAGGGTACTGCAGTCCCGTCTCGATCCAGTAAAAACTCGAGCGATAGGCCGAAAAGAGGCAGGTTCGGTGCATTACTCCTAGACGCACTCGTTTGATTGTCACTGGGTAGTTGGCTTGTAAAAGTTGTGCTAGTTGAAGTCTCAGGACTATTAATTTGCTGCACCGCCCCCGAGCTCACTTTCTGGCCAAGTATATACTCTGCGAAGTCCTGTTCGTTGTTGATTTGCGCGATACATTCGCGAAGGCCTGAACCATCAGGAGGTGACGGTGCAATATTTCGAGCTTGAGCTACCAGCAGGCCTTCCAGTAGGATAGTCCATCTTTGCTGCTGGTAAGTCAAAGCCCCGTCACACTCGAATATCTGGTCCTTTAGGGCTTTGACTGTTTTTGGTCGAACGGAAGCCTCTAGTTCTTGTCGCTGAGATTTCGCAAAATGAAGCTTTTCCTTATACTCATTGTTGGCAATCTCCATACGCTGGCGAACGTCTTCCTCAAACTGAGGCCCACTTTTGGATTTGAAGCTAAACGTAGTTCGCTTTGGGTCCCCGGTTCTTGCACGTTCATAGTCACCGTACAACGTATCGTACTTTGTTTTTGCTTTATCGGCTGCTGCTTCAGCATCAGTGAGCACTTTTTCGTGCCTCAGGCCACTCTCCTTATAAACTTTACGGTTCTTTTCTGCCGTCCGAATGAGATCTGTGAGTTGCTCGTGGATTCGTTGCATATCTGCTACGAACGAGAGTGCTTGCTCGCAGGCTCTGTCTAATACTTGAATTGCATTGTTGTAATGGCGCGCAAAGCTTCCATGTCGTAAGTCAGGCCTTTGCAAGGTCTCAGTCGTGGACTTGCAAACTTTTCGGATGCTTTGAGCATGCTCTTCTTCTAGGGCTGCCGTCTTCTTTATAAATGTGGCAAACTCCCTGGTGGAAGCGATGCTTTGCTTGAGTCTCACTAACAAGTTTGAAACACCGGTGTCCGAAAGGATGGCGTTGTCAAGCTTATCCCTAAGATCTTCAACGTCTGTGCACATTGCTGTAATTGGACGCTCCCGATTCGAAGCTTATAGTATGCACTCGAGAACAGGCAGAGCACCGGATGATGCACTGAACGGAGTGAAAGGCCTTTGAAAATGACGGACAAAGTTCTGTAGACGGCCAATTAGCAGTCGCCGCACGTGGAGCTACTGGCTTGATTCTGATATGCCTAAGCAAACTATGTACGCCAGTACCCGAGAGATGTTACGATATGGATGTTTGACCTAGCAAATGCCACCACTGTGCACTGCGGGCCATCTCCTGGTAGCGATCTACTGTACAATAACGTGGCGTATGAAGTTCCTAGTATATCCTGACCTGAAATATGAGAAAGAAGGAGGCTACTTCCTTCTCCTGATAATTATAGTAATTCGAGCACGCACTACTACTACTCCTGGCAAAGCAACAACCCCTCTTGCAGTGCCGTCAGACGCGCAGAAAGCAGCCGGACGGGCAACTTAGCTTGTTCACTCGATGCAGTCTTTGAAGTGTGTTGTGGTGGGTGATGGCGCTGTTGGTAAGACATGCCTTCTTATAAGTTACACGACCAATGCCTTTCCGGGAGAGTATGTCCCGACAGTTTTTGACAACTATTCCGCGAATGTGATGGTGGATGGTAAACCTATCAGCCTCGGGCTCTGGGATACCGCTGGTCAGGAAGATTACGATCGTTTACGCCCCCTATCTTATCCGCAGACCGACGTCTTTCTGATGTGCTTCTCTGTGGTGTCGCCACCATCGTTTGAGAACATTAGGACAAAGGTAAAATCACAGCGCAGTCAAAAGTTAAAGTAGTAGTGGGCCCTAGAGATTGGTCACCATGCTCCAAACATACCAATTATATTGGTAGGAACGAAACTGGACTTACGTGAAGACAGGGACACGTTGGAGAAATTAAGAACACGCCGAATGAACCCTATTACGTATCCCCAAGGTTTGCAAATGGCCAAGGAGCTCGGTGCTGTCAGGTGATAATCCCACGCAATTTGCACTAATCTCCTAGATACTTGGAGTGCTCAGCTCTGACCCAGAAGGGCTTGAAAAACGTATTCGACGAGGCTATAAGAGCGGTGCTTATGCCAACTTTGGTCAAAAACAAATCAAAGAAATGCATCATAAGCTAAATCGAATTGCTGTCGAGGTCTAAAACTTTACATCCGGCTCTAGCGACTCCAGCTATTTGTCACTGGGGCTGGGTCCGGTGGGTTTTCTCCTGGGATGTTGCAGCCAACTAGCATCTCATGAAATATTCGACCTTCGTTCTGGGTGTGTCTTGTGTAGATCACGACGCTTTACCGTAGTCTTAGTCTCATTAGCGCTGTGGTGCTCATCCATTTTTTTCTGCCTGGCTTCTTGCAGACGCTCATTCTTCTCCATGATTTTTTCCTTTCTATGCTCGCTCCCACCACCTCCACCACCCGTAAGCTCCACGTTAATTTTCCGACCATCTAACAATGTATGATGGTAGCCTAATGCTGCACTGAAACGTTCATAGGAGGACTCGCCTTCAAATTGAAGAAAGGCGAAGCCTTTGCATTTGGTAGCATCGCCTTTGCAAGTTGCAACTCTTATTACAGGCCTGACTCTGGCAAAATGTTCAGATATCGACTCTTGTGAGGTAGTATAAGGTAAATTACCGACAAAAAGTATGTACTTCCGAGTTGCTTTCTCCGCCTTGCCGAATTGGGTAGAAGTCGAGCAATTGTGTTGAGAACGGATTGCATCTGCTGCATCAGCTGCATCAGCAGCATTGGTTGTATCTGCCGTACTGTCGTCGGGTACTTGGCGTTTCTTACTACGGAAACCTTCGGCCTTTCGCTTTCGCTTTGTGGAAGTTCCGTGATCCATACCTTCCATGAATGCTTCCTAATAAAAGAAAAAGACAGCGCAATTTAATTTTTTAATTTTACTCGTGGTATAAAACAAGAAGACATAATGGTGAAGCAAGATCTACACGACTTGATACTCTGCTCTAGAGGGAAAGTACGTGATCTATATCAGTCTACAGACGGATTTTTGTCAGACAAGCATCTCCTGTTCGTTGCTTCAGATCGCATATCTGCATTTGACAATGTGATGGGTACTGAAGTGCCGGAGAAGGGTCGGCTTCTTACGACAATGTCTGAATTCTGGTTTCATAAACTTGGGCACATCTGTCGGAATCACTTTGTCACAACCGAGCTCCATGCCATGCCTGCGTGTATTCGTGAGAACGAGGCATACTTCAGCGGGCGAGTCATGATTGTAGAGAAGATGCAAGTTCTCCCAGTGGAGGCGATTGTCAGGGGCTACATTACTGGCAGTGCTTGGAAGGAGTACAGCATAAAAGGCACAGTGCATGGCATAGAGATGCCGAAAGGACTCGTTGAATGCCAAGCTTTACCCGGTCCTTTATTTTCACCAAGCACTAAAGCTAGTTCTGGTGAGCACGACCAAAATATTCACCCATCACAATGTGAGTGCTATGAGTTTAGTATGCTTATCGAAGTGCAGGAAATAGTTGGTCAATCGATGTCAAAAGAGATAGAAAGGGTCTCTTTAAAATTATATGCGGAGGTAAGTCATACTTGATGGTCATCGGCCTAACACTAGGCCCATCAGTATGCACTCGCACAAGGCATAATTATCGCAGACACGAAATTTGAATTTGGTCTGGATAAAAACGGGTCCCTGGTCCTGATTGACGAGCTTTTGACTCCAGGTATGTCGAAATCTGCAGAGCTGACAAGAGACTCTTCTCGATTTTGGCGACTTGACCAGTACCAGATCGGCAAGCCACAACAAAGTTATGACAAACAATTCCTTCGAGACTGGTTGCAGTTAAATAATCTGCAATCCAAGGCTGGAGTTCAAGTGCCGAACGACGTAATCGAAAAGACTGCCCGGAAATACGTAGATGCATTCGAGGCTCTCACAAATCGTCCATGGCTTAGCACGTGAGACGGTCACTTCCTCACTCTCACCATTATTTCGGTTTCAAAGCTGCGTCGTTATTGTAAGCCTATCAATTAGTCATGGCACATCATAAAGCACCTTTATCCAATCAATTTCCATGCGAAAAGGTCCGGGTTGACGATCGAGAAGCGAGATTCCGATAGTTGAGAGCTTCTGCCGGTCCATACGTAATTGCTCTTCTTGCACTTTCCCGTAATTTGTTAATATAAAATCATCAAACGGAATCATAACCGTCTCCCATTCGCCAGGCTTTTGAAGGAAAAGTCGATGTTGATAGATGTCTGTATCGACTACAGAATCAATCATGATATTAACGAAGTACTTTCGCATGTCTCCTTTGACACGAAGTGCCAGATAGTGGAAAAGGGAGACATCGTTGTTGACCATGCCAAAAAGAGTTCGTTGCGGCTTTCGTGTTCGGAATGCCGCATAGCCTGACCTTTTAACTTCAGAGTTGGTTGGAAGATCCAATGAAAGGTTCCCCTCAAATATGCCAGACTTTTGCTTCGAGTCTATTAAGATTTTCGCTTTGCTAAAGCCTCCAATATCGAGATCGCTACCTACAATGACTTTGCGAAGATCACTGTGATCGTTGAAGCTGAGAAGTAACTTCTCTTTTGCACGCGGATCGACATCAGCGCGGAAGACTAACTATAAGCCCACCTTCAACGCCAGCTCACCTTTCATAGTCTCATCACGAAGCACTCCAAGGCTGCGACGTAAAAGGCTCATCTATTCTGTTCCCTTCGTTGGTTGTAATTCGGGTACTCTTGTGTTACTCAGTGCTGTAGTTTGGATTTTCCGAGCGTTAGCGTTTTGTAAACATACAGAGACAAGCAGTTAAAATTGCTTACAAGAATCCTCTTGGTCTGAAATCTGAGGATCTTGGAAGCTTTCCAACTTGATCAATATGCCTCATGCATTCCAGAATGTTGGTTTACTCAGCGTTCGCAATTATACAAGGACATCCGGAAGGGGAAAATCTTCATGGATATTCTTTCTAGCCCTTATGCCAATCACTGCTTTTGGTTTGGGTACATGGCAAGTACAAAGATTGAAGTGGAAAAAACGCTTGATTGAAAGTATCGATGAAAGACTGGCAAATGACCCCATACAATTTCAAGGCGAGATGAAGAACTTAGACGAGTTCGAATACCGTAAAGTTATCATAAGGGGTCAATTTATACACGGAAAGGAAATCCTGGTTGGGCCTCGTATCCGAGATGGAAAGAACGGTTATTTTGTTATCACCCCGCTTCACGAAGAGCATGGATCCCAAATTTTGATTAACCGTGGATGGATAGCTAAAGAGCATGTAGATCAAGCGAGTAGAGCTGAAAGTCTTTCTCGTCGAGAGACAAGCATTATTGGCTTATTGCGAAAACCTGTACCCAAGAATTGGTTCACCCCGAAAAACCGCCCAGATAAGAGTGAATTCTATTATCTCGACTTGGAGCAATTCGCACAAATGACAGGGTCAATGTCAGTACTCGTTGAACGGATGGCTGACAAACCGGCCGTCGAGGCATATGCTGACATGCTTAACGGCATCCCAATTCCAAGGTCTGATCAGGTAGATCTAAGGAATGCTCATCTGCAATATATAGTGACTTGGTATGCACTCCTCTTAGGATTTTTCTTATATTAGGTATGGTTTGAGCATTGCAAGTGCCATCATGTTTGCAAAGCTTTGGCGCACTCCAAATCACCAAGCGTTCATCAGGAATAAGCGACCTTGAGCTTCTGTTTTCTCCTCAGTAAGCTTGTTCTTCTCGTCTTGCCAGTGAAACTCGAACGCGAAATCAAATCTTTAGGCAAAGCCGTCTGGGCGAGATAAAAAAGGCTTCGTTTAGAGTTTAAAAGCCGTTGCCTATCTTAGTACGCTCTTCTGAAGGCTTACCTCTGCAGTAGTTGTAGGACGTCACTCTCCAAAAGGTTATTGCGCTTAGCATGAGAAGCGTAAACCAACAAATCTTCTGATACTTGTGCGAAAAACTCGGTAGACAAGCTGTGCACTGTCAAAACTGCATCTAGGGACACTGACAAGGAGGACGCTTTGTGAAATAGGCTTTTGAGTAGTGTTTTGGGAATTTTCGGATGTGCTTCTGGTCGCTTTGCTGTTGTCTGCTCCAAATAATGGAAATCGTGTTGCGGTGCCACATAACCATCAACCTTGGAGAGTGGAATAGTGTTAATTCCCGGAAACTTAGGAGAATAGTCTGAAGCACTTGGGGGTACCGTTGGAATTATTTTAGCAGCTCGAGTGGTTGAGAACGTAGGATCATATTCATGTGAACTCAGAGCAGGGTAGTTCTCATACCTCTGGGTGAGTTCTTGGGGTGGTGTCTGTAGAGCTTCAAGATATTCTGGTTCGGGAGCTGCGTCCTCGACATTCTCTCCTTCCAAGTGGGTGCTGCCACCGTTCTGAAAATGCATCTGCTCTCTTCCTATCGAAGTGCCCAGGTCGTGCAGCTTCTCAATTCGCGAGAGCAGCCGTGATCTTTGAATAGAGAGGCTAGGCGCGTTTCCTAGGATTTCTGGAGAGTCCGATAGGGCCAAATCTGTGTCCAAAACAGATATGCCATTTTGGTCAGTATTAGCCGTCTCTCTATACTCACCCGCACGCGCGTAGAGATCGTTCTGAAAATGCGCGATAGGCGGTCCGTGTTGTCTAGCTGAGGTCATTAAGTTAGTCGATAAAGCTCTTAGGACCTCTATAGGGGAGCCTCGGCGCGTGAAACGGCTGATTCGTTTTTCAGGTTTTGGTGTAGCTAAAATCTGCCGTGCCCTCATAGTATGGGGCGTAGTGTTCATCTGTGCTCTGCTAGAGCCTCGTGTCTGTGGTGCGACATCGACTTGACCGGCTTGCATTGGATGTATGATATGTCGTCGTTTAGGCGTTTGGTTTGCCAAAATTTCTGCTAGCATTCGAAGATCTCCGTATGGCGTTTGGTTCGGTGACCTGTAAGATTCAATTTCGTTGAACGAGTACATTGTTTTTATCTCATCTGAGCCCGTAGGCTCATCATTACTTGGAGAGGCGTTACCAAATCGTTCTCGGCTATACGCTGTACCCTCTTTCTCTTCCATTTCCTTTCGAGCAGATTTTGGCAGCGATTCAGGGTCGCTGTGCATTAGCAACGCATCCATTATCGTCCCTATCCCTACTCTCCGCTTGCCATTGATTTGTTTTGATTGGTTTGTTGATGTGTGACGTATAATATTCGTGCCTGGTTGTGCTGCAATTGACAGTTTGACAACGTATCTGTATTTGTTTTCTCGAAGATGGGAGATCCGCATAAAGTAGAGAAAGAAAGTATTTCTTGTGACGATCCATTTTGGAAGGTATCAGAAAGTTCATTCAATGTACAACTACAGAGTGATCTAATCGCGCAATATGCCAGAGAAACCTTCCCTCTTCTACCCAGCAGCGAAATGAACCAATATTCGATACCCGCAAGGTCGATTACACATCAAGGTGACAGCAAATTGCGCGGATCCATCTTTAATTGGAGTTTATTAGACATTATTGGACAACATATGAGGTCACATGAGAGTATCTGCGACGTTGGCAAACCTAGGGTCATTATATTCTGCTCTTCGGCGAATCGAGTATTGCAATTCTATCATTATCTCCGTGCTACGAAAGGGAATGAATACCTAATTCGTAAACTGTTTGGAAAACATATAAAATTGGCCGAAGCAGTTGAGGTATTGAAAAGCAAGAGCACTGGAATTGCTATCGGAACTTCTGCCCGCATAAGCGATTTACTTAATACAAATGCTTTAAATTTAGACAACACTTCCTTGCTTGTAATTGATTCCAGTTTCAGAGATGTAAAGAACAGAACGATCTGGGACTGGAAGGAAAGCAGAGAACCGCTGCTCTCCATAATAAAAAATCCGGTTTTCAGAAGCAGGCTTGATGATGGAAACCTTTCCATATTGAATTTCTAATTCATGTGACTGGCTGAATTTTAACAATTTTTAAAATCTGGCCAGTATCTAAATCGTTAGGGCTTTAGCTGTTCTTTGGGACATTATAGAGACGCGGTTAGTTCTTGAGTAAGTCCTCTAATAGCAAAGGATGAGCTACCACTTGAATATTTTCCGGAGCCGATGCATTTGCAACCCTCTTGTTTCCGGCAGTGGGACAGCATCAAGTCTCGAAAGTCTCGAATTGAAACTTTTGCCTAAGTAGCGGTAAATCCAGGCCCAATGATTTCATTGTTCCTGCAATCCGAAGTATACTGGCTATGACCAAAGATTTTTCGATTGGTATTTTGGCAGTCTTAGTCTCACACACTTGCCACGACGAAAGTAGCATAAACCAGATGGTATTCCGATATAGATCCAGCCGTGGCCAGCAGCTTATTATAATGTTTTCGAGCGCCGTACAAGCCACGAGAAATAGACGAGGTTGAGCAAAGACGAAAGGATCAGTCAAGGTTCGATTTATGAGGACCAAAAATTCCTTTACGTTAGCCGAGATTGTAACTTTTGCCTTACTCTTAAGTATTTGCAAATAGCAATGCCATATTGTTTGCTAAGAGCACCAACTTGATGGGTGTAAAATTCGACCATCCTTGTGCTATTTCCGATGTGTCTCAACCCGCTGAAAAGCCCATCGGCAACAATGGACCTCAGACAATCACTTCGACACTCTTCTCTCGGCCAGTATGGTGCGTTTGAGCTCTCTAACATCATGAAAATATCCAAAACATCGAACGTCGCTGTAAGTAAAGAAAGAGAAGCGCTCTCTTCAACTAATGGCGGTAGAAAAGTTAAACACCCGAGCATTCTGTCCCAAAACAATCGATCGAGCCCGCTACGAGAAAGGAAGGCACGGTTTACTTTCGGTAGAATGGCGCCCAGCATTGAGACCCCTTTGGCCTTGATCGAAACGTCTGAATCGTCCAAAAACATCAATAAAATGGGGTACATCTCGTGCCAGACCAATTCGATCTGTGGACCGGTCATGAAAATGCAAGCAAACAACCAATAAGCAAGGAAAGAAGGGTCTCTCATTGCCGCATAGTTTCCAGGCTTTAATGTACTTTCATCAATTGGAGAGTTAACAGAAAAGCCCTTATCATGAACTGACTTCAACTGTGCCAAATATTGCATAGCTAAGTCAGACATAGCTTGCCCTGCCATGCCATTGGTAGCATCGAGAGCAATGATAAGTTCCTTGACAAGAAGTCGTAATTTGCTGTCCTTATAATTGTCGGAGGCAAATTCGTGCATTGATAGGACGTCTATCATTTCTCGACATTGAGTTTCATCTACTCCCACCTCACATACTAAATTCTTTAGTTCTTGTACTCGTGCTTGAATTTCATGCAAAGTCAATTGCTTTAGGCCTTCTCGAAGTCCGGCGATCTCATACGATACAGCATCGCATTGCATCCCGTCGATGTTAATTTGGGGTTGCATCGGTTCATCCGAAGCTACGGCAACACCAAGTCTGCGCCATTATCCATATTAACTGCTGCACATGGCAATATTGGGCTTTGTCCGACTCCACTTCACGCTGTACGTGAAGTTCACTTCACGCTGTACGTGAAGTGTTCAACCATACAAGCCACTGGAGTGGACGAGCAACTCTTCTCAAATAGCGAATCTGAAAACAGGTGCCATTCTCATTTTTCAGAGAATGGTGATGCAACCCGAGAAGAAGCAATGCCGTGAGCTTCAAATGACACCTCATGTTGAAATGGCTATCGATCCCCAAGAGCCATCAATAAGGATTGGAGTCTTGGAAATGACTCGCCGGCTAGGAATATATGGGTGGCGACTTCTATCTCCGAACGCCGTGACAGCATTACGCATAGAGAAGATACCAGGTGCACTAACTAACAAGGTATGTTAGGGTTTTGCTAAAACCAAATAACAACTAGGTCTTCGTAGTATCCCCCCCGGAGGTAAGTGGATCCAAAGGTGAAACGGAATTTCCAGAAAATCTTATCCTAAAAATCTACGGGAACAACTTGAATGAGCTGGTAGATCGACATCTCGAGCTTGCTGCTCTGCAAAGATTGTCTAGGGAGAATATAGGGCCCAAATTGCTTGGAACCTGCACAAACGGTCGGTTGGAAAAATACCTGAAAGCAACCCCGGTTGACGCCATAGAATTCAGAAGCCCTCGGTGCAACCTTTTATTGGCCACAAGGATGAAGGAACTTCATGAACATGTACAACTTGAAGGTCATGAGAGAAGTATGGGACCTTTAGTCTTTCGAACATTGGAACGATGGGCGATGAATGCTCAAACTCTGCTGCCGGAGAGTGAGGTCATAGAGGTATTGGGATCGCCATGGGCACCTTTTTTAGACGCTTTGTCGTCATATACCCGTTTTTTACGGGATTATTATGTCGACGAAAATTCGTTAAATCGACTCCTCATATTCGCACATAATGATGTAAGTGAGCTGACCGGTCTTTTCCTGACTCAAGATCCAACCTGGGAATTTATTGCAAATCGTACCAACTGACGAAGGAAGACCGGATTCCACCAGCACAAGCTTAGCCATAATTGACTTCGAATATGCTGGTCCAAACGTCCGTGGGTATGAGATCTCAAATTATTTTGTAATGAATAATGTAGTTGGCACTAACAAAAGTGTGAGTGGATGGCTGATTACACCTCTCCAGATTGTCCTTGGCTATTGGACGAAACAAAATTTCCAAACCTGAAGCAGCGTCAAGACTTTGTGCGTGACTATGCGAGGGTAGGGCCCCATGAAGACCACATGACAGATTGTGAAGTGAATTTTCAAGCTTTAATGAAAGAAATCAGCATATGGCGTCCGGTTTGCAATGCAAATTGGGCTCTTTGGGCGATAATACAAGGACGAAACAGGGAAGAGCATTGTCTAGGGCAGAAGGACCTCATTTTGGAAGGTGACAGCGAAGGAATTGGGTTCAACGGCCCGCCAGAATTTGACTACATGGCGTATGCAAGACAGAGAGCTATGCTGTTCTGGGGGGACTTGGCGAAAAGTAGCACAATAGGATTTGAGATACCGGGAGCGAAGATGATTAACGACGAGATCCATACTTGACGACTACAATAATAATCATCCAGTATACACTTTAGACATCCTTCTGACCACCAATTTTTGGAAGTTCCCCATTTGGCCTCACTGCCGATAATACATCTACCTCTATTGAAAGTTAGGAACCCGGCTTAAGGGAAATCCTTATGTTCTATGTTTCAGCTCACAACGCACGTTTAAGATGTAGTGGACATCATACCAGTTCCGACTCAGATGCCATATACATTCTGCCTACTTCTGTCACATCCGTTGGTGAAGTTCACAAACATTACGAAAAATTCGTTTTCCCATCTTCCTCACTCGACTGGAAGGCCGTCCGTCAGAGAAGTCGAATAATATAACGCTTTCTACTGGAAGTGGGAACCAAATTTTTCCTTGTTCTGTGATTCGAGGTGCCAAACTGGATCTGAGATGTGGTGCGTGTCACGTCGGTATCGATATGGCTGCTATGTAGTCTGTCAAGTTCCATGCTGTCCGTAAATAAAAGAGATATATTCAAAGACTACGTTGTTCGCTTTTCCCATCTAGTCTATCGATAATGGTAGGGGCAATGAGGACCCGTTGGGACCGATCAACTGATTCCAACCCACAGAAGTTACCTGGACGACAACGACATAAACAACGTCAACAAGTCTATAAATTAGCTCTATGTCATGCGATTGCGACCAAGAGTCTATCGAACACTTCGAAACTGTGAATTGGAATCTACTTTCACATCATGATTCCTATTTTGCAAAGGCAGTATCTCACAACTCTAGCCATCTATTAGACACTGTTCAACATGATAATCGGGTGCAACATACGCCAAACCCACAGGCATTTGAGGCTGATTTGAAACATTTCAAAGAGCTTTTTTCTAAGCTAAAGTTCTCTTACTTGGAGCAAGAGACAAAAGAAAAGTTCCTGCGTGCCATTCTAGATGATCCGCCTTTAGTGATTGAAGCATCTTACATCGAATGGCTACAGAATCAAAACGAGCTCTCAAAAAAGGCACTGAAAGACGGAAAAACATATGTAGATGGTCTATCGACACAATTGGAGGAAAAGAGTCTTTTCATATGTGAGGAGTACGAGAAATTGAAGAGCTCAGTTGCCAATGCCGAAAAGCTGCTACTGGAAATATCCGAAATGGAAGAAGCTATACATGTCATAAATGAAGAAGAAGGAGAATACTCAAGCCAATGCTTGCCACTCTCAGAAATTTTAGATGCCTTGTCAGCACAAAAAGCGCAGTTGAAGGCACTTGAAATTCAATTAGAGGGGAAGGAGGAGGAGAGACGTAATGTGGGCAGAGAACTCAACACAGCAACACATAGTTCTCAGAAACTTGAAGAGGACTTTCGGTGCGAGCACAAAATAGCGAATGAACTCATTCGTTCGCGTACCACCGAGGGAGATCGTGTCTCATTTCAGCGGAAAGTAGGCAGATGGTATCAGCGTGTAATGAGGGTCCAGGAGCAGCTTGCGCAATACACAGATGTTCAATTGAAGGAACTCGATCAATTGCTCTATGTCACACTCGCAAGCGAGCAACAAAGTTTCCAACTCGCCCTAGAATTCTCAGACAATGTCTTCGCCGCTGCTACATGTACAACTCCTTGCAAGATACGTTACGACGATCTCTTAGATGTCTGTCGTTTGCGCAATGATCCCGCCCTTTTTGTCGAAGAATTTCGATCATACTTAAATCGGTTGACATAATGGAGTATTAACAATCAATACAATTATCTTGAACTTGCTTGGAATAATCTTCTTCCGTCGGTAGAGTCGTCTAAACTAGTCGAGTATCTACGTCCCCAGTTCGGAGGCTGTCTCCGCAAGAATGCCCCAACGGCACCAAGATACCCTTCATGACGTAGGAAATAGGCCGTTTTAGTCCCTTCAGACCAGAACTTTATCGCGTAGGATAGAGTTTGCATTGTCGACATATGGCCTCGTATAAACGTGCCTCCAAAATAGATGTGCCGTAAATTATGCTTCTGGGCTTGTAGATAGGCAATTTGACCAATGTTATTACTCACAGCGTAAAGCAAGCTTTTGCTCATATCCTCCTCGCGAAATCGCGGATTTGTCTGTAATCGCCCATCTTTATCGGCAGTGAAGCGATTTTTGAAAACCTTACCAAAAGAACTAGCTATGGTGCTTGATTTGAGCCCCACCTTTCCATAATCTGCTCCGTAGATATCCCCAACAAGCATGTCCACTTCAGCATTATTACCTGAGTCGGCGAGAGCAAGCATTTCTAAGTAAATGACACAGTTTTAAATCCACACTCACCATCAAAAGTCTTTGCATTTGTGAGAAGACTTAGCAAGCCCCACAAAGTACCGCCCCCCAGAGATGAGCCACCTATTCGCGTAAAGAGCTGAGGGCCTTCTACTTTTATGATGGACACCCCAGAGCCGATATTGACAAGCTTCTTTAGTACGTATTAAAGATTGAGATACCAAGTACGGATAAATGTCCTGCCTCAGTTCCAGGAAATGCATAGGATCTTGTTCCGAATGTGTGAATACCTCGCCAGGTATTTCTGTGATAAAGAAGTCTAGGCCGGCAATGAGACACTCCATTTCATCTTCCCTAACAATTGCTACGCCCAACTTACTTTTAAAATCGTCATAGTATTTGAAGGCTCCGCCGCCAGTGGCCATGACGGTCATATTTAACTTCGTCTTCTTTAACAATGATGAGATATAGGCAATACAGTCATCAATACGCTCTGTTTCAAATTTGATGAAAGTTAGTCTACCTCCCATCGCATTGGAATCTCTCGAGAAGAAGACAACCTTTGCTAGACTTCCCCCAATGTCTACGGCAATGTGCGATACTTCAGAAGTGTGATTTGGCAAAAGTATGTCACTGCTTTCTGCTGTCCTGATTGAAGAGTTTATATCACCGTTCTCCTCTTCATTGCTAATGAACGCTCCTGTGACATTTATTCGGATTGAAGGGGGATTGAGTATCTTTAGACTAGCTTCTGAAGTTAAGTCTGTTTGTGAAATACTTCGTGGCCTTGGTGATTTTTTCTCGGGGCCCAAGGATTGCATGCTAGGAAAGCGGGTTCAAAACTACGGTTTTGAAACTTTTAAACTTTACAAATTATCTCTCAGCTCAGAAATCTAAAAGTAACCAGTAACCCATTTCTTTGCACTTACTAGCAATAAGGCTGAGGTGAAAGAACTGACAAGCTGGTAAAACGCTAGCTGGTAGTAAAGGCCGATACTCTCTCTTTGTCTTTCAAACCTTTTCACCGACATGCAATGCTAAACCATCTGGGAATCCTGGAGGTCTATAAAGTCAAGAGACACAGAAGATAGAGGAGAATGTTTTGACAGTGATAGAGGAGGTCGTTCATGAATAAATGGAATTGAGATCCATATCGCTCCTTGGTTACAAAGGTGAAAAATCAAAGCACCCCTCTCGGGTGTCCATCTTCTGCTATTCATATAGCTCTTTGCTCTGGTGCAAGTGAAAGTTGCCGGAACGTCTCACAATTAACGACTTTCTAGCGTAGATCGTCAACGGTTTAAACACCACGACTATTATGCTTTTTTCAAAACCTTAGACTCTGCTTCTCGGGGAATGGTCCCTGTTCTCGAGTAGCCCATGAAATACAATATGCGATTCATGGCCAGAAACATCTGGACAGCGTTAGTCAACAGAAGCACATTTCTATACCGTGAATGGCAAATTGCCCATTGTCGTCATTGTCCATGTCTCGCTTCTTAATAAAGAGGATCGCAAGGCGAGTACGGTCGCCATCATGTGCCCAAAATCACCAAAAAGTAGTGCCACTAACATGTTTCGGACGACTAATTCGTCTTTTGCGGTGCGAAGCACGGCTGTAGAGCAAAGGGCTAGGAGCATATAGACGTTCGCCAGCTGATATATGACAGCCAATACTCTGGGATCAGATACTCCCTCCGGCGAGTTAAGTAGGGATTGTGGAGCCCAAAACCCCGCTACGAAGGCTGCAGACGTCGAAATCGGTTCCAATGTAACAAAGATCCATCCAAAGTAGCCTTGCAAACTGTCAACCACCATTCGGAGTCCCTTTGCTTCGAGCCAGGTTATGGATATACTACTAGTATCCTGAATAGTATCCTGTACCACACTACACGTGATTTTCCACACGTGATTTACTAGAACAATTCCTTCCCCCGAATTTCTACTATGTGTACCAGACTCGATGTCCTAAGCCGGCCCCCGTGGACTGGCTACTAGTGACACCTGACGTCTTCCTCAAGAATAATGGAGCTTGAAGGTGACACTGGCGGAGTTCAATTGCCATTTTAAGCATTGCGGTATTTGAGAACGGTGGGAATGACCACTTTCGATGTGATGGGCTTTCTGTCCACGAATAGTAACGACCCTGTCTTGAATTCTCAGGAGAATAAGCTCCATTCTATCCAAGCAGCTGTTAAGGGTAGGGGTTGGCCGAGCACAAGACGTGTGTACCAAAAGTGGACAAAAGAGGAAACCGATCATCTGTTGTTAGGATGCAAGAGACATGGAGTCGGCAACTGGAAGGCTATTCTGAGTGATCCGGAGCTGCGATTCAACGGCAGGTCTACTGTCGATTTGAAGGACCGCTTTCGCATAAGTGTGCCGGAGGACTATCGTCGGTTATACCCTGGGACCAAGGGCAAACCAACACGGTTAAAAGATTTCCAGGTGGAAGGTAATACGCGGAAAGTCAAAAGAAGAGATAGAGTCCCATTTGCACCGATAGAAGACGAAAGTATATTCAAAGGGTACCAGACACATGGGCCACGTTGGGCAAAAATATTGGAGGATCCCAAGCTTACGTTTGATATGAAGAGGGTGCGCAGTGATCTTCGCGATCGCTTTCGAATACTTGACCCTGATGCATACGCTGATCGTCAAGTCATGTTTGATAAAACAGCGCCATCCCATGAAGAAGCGCCGCAATCGAGGAGGTCAAAGGTGCGCGAAAGAAAAAAGAAACGTGAACAAATGGCCTGTAAGATTTCGCAGCAGCTCGAGGGCGACGAGGGGCGACGAAAGAAGGCCGGTGGCAGTCCACAGCGGAGCGAACCATCTTCATATAGCCTCTACTCCGCCAACATTCCAGAAGTGGACTTAGAGATGAAACCAGCGATGAGTTCCGGAGGAGAAAGCATGTCTGCCTCTCCTCGAGTGACCTATGAAAACGGTCTGAGCTGCACAGAACTGAGTATTGATGCTCCATTATTATCACCACTTGTTGAGGATGTGGCAGATGACGCTCAAGCGCAAATCCAAAAACTCATCTGGGACCCTATCTACCAACACCGTGATGACAGCTAATATTACCTACATCAATGTCGAACGCGAAATCGGTAGGCTTTCTAGCAACAAGGGATTGCCAAATATCCCAAAGTGTAATATTTGACCCACCCTCGCTAGCTTACTAATAGCCATTTGTAACGTAATTTAATGACCATACGGTATGTTCCAAGCTCTCAACTCGGCGCCACTTAGAGTCTCCAAATTGTCTAGATTATGCCTTCGCATTGCTGCCACATAATCTTCCCAACCAACCCCCGACCACATGATAGTTACACGATAGCTTACACCGCTTCCGCCTTCTCGACATTTAGGCTGGATGCGAAAATATCAGCTTACTACAAATACAAGCAGTCCATGACAAATGATCGGGACGTTCTCCACTCTTCTCTTTTTCCGAAAGAAAGAGGCTCGACAGTATTGGTAACTGACGTGCTCGACACCTCTTCAGCGTGGCTCATACGTGAGATTGTCGACTCAGGTATCGAATCAAGTATGGTCATCATAGTGTCTTTTTCCAGAAGTGTATCTTTCTATACACGATTACTTTCAAAACTTGTATGGCTACCTTTTCATTTGGTCATAGTCTAACAGCATCAGAGAGCTCACCCTGACAAACCAGATTTTGAGATCGTCAATGGCCTAGAGATCTTACATAGCGGAGATGGTGATACCATGAGCACACTTGAATGCTGGCTGTCGCCCAAGCTTCGTCATAACCCGACGTTTCTTCTATTGGACAGAATAGACGTAGCACTCGCACATACGCCAGCTGCGACGCTGTTTCAAACCATCTTAAAACTAAAAGACTTGTGTCAATGCACCTTCGTCTTCATCAATGGCGACTCCGCACTCACCCGCGACGCTGCCCTTCATGAACTTGAATACCAGCATCAGTCCTTTTTAATGCTAGTCGCTCATGCCTCTGCAAGGTTACTATCAGTACGACCATTACAAACTGGGTTGGCAAAAGACGTTACGGGAATCCTTCGAATAACTTATGGAGGGAGTACCTATGGCAATCATACCGATGTAGGGTCTCTTGAAGTTCTTTATTTTGCGGACGAGACTTTGCACATTCTTCACCGTAGCTGAGGATGACTGGAAATGCTGTATCCTCCCATAGTTTTTTTTTAAAATAGATGTGATGGCTTGA
>JAABUZ0100003520.1_pt1 | contig 23083 bp, 16 predicted proteins | sample 5562091 | NCBI WGS metagenome assembly JAABUZ01 (sample SAMN12813069, study PRJNA571459) | rock metagenome | isolation source: Antarctica rocks | place: Antarctica: Victoria Land, Linnaeus Terrace sud | collected 2015-12-21
TCAGCGGCGTCCGCGTCCCGTGGAAGATGGTGCCCGCGGTCGCGGAAACGACGCGCTTGCAGCCCTTGCACTTGTGCCTGCCGTCGGCAAGGCGCCAGCTGTCGTCTTCGCAGTAGGGGCAGACGAAGCCGCCCGGCCAGCGCAGCCAGTCGAGGTAGTCCAGGCAGCCCGCGTCGCTGCGGAACCAGGAGCGGAACTCCGCCTCACCCTCGGGGTAGCTCCGTCCCAGGCTGCCCGTGGCCATCGAAAGAGGCTATGCCCGGTGCAGTGAGATGGATAGCCCGTTACTGAAAAGGGGGTTTCCATCTCGGTGCCGTAGGTTGTTGGTGTGTGAGCGGCGGCGGGGATCGACTACCCGAGCTCGTACGCAGGGCTGCGCGCCTGGTTCGACCAGGACTGGAAGTGCCTGGACTACCTGGACTGGCTTCGCTGGCCTGAGGGCTTCATCTGTCCGCACTGCGAAAGCGACCATGGCTGGCGCGAGCTCGATCAGCGCTGGCGTTGCAGCGGTTGCGACCGGCGCGTCTCGGTGACGGCGGCACGATCTTCCACGGCACGCGCACGCCACTGACGGTCTGGTTCAGTGCCGCCTGGCTGATGGTCAATAGCAAGACGGGCATCTCCGCCACCCAACTGCAGCGCGAGATGGAGTTGGGCTCGATCCAGACCTCCTGGGCGATGCTGCACCGCTACCGGTCGGTGATGGTCCGACCGGGCCGGGACCGGCTGCACGGCGACGTCGAGGTCGATGAGTCGTTTCTGGGTGGCCCTGAGCCAGGGGTTCGCGGTCGCGGAGCCCTCGGCAAGGTGGTGTTCGCAGGCGCTGTCGAGCTTGACGACAAAGGTTTTGGAAGAGCCAGACTGGGCGTCATTCCCGCCGCCAGTGCTGTCAGCCTCAGTGCGTTCTTGGACGCCAACGTCGAACCCGGCAGCCGCGTCATCACCGACGGCTGGTCGGCCTACCCCGCAGCCACCCGGGACCGGTACGAGCACACCGGCACCTCCGTGGCGGCCTCCGGCCTACAAGCCCACGAGGTGCTGCTAGCAGTGCACCGGGTCTTCTCCCTGGTGAAGCGCTGGATCATGGGCACCATGCAAGGCTCGGTCAGCCCCGAGCACGTCCAGGCCTACTTCGATGAGTGGGTGTTCCGCTTCAACCGGCGGCCCTCCCGCAGTCGCGGCCTGCTGTTCCACGCTCTGCTGCAGAATTCCATCGCCGGCGACCCCGTCACCTACCAGTCGCTACGCAAGGCTGGACGCACCCGCCCGCCTCCGCCGCCACCGCGAGGACCACGAACCGCACCACCCAGCCTGGACGTCGGGCGACCCGGACTGCCCTGGCGCCTCCGCCCAGCTCCCGTGAGCATTTGACGGCACCGAAGTGGAAACCCCCTCATACTGAATTCGGCCAGCAAGGTCACCACGGCGGCGCGGCAAGGCGTAGCTGGCTTGCCCTGCCGCCGCTGCTCCACGGGCATGCGCTCGGCTTGGCCAACCGCTTCCCCGCAAGTCGACGCCTTCAGCCGGCGGCTGCAAGCAGAGCGGGCTCACTGGCCGCGCACGAACGGGTCGGCTCCGGTTGGCGCTCCCCATCAACAACGACGCTGCCGCTCGACGCGTCCTGCCGCGGACTGGCCAACAAGACGGGCTGCATCCTGCAGCACCGACCCCTCCCCCGTCCCGGACCATGCCCGGCGCCTGGCCCGGCCCAGGGCCGCCGTCGTCGCCTTCTGACTGCTGTGGCCACTGAGCACCGCCACCGGCCCGGACTCCAGGTCGGCCGGGTCGGCCTGCACCACGAACCAGCGCGACCGGCCCCGCGCCCGTCCCGCCGGCAATGCCCCGCTAGAGCGGTAGCCGAAGCCGGCGTCGGCAGCGCGGTCACCGGTGCCTCCGCCGTGTCCGCCTTCACGGCCGCCGGCTCGACCCCCCCGGTCGGGGCGGCCGGGTCGGTTGCGCCGGCCCCATGGTGCGGCCCCTTGACCGGTAGATCGAGGTGCGGCTCACCCCCAGCACGGCGCCGATCTGCTCCACCGTGAGCTCCCGCTCGTCGTACATCTTCCGGGGGCCTGCCGGCGCTGCTCCGCGGACAGCTTGGACGGCCGGCCCCCGACCCGGCCCCGGGCCCGCGCCGCCGCCAGCCCGGCTACCGTCCGGTCCCGGATGATCTCCCGCTCGAACTGAGCCAGCGCCTCAAACAAGTGAAATACCAACCTCCCGCCAGCCGTGGTCGTGTCGATGTTCTCCCGCAACGACCGGAACCCCACCCCGCGCGCGTCCAGCCCGGTCACCACCTCGATCAGGTGCCGCAGCGACCGGGCGAGGCGGTCCAGCCGCCACACCACCAGCGTGTCCCCCGACCGCAGCTGCTCCAGAACCTCATCGAGCTGCGGCCTTCGGTCCCGCGCCCCCGACGCCCGGTCGGCCCAGACCTTCCAGCACCCGGCCGCGGTCAGCTCGTCGACCTGCAGGTCCGGGTTCTGCTCGGTCGTCGACACCCGCGCTAACCCAATAGGTGCGCCATGACCCGGACCGTACCGCAAACGTCCAACTCCGCCCGATCGCGGGACACAGGTTCCGGACACCAGTTGCGTTACACGAGCAGCCACCGCGGCACGCTTAGAAGCCCGCCGATCACGCTTGCGAGTGGGGATGCCGTTGACCGTCCCGGAAAGAGCGATTGCGGGACGTCGTCGTGGCGCGCGTACCCGGTCTTCTGTCCACTCGGTTCAACACGCGGAGCGACCGACGCCCGCTCGTGCCGATGAGCGGGCTGATACCAGTACCAGAGCACGGGTCCGTGGCCGTTCCGGCGTGAACCGTCCTCTTTGTCGTATCCCGACGCTACGATCGGCTCCCACGGCGGTTCGCGTCCGGTGAGCCACAAGCCAACATCGACGCGCAGCAACTGAATCGATGAAGGACAGGACCGAGATGTCAAAGACGAAGACCATTTTCATCGCGTTCGCCATTGAGGACGAGCGCCAGCGCGATTTCCTCAAGGGACAGTCCCTCAGCCCACGGGCGCCGTACGAGTTCGTGGACATGTCCGTCAAGCAGCCCTACGACTCCGGGTGGAAGGACAAGGTCCGCACGAGGATCCGCCGCTCGCACGGTGTCATCGCGCTGGTCAGCAAGAACTCGCTGACCTCGTCCGGGCAGAAGTGGGAGATCCAGTGCGCCAAGGCCGAGGGCAAGCCTATACGCGGCATCTGAGCGTACTCGGACGATCGCACCGAGTTTCGCGGAATAGGCACGTACGTGTGGAGCGACAAGAACATCAGCAACTTCATCGATTCGCTGTGAGCGTGTCCCCGTGAGGAAGGCACTTGTGGTCGGAATCGACTACTACGAGCGCATTGGTTGCCTCAGCGGCGCGGTCAACGACGCTCGAGGCGTCCGTGACATCCTCGAGCGCAACGCCGATGGTTCGTTGAACTTCACGACGCCGCAGTTGCTTGCTGCGGCCGGTCCTGACACTGCCGTCTCCCGCCGCCAGTTGAAGGATGCCGTCCTCGACTTGTTCTCCGGTGACGCAGAGATCGCGCTGCTCTACTTTTCAGGCCACGGGTACATCGAGGACGCCGGGGGTGGCTACCTGTGCGCGAGCGACTGCAACACTGGCGATGACGGCCTGTCGCTCGCAGAGGTCATGATCGCGGCGACGCGTTCGAGGGCGCAGAACAAGGTCGTCATCCTAGATAGCTGTCACAGCGGCGTAACCGGCAGCAGCACGCTTGACGACAGCGTTGCGCTCGTCGCTGACGGCATGACCATCTTGACCGCGTCAACCGCCGAGCAATACGCCATGGAGGTCGGCGGGTCAGGCGTCTTCACAACGTTGCTAGTCGACGCGTTGGACGGTGCTGCGGCGAATCTCCTGGGCGCGGTCACTCCTGGCAGCGTCTACGCCCACATCGACCAGTCGCTGGGGCCTTGGGCCCAGCGCCCGGTCTTCAAGACCAACGTCAAGAAGTTCGTTTCTCTGCGGACCGCAAGGGCCGCAGTTGGACTGTCGGACCTGCAACAGCTGGCTGTTCTGTTCGCAACACCAACGACACGGTTGCAACTCGACCCGAGCTTCGAGCCCGAGCGCGCGGGCAACGAGGACAACTCGGTGCCTCCGCCGGACCCAATGCACACGGCTCAGTTCGCGCTGCTGCAGAGGCACCAGTCGGTTGGGCTGGTCCGCCCCGTCGGCGCCAGTCGCCCACACATGTGGCATGCCGCGATGGAGAGCAAGGCATGCGAGCTTACGGTCCTCGGGCAGCACTACTGGCGCCTTGCGAAGGAGAGGCTGCTCTGATGGCGGCGGATCCTGACATTCGAGCGGTCCTGGAGGCCGACGCCTTCGTCGACCGTCTCGCCGCTGCAGAGCACGAGCGTTGGGCACATTGGCAGCAATACCTGCACGATCAGTGCAATCCCGCCGCAGACGGTTCGCTGGTGATACCGGCGGACCTGGTCAGGCGCTGGTCGGCACAGATCCGCACGCCTTACGCCGAACTTTCCGAAACCGAACGCGAAAGTGATCGCGAGCAGGTGCGCCGCTACCTGCCGCTGATCGTCGAGGCACTCACCCGCGGGAGTCGGCCAACGTAGACGCTGACGCGAGTCGGCTCGTTGCCCCCCAGCTTACGGCGGAAGTCCTCTCGTCAGGGTCCTCGGCGAGTTCGGCGCCGCCGGCCGCGCCGTCCGCGACTTGGTCTGACGGTCTGGTGGTATCCGCTTCTGCCGCTGAGCGCTCGCTTCGGAGGGCCAGGCGGCGGCCACAAGCGCCCGCTCCGCCCGCGGCTCTCGCGACGCACAGGGGACCCGCCTCGGGACCAGCCTGCTCGCACGTCGTCCGGTCGCCGCCCGTATCCGTGCGGTTCTATGGTCGTAGCGTGCTTGTCTCTGCCGTTGATGAGATGCAGGCGGCTTTCAATGAGCATTGCGCACCGCGCGCGCACCTGCGCGTCCGCAACACCTTCGAAGACTTCGACCTGCTCGCTGAGCTTCATGCAGCCGCTGCCCGCGAAGCGCGAGACGTCTTCGAGAGCACGAGTGACCAAGATCTGCAGATCCGGTCCATCGCTGGTCGACGAGCCGATGCGCTGCACCGGGCGCTGATCGAGGTTGGCCACCGAGCGGTGACTGTCGCGCTCCATGAGGTCACCGGACGTCCCAGCCGAGAGCTCACGGTGATCAGGCAGCTGGAGCGGCCAGCTTCGGCGGCCTTCCGGGCCAAGCGATGCTGGCAAGGGCTGTACTGCCTGGCGGTGTTTCGCAACAAGATCGTGATTCACCATGAAGTGCCGAGAACGGCAGCGTCTACCTCGAACGCTGATGGAGTTCGCCGGCTCGTGCCCCTCCCCGAGGAGTTCCACCTTGCTCGGGGCGATGCCCTGCGACTGCGGGACATTCGGGACGCTGGTCAGATCGGCATCGGGTTGGACAACGACTTCGAGATCCTGGAGGCCCTCTTCTACGAGGTGCCCGTGGCTCTGGGTGGCCCGCGCTCAGCCCTGCGAAAGGAGGTGGACGTGATCGCCGAGCGAGGAGGTGTGAAGTCGCCGTCTGTTGACCAGGTACGCGAGTGGATCCTCGGCGCCCTACCAGACTTAGAGGTACTTGCAGCTCGCGTGTGCTGACCAGCTGTGCTGACCCGCGTCGCCCATGGCGTAGACACAGTGTGCTGCTGGCTCGTCCGGGCACGCGGGGTCATCCCGCTTATCCGGCCCGTACGCACGTAGGTTCAGCCGATGCACTTCGAGCCCGGCCAGCGGGTCCGTGTCCCGCACCGACCGGACCTCAGCGGCCACGTCCGCATCGAGATGGCGATGCCGGAGGGCGACGGGTGGCAGCTTTATGTGGAGCAGGCGGTCGGGTCGTTCGTGAAGGTCGGTCTCACAGCCGAGCAGGCAGCCGCGTGCGAGGTGCTCACGGAGGACGGCGCAGGGGACTCCGCGGCGCTGCTCGCGGGACTGTGGACCGCTTGGATGCGGGCTGCCGGAGCCGGCGCTAAGTCGGCCGTGCTCGCGTCGTCCCCGCTTCGCCCGTACGCCCACCAGATGAACGCGGTGTACGGCGCGATGCTGCCGCAGCCCCGGCTCCGGTTCCTGCTTGCTGACGAACCCGGGACCGGCAAGACGATCATGGCGGGGCTGTACCTGCGGGAGATGCAGCGCCTGGGGTTCGTCCGCAGTGCGCTCATCGTCGTCCCGGCGCACCTCGTGACGAAGTGGCAGGCCGACTTCGAGCGGTTCTTCGGCGGCGGTCTCCGCGCGATCACCGCACAGACCGTCCGAGAGCACGGCCTCGACAGCGGCCACGACCTGTGGGTCGTCAGCCTGGACCTGCTGTCCGTTAACGGTGCCGTGCAGGACGCGGTGCACCCGGACCGGATGGGCTGGGACGCGGTCGTGTTCGACGAGGCGCACCGCCTCACGCCGACCGCCGTCGGCTACTACCAGGCCGGCCGGATGCTCGCGTTAACCACCCCCCGCGCGCTCCTCATGACCGCGACCCCGCACCGCGGCAAGGAGTGGCTGTTCCGGGCGCTCCTGCACCTGGTCGACCCGGACGTGTACCCGCAGGTCGAGAGCAACAAGGAGCCGTCCCGCAATATCAAGCCCGGCCGGGTCCACTTCCTACGCCGGATGAAGGAGGACCTGGTCGACTTCGACGGGGTCACCAAGCTGTTCAAGGGCCGGCACGCCGAGAACCGGTCGGTCCCGCTCACGCCGGTCGAGGGCGAGTTCTACGCCGACGCCCTCGACTTGGTCGACCGGTACTTCCCGGCGGTCGCCGTCCCGCTCGGCCGGATGGTCTACGGCAAGCGCGCCGCGTCGAGCCTGCACGCCCTCGCGGAGACCCTCAAACGGCGACGCGACGGGATGGGCACCGCGATGCCGTCCGCCGCCGCGGTCGAGGCCGACCCGGCCGGGGACGACCCCGCGAAGGCCGACGAGGCCCGGGTGATCCATGAGGGGTCGAGGTCGGCGAAGGCCGAGCGCAAGGAGATCGACGCGCTCCTGGGCCGCCTGCGGCCGGTCGTCGCGGACCACGCGCTGCCCGTGTCGAAGTGGGACCCGCTCGTCGACGGCTGCCTCGCCCGGAACGGGATCATGGCCGGCAACAGGGAGCAGGCCGTCGTGTTCACCGAGTACGCCGACACCGCCGACTGGCTCGTCGGCCGGCTGCTGCACGCCGGCTTCACGGCCCGCCGGTACTCCGGACGGGACAGCCACCCGGTCCGCGACGACACCCGCGCCGCGTTCGCCCGCCGGGACTTCCAGGTCCTGGTCAGCACCGACGCCGGCAACGAGGGCATCGACCTGCAGACCGCGCACGTCCTCGTCAACTACGACATCCCCTGGTCGCTGGTCCGCCTGGAACAGCGCATGGGCCGCATCCACCGGGTCGGGCAGCCCCGGGACGTCGAGCTCTACAACCTCATCGCGACTGACACCCGGGAAGGCGACGTGCTGGAGGTGCTGCTCGGCACTTCGTCACCGCCGCGAACCAGCTCGACGGGCGCCTGTTCGACAGCCTCAGCCTGGTAGGCGAGCTCGTTGGCCTGGCCGACGACGAACTCGGGAAGGTCCTCGCGAGCACCTTCGGCGACGACGAGCAACGCGCGCGGGCGCTCACCGCCGTCGGGGCGGTCACCGCCAGCCGGCTCGCGGACGCCGCGAAGCGCGCGGACGAGCAGGAGCGGGCACTGAAGTCGAGCGTCGACGTGTCGCAGGCGGTCGCCGCGCTCCAGGACGAGCAGCTCGAGCGGATCAACCCGGCGATCGTCGAGGCGTTCCTCCATCGGGCCATGGCAGGAGGGGCGATCAAGGTCAGCCCGCACGCCGCCGGCGACGGCATGTTCACCCTCGCGCTCCCCGATGGCACTCCCCTGCCGGCCGAGTTCGCCCCGCCCGGAGAGCGCAAGGCCCGCAGCACTGCGCTCGTCGCCACGAGCGGCAAGGCTCTCGCCGACGCCCGAGCAGGAGGCGCGCAGGTCGCGGACGCCGTCAACCTCGGACCCAGCGACCCGCCGTACCGCGCCCTCGTCACCCTGTGCACCGAGGCCCTCGCCCCAGCCATGTTCCGGGGCAGCGCCCTCGTCGACCAGACCAGCAGCACCGACTACGTCCTGTTCGCGTTCGAGGCCGACCTCAGCGAAGCCGGCGCCCGCCGCAAGGGCACCTGGTCCAAACTCGTCCGCGTCGACAGCGCCGGCGCCAGACCGATCAGGTGGGAGATGCTCGCGAACCTCACCACCAGCCCCACCCCCGCCGGCGCACCCCACCCCGGCCGCGCCCACGACGCCGCCGCCCGCGCCGACATGGCCGCCCATGAGGAACAGGCCAGCCGCACCCAGGCACTCGACACGTGGCTGCACGTCGCCCAACGCGAGCTCGACCTGCTCCCCAACCAGCTCACCAACGACATCGCGGACCGCGACAGCCGGATCAGCGAACGCAACCGCCTCAAAGACACCGCCGGCCGACGGCTCACGGAGCTGCGCCAGATGAGCGAGGTCCGGATCGGGGAGCCCCGCCAGCTCGCGTGGGCGCGCGTCACCGCCGCTGCGCCACCCGCCGACCCCACCAAGACCGACAGCGAACGCATCTCCTCCGACCTGGTCGCCGAGCACCTCCGCGGGCAGGGCTGGGCGGTCGCGGACGTGCACACCGAGGACCGCGGGTATGACCTGCACGCCAGCCGCGGCCGGGAGCAGCGTCTCGTCGAGATCAAGGGCGTGTGGCGAGCCGCCAGCAGCCAGGGCATCAGCCTCACCGCCAATGAGGTCCTCATCGCGACCCAGCACGGCCACGACTACTGGCTGTACGTCGTCGACCAGTGCCACGACGGCACCGGCACTGTCTACGGCTCCTACGCCGACCCCGTCCGGACCTTCGGGCACCTGACCACCGATCAGGTCATCGTCCACGTGCCCGGCAGCGCGCTCAAGGCCGCCCGCGACACCGAGGAGCACGCCCCGTGCGCATGATCGAACGCTGGTTCCCCTGCGCGGAAGTCAGCGCAGCATCGGCCTCCGGATGGGGCAGCGGCAAGAGCGAGAAGGCGCTGTTCACCTGGTTCGCGGCCCGCCCGCTCGCCCAGGCGAAAGCCGCCGTCCTGACAAGCCTGCTGCCATGGCCGGACGACGAGACCGAGCAGCGACGGCTGCAGACGCTTGTCCGCGAGGCCATGACCGGCAGGGACGCCAAGCACGTCGAACTCACCGCCGAACTGTCCAAGGCCTACCCCGAGGGCGCGTCGATGCTCGACCTGTTCAGCGGACGGGCGATGATCCCGCTTGAAGCGGCGCGTCTCGGCATCGAGGCACACGGCGTCGACTACTCCCCGGTCGCCACGCTCGCCGGGCAGCTCCTCGCGGACTTCCCGCTCCGCGACTGGTCGCACGAGCCGCCGCTGCCGTTCACCGCCGAGGCAACGATCAGCGTCTCCGGAAGCCGTCTCCTCGACGACGTTCGCGCAGTCCTGGATGAGGTCGGCAGCCGCTACGCGACGGCGATGGCCGACGCGTACCCGAAGGTCGGCGGACGCCAGCCCTGGGGCTACCTGTGGGCGGTGACGCTGCCGTGCGAGGAGTGCGGTAACCGGTTCCCCCTGACCGGATCGCTGGTCCTCCGCCACCCGCTCCCGGTGAAGGGGGACCCCGGCCAGAGCTACCGCATCGAGGCGAACCGGGCGACCGGCATGTTCACGGCAGTCGTCCATGACGGCCCGCCCACCGGGCAGCCCACGCTCGCCGCGACTCTCAAGGCAGGCAAGGCGGTGCGGGGCAAGTCCGCCATCTGCCCGTTCTGCTTGCACGTCCACGCCAAGGCCACCCACGCCCGCCTGATGGCCGAGGGCCTCGGGCAGGACGCCTTGCTCGTGGCGGCGGACCTCGACCCGGTCGTCGGCAAGGCGTTCCGGCAGCCGACCGACGCCGAACGCGACGCGGCACTGGTAGCAAGCAACACGCTGCGGGGCGAGCCTGAGTTCGCTCGCGGTGTGCCCGCGGTACCGGACGAGACCATCCCGGCGGGCAACAACCACACCGTCCGGCCGTCGCTTTACGGCGCGCGGACCTACGGGCAGCTCTGCAACGACCGGCAGACCCTGGGCTTCGTCGGGCTTGCCAGGGTGATCAACGACCTGGGGGCGGAACTCGTGTCCGAGCACGGGGTCGGGGAGAAGTACGCCGCAGCACTGACCGGTTACGCCGCATCTGTCATGGTCAGGAAGCTGCGTCGCTCGACTAGGGGCACAACTTTGCAGCCGCACCTCCACGCAACGAGCAATCGCGTGCAGACACATGACATCTTCATAAATGAAAGTGCCATCGCTTTTGCTTACGACTACTTTGAGGCGGCTCTAGGAGACGGCCCGGCTACCTGGTCGTCGCTGGCTGACGACACGGTAGCCGTGCTCCGGAACCAGGCCGCCCGACCGTCAGGCACCGCGGCAGATCTGCAACGGGGATCCGCCACAGCACTTGCGATCCGGAGCGGGTCGCTGTCGGCGGTGATCACTGATCCGCCGTACGACAACATGATCGACTACTCCGACGCGTCGGACCTGTTCTACGTGTGGCTCAAGCGGGCCCTGGTGACGACCGCTCCCTGGTTCGCCTTCACGGCCCACCCGGACGGCGTCCAGGAGAAGGCGCTGGAGGCCATCGTCAAGGGCGGCGGCAACGTCGACCACAGGACGCGGCAGCACTACGACGACATGATCGCCAAGTCGTTCTCCGAGGCCCGCCGGGTGGTCCGGCCGGACGGCGTCGTGACCATCGTCTTCGGCCACGGCGACCCCGAGGTATGGCACCGCCTGCTCGGCGCGATCACCCAGGCCGGGCTCGTCCTGACCGGTTCCTGGCCGGCCAAGACCGAGGCGGGCGGCAGCGCCGGCTCGGCGAACATCGTCACGACGCTGACCATGTCGTGCCGCCCCGCTCCTGTGGGCCGCGCGGCGGGACGGGCCAGCGTGGTCGAGGCCGAGGTCCGCCGCGAGGTCCAGGCGCGCATCTCGATGTGGGACGCCGCCGGGCTCGCGCCCACCGACCAGTTGATGGCCTCCGCCGGGCCCGCGATGGAAGCCGTCGGCCGGTACGGCGAGGTGCTCAACCACCTCGGTGAGCCGGTCGACCCGTCGAAGTACCTCGTCCTCGCCCGCAAGGCCGTCATCGATGCCACGTCGGTGCCGATCGAGAACCTGCCGCTGGACACGTTCGACGCCCGGACCCGCTTCGCGCTCGGCTGGGCTCGGCTCTACCGCCGGTCGGTCGCGCCCAAGTCCGAGGCGCGTTGGCAGGCGCTCGCGGCCGACCTGACAATGGACGAGCTGAAGGGCGTGCTGTCCGAGGCCGACAAGGGCGTGCGGCTGGCCCCGGCGAAGGACTGGAAGGGCACCGTCACCGGGACCTCGTCCGTGATCGACGTGGCGATGGCGATGGCGAAGTCCTGGGCCGACGGCCTCGACGAGGTCGGGCGGGTCCTCGCAGCTGCCGGGCGGGATGAGGACGACGCGTACCTGTGGGCGGCGCTCGGGTACCTGTCGTCGTTGCTGCCCGAGGGCGACCCGGACGCGGTCGCGTGGACCTCGCTGGTACGGGCGAGGCGAGGGATCGGGAACGTGGCACGCGGGGTGTCGCAGCGCCGCGAGGCCGATCAGCGCAAGGATCGGCAGGGCGACCTGTTCGACACCGAGATGTCAGGAGACCCGTCGTGAGCACCGCAGTGACCCCGTGGTGGGAGGTCCTGAAGCTCCGGGACGAGGTCGTGCACGCCTCCGGCTCGATCGACGACGTGCAGATGTCGCTGTTCCAGGCGGTGCACGGGACGGTGGGGAGCCGACCGCTGTACTCCGAGGCGGGCTACTACGGGCAGATCACGCACCCGAGCCCGCTGTTCACAGACCTGATGGCGAAAGTCGCGGTCCGGCTCGGCGGCCGGGAAAGGCACACCAGGGCGGGGGCCTTGTGGCGCCTGGACCAGGCGATGGGCGGCGGCAAGTCCCACGGCCTCATCGGGCTGTGGCACCTCGCGGCGCACCCGGCGGGTCTAGGTGCGACTGACATCGGACGTGCGGCGTTCGACCAGGCCGCGACCATCCTGGACGTCCCTCTGGCCGACGACCTGGACAGCCCGCAGGTCGTGGTCCTCGCCTGCGACAACATGACGGCCGGGAAGGGCGCGGCTGAGTTCGACGGGCCCGCGCAGACCCTGCACGAGCGGTTCCTGTGGCGGCTGTTCGGCGGCGACAACACGCTGTACCTGCGCTATCGCGACGGGTACGCCGACAAGCACCGGATCGTGGAGGCGCTGACCGCCGTCGGCCGGCCGGTGCTGATCCTGATCGACGAGATCATGGACTATGTGCGGCAGTTGTCGCTCAGCGAGAACGCCGACCTGGCGATCAAGGACATGGCGTTCCTGCGGGCGCTTCTGGACAGCGTGAACGACGTGCCGAACGTCGCTGCGGTCGTTGTGATGATCGCGTCGGAGACCGACAACCTCGTCCTGGACGACGCTGGCCGCCAGCGCCGCCAGGAGCTCGACGACCTGCTCGTGCGCAACGCGGAGACGGCGACGATCAACGACAACACCGACTTCGCGGAGATCCTGCGCCGCCGCCTGTTTGAGGGTCGGGTCCCCGCCGAGGTGCTAAAGGCGACGTCAGCGGCGTTCGTGAACCGGATGACTGGTGCGTGGCGCAGCAAGGTGATGGACCTGGTGCCGGCGACTGCCTCGCCCGGTTTCTCGGAGGAGGTCGCGCGCTGCTACCCGTTCCACCCGCAGCTGATGGCGATGGCCGAGCAGGAGTGGGCGAAGCTCGCCGGCTTCCAGCGGGTCCGGTCCACGATCCGGATCTTCGCCGCGACCGCCCACGCGCAGTACCAGCGGGGGCAGGCCGGGGCGTGGGCGCCGCTGCTCGTCGGCCCCGGCGACTTGCCGCTGTCCGATGCCACCGTCCGTGAGGCCGTCATCAACAGCGGTCTCATCGTCGACACCCGCACGCAGGCGAACTACCGGCAGATCGCCAGCGCCGACATCGTCGCCGCCGACGACACCAGAGGCGCGGCCCGCGAGCTCGACCGCGCCCGGACCGACATGATCATCGGCCCGGTCAACCCGCGCGCCGGGGAGCGGGCCGCGACGTGCTTGTTCCTCACGTCTGTGATCGGGGCGCGCGCCGGGGGTAGGCAGGGCGCGACCGAGGCTGAGCTCAAGGCCGCGATGTTCGTCCCCGACCCGAACTACCCGGTGGGCGAGGCCGACACCGTCATCGCCGAGCTCCTTGACGTCGAGGGCGGCGGCCTGTCCAGCGTCGAGCAGCTCGCCGGCAAGGGCGGCCAGGCACCACGGCTGTTCATGTCGACCCGCAGAACCCTGAACATGCTGGTGAAGGCCGCGAGGACCAGCGTCACCGACGAGGACCGGGACGCCGAGATCGCACGCGCCGCCGACCGGCTGTCGAGCACCGGCCCGTTCAAGACCAAGCTGTTCGTGACCGCCGTCCCGGGCCTCGGGCCGCTCGCTGTGTTGACCGCCGCCGGCATCGACGACGCCCGCAGCACCCGACTCGTGGTCCTCGACCCGCGCCAGTTCAGCCTGCTCAACGGGATCGATCAGGACACCCGCGAGGCGATCCAGGCGGTCATGGGGATCGGCCCGGACAAGGTCCCCGTCCAGTGGGCGTCGTCCGCCGTGTACGCCGTCGTCAACACCCAGGGGCGCGCCGCCGCGCGTGGCGCGGCCTCCGTCTACCTCGCCTGGGATCGGGTCGCTGGCATGGACGCGGTACGCGCCGACGACGAGCTCGCGGACCAGGCCCGGACCGAACGCGCCGACGCGAAGCGCAACCTCGACTCGGCCGTCCGCCGCGCCTACCGGCACTTCCTCTACCTCGGGGAGGGCGACCAGGACGACCACAGCCGCGTCGACAGGACCGCCGCGTTCGAGCCCGACAGCCAGCAGACCTCGCTTGACGGCAGCGCCGTCTGGAAGGCGCTCACGCAGCAGGGCAAGGCGTTCGACACGGCCGGGCTCACTGCCAAGGCTCTGCTCCACAACCTCGGTGACAAGGACTACGGCCGGCCCCTCGACGAGCTCCGGGACCTGTTCTGGAGCAGCCCGCGCCTCCCGCTGCTGCTCGGCGGGGAGGCCGACCTGCAGCGCGCCATCTTCGACGCGGTCAGCGCCGGCCAACTCAGGCTCGTCGGCGCCGACGGCCAGGACCGTGCCGTGACCCGCCCCGGCGACATCGCCGTCGGCTCCTCCGGGCTGCGCCTCGCCCGGCCTCAGCCGCAGGACGCACCCGAACCCACGAGCAGCACCGCCGGCGGGACCGTGTACGGGGCCCGGACCGACCTGGCAGCCCCCGGCGGCCTGACAGCAGAAGTCGACTACACCCCTTCGGGCACGCACTCGACGGCCGCCGCAGCACAAGGCGGACCCGGACCCGGACCCCAGGCGACCCGCACCGCCGCCGTCGACCCGCCAGCGGAACGGGAGATCGCGTTCACGCTGATGACCAGCATGAGCAGCAACGACGACCGGGACGCCGTCCGACGCCTCCTGCTCGACCTGTCCAACGCTGTCGACGAAGGCAAGGTGAGTTGGGCCCAGATTCAGATGAAGGTCGTCGTCTCCGAGGATGTCGCCGGCGGGATCGAGCAGGCCGTCCGCGACACCGGCACCAACCCCAGCAGCCGCAGCGTCTGACCGCGTGACCTTCCTCCCGCCCGACGCCCTCACGACCGACGACGACAACGCCGCCCTCGCGTACCTCGCGGCTTACTTCGCACTACCGGGGCTCGTCCAGCCGTGATGATCCGATCCAGCGCTGACGTTGCACAGCACCGACAGGACCTCCCGCGGGTGGCGCGGGTGGGGGTGAACTCCGGCAGGCGCACGGTGCCGTTCAGGCGCTCTGCTGCCTCACGGCGAGCTTTGCATGTACTGCCTAGTGGCTCACCGGCGCCGCATCCATGCCGCAGCCGGCCCAACCGACAGTATGTCTTCGTGACACTTCCCTCTGCCGCCTTGGACACCGCGGCGCTGCGGAAGGCTCGAGGCGCGTTCTTCACCCCGGAGGCCGCTATCACTTCGATGGCCAGACCCTGATGTGGGAATACCTCCGAGCGCACCCCGACGGCGGCGACCAGGTCGACCTAGCCGAGGTCTTGGATCTTCGCGGACCTCAGATCGCCCACCATCGCATCTACTGGGGCTGGTTCGGCACGCCGCTCCTGATCCACTCAACTCGGTGACGGATGACACCTGCCACGGTCACCCTCGTGAAGTCGGACGACGACCGCAGCTGAGCCGAGAGAACGTCTCACATGACGATCCCCTTGTGACACGTGGTCGCTAACGAGTAGCTGCCTGGGCGGTCGCCTGGTGGCAGGGCACGTTCGTCCTGCCTGCCGCCGCCGCCGCAACGACTGGCCCTCGCACCGGTGCTTCTGACCCTGTGAGAAGGCACGTTCTCACAGGGTCAGGTGCATGACGCAGACCGCAGCGCTACCCGAGCCGCAGGAGCCGGACGACGCAGCCTCGGCCGCGCTCGACGCGGCGCTCGAGGTCGCCCTGGCCCAGCCCGTCTGCAGGCCGTGCCCGCCGACCCGGCCGCGGCCGCCGGCGCGCTGGTCGACGAGATCGCCGTCGCCGTCGCCCTGGACCTGGCGCCCACCGGCGTCGAAATCGGCGGGCTGTCGGCGGTCGAGCAGCGCCGGGTCGGCTTCTACGCCGCCAGCACCAAGGCCGCCGCGACCCGGCAGGCCTACCTCGGGGCCTGGCGCGGCTTCGCGCTCTGGTGCGGACACACCGGCCGCGTCGCGCTGCCGGCTTCGCCGCAGACCGTCGCGGCGTTTCTGAGCTACCTGGCCGACACCGGCGCGAGCCTGCCGACCGTGGTTCGCCACCACGCCGCGATCCGGCACGCCCACGTCCTTGCCCCGAGGTGCCGACCGGGCACGCCGCGGTCGCCGAGGTGATGGCCGGGATCCGGCGCCGGCTCGGCCGGCCGCCCGCGGCAAGGACCCGCTGCTCACCCCCGAGCTGACCCTGCTGATCAGCGCCATCGCCCGGGCCGACCCCGACCGTGGGCTCACCTCGCTGCGGGACCAGGCGCTGCTGCTCATCGGGTTCACCACCGCCCTGCGCCGCAGCGAGCTGTCCGCGCTCACCTGGCCCGACGTCACCGTCAAGTCCCCGACCGCCGACGGCGCCGACGGCGCGGCGCTGGTCTTCACCGTCACCCGCGGCAAGACCGACCAGACCGACCTCGGGCGTCTGGTCGGGGGTGCTGCGCACCCCCGACAAAACCGGCCGGCTGTGCCCGGTCCGGGCCCTGCTCGCCTGGCGGACCGCCCTCGCCCGCGACCTCGCCGGGCAGCAACCCACTCCCCCGAACGCGAGCCCAGCAGCGTCGGTGTCCGGGCCGGTGTTCCGCCCCATCACCCAGCACGGGCACGCCGGGGTGCCCGGCCGCGGCCGCACCGGCGACCGGCTGTCCGGCGCAACCATCGCCGAGATCATCAAGCGGCGGGCCCGAGCGGCCGGACTCGACCCGGCGGTGCTGGCCGCGCACTCGCTACGCAGCGGTCATGCCACTCAGGCGCAGGCGAGCTCGCGATCGCCGCACAACTCGGTCACCAGCACCTGCAGACCACCCGCCGCTACGTCCGCCGCGCCCGAGCTGCGGACGACGGCACCAGTGGCTACCTGGGCCTGTGACCAGTAGCGCTCGGGGCCCGACTGGTCGGGCGGTCACTCGAGGCGCTTCCGCCTGCGACACAGGCGGTGTCGTGACCGAGCTCGCTCGCCGAAGTGCTAGACCTCCCGGCGGGCGTCCTCGACCTTTTGGCACAGACCAAGGTGGCGGTTAGTTGACTGGCGCCTCGGTGGCCTTGAGCTGCTCGGCTCGAGCAAGAAGGCTTAGCCAGGTCTCGAGGTGTGAGAACGTCGGGGCGGGCGCCTCACTGTCTCCGAGGTCCTTCAGCCCACGCCGTGCGACTGCGGCGAGGTCTCGGGCCGCAAGCAGGTGCTGGTGTACCTCGTGTAACCGCAAACTGCTGGTGGGCTGGGCTCGCAACTGCTCGACCTCGTGGACACGGCTGAAGAGGTAGTGCTCTCCTCGCCTGTCGACGAGACCGGCGTGCCCAGCGACCCGACAGCACCCGAGGTTGCAGACCAGGCGTCCACGCACTCCTTCCAGCCGCAGAAGGGCCTCGACAACCTTCGCTGGCAGAGTCGAGAGCAGCTGCTCCAGGTAGATGCGCTTGCCGGAACCTCCGCCGGCCGCCTTGTCGTCCTGCTTGGGCTTGGGTCGACGCACCTGGTCAGCCCAGCTGTAGCGCTCCCCCATCCCGATTCCACTATCAAAGGCGGAGACGCCGAGCGCCTGTAGGACCAACCCGAAGGCACCCACTCGGCCAGCGATTACCGGAATCCCGGCCTCCTCGAGTTCGTGGCAGAAACTCCAGACCCTCGCCAGTTTGTCGACGCTGTCCGTTATGGGGTCGAGAGCTAGCGGCTGCGCGTACACGGCGGCGATCGGCAGGTCGAGCAACCGGGAGACGAAGGCCCGAGGGCTTCTCAGGGCTGCCGAGCCTGGGGCAAGCAGCGCCACCAACTCGCGGCTGTCCACCTCACGGCCGTTGGCACTCGCCGCTCGAGCCGTGAGGTCGTGGTGCAGCTCCGCCCAACCCGGGTCGTTACGCAACGGGATGCTCGGCACCAGGTAGTAGGTCGCCCGACCTTCTGCTGGAAGCGCAGCGCGTCGGCAACGAAGTGATCGCGGTCGCTGGCGCTGGACGACGGCGTCAAGGGTGCCGATGGCAGGTAGGGCAAGGAGCCCAGCCGGGTGTTGCTCATGTAGGCAGGCGTTGAGAGGCGCAGACTCTGCGGATCGATCAGCACCGGGACGCGTTGCTCGCGTAGGTGGTCCAGCACCTCCGGCTCAGCAACGGCGTAGGCCGCCTCGACCACGACTCCGTCCAGGCTCACTCCGTCGTCGAACAGCGTTGCTCCGGCCAGTGCGCGCTGGATCGGCTTGGTGTCGTTCTCCGTGAGCCGCGGCAGGTACCGCGGCGAGGCCAGCAGGTCCCCCAGAGGGGTCGTTGGCTGCATCCAGCACCACCTAGGCTTGTCAGAACGAGCTCGGCGAGACATCATGGGGACAGTCCGCTGACAGATGGTAGACACAGTTCGGGCAGGACGACAAGGAAGTGGAGGTAGGACTGTGGCGGCACGACTGGCCGAACGCCTGAACGAGCTCGCCGCACAGGTGGAGTTGGACGCGGTTGATGTCGCTCGTGCGGTGGGCACGAACCCGCGCACGGTCTCTCGCTGGTTGGCCACGACCACGACCCCGCAGCGTTCTCAGCGCGAGCGGCTGCTCGAGGTCATCGCGACGTTGGAACGGCTGTCCTCCACGCTGCGGCCAGAGGCGGCACATGACTGGCTGCTGTCGCCGAACTCGATGCTGGGTTACGACAAGCCCATCGACCTTCTCGCGGCGGGCGAGTTCCGCCGGGTACTCGGCGCCATTGATGCCTTAGCGGATGGAGTCTTCGTCTGACCGGCGAGGTTGGCACGTGCCGGCGGCTGACGACGGCTTCGAAGCGATCCACCCATGCCTGACCCTGACCTGGTCGAACGACTAGACCTGCTGCCCCGTCGATCTCTCCGCGCAGTCACCTATCGGCACGTCTCACAGGGGCGACAACCGCTTTCAGGTGAGGGCGCTCGGATTCAGGGTGGTCGCTGGAACCCCGCAGAGTCCTTCCCGACGCTCTACGTGGGTCTTTCGGAGGACGTCGTTGTCGCGGAGTTCCGCCGCCTGGCCCTGCGTAGCGGGCGCTCCACGGCTGATTTCCTCCCGCGCGAGTTGTACCGCATCGACGTCACCCTGCAGCTCGTCCTGGACCTGACGGAGGGTGCGACTGTCCAGGCCCTGAACGTGGAGGGTGCCGACCTGATCTCCGACGACCTCGTGACGTGCCAGGCTGTCGGCGACGCTGCTCACTACCTCGGCGCTGAGGCCATACTTGCGCCGTCTGCCGCTGGGCCCGGGTCAGCGCTCGCCATCTACACGGATCGCCTGCAGCCAGGGTCCGTCCTGATCCCGCATCTTCTTGGTCAATGGGATGTGCCCGCCGCAGTTCCGCAGACTAACTGAGCTCAGAGGCTGGACCACAAGCCCACCGATCGGCCTGACGCCGATGGAGCTGCGCTCACCTGCCGGCGACACACTTCAGATCACCATTGGCGGCTACCAGTTCCCAGATGCGCAGACCCGGCGCAGCGCTACAGCTGGCACATGGTCCAGGGAACGGCGAGCAACAACGGCACGACGTGGAACTTCCACTGGCCGGCCCTGACCTGCGACGAGTGGGCGCTGCTGTCCATCTGGCTCCGCCGGGTCGCGCGCCTACTCTCCCACCCGCCGGACGCCACAGCCGAGTGGCCACCCCCGCTGCAGTTCAACGAACCGAACCTTCGACTCGCCCTGACCACGGCCACCTCCAGCTCAGCAACGATCCGTGCCGGGCTCGACTACGAGTTCCGGCCGCCCGGAACCAACTTCGGCACGCCCTACAACCTCGACCTCACCGTCACCAAGCGCGATCTACTGCAAGCAGCCGACGACTGGGACGCCGCTAGAGCCGCCTATCCCGACGCGCCCGACCGTCCCGCTGGTGCACCATCATGAGCCCCGGTGGGGCCAGATCAAGCCCCGGCACAGTGGGGCCACTTCGAGTTGACACAGCCAGATCGGCGACTGTGGTCCCCCGGGGTCATCGCTCGGCGGGTCGCATGCCGTTGATGATGGACCAGTAGCAGGCGGGTCCGATCGTGCTGGTGGCGTCTCTCGGCGCGAGGGTCAGCGCGAGCCGGACGCGGTGTCCACCCTCGCCGTTGGCGTCGAGCTGGTCGTAGAACTCCTCCTGCACCGCGGCGAGCATGTGCAGGCCGGCCTCGTTAGTCGTCGGCCTGCGCGAGCGGCGGCCGGTCGGGCAGGTCGAGGTCGAGCACCACGAAGCCGGGTGCAGTGATCGGGACGGGCGGCGGGGTCGGTGTCATGGGCCGAGCGTGACTGCCCGGCGCAGTCCCTCGCAGGGCTGGTCGTCCCGCTGTGGACAGCCGGTCGGGCTGGGGATCGCGCGCACATGCGGGCGGCCCGGCCCTTCGGGGCCGGGCCGCGCTGCCACGATGGGCTACTGGGCGTCGCGGGTGTCCTCGAGCATCCCGGTGACGGTGGCGGCCTTGCGCCAGGCGGCGAGGTAGGACCGCAGGGCGGGGTGGTGTGCACGTCGACCGTGACCGCGCCGACGGTGACGGTGATCACCGGGCGCCCGTCCGGACCGGTGCTGCTGGTGACGGCGTGACGCTGCTCGGCGCTGACGTTGCACAGCACGCTCAGGTCCTCCCCCACGTGACGGCGCGTGGCGCTGGCGGGAGCGAACTCCGGCAGGCGCACGCCGCGGTTGACCTGCTCGGCGTCCAGCCAGCCGGTCATATGCGAGGCGACGGCGGCCCGGTCGTAGGCGTAGGTCAGGCGGGTGCCGACCTGGACCACCACGTAGGGCGCCCCCCGCGGCCGCCGCCGCTGCTGGCCGGACGGTGACCTCCTGCGGCCCCCAGGCCGCGAACTGCACGGCGACGACGTGCTCGCCGGTGCGCAGGCCCGGCCGGACCGTGCTGCCGGTCGTGGTGGCGGCGGCGCCGGTGTGGGTCTTGCCGGTGGTGTTGGTGCTAGTGCTGGTGCTCATCTGAGCCTCCCTGTCCCGTCCCGACCAGCGGGTGCGGGTGGGCCGGTGTCCCCCGGCCTGAGGGCGGTGGGTCCACCCACCCACCGCCGCAAAGCCGCCCGCACAATCCGGGGGCAGCCTTGGACAGTTGAGCGGCCGCAGGCCGTCCGTGCCGGGCCCGCAGGGGCCGGGCTGTATCGGGTTGCCGCGCTGGTCCGGTGGGTTGCTCGGCTGGTGGGCCCGGCCGGTCCCTGCGCAGGGTGTGCTGCGGCTGTCCACGCCGGCCTGGCCGTGGCCGGCCCCCGGGCCGGGAGGGGCACCGCTGCCCTGGGCTCAGCCGAGGCTGTCCCCGGGGCAGCCTGCCTGGGCGTGGGGCTGCTGGTGTGCGCGCGGGTCCTCGAGCCGGCCGAGGGCGATCCGGGACTTGGCCTCGGGTGTCGTCGAGCTCAGGTTCAAACGGCACTTCCAGCGGATCAGCCGCAACGGGCTGACCCTGCACCAGCTCCGCCACTCGGCCCAGACCACCCTCGCCGACGCCAACGGTCTCCCTGCCCCTGCTGATGGCCAAGAGCCGCCACAAGAACCTGCGGTCCCTCCAGCGCTACGTTCACCCCTCCGCCGAAGCCGTCGCCGCGATGACCGCGGCCCATGACCCCGCTCGACGACGCCAGCACTGACGCGGCACAGCAAGATCACCGCGGTTTGGGGCTGGTGACAGCATTCTTACCGGCACCCCAGGTTCTCCGCGGCCGGTCAGCCCGAAGCTGGCGTCAGGTGCTCGGCGGCCACCCACGCCTCGACCAGCACGGCCCGGCCGGCATTGTCGCCGTCGACGACGTACACCACCCGCCCGAGCCAGCCGGCGGCGGCCGGCCCGGGCGACCACTCCACGACCAGCCCGGCGAACCGGCCCGGGCAGTCCGGCAACCGCTGACCCAGCAGTGCCGGGTGATGACCGGCCGACGTAGCCGCCGCCCGGATCCGCGTCGACCGGCGCCGCTGGTGCCGCCCCGGACAGCGGTGGGCCGCTGCGCTCGGCCAGCGTCGGCCCGACGCCCTGCTGCCTGCCGCCCGCCACGGCCAGCAGCATGACACCAAACCAAACAAGTGTCCTATGTCGCCTAGGCGGGATATGCTCGCGTAGTGGAGATGCCGGTTTGCGGGGAGCACCTGAAATCGGTGGTGGTGCGTGCGGGTTGGTATGGCCGGGCGGGTCAGCAGCGGCAGCGGTGGTGGTGTCGTCCGCGGGACGGTGCGCAGGCGCATCGGTTTACCGAGACGTTGCCGCGGATCGTGACCGGCGACGGCGTGGAGCAGGCGTGCGGGGAGTGCGCGACCACGCTGGAGCCGTGGGAGGGGCAGCCGGCGCCGCGGTTGTATGGGTTCACCGCCCGGCACGTCGCGCAGGCGCTGGTGATGGTCGCCTGCGGCCAGAGCTATCGACGGACCGCCGCGACGATCCGGCAGGTAACGGGCCGGCCGCTTGACGACCGTCCGCGGCGCAGCGCGACCGGTCAGGTGCTCGCGCCGGCGCAGCAGCACGGCCAGTTGGTCTCGGACTGGGTGGAGGTGTTCGCACCGATCATCTGGTCCGCGTATGCCTCGGCCCGGTGGCCGCAGTGGCTACTAATCGACGACACCTCGTTCCGGATCACCAAGCCTGGCCGGCCGCGGGGTGAGGAGGCGTTCAGCGTTTTGGGCGCGGTCGGCTACGGACCGGATGAGCGGCCGCAGCTGATCGCGGTCGAAGCCGTGCCGGTCGTCGATTCCGCTGCCTGGCAGGCGTTTCTGCGCTCGTTGAAGGGCACGCCCGGGCTGGTTGTCGGTGACGGCGGGCTGCCGCTCGCGACCGCCGACAGGGTGTTCGCGCGGCGGCGCCCACCGCCGGAGCTGCGACGCTGCCAGTGGCACCTGGCCCGCAACCTGACCAAGTCACTGCCCGATGCGGTCCAGCGGGACCGCACCGACGAGATCCACCGGCTGATCGCCGCGGCCCAGTCCAGCGCACCGGCATGGGAGCAGCTCACCGCCGAGATCCTGCGCCGCACCAGCACCGGCGGCTACCTGGCTGCGCTCAAGATGGTCACCAGCCTGAGGCCGGTCGTCGCGCATCAGCTCGCCCAACCCCTGCTCGGGCCGCGATCGGTTGGTCCCCTCGAGCAGTTTTTCCGCGAACTGAGCGCAAGCCTTGGACCGCGCGCGTCGAAGATGACCAACAAGGTCCGTGCCGACGCGCTGCTCAAGCTGCTCGCCGCCGACCGCAACGGCTGGACCGACGAACACGCCTGGGCCGACCTCATCCGCACCCACCTGCACCGCCAGCAAGGCCAC
>JAABUZ0100003521.1_pt1 | contig 23080 bp, 14 predicted proteins | sample 5562091 | NCBI WGS metagenome assembly JAABUZ01 (sample SAMN12813069, study PRJNA571459) | rock metagenome | isolation source: Antarctica rocks | place: Antarctica: Victoria Land, Linnaeus Terrace sud | collected 2015-12-21
TGTTAAGGAGAGGGTAAGAAAAAATAAGAACGCTGAACGGAAGCAAGCCTCTTTGTCCTAATTATCTTAACCCTCTCCTTAACAAGGAGAGGGTCGGCGAGGAACGAGACGGGGTGAGGTTTGATTGGGGTGAGGTCTCCCCTCCCTGAACGCCGCTCACGGCAGTGGAATACTCTGCGGGCCGGTCGTCGGCGTTATCTCCACGCTGCCGTCGGCGCTGAAGTCAATCGGGTCAATGCTGAGCCAGGGCGTCGTCTCGCTGTGCTCATGCTTGTAGGCCGTCCACCAGCGCCCGTCGGGGCCGACGAACTCCGCTTGATGGCCGCCGGGGAAGACGCGCCAGCGTTGGTCCAGATGCCAGGGACCGGACAGGCTCTGGGACATGGCGATGCCGGTCGCATACAGGTCCGGGTAGGTCTCGGCGAAAAAGCAGTAATAAGTCGCGCCGTGCTTGATGAGATACGGGCCTTCCAGCGTGTTCGGGGGCGGCTTGCCGAGGGCGTGGAAGTTGTCCGGCCCTGCCGCCCGGCTCAGCATCGGGCCGACTGTGATTTTGTCCCGGTCAATCTGCGACAGGTCCACGGAATGGATTTCGTTGCCGGGCCAGACGACGTAAGTCTTGCCGTCGGGGTCCTGAAAGAGCGACGTGTCCACGCCCGGCCCGCGCAGTGCCGTGAAGTGCTTGTAGGGTCCGGCGATTTTGTCCGCCACGCCAATAAACTGGTAGTAGCCCATTTGGCCGTTAATATTGTATTTGGCGTCGATCCAGTTGGAGCCGCCGAAGATAACATAGAAGCGTCCGCCCATCTTGTGCAGCTCCGGTGCCCAGAACTGATGCTTGTACGGGGCGCTGTCCGGCAGGGCGGCTGACTGCACAACCCAGCTTTCGAATTTCCAGGCTTTGAGGTCCCGCGAGGCGTAGAGGGCAATGCCGGGCGAGGAGCCGTAATTCGGCTTGTGCGGGTCCCGGTCCGTGTAGTTGGCGAACGGGGCAAGCGTCGCAACACAGTAGTAAACGCCGCCGTCGCTGAGAATATCCGGGTCATGGATGTCGTCGTCCGGCCCGCTGCCTTGAAAGTAGACGGGGTTCGCCCAGGTAAAGACGCCCGGCTGGAACCGGTTTCGGGCGGCTTTGTACCGTGCTGCGATTTGGGCATCGGTGAGTGCGACGGGAACAAACTGCACTTGGGATGCGCCCGGAAAGCTCTGCCTGCTCGCTGCCGGCCCGGCGTCCTCGGCAGGGGGCAGCGCTGCCGACGACAGCGGCGTCCCGTCGGCATACAGCCGGAGCAGCCTGGCTTTCCGGTCACACACCCCCGCAAGCTGATACCACTCGCCGGGCGTCGGCGCAAAACCCGAAGCGGTTTCCGTGGAAGCGTTCGGGCCGGACAGAACGAACGTGAAGCGATTGTCGGCGCGTTTCCGCAGGGCAAACCCGCTGCCCTGCCCTTGCCGGCTGACGAATGTCTGCGTCCCCGGCACGGCGTCGGTCTTGACCCAGGCGATAACCGTAAAGCTGCCGGCGGAACTCTTTGAGGCGGCGTCAGTCGGCAGGAGCGCGGCAAAAAGCAATCTCATTAGCGCGAAAGCCGCAAAGAGTAATAATCGTGGTTGCATAATATTGATACGATTATAGCGGCTGTGCCTAAAATATGCAATAATTGCGATTATGTTCTTTCCCTTCCGCCGCATGGTCCTGCTCGCTTTGATGCTTGCGCTGCCGGGTTTGTCCTATGCTGCGCCCGTTTCTCAGGCTTTGTATGTTGACGGCAATGCCCGGTTCACGGTGATCACGCCGAACTGCATCCGCCTGGAATATGCCTCCGACGGCCACTTTGTGAATGCCCCGTCGCTGTTCGCCGCTGATCGCGCACAGGGGTATTTCGTGTCCAGTTACGCGCCGGCCAGAGCGATGACGATTGACACGGGGGCGATCCGGCTGACCTATACGCCGAATGGACTGCCGTTTTCGCCCGCGAACCTGCACGCGGACATCAGGCGCGGGACGCAGACAGTCGCCTGGACGCCGGGCGCACCGAACCCCGGCAATCTGGGCGGGACGATCCGCACGCTGGACGGTCTGCGCGGGCCGGTGGATTTGGGCCAGGGCTTGCTGTCCCGCGACGGCTGGTTTCTGCTGGACGACTCGCGCACGCCCCTGCTGACGACAAGCTGGGTGCAGGCGCGGCCCGCCGACGCCGGCACGGACTGGTATTTGTTTGGCTACGGCGACAACTACAGGGCCGCGCTGAAGTCTCTCGCGGCGATTGGCGGGCCGGTTCCGCTGCCCCGCAAGTACGCGCTGGGGGCGTGGTACTCGCGCTACTGGCCGTTTTCGTCGAGTGACTACCGGCAGATTGTCGCCGAGTATAGCCGGCACGATTTCCCGCTGGACAACATGGTTATGGACATGGACTGGCATAAAGACGGCTGGACGGGCTGGTCCTGGAACCGGAAACTCTTGCCGGACGCCGAGGCGCTGCTGCCCTGGTTTCATTCGCAGGGCTTGCATGTGACCTTGAACCTGCACCCCGCCGACGGTGTCGGGCCGCAGGAAGACCAGTACGCGGCGTTTATGAAGGACATGGGCGCGGACCCGGCGACAAAACAAACGCTTCCGTTTGACGCCGCCGACCCCAAGTATATGAACGCGCTGTTCTCGGATGTGTTCGCGCCGCTGGAAAAAAACGGCGTAGACTTCTGGTGGCTGGACTGGCAGCAGTACGAACAGACGCGCTCGATTCCGAGCCTGACCAACTTGTTCTGGCTCAACACACTTTTGTTTGACCACACGGCGCAGGACGGGCAGCGCGGGATGTCGTTTTCCCGCTGGGCGGGCTGGGGCGATCACCGGCACCCGATCCACTTCAGCGGCGACGCCGACACCGGCTTTCCGATGCTGGCGTTTGAAGTGCCGTTTACGTCTACGGCGGGAAACGTCGGCTGCTTCTTCTGGTCCCACGATATCGGCGGACACATGGGCGGGCGCAACGAAGAATCTTATGCCCGCTGGGTGCAGTTCGGCGCGACAAGCCCGGTTCTGCGCTCGCACTCGACCCGCGACCCTCAGACCGACCGCCGTCCCTGGAACTATCCGGCATGGGCCGAGAACTCGATGCGGGTCTCGTTCCACCTGCGCGACGCGCTGTTCCCGTACATCTATACCAGCGCCGCCGAGTCCTGCCGCGACACGGTTCCCTTAGACCGCCCGCTTTATCTGGACAACCCGAACTCGGAAAAAGCCTACCACAACGCGCAGGAGTTCCTGCTCGGTGACAGCCTTCTCGCCGCGCCCATCGTCACGCCGGGGGTGGGGCCGGGCCATGTCGGAACGCAGACGGTCTGGTTCCCGGCAGGAACCTGGTACAACAGTTTCACCGGCGAGAAGTTTGGAAGCGAGAAGTTCGCGGGCAGCAGAGATGCGCTGGTCGCCGCCGACATCAACGAGTTCCCGCTGTACGTCAAAGGCGGCGTCCCAATCCCGATGCAGCCGTACAGTCCCCGTATGGCGACCGCGCCTCTCACAACCCTGCGCGTCCGCTGCTTCCCCGGCCTGGACGGCAGGACAGGCCGCAGTACGCTTTATGAAGACGACGGCGTCACGACCGGCTACGAGCGCGGCCAATCGGCAACCACGCCGCTGACGTACACGCGCCGAGGCAGTCAAATTACGGTCACAATCGGCGCGGCGGTGGGCAGTTACGCCGGACAGCCGGCGATGCGCGGGCTTGTCATTGAGCTGCCGGACACGGCGCGGGCAACAGCAGCTCAAATCAACGGCAAGCCTGCCGCTGCCGCGTATGACGCCGTGACATGGACCAACCGCGTAATGGTCCCCGCGCGTTCCGTCCGCCGCGCCGCCGTTATCACCGTAAACGCCGCGCCTGCCGGGTTTGATGCCCTGCACGGCGCGGCAGTCACGCGGCGCATCGAAGCCGTCACGGGAAAACCCTCGCCAAATGTGCAAGCCGCGCTGGCCGACCCGTCACTGACGCCGACGCAGCAGGAAACGCTGCTGGCCGTCGCGGGCGTTGGGCTGGCGGCTCATAATCAAAGCAGCACTTTGTATCACGGCAGCATTCAGAACGTGCTTTATAATGGCAGCGCTGTGACCCCCATCACAAGCCCGACGCTGGACTGGCGCGGGCGCAAAGTCGCTTTGCCGGTGCAGGCGCAGGCATCGTTTGGCGGGCGCGGCTATGTGCTGCCGCTTGTCCCGACGCCGAACAACATTCTGACGCCGGACAACCTGGCGCGAACGGCTCATATCACGGCCGGCGGCGTGGAAGGCGGCTACACGATTGAGGGAGCTGTGGACGGAATTGCGGGCGGCTATCCCGACAACAAAGCAAACGAGTGGTCGGCAGGCAGCACCGTCGGCGCGTCTTTGACGCTGGCCTGGGACATGCCGCAGACGGTGGACCATGTCGCGCTGTATGACCGGCCCAATTTGACCGACCAAGTGACGGCAGGGGTGCTGACCTTCAGCGACGGCTCAACTCTCCCGTTCGGCCCGCTGCCCAATGACGGCAAAACGCCGCTTGACCTGCGCTTCCCCGCCAGGGCAATCACGGCACTGACCTTCAAAGTCACCGCCGTCAGTCCCGGCACCGAGAACGCCGGCCTGTCCGAGATCGCTGTCTTTCAGGCCAAATAGAAAAGCCGCCGGCATCCTCGGCATCAGCTTCCTGCAAGGGTTTTAGAAACAAGCATTTCTCCGAGCAGGGACTACTTGCCGGTTCTCGCATCATAATACCGATACCCCATCAGCACCAGGCCGGTCTCGTTGTCGGTGTAGGCCCCGAACTGCCCCTGGAAGCCCATCGCATCGCGCGTCGGCTCCGCTCCGCCCGTGAAGGCGTCGGTGTCCCCAAGCTTTGCCCCGTAGCCGTCGAACAGCGCGGTATCTAAAGCGTAGTAGCTGGTGTTCCCGCCGGGGCCGCCGGTCTGCCGCTGCACCAGGCTGCCTTGCGGGTCCCACTGGAACAGGTAATAGAGGCCGCCGCTTTGGGGTGCATACCGCGCCCGCAGGCCGTCGCCTGCCATGCCGTAGCCCATGCTGACGGTGCCGCTGCCGTTATAGGTGTGTGTCTATGTCAGTCGTCTTCGATCACTTTGATGATCTCCGTAAGCCACACATATGCCTCAGATGCGTCTGAAAAATAACGATTGGCACATTCACCAATTTCCTGCCATGGGAACGGATTACTGTTCAACAAAGCTTTAGACTTTGTCAAAACAGTTTCTCTGAATTGCCCAAAAGCCTCTCTATTCTCATTCAACTGACGTGCTACTTCATCATCGGTCAAGCCAACAAGATCAGCATCAGCAAAGAAACTAAGAAAGCTTGCAATTTGTCGATTTTTCTCAACAAAATCGTTATAAGATTTCTGCATGACTACTTTCAACCGCTCTCAGTTATCTTGGGAACGCTGTCAAGACGTAGAAACTGCCGTTTGGCCTGAACCGTAGGATAACTGATGCGTTGGTGCGGTCGCTCACTGATGCTTCTCCTCTCATAGCACCCCTACCAATTACAGCAGTGCCACTGTAATTCAGCAAAATACCTCGGTCGCCTCGCATAGCCGCAGCACGAATAGTAGCCCTGTTGGCTGCGATTGTCTGACCAACTACATCCTCCGCAATAAGTTCGCTTGCAAAAGATGAAGAACCGCTTACTCTTGTAGTGAGAAGCCTTGCCATAAGTGCCACGTCACTTTGTCCGACATGTTTTGCAAGAGTATGCCCTCCAGTTGACTCATATATCTTTAAAAACCCCTTAAGTGCCGCATTTCCAACACCAACCCTATGCAAAACAGTACCAAAAATAGGTACTGCGAGTAAGAATCGAGTTCCAGGGCTTAGAGGATTACCTAGCGAGTCACTACCATAAGCTGCCTCAAAGTAGCCCACACCAGGCAATGAATCGGCAACCATGCCAGTACCTGCAAGCGTCACCCGTGCACCTACGTTGATTGCCTGTAGTGCCTTTCTCTTGCTGTGAGTAATAGCGGCTATATCAGCATCTGCGGGTTCAGAATTATCTGATTGAGTTCCGTCCGGGTCCATCTCATTAACGGGGTTGTTTCCGGTAAAGCCGTAGAGGTTGATGCCCCCGCCATACCCCAGCGGGTCTCGCGTGAGGAACCGCCCGGTTCCCGCATCGTAGTACCGATGCCCCATCAGCACCAGGCCGGTCTCGTTGTCGGTGTAGGCCCCGAACTGCCCCTGGAAACCCATCGCATCGCGGGTTGCCTCGGCTCCCCCGGTGAACGCATCGGTGTCGCCAAGCTTTGCGCCGTAGCCGTCGTACATCGCCGTGTCCAGCGCGTAGTAGCTGGTGTTCCCGCCGGGGCCGCCGGTTTGACGCTGAACGAGTGAGCCTTGCGGGTCCCACTGGAACAGGTAGTAGAGGCCGCCGCTTTGGGGTGCATACCGCGCCCGCAGGCCGTCTCCTGCCATGCCGTAGCCCATGCTGACGGTTCCTGTGCCGGTTTCTTCCAAGAGAGGGGACGCGCCGCCGTCTTCGTCGTAGAGATAGTAGGTCGTCGCGCCGCCTGCCGTCTTGCTGGCCCGGCGGTCATCGGGGGCATAGGACGCACTGAACGCGGGGCTTGCAATGCTGACGAGGCGGTTTTCGATGTCGAAGGCCAGGTTCTTGCCGCTGTAGGTGGTCGGGCTGCCGTTGCCGTCAAAGATGTACCCCGAAAGCGAGAACTGGTTGTCGCTGTTCTCGGTGAAAGGTGTTCCCCGGAAGGTGGTCGGGTTGAAGGACAGGTCGTAGCCGAACGTGTCGCCGTAGACGCTCGTGCCGCCGCTGCCGGGCGTCTGGATGTCGACGTTGACCCCGGCACCGTTAAGCCGTGAAGAGGGAGTCGCGTTGCCTGACAAGTCATACCCATACTGCATCGTAGAGGAATAGGAAACAGTGTCAAGTTAGTAATTCTCGCATTCCTCAAGTAAATCTGCTGCCAGTACAAGAGGATCAATATCTACTCCTAATCCGTTCAGATCCCAAAATACACCGACTTTTTCGTTGTTCTCGTGCATTTTTGGTAACCACTTTGTTAAGAACGTGTCTATGGGAATGTTGCTGACATAAGTATCTGCCCAACTACCAGTTTTGCTTGCTTCAGCATACTCCTTCTCCGGCCAAAGTGGGTAAACAACTATCCCGGTTTGAGGCTCACAAATGATCCATCTGTTTTGTTCGCCTTGTAGTCCCCAAACTAGTTGGGAGTCAGCCACCTTTCTAACAAAATACCAGTAACGGTCTTGTGACGAGAGGGCAAGCACGTTCTTCAATTTGTCAGGATGCATTACTTTCTCTTCTCATTTCTTGTCTGCATGGCATGTATATCTGGGTCTTGCAGGTTTGCGTTACTGTAACTGTTCCCTAATCTTGCCGGGCTGTTGCGCGGATGAGCTAGTTGCATACCGCGCTGACCTTTGGAAACACCGTTCGAATTGCGACTGTTATACGGCAGACGAATCGAACTACGGTTACCCGTACTAATATGACGCATCTCATTTCGAAGCCAACCCCGTATTGAGCGGGAGACCCGGACATCGAAAGCAAGCGCTCTCAAGCGTGCCTGCTTCCCTGCCCGTCCAGCTTTTTGCCACTCGCTTGCCGACTCTGATTTAGCACGCGCCATTGCAGCGTTTGCTTCATCGAAAAGGCCCATTGCACGGGTCAACAAATCAGGGCCAGACTCACTGCCTATCTCTCTTTGCGGAGGATACTCAGTAGCAGTCTCGCCAGGTGGATAACCAGGGACATCCATCCCACCGCTCTCGTTATATTCTCGGCGAATGATGTCCTTCTCAAATTCGTTATCGCCCGCAGATTGTAGCGCTGCCTGTTCGCCAGGCGGTGCATATTGATCTGGTCCCCCACCAGAACCTGAACCCTGGGTTCCATCAGGATCGCTCTCATTGACCGGGTTGTTGCCGGTGAACCCGTACAAGTTGATGCCCCCGCCGTAGCCTTTGGGATCACGGGTCAAGAAGCGCCCCGTCTCCGCGTCGTAGTAGCGGTGTCCCATCAGCACCAGGCCCGTCTCGTTGTCGGTGTACGCCCCGAACTGCCCCTGGAAGCCCATCGCATCGCGGGTTGCCTCCGCTCCTCCCGTGAAGGCGTCGGTATCCCCAAGCTTTGCGCCGTAGCCGTCGAACATCGCCGTGTCCAGCGCGTAGTAGCTGTTGTTTGCCCCCCCGCCGGAGCCACCGGTCTGACGCTGAACGAGGGAGCCTTGCGGGTCCCACTGGAACAGGTAATAGAGGCCGCCGCTTGCCGGAGCGTATCTTGCCCGCAGGCCGTCGCCTGCCATGCCGTAGCCCATGCTGACGCTGGTGCCTTGCTCCTCTAACAGAGGCGATGCCCCGCCGTCTTCGTCGTAGAGGTAGTAGGTGGTCGTGCCATTGGCCGTTTTGCTGACCCGGCGGTCATCGGGCGCATAGGTGGCGGCAAAGGCCGGGCTGGTGATGGCGACAAGCCGGTCTTCGATGTCGAAGGCCAGGTTCTTGCCGCTGTAGGTGGTCGGGTTGCCGTTGCCGTCGAAGATGTACCCCGAAAGCGAGAACTGGTTGTCGGCGTTCTCGGTGACGGTGCTTCCCTTGAACGAAAGCGGGTTGTAGGACAGGTCGTAGCTGAACAGGTCGCCGTAGACGCTCGTGCCGCCGCTGCCCGAACCAGCCTGAGCGCTTTGTTCCCCCGTTAGCTCGTCGCGGGTGTCGTAGCCGTAGGACAGCGTGTGGCTGATGTCGGGCGCATACCCAACCGCCGGAATGTTGGCCGGCTCATTCGTCTTGTTGCCCAGCGCGTCATGGGCCAGCGGGCCATAGTTGGAGCCGATGGTCTTGCTGCCGGGGGAGCCGGGGTAGTTGGCCCACTGGTTGCTCAGGCCGACAATCTGCCCCAGCGCATTGTAGTTGTAGCTCGTCAGGCCGCGCGGCGTTGTGGTGGTGGCGAGCCAGCCGGTGCGGACTGCGCCGGTGGTGGCGTTCTTGACGTAGGTATGGTTGACGTAGCCGCCGGTCCACGGGAAGCCGGCGCGGGTGAGCTGCCCCAGGCCGTCGTACTGGTAGGAGTAGCTCCCCAGCGGCGTCGCAAGGCTGGTGCGGCTGCCGTCCGGGGCATACCCGTAGGTCATCGCCTGGCTCTGCGGCCCGCCGGTGAAGCTGACGGTGGCGTTGAGCATCTCATCAATGTCGTCATAGGAGTAGGTCTTAGCGACCGCGCTATTAGACAGGCTGCTGAGGCGCTCAAACGCATCGTAGCCGAGCGTGACGTTCGGCGTGTTGCTGCCGGACGGATAGTTTACGCCCGTGAGCCGGCTGTCTACGGCCTGGTCCCGGACATAGGTGGTGACGGCGTTGTTGCCGTCCGTGCGGGTCAGGAGGTTGCTGTCGTTGTCGTAGGTGTAGGTTGTCGTGTCAAAGACGCCCGAAGCCAGCGGGTACAGCATCTTGGCCAGGTTGCCGATGAGGTCGTAGCTGTAAAGGGTCGCTTTGCCCTGGCCGTTTTGGAGGTTCTGTCCGTCCTGCACCGCCGTCGTTCGGTAGAGGCCGTCGTACTGGTAGGCCGCCACCGGCCCCAGCAGGTCGGACGTTTTGAGCAGCTCGCCTTCCGGGCCGTAGGTGTAGGTCGTCTGGCGCACGGGGCCGGTCGTCGCGCCCTCATCGTAGACCGAGAGCGTGTCCGCCGGGCCGCCGGTATACTCGTAGGCGATGCTGGTTTGGGAGCGCCCGCTGCCGGTTTGTCCGGTGGCCGGGTACAGGGTGCTGGTCATTTGGTCGGCCAGGTTGAAGGCCGTGTCCGTTTCGTTGCCCAGGCAGTCGATGGTCGCCGTCCGGTTGCCGCGCCCGTCGTACTTGAAGTAGGTTGTTGTGGTCGTCGTGCCGCCGCCGCTTGCCGGGCCGCTGACCGTCACCGACTGCGGCTCTCCCAGCGCTTCGGCCACCGCCCCGCCGCCGTAGGCAGTCGTGTAGTTGTAGGTGACGGTCGTGTAGGTACTGGCCGTGCCGACCGTGCTGTTCGGCCCCGGCATGGTCATGGAGGTGACATTGCCGAGCGCGTCATAGAAGTAGGTCGAGGTGACCGTAGAGGTGCTGCCGACGGAGCCGGGCAGCGGCGAAGTCGCGGTTTTCAGGAGGCCGTTGATCACGCCGTCCGCCGTACCGTAGTAAGTAAACGTCGTTGGGGACAAACTGCTGGAGCCGCTGACCGTTTGCGTCGAGGCAAGCTGCCCCAGCAGGAAGTCGCTGGGGTACTGGTAGAGGTTGTTGACCTGGACGCCGCGCGGGTCCGTCACCGACGCGACATTGCCGTAGGCGTTCGCCGGGTCATAGGTGATGCTGCTCATCTGCTGGTTGCGGTTGGTGACGGCGCTCGGCAGGTAGGGGCTGGGCGTACCGCTGTAGGCAATGCTGGCATGGCGGCTGGCCGCATCCGTGAAGCCGCTGTCGACATTGCTGCCTGACGCGAACGTCTGCGTCTGCTGCAAGATGGGCGTCGTGTCGGTGGCCTTGTTGAAGAACTGCAGCCCCACGCCGCCCGCAATGTTGTTGTAGGAGCGCAGGTGATTGTTGGCGTCCGTGTGCGCCGTGACAAACCCGGTCGGATCGTAGCTGACGGCGGCGCTGGAATACGTCTGGCCGGTCGGGTCCGCCGGGCTAGGTGCGGAAACGCCGCTGAGGAGAGAAGTCCCCTTGACGGTTTGGTAAGCGTAGCGCCAGTGGTCGGGAGCAGAGCCGCCGGCGGCGGCTACCTGCGAGACATTGGACAGGCTGCCGCCCGTAAACGTGTAGCTGACCTGCCGGTGCTCGGCAGCGTTCGGCGAAGCGAGGTCTTGAACCGATGAAAGGAAGCCGCCGTTGTAGCTCATTTGGAGCAGCGCGACCGGCGTCGCCGCATCGTTTGTAATGCTCAGAACACGGTAATTGTTGGCCGCCGTATCGCGGTTGAGCGTAATGGAGTGGCCGACCAGGTTCCGCATGCCGGTCAGCAGGTAGGTTCCGGCGGGATACAAGCCGCTGGCTGAGGCGGCGCTTTGCTGGGTGAAGGTGTAGACCGAACGGTCCTTGAACTCCATCGTCAGCGTACCCGCCGCCGGACTGCTCGCTAGGTACGGAGCGCCGGACGGCGTAGCCAGGCTGCCGGTCGTGCCGGTCCAAGTTTCCGCCGCGCCGTTGGGATAATGCAGGGTGTAGGTGCCGCTGCCGGGGGTGACGCGCAGATCGAAGTTGTCCACCCATCCCAGTGACAGGCCAGGAGAGGCGTATCCCTGCACGGCAAGGACGCTGCGGTACATTCGCTCGTAGACGGCGCTTGGCCCGACGGAGTTGTATGCATCCAGATCCGGCCCTGGATTGTTTTCTTCCACGCCCGAAGGCAGGCTGACATCCATCGAGGAGCCAGGCCCGTCCGGGCCTCCGTCCGATCCTGAGTCGGTCGGCACGGCCTCCTGCGCCCAGCCCGGCGGCGGCACGTCAGCGGCAGGCGGCAGGCGTGACCCCTGATCAATGCCGACAAAGCTGCCGTTCGCATATTGTGAGTCGAAGAATGTGGCCGTGTTTCCGTCGAGCGCTTTCGTAAAATCGTTCCCGCTGTTGTTGTAGGAACCCGGCGTACCAAAGCCGACGCCGGTGATCTTGACCGCGCTTGAGCCTGTGCCGCTGTCAAACTCAATCTCGGCCACATTACATTCGCCGTTGTTGGGCGACAAGTAGCGCAGGTAGCGGAAGGTTCGGGGGCCGCTGGTGATCGGGACAGCCGTGTAGACATCGCTCGGGGCGGTGGTGATGGTGTAGAGGGTTACCCAGTTGCTGTTGTCGGTGCTGCCCTGGAACTGGCCGCCCACCATGCGGCTCTCATAGCCAGTGCGCGGGAAGTAGCGGACCTGACCCACCTGAGCAAAAGGTCCTTGATCAATACCGGCGTAGTCACCGTTGCCGGGATACGGAGCATCAAAGTAGGTAGTCGTATCGCCGTCGAAGACTTTGGTGTAGTCACTGCCGCCGTTGTTGTAGGAACCAGGCGTGCCAAACGTCGTTCCCGTCAGCTTGACCCCGCCGCTGTCGAACTCAATTTCGGCGACGTTGCCGTAGCTGCCATCGGGAGCCAGATAGCGCAGGTAGCGGAATGTGGCCGGGTCGGCGCTGGTGGCGGCAGTCGTGTAGGTATCGCCTGGTGTAGTGGTGACGGTGTAGAAGGTTGTCCAGGTGCTGTTGTCGGTGCTGCCCTGGAACTGGCCGCCTACCATGCGGCTCTCAAGACCAACGCGCGGGAAGTAACGCACTTGGCCGGCGGTTTGGGCTTGGGCCATTGGCAGCAGGAAGCCAATCAAGGCCAGGAGCATCAAGAAGAAACTAAGGCCGAGCCGATGAGGCCGAGCCGATAAAGTGGTGGGCATGGTGTCTCCGATTTTCAATAACCGTTTTCAAGCGAAAGCCGATGAACTGAACGTACACGCGATGCCTCTGGGCGGAGCCTAACGAACCGGCGGGCCGGGAGGTAGTTTCATTATAACAGACTTTGTTGCAATTGTTGTTAAGACAAGATTAAATCTTTTTTATTTCGCACTCTGACTGCGGCATACTCTGTCTCAGCCCGGCTTCTGCCCATCATCACTCTGGGAACAAAACACTCGCTTTTGTCATCAGGAAGCCAGGAGACTCTTCTCCTGACTTACACTGAGGGAGTAGAGCATGAACAGAGGAATGAGCTTGCTGGGTGCAGGGGCGGCGCTGGCCGCTCTGGCGCTGTGTGGGTGCGGGGGCGGCGGCGACCATTCAGGGGACTCGCAGACGACAATTCACGGCAAGCTGCAAGAGGGGGATCAAACGCTTCCAAACGGCGCTTATGTGCAGGCCGGCTCTTATGTGGATGTTTACTCCTGTACCGCTCGCCGCGACGGGTCGGCGCAGGTGGACCTCAAATCGTCGGACTTCGACTCGTTCCTGATTGTCGGCGCGGAAGACAGCACGGGCGCAACACCAATAATCACGACCGATGACAACTCAGGCAGCGGACAGAACGCCCGTGTGAAATTCGATGTCAATCAGGATGTCCGCTACTTTGTTGCCGCCACCAATGCGGACGGGGCAGGCCGCGGCGGCTCTTATGAGATGGACTTTTCCAGCAATCTGAAAGACGTCCAAGAAGAGCCTGGGGTCACGCCCGCCATCCTCGCCGCGGCAGCCCGCGCGTTGCAGGACCGTCAGGCACGCAAGGCGCAGCCCGGAGCCGTGCCTCCGGCCCCTGCTCATGGTTGATTTTACCCTTCCCGTCCAATACGCAGCACTGCCGCAGGCATACAAGTTGTCCACCTTGCCCTGTTAGGAGAGAGCTTCAGACCGCCTCCATCGCGCCCTGCTGCTGGTGGACCATGCGGGCGTAGCGGCCATCTTGGCGCATGAGTTCGGCGTGAGTTCCCTGCTCGACAAGCTCCCCGGCGGCGAAGACGAAGATAATGTCGGCATTTCTGACCGTGGAGAGGCGGTGGGCGGCAAGAATGGTGGTGCGGCCGCGCATCAGGCGCTCAATGGCATCCTGGATGACGCGCTCGGATTCAGGTTCCACAGCGCTGGTGGCTTCATCTAAAAGCAGAATGCGCGGGTCGGCCAAAAAGGCGCGGGCGACGGAGATGCGCTGGCGCTGGCCGCCGGAGAGCTTGACGCCGCGCTCGCCGACTAAAGTTTCGTAGCCTTTGGGTAATTCGGAAATGAAACCGTGGGCGTTCGCGGCGCGGGCGGCGTCTTCCACTTCAATATCGGTGGCGTCGGGCCGGGCGTAGCGGATGTTCTCGGCGACGGAGGCCGCAAACAGAAATGTTTCCTGCTGGACCGACGCAATCTGGCGGCGCAGAGAAACTTGGGTGACATCCGTGAGCGGGTGGCCGTCAATGCGGACTTCGCCGCTGTCGGGGTCCCAAAAGCGGGACACGAGCGCGAAAATCGTGCTTTTGCCTGCGCCTGACTCGCCGACCAAAGCCGCCGTCTGCCCGGCGGGGATGCAAAGCGACAGATTGTCTAAGACGGGCCGCGTCCCTTCGCGGTAACGGAACGAAACGCGGTCAAAGACAATCTCGCCGTCAACCGGCGGCAGCGTCTGGGCGTCCGGGGTGTCGGAGACAGCCACGGGGGCGTCCAGCACTTGAAAAATCCGGTCGGCGGCGGCATTACCGCGCTGCACGGTATCGTTGATCTGGGTGAGATCGTCAATCGGGCCGTAGAAGTAGCGCCCGTAGCCACGATAAGCGATCAGTCCACCGACCGTGAACTGCCCCTGCAAAATCAGCCACGCGCCGTAGCCGATGGTGATGGTGTTGCCGAACGACGCAATCCAGCGCACAAAGGGGAAAAACGAGGCCCGCAGCTTGATCGCGTCCAAGTTTTCGGCCAAGTAGTGCCGGTTGGTGTCCTCAAACGACTGCTGCTCGGCGTCTTCACGGGCAAACGCTTTAATCACCCGGATGCCGGAAAGATTATCCTGCAATTTGGCGTTCACCAATCCTAATTTCGCCCGTGCGCCTTTGTAGATGCCTTTGACGCGCTTGTTAAACAGCTTCAAGAGAACACCGACGACTAAGATCGGCAGCAGTGTTGCCAGACCCAGCTTCAAATTGAGCGAGCAGAAGATAATGGCGACGCCGGTCAGCCGCAGGAAGTTCGCGACCACCGAGTCTGTTCCCTGAATGACAACGTCCGAGACGGCATCGATGTCCGACGACGCCCGGCTCATCAAATCCCCGGTGCGGGCTTCGTTGAAGTAGGCCAGCGACTGATGGGAGAGCTTGTCGTAGAGCGTGTTGCGGAGGTCATAGACAAACTTCTGGCCGACTGATTCCAGCAGCCGGGTCCGAATAGCCGACAGAAACGTGCTGCCGCCCTGCATCAGTGTCAGCGCCAGCACGGAGGGCCAGAGCTTTGCCAAATCCCGGCGGACAATCACGTCATCTACAATGACTTTCCAGACCAGCGGCGGGGACAATTCCAGAATGACCGAGCCAAGCAGGCAGGTAAAGCCAAAGGCGAGGGTGAGCCGGTACGGGCGCAGGGTGGAGAGGATACGAAAGAAGGTAGACACACAGAGAGTGTACCCGCAAGAACCCCTCGTGTTAGTACCCCTCCCTGCTCGTTCCTCGCTTTCCCTCCCCTGTTAGGGGAGGGCTTGGTCATAAATAGAGCCTCTGCCTCTGGATAAGAAGCAAAGGCTTTCGTGTTTTGCTCCTGCTCCCTCCCCTGGCCCTTCCCTAGCAGGGGAGGGAAAGCGAGGAACGAGCAGGGAGGGGTCTTAGCCCTGAGTCGAAGAACGCTTGCGGGAGCGCAGGGCGAATGCGCCGAGGCCGAGGGCCAGCAGAACACCCGTGGAAACCACCGACGAGGCTTCGGGAACAGAGGGCGCATTCGGCAAAAGCTTGACCGTGAAGTTGTCGGAAGTCAAGTCAGCTTGCTGGGGGTTCCCCGTCCCAGCGTCGTCCTGAGTCCCATTGGCATCCAGATAGAATGTCGAAGAGTTGAATGTTGCCGTCTTGCTGATATGCAGCACCCCAGTGAACTTCAAGGTTGATCCAAAGCCCATATCTGATGCGGAGGATGACGAAGTGAATATAAACTTGCCAGGGTAGCTCCCAGGGGCAGGACCGAGATTGATGGTAACATTCATGAAGTCCACAAACGCCGTATTTTTAAATGTTCCGCTGAAACCAATATCGTCGCCGGGATGCGCCGTAAATGTCGTGGTTGTCGGCGCGGTGAAGGTAAACCCCTGAGCATGGGCGGCGCTGCCGCCGAAGAGAGCAAGGGAGCCGGCCAGCATAAGAGGGGCCGTTTTGAGAAAAGTGCTGTTCATAAAAATCACTTGCCTTTCGTCTGTGGGTCAAAGTTGATGACTGCTCATCAAGAGAGATGCGATGGCTTGCGGGGTGCGGCGGGCCGACCGAATGGGGGCAGGTCATGGCTCCGGGCAGAGGGGGTACAACGAGGGTGCAAACGCATTATAAGCGATTGTCTGCTTGATGTCAAGTAGTGAAGACTACAATTTTAGACGGCTTTGTTGCATAAATCAAGAACCATGACATGAATGTCACGGCTATTCAGCGCAGACGCTACAAAACACCGCTTCGCGGGGTTAGGAAAAATCTTCAATCTCAGTCCCGCGAAGCGGTAATTCTTAGCCGGAGGCTGATTACCCCACTAAAGCCTTAGCCGTGACATTCATGTCATGGTTCCTAATAGTTTATGGCAAGATTTTGGGAAAAACGCATTTATGCAACAACGCCAAGAGAAACTACAATTTTAGACAATTGCTAAATACATCTCTAACTCGGCGCGGGTGAGTTTGCCTTCGCGGATCAGACGGGCGGGTTTGGTGGTCACGTCCAAAACCGTGCTGGGAGTACGGTCGGTGGTCGGGCCGCCGTCCAGCACTAAGTCAATTTTGCCGTCCAAATCTTCCAGCACGTCGGACGCGGACATGGAAGCGCGGCGGCCCGTGCGGTTCGCGGACGGGCAGACAAGCGGCCCGCCGAAGGCACGCAGGACGCCGAGCGCGACCGGGTGGTCCGGCATTCGCAGGCCGACCGTGTCCTCGCCGCCGGTGATGAGGAGCGAGACGGAAGGCTGACGCCGAAAAACCAGTGTCAGCGGGCCGGGAAAGAAGTCCGCGATGAGTGTTCGGGCCGCGTCTGGAATGCTTCGCGCCAGGGTTTCCAGTTCGCTTATCGTGGCAATCTGTACTGGGAGCGGCTGCCCGTGGGGACGGCCTTTGGCGTCAAAGACCCGCGTGATGCTGCCTGAATGGAACGCGCTGGCGGCCAGGCCGTAAACCGTTTCCGTAGGATACGCGACTAGGCCGCCTGCGCGTAAAATGTCCCCGGCGTAGGCAAGAATGTCCGGTTCCGGCATGAGGGGATTGATGGCAAGAAGTTTGGTCATAGGATAAGAACCCCTCCCGCCTATGCCTTCGGCATTACTTCGTATCTGCTAGGGCTTCGGCTCCCTCCCCTGTTAGGGAAGGGCATTCGGAAAAGTGCAGGATAAAAAATGCCTGGTAATTGCGTTTGCTTCTCGCTTTATTCTCTATAGCCCTTCCCTAACAGGGGAGGGAGCCGAAGCCCTAGCGAGGCGAGAGGGGTTCCGATGGCTTAATCACCACAACGCGGCTGTCCAGGCGCTTGACGCCCGGTACGGCGCGGGCAAGCTGCTCGGCGCGGGACTTTTGGACTGCCGTGGTCACGCTGCCGGTCAAAACCACGACGCCGATTTTGGCCCGCGCAGACAAATACTGGGTGGAAATGCTGCCGTCTTGAGTAAGCGCGTTCATCACACCCTGCGCGGCGGGGTCATCCGGCTCAAAGCCGCGCTGGGAGGCAATCGGCTTGAGGTGAACCGCTTTGCCGTGGTAAACGCCCGGCTGGGTGTTGACCGGCTCAGAATTGAGTTCCCAGGAGTTGACCGACGAGCGGTTGGTCGGCGTCCCGACATGGTACACCGGCGTCTGCGTCACCGGGTCACGGGCCGAGCAGCCGGCCAGCAAACAAATGGGAATGATCAAGAGCAGTATTCGGAAAGACACGCGCTCACCACCCGTCCAATTCCAGAAAAGTCGGCGTTGACCGTGACGCTGCGGTAGCCAAGCTCTTGAGCGACGGCAGCGACACGCTCCGCTTGACCTAAGCCGACTTCCAGCAGCACCCTTCCGCCGGGTCTCAAAAACGGCAGCGATTCGGCGAGAATGCGCCGGTGCAGCGCGGTTCCGTCCAAGCCTGCCGCATCGCCGAGGCCGGACAAGGCAAGGCGCGGCTCGTAATCGCGCACTTCCGGCGGCAAGTCCGGCAGCTCGGCTTCCGTCACATACGGCGGGTTTGAGACAACGATGTCCAGGCGCAGGCCATTGGGCAGCGGGCCGAGCAGATCGCCATGCAGAAGCGTCACGCGCTCTTCTAAGCCGTAGCGCACGACGTTCTTGCGGGCTTCTTTCAGCGCATCGGCAGACAAATCCGTCGCCCATACCTCTGCATCGGGCCGCTCGCAGGCAAGCGTCACGGCAAGACACCCGCTGCCCGTGCCGATGTCCGCCATCTTTGGGTTTTCTCTGTTACGGCAGGCTTTAAGCGTGAGTTCCGCCAGCCCTTCGGTTTCCGGGCGCGGGATCAGCACGGCCCGGTTAATTTTGAACGCCCGCCCATAGAACCAAGCTTCCCCGGTGATATACGGCAGCGGACGGCGCAAAGCACGCAGGCTGATTGCCTTCTCAAAGATCACCCGCTCACGCTCCGTCAGCGCCCGTTCCGGCTCACGGGTTAATGCCTCGCGCCGGACCTTCAGCGTCCACGCCAGCAAAAGCTGCGCGTCAAAGCGCGGCGTCTCGACCTCGGCGGCGGTGAGCTGGCTAGTTGCGTAGGCAAGAGCATCGGCGATAGTCATGGGCTGCTTACGGCAAGAGGCTCCTGACGGCAATCGAAACGTCCGGCAGACCGAGAGGCATAATTGCGTCGGTCGGAACCAGGCGCGTGATGCTTCGGTAATGGTGTCCCAAAGGCTGATCGGTCATCGCGGCAGGGTGGCGGTGGACTTCCAAAACGCTGTCCGGCAGGTTGACGATCCAGTAGTCTTCGATGCCGGCACGGGCGTACAGTGCGGCCTTCGTGGTTCGGTCGAGCGCGAGGGTCGAGTCGGAAACTTCAACGACCAGAACTGCCGTCGCCGGATGCCTGCGCTTGTAATCGTTGAATGAACCAATGACAACCGCAACGTCCGGTTCCGGCTTGCTGCGGAGGCCAAATACCAGCGGTAGTTGGGTACGGATACTATGGCCGACGGCAAACGCAGATCGTAAAGCTTCGGTGACTGCCTGAATAGTCCAGGCATGGGGTTCATTTTGAGGCATCTTCCTGATGATCTCTCCTTCAATTAGCTCCAGGCGTGTCTCAAAGCCGAACGCGCCCAGATCATACGCCCGCTGAAACTCTTTGACCGTCCAAAGCCATCGCTGCGGCAGAAGTAGGCTATCGCCGCTTGTCTTTGATTTTTGACGTTCCGCTTGAATTGTCATGGCAGTTCTCCTTGCGGCAGTTGCAGCATTCGGTTGAGGTCATCGCGCCAGTCGCGGTCGGCGTAGTCGCCTTGATCCAAAATCTGGAAGCGGAAGCAGTTTTCCTCAGAACCCGTGCCCACTTGCTGCCAGGTGACACACTGGCCGACTTTTGTATAATAACTAGCCAAGTCGCGTTTGTATTCTGTGTCCAAGTTCCCTTTTAGATGCTTTCCTTTACTTTCCAATATGAATGCAGTTGGTTTTGCTACTCCATCATCTCCTTTTTGAACAACAAAATCTGGGAAAACTCGCTGCCGTTTGTACCCTTGAACATAAAAATCATTGGAGCCGGCCAGGTTACGATACCACCAGAAAACATCCTTGTTGCGGTCCAAATATAAAGCAACTTCCTTCTCGTATCCATTGTCTTCGTCTGGTTGGTCCTCAAAAAGACTCTTTTGAACCCCTGAGTCATCATAGTGGCGTAGTGCGCGACCTGTCCGTCTTTCAATGATCGAAGGAATCTCAAAAGTGCAGTCCAATTCCTGCAAAAAGAAAGAGATTCTTTTGTCGTTATACAATGACTCAAAGATCACATGAGTTTGACGATCAGTTTCTTTCACTATAAACCCGCGTACTTTTTCAAGGAGGTGAAAACGGACAAATGACAAATGATCTTTGACACTTGGCATCAAGCCGCAAAGACGCTCAACTATCCTCCGAAGTTGCCGAGCACTAAACCATTCTAGCCCGATGTTGGCAGTAAGCCAGGCTCTAGCCTGTATGTCCCCATCCAGAATAAGTTGCTTATCAACTATGTCATTGGGTTCAAGTAACCCCTCGTTTACACTAAGTGAAATGCGATAAAACTGCTCTTTCGCCGAGTCGAGGTCTTGTGTAAAGTCCCATCTAGCGGCACTAGCATAATCAAAAGTATCTATATTGACATTGGCAAATAGATGTCGGAAATAGTCTAGCGGCTCATAATCTCCACCGTTTCGCAAACAAAACCGAGGCAGAAATATACGACCTGCAAATGGCTTGCCATATTGGGAACGAAAATCTTCCCTCATTCGAGTTGTCCGGGTGGGTTTTGTGCCAGAAGCATCATTACTGTTGTCTATGACGCTGGCGGCGTCGCCTTCATAGCCCTCTTTTTCCAATGCGGCTCGCACATCCTGAACAACCGCCTCGGCCCGCTGGCGCAGGCAGTAAACGTAGCTTTCGTTCAGCTCAGGAAATGGAGTTTTTTCCACAAACGGCTGGCGCAGGACGCGCCCGACAAGCTGGGTCATGCTGAGTTTGCTTTGGGTGTTGTTGAGAGAAACCAGAATGTAGGCGAACGGGCAATCCCAGCCTTCCTGCAGGGCGGACTTGGTGATGATCCATTCGACAGGGCAGTCTTCGGCCATTAAATCAATGCCTTCAATGTCGTCTTTGTCTGAGCTTTTAATCTTGACGTTTTGGCTGGGAATAGACAAGCGCTGGATGAGGTACTCTTTGACCTCCTCGCTGTGGATGACGCCGGGGCCGCGCTGGTCTTTCCCCGTTCGCACCACCTGTACCAGCACAATGGGGCGGATCAGCAGCTTGCCGGTGGCATAATACTCTCGGCCCAGGCGGGCCAGTTCTTCGCGCTTGTCCCGCGCTTCGGTGAGGCAATTTTCCCATCTCTGCTGGCCGGAATTGGAGACGTTGATCGGCAGCTTGATCATTTGCTCGCGCAGCAATTCGGCCCCAGTCACGGTGCACAGCTCATTGGCCTCGCCTTTCGGCGGGGTCGCGGACAGCTCAACTACTAAAGTTGGGTTGAAGCCTTCCACGGTTTCCCGTGCCAGCTTGCTGGTCCACTTATGCCCTTCATCCAAGATGACGACCGGCGCGTTCAGGCGCACGAGGTTGGCGACGCTGGTTTTGGCAAGGAATGTCCCGGTGCGGTCGTCCTCGGCCAGCATATCTAAGTTTGGAATGCGCTCTTTCAGCGCCCGGTGGGCTTGCGGGTCGTCTTCGGGCGGAAAGTGCGCGGGAATGCTGCCGCCGCTGTCCCGGAAGAACTTCAGCGTTTCCTTGTCGGCTCGGTTTGTGCCTTGCAGCTTCAGCAATAGGATGTTGAGGGCCGACGCCATCTGCACGGGCGTCAGCCGGGCAATCTCATTCTTTTCCCAGACTTCGACCCGGCGCGACAGCGCATATTCCAGCCCTTGCCGGTAGGGATGCTCGCGGTCTTTGAGCGCTTTAAGCGTGTCTTTGTAAATCTGATCGCTCGGCACGATCCACAGTGCGAGGCCGGCCCCATTGCGGGCGGGCAGCAGCGTCTTGTAAGCGGCTCCTAGAACCTGCGTCGCCAGCAGCGTTTTTCCGCCTCCCGTCGGCACTTTGAGGCAGACGGTCGGCAGATCGGCTCCCGTTCCCGTGCGGCGCGGCGCGGGCAGCATCCCGCCTTTGACGGCTCGCCAGGCTTCCTGCGAAGCGTAGTCCGGGACAGCCGTTCGCGCCGCCGCCAGCGCGTTCAGGTACGCCCCGACTTCCTCCATGACACGCTCTTGATACGCTTTCAGTTCCATGTGTTTTCTACTTTAACTGAAACGGTACGATCATTGGCCGAACAGACTTGTGCACGTCGGCTTCCCAGCGGCGCAACTCGTCCCGGTGCATCCAGAACTTCTCGCAGTAAACGACAAGCCGCGTGTTCGGGTCCGCCGCCGCGACATTCTCCAGCCACTTCAAATCCAGCGCGGCGTTCGCTTCTCCGTCAGGCGTATACAGCAAAAAGTAGCTTGTCCCGCCCTGTGCGCCGATTTTACCCGTTTCTTCGTTCCTGCCTGCCGGGTCCCACTGCCGGCTGGTTTCGGTATAAAACACATACTTGGCAAGGTCTTCATAGGGCGGCGGCGCATCGCCGAAGTCCCGGTACTCGCCGAACAGAGGCGTGTCGCTGACGCAGGCATACGAGAACCCGCCGCCCGTTGCCGGAACGCCCTGCCCGGCAATGACGCGCCCCACGCGCTCGGCGGTGATGGTGCGGCAGATGTTCAGCTTTTTCTTTTCGTCGTCCTTGCTGTCGTACTTCTGCTGAACGAGAATAAACTTCCGATTGCCGCCGTCTTCTTTGTTGAGTTCCAAAACCGCCTGCCCGGTCGTCCCGCTTCCCACAAAGGAATCAAGAACGATGTCATCGCCTGACGTACACAGCCGCAGAACGCGCTCAATCACTTCATGGTCTTTGGGGTTGCTGAACACTTTACCGCCCATCAGCTTCCGCAGGTACTTGACGGAAACCTGACTTTGCTTGTAAATGACGCTGGGCATGACTTGAAGACCAACGCCTTCGTCGTTTTCTTCCTGTTCAGTTTCCGCCGCGTCTTCAGGTATGTCCGCTGGGTCGTCGGCATATTCTTCAGGAATGACAGCCAAATGCGCCTTGCGGAATGGCGGCTCGGTCTCGTCATCCCGAAACACAATTAGTCCCAAGTCTATCTGCCGCTGCATAGACTCCAGGCTGGAGAAACGCCACCCACTGTCGGGCACTTTGCAGGGCTTGCCGGTGACGGGATGCAGGACATCATAACGCGGGCCATTGCCGCCGGGCCAGGAGATGTCCCGGTCACGCCAGGGACCATACTTGTCTACCCATTTATAACGGCTGAGTTTCTTGGCAGGATGTGTTTTCGGCAAATCGGCGTACCAAGTGCGAAGAGCTTCCTGAACGGCTTCATCTTCCTTCATGCCTGCCCGCAGCTTCCGGTACTCACGCATGATTTCAACTGCGCCGGGCTTGGCTTCGCGCCACACTGTCTTTTGCTGTTTCAATAGGTCTAGCGACTGAGCAAACACAAGCATATACTCATGGCCGACCGAGAAAAACTTGGCATCATTCTTGCGCGTCTTTTCCCAAATAAGTTCCGCAATAAAGTTTTCTTCGCCAAACACTTCATAGAATCTTGGGCGCGGGGAAACCCCGGCCTTTAGGCCGGAGAGGAAGCGCCTTCTTCGGAACGAGCGCTTTTCTGCCGAGGCTGGAAATGCACACCGTTTCGG
>JAABUZ0100003523.1_pt1 | contig 23072 bp, 18 predicted proteins | sample 5562091 | NCBI WGS metagenome assembly JAABUZ01 (sample SAMN12813069, study PRJNA571459) | rock metagenome | isolation source: Antarctica rocks | place: Antarctica: Victoria Land, Linnaeus Terrace sud | collected 2015-12-21
ACGAAGTTGCCGAGCATTTGACTCATCCGCCAGGTGGTCGTGATGTGGCGGTCCAGGGAATGCGATTTGTACTGGGTCAGCACGCAGATGCGCAAGTAGCCGGCGTTGACCAGATTCGACAACACGAAGTCGATCAGCCGAAAATTCCCGCCGAACGGAACCGCAGGCTTGGCGCGGTCCGCGGTCAACGGCCACAACCGCTTTCCCTCGCCACCCGCCAGCACGATACCGAGAACTCTGGGTTTGAGGACCATGAGCGAAACCTTAACCGGCGGTCAACCGGCGCGCTCAGCGGGATGCTGGGACCGCGCTCAGCGGGATGCTGGGACCGGTCGTCGGGCCACCCGCGGCCGGCACTGGAATGTGCCCGGCATTAGATTGGGGTGGTGCGCACAGCCATCCTGACTCGCGAGTTCCCACCGGACGTCTACGGCGGTGCCGGAGTTCACGTCGACTACCTGGTGCGCGAGTTGCGCACCCTGATCGACGTCGATGTCCATGCCTTCGGCGCCGATCGGCCAGGTGCTTGCGGGCACCGCCCGGCCCCGGAGATGGAGGGCGCCAACGCGGCACTGGCCACCCTCTCGGTTGACCTGTCGATGGCTGCCGCGTGCGGCTCCGTGGACCTGGTGCACTCGCACACCTGGTATGCGAACATGGCCGGCCAGGTGTCGAAATTGCTCTACGGGGTGCCACATGTCGTCACCGCGCACTCGCTGGAGCCGCGGCGCCCCTGGAAGGCTGAGCAGCTAGGTGGCGGATACCGGTTGTCGAGCTGGGCGGAGAAGACGGCGTACGAGGCGGCGGACGCCGTGATCGCGGTGTCGGACGGAATGCGAACCGACATCCTCGACTGCTACCCGACTCTGGACCCCGCCAAGGTTCACGTGATCCGTAACGGCATCGATACCTCCATCTATCGGCCGACCGACGACAGGTCCGTGCTGACCGCAAAGGGTGTCGACCTGGACGCGCCGATCGCGTCCTTCGTGGGCCGAATCACGCGGCAGAAAGGCGTCGGCCACCTGATCGCGGCAGCTCATCAATTCGATCCGGGCATCCAGTTGGTGCTCTGCGCCGGAGCCCCCGACACGCCGGAAATCGCCGCCGAGACAGCCACTGCGATTCGGGCGCTTGCGCAGGACCGGCCTGGCGTCTTCTGGTTCGACGGAATGCTCTCACTCGACGAGGTGCGCCAGGTGCTGAGCGCATCGACAGTCTTCTGCTGCCCGTCGGTGTACGAACCGCTCGGCATCGTGAATCTGGAGGCGATGGCGTGCGGTGCGCCGGTCGTCGCCAGTGATGTCGGTGGCATACCCGAGGTCGTGGACGACGGGGTCACCGGCACTCTGGTGCACTATGAGGCCACCGATGCGCCGGCGTTCGAATCCGCCTTCGCTGCGGCGGTCAACGCAACCGTCGCCGAGCCGGCCGAAGCGCGTCGACAGGGAGAGGCCGGCCGGCTGCGTGCGGGCTCGGAATTCTCCTGGACAGCGGTGGCCGAGCGGACGGTGGAGCTCTACCGGACGTTGCTGTAGCCCGGCCTGGCTCTGAGGGTTTCCCCGACTGACGGCCTCGCAGGCGGGCGGCGGCCCCGCTCCCGCCTGCGAGTTGCGGCCAGAGCCGCGTCTGGGCAGCGGGCAAAACGCAGCCCGGGCCGCTTCACCGATTCCTCGGCTCGCGGACCCGGGCGCCGGGAACTAGCTGACGACAGCCTTGAGCGCATCACCCAGAGCAGAGGCCTCGTCGGCGGTGATCTCCACCACCAGTCGACCGCCACCCTCTAGGGGCACGCGCATCACGATTCCGCGGCCCTCCTTGGTAACTTCCAGGGGACCATCCCCGGTGCGGGGCTTCATGGCCGCCATGTACGACTCCCTCCACACAGAGCACATCGGCGCGTCTGGGCTCCGATCGGGCGCTGGCTCGCAACCCTTGTGCAACTTATCTGGACCGGACGGTGGTGCCCGCCCGGCGATCGACCCACCTTCGTGGTTGCCCTATTCTCCCCCATGACGAGTACCACGCCGACCGCAGGTGTTCAGCGAACTGCGCCTCGGGGGCTCGACCCTGTCGGTGCGTACCAGTCCGCACGCGGTGCGCACGAGCCACTGCGTCCTACGCGGAAACCCCACCAGGAGTTCTGATGATGACATCCGGCACCGAACCCGACCGGACCTCCGAAGCCGGCAGCACCGCCGGCATCGACGCGACGTCCGGCCACGAGCGGAACAGTGCGACGCGGTCAACCGAGTTGCTGTTGATCGAGAGCAGGGCGGGCGTTCGCACGTTGACCCTCAACCGTCCTGCTGCTTTCAACTCATTCGACCTTGCACTCAAAGAGTCGTTCCTCGCCGCGCTCGAGGATGCGGCCGCAGACGATTCGGTGCGTGCCGTCGTTCTGAGCGGTGCAGGGCGGGCCTTCAGCGCTGGGCAGGACCTCAAGCAACATCTCGAATTGGTCAGAACGAACGATCCGCGGATTGCTACCACGGTTGCGGACTTCTTCAATCCGGCTGTCCTGCTGATCGCCGAAATGCCCAAGCCGGTCATCGCGGCGGTGAACGGTGCCGCAGCCGGTGCCGGAGCGGCCTTCGCCTATGCGTGCGACTTGCGGGTGGCGGGTGCATCTGCGTCGTTCTCGATGGCGTTCGCCGGCGTCGGCCTGTCTGCTGATTCCGGTGCCAGTTTCACTCTGCCTCGGCTTGTCGGCGCCGGGCGGGCCGCTCGGATGATGCTGCTGGGCCAGCGGGTGGACGCGGAGGAAGCCCTACGGATCGGCATGGTCGACGAAGTGGTTCCGGACGAGGATCTCAAGCGGCGGGTCGCCGAGCTGGCCGGTGTCCTGGCAGCCGGGCCGACCAAAGCATTTGGCTGGATCAAAGCGTCACTGAAAGCAGCCGCGACGTCTGACCTGGCCGCGGCGCTGGAGTTCGAAGGCCGGGCACAGGCGGATCTGTTCGCCGGGTCCGATCACCATGAAGCGATCGCCGCCTTCGTGGAAAAGCGGCCACCCCGGTTCACCGGCGCTTGATCGCCGGGGCGCAGTGGGCGTCCAGCCGTGCCGGATCCAGCGTCCAGCCGTGCCGGATCCAGCAGAGAGAGTCAGGTAGGAGCCGGGGCATGTATTCGTCGCACCGTCAGGCGGCCGGGGGCCGCAGCGGCTCGGCTCACGTACGCTGAAACCGTGGGACCTCTCGGAGAACTCGGTGCGCTGTTCAACCCCGGCATGCGCCACGAGATCGAGGAGCGTAAATCGAAGGCCAACCGTCGCGAAGAAGAAGGAAACGCCAGAGATGGCGATATCCGGATCGACCTGGCGTCAGGTGTAGCTGTTATCAATCTGCCGGGCAGACCTGGATCAACAGCCGCTGCATCCGGCGAGACGGAAGCTGAGACAAGCGAATCCGGCCACATCGAGCCGGACGACACCGAACTCGCCGATCGTGCCGACCACGGTGAACCGGACAACTCCGAATCGAACAACACCGAATCGAACAACACGGTCCCGAAACACCGGGCCGCGGATAGTGACCAGCTCGATGACACCAACGATCGAACCCCTGCCGACCCGACCGACGACACTGAGGCCGCCGCGCTGATCCCACCCGTCGAACGGCCGACGGCCAGAGAGCGCGCGTCGTCTCGCTCCGTGTCCTCCAAAGCCGCATCGCACGCCGCTTCCGGAACCAAGCCCTCGGACTCGAAGCCGTCCGCTGCGCCGGGCAACAGCGCACGTACCGCCCAGATCCCCCGGTCCAAGGCGTCACGCGCCGCCCGCTGAGCCTCCCGCGCCGCCCGCCGAGCCTTGCGCAGACTTGTGCTGCGTGAGATCGCTCCGGTCAGACCAACAGTGGGTCTGAACCCGCCTTCACCGCCCGCCAGCACGACGCAATGTGATCGTCCACCATGCCGGTCGCTTGCATGAGCGCATAAGCCGTCGTGGGACCGACGAACCTGAAGCCCCGCTTTTTCAACTCCCTGGCCATCGCCGTCGACTCGATGGTCGCCGCGGGCACATCCGACAGTTGGTTCGGCCGCTGGTGTGCGCTGCCGGGGGCGAACGACCACAGCAGCGCGTCCAGTCCGCCGTCCAATTGCCGCGCCAGCCCGGCGTTGGTCATCGCTGCGTCGATCTTGGAGGCATTGCGGACGATCCGTACGTCGGACATCAGCCGCTCGCGATCCCGCTCGTCGAAATCGGCGACAGCTGCAATCTGGAAGCCGGCGAACGCCTCCCGAAAGGCCGGCCGTTTTCGGAGGATCGTCAGCCAGCTCAGGCCGGCCTGAAATGCCTCGAGGCATATACGTTCGAACAGACGGTCGTCGCCGTGGACCGGAACACCCCATTCGTCGTCGTGGTAGGCGACGTACTCCGGTGCAGATGTTGCCCAGCCGCATCGAACGCGTTCCAACGCCGTCTTCACCGATGAGGGACCGGATTGCAACGTGCGGCCGGATCCCGCAGCACGGTCCGAACCCAGAGCACCACCGGATTGCGATGTCCGAACGGCATCCGTCATGGTGAAGTTTCCTGCCCTGGGATTGGAGTCGGCCGCTGCGTGACCGGGAGGATGCCAGTGCACACACCCCTGGCAAGATGGCGAAGAGAAATGGCCAACCCGCTGTGCACCAGCGGCTTCACCAGCCGGAAGCCGAGCCCACCGAGGATTCCGAACGGTAGATCGATCTCCTCGACCCATGTCACCCGCGACCCGGTCGGCGTCGGCTCGACCCGGAAGATGCCTACTCCTTTGAACGCACTGCCGGTGTGCCGGACCTCCCAACGATGTGGCGGATCGAAAACCGTGACGGTCATCGTGTCCAGCACACCCATTCCTGCGATGCCGGTGAGAGCTGCGATCTTCGAACCGACCTGCGGCACCCGCACCTCTTTCCGGTCGACTCCTTCAGCGACGTCCTCACCGCTCAGGGCGAAAAGACGGGTACCGAGCATCCATTCGTCCTGCGAGGGCAGATCGACCATCGCCGCGAACACATCTTCCGGAAGGGCCTTCACCTCTACCGTCGCCTTCACCCGACCGATCATCGTTCGGCCGATGATGAATCGTTTTCCGACCCCCGGCTGTCGACCCCGCCGGCATCGATGACGGCAGGCAAGTCAGCCGATACCGGCAAAGCTCCGACACCTGCGGCTGCGTACGACTTCAGCAGAGTGGGAACCGCTCCGCGCGGCGGGTGGACCAAGCCGTCGGCCGCATCGGCGGAGTGCGCCCCGGCCACATCAGCGGGGCGGCCCTCGACCGCATCAGCGGAGCGCAGTTGGGCGCCGACGCCGGGCGAACCGGGTGCGAATGCACGCAGTTGGGCATTCTCCAGCCGCAGCACATCGAGTTGGTCACCGAGCCGCTCCAGCGTCCAGTCGACGTCACTCATTCGATATCCCCGAAGCGCCAGCGCGAACCGTATCTTCCCCACGTCCTGAGAAGTGATGTCGGACTCAGGCAGCTCTGCGGGCGACGTGCGGGGATCCAAGGGGGCCATCTGCTCACCCCGACCGAAGACGAACACCGCGAGGACGAAGACGACCAGACCGATACCGGCCGCGATGACGAGATAGAGCAGCAAGGTGATCACGGTGTCGATCGTGCCATGGCTGGACGACAGGCGAAGGGCAACCGTGCTGCCACTGCCCGGACGGCCGACCGCCGCCTTACCCTCATGAGTCGTCCGAGCCGGTCTTCTACGCCAGTCCCCGACGCGGTGCCGCCGGCGGCCGGGTGCCCTTGATCGACGCGACCATTTCCAAGACCCGCCTGGTGGACAGAACGTGATGAGCACGGAACACCGCCGCCCCGGCCAGCGCAGCCACAGCCGTGGCAGCCAGGGTCCCTTCCAACCGCTCCTGTACCGGGACGCCCAACGTCTCTCCGATGAAGTCCTTGTTCGACAGCGCCATCAGCACCGGCCAGCCGGTGTCGACCAACTCGGCGGTGCGAGCCAGGAGTTCCAGGCCGTGCCAGGTGTTCTTGCCGAAATCGTGGGTCGGGTCGATGAGTATGCCGGCGCGGGGAACTCCCGCTGCGACCATCGCCACCGCGGCCGTCGTGGTCTCGTCGATGACAGCGCGGACCACGTCGCTATAGGCCACTCGGTGCGGATTCGTTCGGGGCGCCGCTCCGCCGGTGTGCGAACAAACGATTCCGGCGCCGTATCGGGCCGCAACAGAGGCAAGTCCGTGATCGACGCCGGCCCAGGTGTCGTTGATGAGATCGGCGCCCTCCTCGCAGGCCGCCCCGGCAACCTCGCTGCGCCAGGTGTCCACACTGATGATCAGGTTCGGGTATGCAGCCCGCACCCTGGCCACGAACGGCACCACCCGACGAGTCTCCTCGGCCACGTCGACCACACTGCCCACGCCTGCCTTGACACCGCCGATGTCGACGAGGTCGGCACCCTCCTCGACGGCCGAGTCGACCGCCGCCATCGCGGCGCCATCGTCGAAGGCCGCTCCGCCGTCGTAGAACGAATCCGGAGTTCTATTGATGATGGCCATCACCGCAGCCCGATCGGTGCGCAGCGGCCGTCCGCGAAACACCGTGGGATCCACCCGGCCAGGGTACTTGCGGCCGTTCCACGTCGGTCATGTCGGAACGGCCGACGCAGCAAGGCCGGGGTGCCACGCGGCGGCGAACTGGCGTTTGTCGCACCTCGTGGGTGCTTTTCAGGGCCAGCTGTCTCGACCGCCGCCGGCAACCGAGGCGGCCGAGCAGCATTGTATAGCCCCAAGATCACCGCTGCGGCTCAGCTCGCCGCCTGTCCGTCGAAGTCGGTCCTTTCCGCTTCGGACGGGAGCTTGGGACCGTCGAACTCGGCGGCGTAACTCTGGTCGAGTCTCCGGCTTTCAGTTGTACCCGTTACCCATGGGCCTGTTTCCGTGGCTGCTGCGTACTCATCACCGGCGGTTGCGTCCCGCAACAATCCGGCCAGTCCGGCCGCGTCCAACAGATCTGCAGGCGCGAAGGTCTCACCGGTGCCGATGTACACGAAGGCGGCTCGAACGTCTGTCAGCCGCATCTCGAGAATTTCCGAGACCGCGAGGCGATAGATCGCCAGCTGAACGGTGAGCGCCGCTCGGTCGGCGAATGCCGGCGGTCGGCCGGACTTCCAGTCCACCACCGTGCAACCACCATCGTCGTCGTGGAACACCGCGTCGATTCGGCCCTTGATCGGCTGCCCGGCGATCGTCATCGAAAAGGGTAGCTCTACCTCGAACGGCACCCGGTGAGCCCACTGCGACGCCAGGAATTTCGTCTTAAGCGCCTCCAGTTCGGGATCCGGCCGCGCTGGGCCATCATTGGCTCCCGGCAGCTCCGAGATCTCCATCAGGGCAGACGAGGTGAAGAAGCGCTCCAGCCAGGCATGCAGCGCCGTGCCGCGCCGTGCTCTTTGCGTCGGCGCATGTGGCACCGGGCGCCTGATCCGCCGAGCTAGGCCGCTCGGATCTTCGGCCAATTCCACCAGGGCGGTCGCCGACATGCTCTCCGGCAGCGCAACTTCAATGCTCCGTGAGCGCAGGGCACGGCGCTCGGCGAGCAGGGCAGCGACTTCGGACGACCACTCCGAAGCGCTGCCGGCCTCGGCGCTTCCGGCATCAGGATCTTGCTCCGGCAGCACCGAGCCGACCAGCTTCCGTTGCACCGCCAACGCAGCCCTGACGAGGGCGGCCCCGGCCTCCACCCGGCCCCGGCGAGAACCCAGCGGGTCCACCGGCCATTCCATCCGCCTCGGGTCTTCGGTCAACGGGTTCAACTCACCGTCCGGTGGGGCGGCGGCCCATTCGTCGGGCTTCCCGTACGCAGCGGACGCCAGTCTGATCTCTGTCAAGAACTGGCTCGGACCATGGGGTTTCGCTCCGGTGCGTCCCCAATGGTGACCGGACGTCAGCAACACCCGCTCCGCCCTGGTCACCGCGACGTACAGCAGACGACGCTCCTCCACCGCGTGTTCGGCTTTCAACTCCGCTGCATGGTCGGCGAGCACGTCGACCATGTCCTTCTGGTTGCCGCCGGGCGGCAGCCGCAATTCCGGCAGATCCTCCCGGTCGCCGCGAACGGCAGGCGGCAACTGCGCCGCGTCGCCCAGCCAGGTGCTGCCCCGCGACCCGGGGAAAACTGTGTCCGACAGGTGCGGAATAGCGACAATTTCCCATTCCAGCCCCTTGGCTGCGTGCACAGTCAGGATCTGAACGCGACCGGGCGCCGCGGCCACCTCGCCCGGAGCGAGCCCGTCCTCTCGATCTGCCGCGGTGAGCAGGTATTCGACAAGCTCGGTCGGGCCGCCACCGCCGGCGGCAAAATCTGCGACGACATCGGCGAATGCGTCCAGGTGCGCCCGCCCGGCGGCCGAAGACACCCGTACTTCGACATCCAGCCGGCTGGTGCGCTCGAGTTCCGCGATCAGATCCGGTAGCGGTAAGGAGAGCTTGCCTCGGAGCCGCTGCAACTCGGCGCCGAGCTGCACCAGCCGGCGGAAGGCTTCGCTGGAATACGCCTCCGGCGACCCGGGATCGGAAATGGCGTCGATCAGCGAGGCCGCGTCGACGTCCTCTTCCGCCACGGCGCCTTCCAGCGCTTCCCGAACGGACGCTCGGCCTGCGTCGGGTGCATCCGCGGCCAGTGGGACTCCGACCACTGCTCGGCTGCTCGAACCTGATCCACTCGGCCCTGAGTTGACATCCGTGGCGACAGGATTGGCGCGCTGGCTGGGGGACAGTGCCGACGCTCGGGCAGCCAAGGTTGTCAGATCCGCCATGCCGAACTGCCATCTGGCGCCGGTGAGTAGCCGGACCGCGGCGGGACCCGCCGTCGGACTGACCAGCACCTGCAGCAGGGCGACCAGATCGGCCACTTCCGGCTCGTTCAGCAGACCTCCGAGGCCGACGACCTCCACCGGCAGTCCGGCAGCTCGTAGAGCCATCGCCATCGGTTCCATGTCGCGACGGCGCCGCATCAGTACAGCGGTGCTGGGCGGAAGGTTGGGAACGACTGCCAGTAGCCCTTCGACCGATTCCGACAGCTGGCGCTGCGGTGAGCCGGTCGTCGGACCATCGGTTCCACCCGGCGGCCAACCCGCATCGGCCCATTGTTCGGCAATTGTTCGGGCGACCCAGGCTTCCTCGTCGACGACGGTGCGGAACAGCCCGACACCGACCACACCTGTGGGGGCCTCCGGACGCGGTTCAAGCTCCTTGACCGCTATTCGCCCGGTCCGCACGGGCAGCGAGACCTCATTGGCGACCTCCAGCACAGTCGCGGAGTTCCGGAAGCTGGTGGACAGCGACAGCGTGCGCGCGGGCGTCCCATTCGCGGCCGCAAAATCGGTCGGGAACCTCGGCAGATTCGACGCCGAGGCACCTCGCCAGGAGTAGATGGACTGCACCGGATCACCGACTGCGGTCACCGCGTGCCCGGACGACCGACCGTCTGCCCGCGCCGAGAATATCGACCGCAGGATGACCCGTTGGGCGTGCCCGGTGTCCTGGTACTCATCGAGCAGGACCACCCGGTAGCGGGCCTGCAAAGCGTCACCGATCCACGGATGACGCGTCGTCAAGGCAGCTGCCACCTGCATCTGATCGGCGAAGTCCACGACCCCGGCTGTGCGTTTCGCGTCCGTGAACGCGTCCACGAGCGGCAAGATCCAGGCCCGGTCCTGTAGCCGCTTCAGATGACCGGCCAGGCCGCTGTGCACCGGACCGCGTTGCGCCGGCGATGGCGGAGCAGCTCGCAGCCGGGCCAACACCGACTCGATCTCGCCGGCCAGTGCTGTCGAGTCGGTCAGATGGTCTGCCAAACCGCCGGCCATTGCCAAGAGCCGCTCCGTCACCTGATCCGGTCCGAGGTCTGTCTCCAGGTCGCCGTCCCATCGGCCGACCACTCGGCGCGCCAGCAACCAGGAACCGGTAGCGGTGAGCACCTTCGCCGTCGGCTCGATCCCGGCCAGCGGACCGAATTCGGAGATCACCCTTCCGCCGAAGGAGTGGTAGGTGCAGACCTCGGGCTCGCCGCCGCGGGCGGCCATCCCCTCGATCGGCAGTCCATCGTCGCCGATCAGCGCCGCCGCGTGCAGGGCCCACAGCCGCCGCCGGATTCGCGCGGCCAGGCCTGACGCTGCCTTCCGGGTGAAGGTGAGGCCGAGGATCTGATCAGGACTGACCATCTGATTGGCCACCAGGAACACAACCCTGGCCGCCATCGTCTCAGTTTTGCCGGATCCCGCTCCCGCGACGACGAGCGCCGGGGCCAGCGGCGCCTCGATCACGGCCTGCTGCTCTTCGGTGGGGGTCGGCAACTTCAGGATTTCCGACAATCGGCCCGCGCTGATCACCTGGTCACCTGCCGTCCTTCGTTCTGCAGAGGGCAACTGGTCCGAACCGGGCACCGCTCGCACCGGGCGTTCTCCTGTGCCCACACCGTCGGCGAGGCGAGCCGACCCGCGGCAGAGCGGATTGCGCCCAGCCACACTGCCGCAGAATCACCCGAGAGTGCCTGTTGGGCAAGTACCTTCGGTTTTCCGGAACGCAGATAGACGAGTTCCGCTCCTCCTGACCGGAGCGGGACAGATGGCGGCCCAGCGTGAACGGACGGACTGTGATCGGACAGAGTGTGATCGGAGAGGCTGTGATCGGACAGGCTGTGATCGGACAGGCTGTGGTCCGACAGGCTGTGGTCGGACCGATCAAGGTCCGGCAGGTCCTGATCCGGCTGCACCTGACCCGCCAGCCGCTCGTCGCCCTGCTGCTCGTGCAGTCGCTCCTGGCTGGTCTCGTTCCGGGCGGCCGGTACAGCTCCAACGGCGACAGCGAATGCCCCGAGCGCGATCGCGGCCTGATACGCGGCCAGCTGAGGATTCGACTCCGTCTCGGCTCTGGTGGGAACGGTGGCACCGGTCTTGAAGTCGGTCACGACCACCGTTCCGTCCGGTCGGGACGACAGCCAGTCGACGCGCCCGACCAGTCGGATCGGGTTGGTTCCACTCCCCTGCGCCGACGCGTCGAGAACCGGAGGCACCATCAGGTCGAGATCGAGTTCCGAACCGATCAAGGTGCGCGGCGGATGATTTGTTCGAACCCAGGCCTGAGCGGCATCCAGCATCGACAGCAAACCTCGCCGAGTTCGATCCAGCTGCCAGGGTGGCAGCCTGTCCTGTCGGCGCAGGAAAGTGTCTATTTCGCTGCGAAGCTCGTGGTCCGGAACGCCGACCGCCAGCCCGTGCGCCATCGCGTGGACGACGACGCCCTCAATTTGCGCCTGACCGGGTTCAGTGCGCCCACCGCGCCGCTCGAGCACCGCCCGCAGAGCGCAGCTGTTCAGCGACTCGATCAACGAAGGTGATACTCGGATCTCGGCGTCGCGTGCGACCGGAGGCGCCAGGCTCGTTCTCGTGGCAACGCCGTACCAGTCGTCCGGGTGAGCACCCGGTACGCCGGCAGTGGCCAAGTCGGCAAGATGCCCAGCGGCCGCAGCGCAGCGGGCTACCGGTGTTTCGGGGTCGGTCACCGCCGCACGTAGATCTGCGACCAGGTCGACCATGTTGAGCCCACGACGATCCTGGCGCCGGCCATCGGGCGAAATCAGGTCCTGCTCCAGAGGGAGGTCCTCGTCGACGCCGGTCAACTCCTGCAGGAATCTCGATGGGCTCACGTCCTGATTCAGCACGGCGGTACAAATCAGCGATCGCTTGGATCGGGTCGTGGCGACATAGAACAGCCCGCGCTCCTGCGCCAACCGCGCACCGCCGCAGGACGGTGGCAGATCCGCGGCCAGATCGAGCAGCTCCTGACCGCCCAGCAGAGTTCCTCGGCTGCGCAGATCCGGCCAGGTGCCCTCCTGCAGGCCGACCACCGCGACCACATCCCACTCCAGACCTTTCGAGGCGTGCGCCGACAGCACTGCTACGGCGTCCGCAGTGCGTCCGATCGCCTCGTCGTCGGGCACCTGATGTCCGCGCACCTCGGCGATGAACGCGTCCACTCCCGCAAGCGGTAGCCGCTCGGCCAGATCGGCCGCCATGGCGAACAGAGCCAGTACCGCATCCAATGCGCCATCGGCGCGCTGGCCCGCGCTTCCTCCTCGTTCCACGGTCGCGACCAGGGACTGCTCGAGACCGCATTCCTGCCAGAGCGACCAGAGCACCTGCTCCGCCGCGGGATTGCCGACCCCTTCACCGGCGATCGCCAACAGGCTCCGCATCCGGGAAAGGGCGGGGCGCGTCTGTTTCGGAACGGTCTCCGGAATCGGGCCGCCGACCAGCACAGCGGCCAGCAGATCGGCGCTCGAGCCCTGCCCTGGAAGGGCGCTGCGCAGCGCGCGACGAATCCGGCGCAGCCCCAGTGCATCAACTCCCGACAGGGGTGAGGACAACAGCTCCAGAGCTAGCTCGCCGGTCAACCGGACCGGGTCGATACCGCATTCCAGCACGGTGAGAAGAGCGGCTACCACCGGCTCAGCCGACAGCACCTGATCCCGGCCACCCACGAGCACCGGCACGCCGGCCACCGCGCAGGCTCTGGTGATCGATCCGAGGCCGACCGCAGGAGAACGAAGCAGGATGGCCATCGAAGCCCAGGGCACGCCGTCCAACAGATGCGCCCTGCGCAACGCGTCGGCGACGTAGGAAGCCTCCCGGGCGGCTGTCGAAAAAATCTTCACCTCGACACTGCCGACGTCGGTGTCGGTATCGGCGTTCGTCCGCGATGTCTCGTTGGGTACCGAGTCAGGCTCGCGCAGTATGCGATGCGCAGCAGTTCCCGGTAGCCGCTCCGCCAGGCGCCGGGTGGCGATCGATACCGCGCGGGGCAGTCGACGGGACACCGTCAGCGCCACGGTGCGATCGACCGCAACGTCTCGTAGAGCGGTTGGTTCTGCTCCCCGGAAGGCATAGATCGACTGATCCGGATCGCCGAACACGATGAATTCGGCAGCACCGGCCGCCAGCATGGACACCAGTGCAGCCTGGGCGGGATCGACATCCTGGTACTCGTCGACGAAGATTCGCCTGATCCGACGTTGTTCGGCGGCCACTACCTCGTCTCGACGAAGAGCATCGAGGGCGGCCGCCGTCAATTCAGCCTGATCGAGCGCGACCCCGAAACCACTTATGCCTTGGCGAAGGTCGCTGACCTGTTGATACTCCCTGGCGAATCTACCGGCGGCAATCCATTCCGGCCGGCGGTGGCGACGTCCGAGCTCGACGATCCGCTTGGCACTCAAGCCCTGACCGGCGGCGCGGAGCAGAACCTCGCGCAGTTCGGCGGCGAACGCGGGCGAGGACAAGGCACCTCGAAGATGTTGCGGCCAGGGCGCGCCACCATCGGCCAGATGACCGCCGAGCAGTTCCCGCACCATGTGATCCGATTCACCGGCCGCCCGCAGTCGAGGAGAGGGATCCCCCTGCTGGACCGCCTGTGCTCGCAGCACCGAATAGGCGTACGAGTGAAACGTCCGCACCATCGATTCCCGGGTGGTTACCCCAAGCCGCCGGCTGATCCGGCCGGCGAGCTCGGTGGCGGCCCGCCGGGAGAACGTCAGTACCAAGATCTCTTCCGGCTGCACGGAACGCTGCTCGATGCGCTGGGCCACCGCCTCCACCAGGGTGGCGGTCTTCCCGGTGCCGGGTCCGGCGAGCACCCGCAGCCGAGCGGCGGTGTTGCCGACGACCTGCTGCTGTTCAGCCGTCAACCGAATGGGCACGGTTGACGGCTGCATCGGCTGCAGCCGGTAGCTGACGACGGAGGAACTGGGCATGTTCGTGATCTCATCATGGGGCACCGACATCGACCCGCTTCCCACGCTCGCGGGCTGGTCGGGAATAGCCACAGTGGACCTGGCAAGGTGCAATTGACACGATCAGCTGATGGACATGGAGCTGGCCGAGCGAATGCTCGACGAGGTGGCGGCAATACCCCGAGGAGCGGTGGCAACTTACGGCGACATCGCGGCCAGATCCGGTTCGCGTTCGCCCAGACTGGTCGGACGCGTACTGGCCGAGATGTCCGACCACAGCATCCCCTGGCACCGGATCCTGCGCTCGGATGGCACTCCGGCGGCCCACCTTCGAACAGAACAATCCGCCTTGCTTCGCGCCGAGGGAGTCGAGGTCGTCAATTCGAGGGTGGATCTAGACCGATACCGACATCGGCCGGGTGGGAAGACCTGCCGGAGCCGTAAGCCGGCGATCTCGGAAATTGATCGTTCTGGAGCGGACGATCCCGGCCCTGCTATCGCCCGAGTTGTCCACAAAGAGCCGTGACCTGCGACGATCAGGCACCAGTCCATCCACATGCTGCAAAAATGGTCGGGTCTGCGCACATCGCAAGATTTTCGGGCCCACCTTGTCGATCGCACTTCATCGTTGCAGGATGCCTACTACCGATTTGACTCCGATCCGGCTCACCGGCAGGCGCGGCCTGGTGGCCGCAGTTCCGGCCCTGCTCGGATTTCATCCGCGGGAAAGCGTGGTGCTGCTCTGCCTGCGGAGCCCGACCCGACGCATCGGCCCGGTGATCCGGGTCGACCTCGAAGACGACGCGGCGCACCCGAGCGATTTCCTGATCGCACAGCTGACAGTCCATGCGAACCGCCATGCGCACGAAGTCGCGGTGCTGTGTTTCACCGAGCGTCAGGACGTCCCTCGCATGGTCCACGAGCTGATCGCAGCTCTGCAAAGAACAGGCGTTTGTGTGCTCGATGCCGCCTGCGTGCGCGAGGGGTACGTTCGATCGGTCGCTATTTCCGGCCATGAACTGGGCTCCGGCACGGACGCGTGGGAGCCGTGCTCCGGAGTTCCGGCCGGAGCGGATCCGCAGATACAGGCGCTTGCCGCGGCCTCAGTTCTATCTGGTCGCGGCATCCTGGCGGACCGGCAGGCGCTGCGTAATTCGATTGCCGGCCCGGTCGGTGAGCGGGCGGACAGCGCTGCGTCAGCGCTGCACGTAGCAGCCGACGGTTTGCTGGGCCGGGCCGAGAGCGACCCGATCGATCACGACCAGCTGCTGGCAATGGCCAGGGGCACTATCAAGCGTGCGCTGCACCAAACGGCCGCCCGCGGCGCCGTGGACGGACCGACCAGTGCCCTGCTGACCCTGCTGATGTGCGACACCGGCATCCGGGACCAGATGGTTGCCGAAGCGGTCGCCGATCTGGAGTCTCCTTGGGTACCGATGCTGATTGCCGTCGCCACTTCCGTGCCCGACGGCGACGCGGCCGAAGTTTGTGCTGTGCTGGCCGTTGCCGCCTATCGGAGGGGCGATGGCGCGCTCGCCCAGGTGGCTGTGGACCGGTGCCTGTCAGCAGAGCCGGACCATCGGCTGGCGCACCTCATGCTCGCGGTCATGGCCGCAGGTCTACCGCCCGACGAGCTCGAGCACCTCGCGACACCACCGATCAATCAAGAAACGGACGAATGATGTCGGCCGTGGACAGCATCTGCACCAGCGACGAGGGCGTGCTGCGGGGATCCGACAGACTGACGGCCAGTCGAAAGATCAACGCACGGACCAGCATCTGGGGCCATTCCGGCAGGTGCGACCAAGTCTGGAGTAATTCGGTCCTGGCACCGCCCCAGGTCAGCGCGTCGACCGCGATCACCGCGGCCGACCACACGGCAGGCCGCCAGTACGGGGTGATGTCGATCACGGCAGGCGGTGCTGAGCCGGCGAACAGCACGTTTCCGAACATGTCACCGTGCACGAGTTGGTCGGGCAACTCCACCGGCTTGCGACCGATCGCCAGCTCCTGCAGCAAACGGGCCCCGTGCCCGTCTGGGAGGTCCCACCGGATGCTCACGGGCTCACCCCAGGCCAACCGGTCCGCCCAGCTGTACAGATCATCCCGTTCTCGGAGGAACCGAGGATTGGCAACCTCCGCCAACGCCTCGTGCAATGTCAGAGACGTTTCGATGATCTGGTCATATCGGGATTCCGGCCGCCCGGACACGAACCGCTGCGCAGACCAACCCGAGACCACCCAGCGGCCGTCCGACGACCGAATCGGCCGGGCCACTCGAAGACCCTGAACCCGAAGCTGCTCGAACGTAGCTGCGATCCAGGACGCTTCGGCAGTGTTGTCGACCGGCTTGAAGACCACGTCGGCGCATCGGAACGCCAACCCGCGGCCACCAGGAAGGCGTTCGGGCAATACCAATGCGGCACCGAACGCGGCAAGCACATGGGCAGGCGGCGGCGTGGGCACGAGCAGGAACGGTACAGGCCCCGACATGCCCCCGCCGCCCACCTATTGGCCGGTCAGTAGGTCGGCAGGCTCTGGTCGACCTGCTTGATCCACGCCAGCACACCTCCGCCGACATGGACAGCATCGGAGAAACCGGCCTTGTGCAACACCGCCAGGGCCTCCGCGGATCTGGCGCCTGACTTGCAGTGCAGAATCACCGGCTTGTCCTGCGGGATCAGGGACAGGGCTTCGCCCGACATGATGTCCCCCTTGGGAATCAGCACGGCACCCGGAATGGAGACGATCTCGAATTCGTTCTGCTCCCGAACGTCGATCAGGGTGAACGCTTCGCCCGCGTCCATCTTCTGCTTCAGCTGAGTCGCCGAAATGGTGTGTGAAGCAGCGGCGTCCGCCGCCTGTTCGGACACGGCGCCGCAGAACGCGTCGTAATCGATCAGTTCGGTGATCGGCTCGCCGGCCGGATCTCGCCGGATCTTGACCGTGCGATAGGTCATCTCCAGAGCGTCATAGACCATCAATCGGCCAAGGAGCGTTTCGCCGATTCCGGTGATCAGCTTGATTGCCTCGGTGACCATGATCGAGCCGATCGAGGCACACAGCACTCCGAGAACTCCACCCTCGGCGCAGGACGGCACCATTCCCGGCGGCGGCGGCTCGGGGTAGAGGTCGCGGTACTGCGGACCGTACTCTGCCCAGAACAGGCTGACCTGACCTTCGAACCGGAAGATCGAGCCCCAGACGTAGGGCTTGTTCAGCAGTACGCACGCATCGTTGACCAGGTACCGGGTCGCGAAATTGTCGGTGCCGTCCAGGATCAGGTCATAGCCGGCAAAGATCTCCAGCGCGTTGCTCGACTCCAATCGATCCGTATGCAGGATGACCTCGACGAACGGATTGATCTCGGCCACCGACTCGGCGGCGGACACCGCCTTCGACTTGCCGACATCGGACTGCCCATGGATCACCTGACGTTGCAGATTGGACTCGTCGACCACATCGAAATCGAGGATGCCCAGCGTGCCGACACCCGCCGCTGCCAGGTATAGCAGGGCCGGGGAGCCGAGTCCGCCGGCGCCGACCACGAGGACCTTGGCGTTCTTGAGTCGCTTCTGACCGATCATGCCGACGTCCGGAATGATCAGATGCCGCGAGTAGCGCTCGACCTCGGCCTTGCTCAGCGAGTCGGCGGGGTCAACAAGGGGGGGTAGAGATGTCACGATAATTCTCTCCTCAAGCACGAAGGACGCACGCAGCCGGATCATTCTGCCTCACAGGGACCGGCCGCCGAAGCGGCTGCGCCCCCAAACCTTCCTCAACTGGAAGGACGGCCGAATTCTTCCCGGCGAGCTCGTCCAGCGCAGGAATGCCCCACCGCTACGCCGACCTCATCCGCTCGGGGGGGCTCCAGCTGCCTTCGGGGCGTCGAAAACGGAACCGAGCGGATACGGAAAGGGGTTGAACCGACACACTTTTCCGTCCGGCTGGATCACTTGTGGATTGGAGAAGGGCGCCAGATCGTTGTTCGACGTAGACCAGGACTGCTGCATCATCACCGGCGCGGGTCCACCGTTGCGCTGGCAAGCCTGATGCATGAATCCGAGCGCATGGCCGACCTCGTGATTGATCGCATAGACGCGGTAGGACGCGAGATCGCCGTCGAAGGACGCCGCGCCCCTGGTCCACCTGGCGTTGTTGATCGCCACCCGGTGCACAGCGCGGGCATAGCAGGACGCCTCGTACTGGATCTGCCAGCCGCACAGGGCGTTGCCGCGGGTCGTGAGTTGGCTGGTCAGCGAGACGCGGAAGGACGGCTGACCGGAGTCGATTCGCTGCAGGGTGAAATTGCCCGAACCAATCCAGGATCGCGAATCGGCGAGCGCAGCGTCCACAAGGGTCGCAAACTTCAGGTCGTCGGGCGCGCTTTCGATGCCGTCCTCGACTTCGACGGTGAAGGTGAACTTGGTGCCACCCGAACCCATGGGCGGCGTGGTGCCCCGGACCACGTGCCAGGTGTTACTGCCCTTGGCCACGAAGGGGTTGCCAGATGGAAGGACCGCCGACCGGAGGTTCCCGGAGGTGCCGTTCGGGTCGGGGATCGGGGCGGCCGGTGCCATCGCCTTGGCCACGGCGATCGGAGTGGCCGGCGTCGTTGGAGTGGCCGGCGTCGTTGGCGCGGCTGACGTCGTTGGCGCGGCCGGCGTCGTCGGAATGGCGGGGGTATTGCCGGTGGGAAGTTCAGCGGGCGCAGGTGCAAGGGCAGCCGCCGCTGAAGACGGCCTCCGGTCGGGTGGCGCCGGCTTGGCCGCATTGGCGCCGCTGATCAGGGTCGTGATCGCGGTGGGCATGCCCGAGGCGACGGCATCCGACCGAATCGGCGGGCTGCTCACCTGAACGATGACCAGAACGGTCAATGCGGTGAGAACCGGTACGGCGTAGGCGCGCCAACGATAATGATGGAAGAACCAACCGATGGCGCTACGCCGACGACCACCGCGAACCGGGCGCGGTTTGGCCGGACCACGCGGCTCCCGGCCCACCGGATCCCAGCCTGCCCTGAGTGGTTGCGGCGCAGTCGCCGGGCTCTCAGCGTCATTCCAGAGCGTGGACCGACCGACTGACGCGGACCGGCCCACGGACGGACTTGCTTTCCTGGATCCGGGTTGCTGCCTCGCCTGCCTGGATCCGGGTTGCGCGGAACCGCTCGACCGACGCGCCGACGACCCCCCGGCGTACGGTCGATTACTCCCTTTGCCAGAACGCGTCACACCCACGAGGTTGCCACAACCGCTGTTGCGCCGATGTGCGACTCGCCCGCGACCATCCACAGTCGCGCCACCGCACGAGCGGTGAGGACAGGCTCCTCCATCTGCGCCGTGTGCCCCACACCAGGCAAAATCAGCAACGAACAGTTGCTGAACCACGACGAGGTCGTCCTGGCGAGTCGGACGTCGACAAGGGCGTCCCGGGTGCCCCAGATCACCAGAGCCGGCACCGAAACCTTTGCCGCATCAGCGCGGAAGGACGAACTCCGCCCGAAGTAGGACCGCAGGAGCCCCCGCAACGAACCGATCGTGGCGCTGTGCGCCCACGGCAGCTCCGCTCTCCAGGCGAGATCGGCGGCCGCTGCTTCATAGTCCGAATCCGAGATGAGTTCGGGTTTGCCATAGCAGATTCGCCCCATCCCTCTGGCTCTTGCCATCGGACTCAGAGCGCTGAGTTTCCTCTCTGCGATCCCAGCGGTGCCGGGCACGAGCAACAGTCCGAGGATCGGATCCGCGCCGCGATCCCTCGTGAGCCGCAGGTCCGGCACCGCCGGAGAGATCACGGTCAGGGACGCCACCAGCTGCGGATGCCGAGCGGCCAGACAGGTACTGATGACACCGCCGAACGAATTGCCGACGAGATGAACCGGGCTGCGTGAGCGGCGCCGTATCAATGCTGCGACCAGATCAGCGTTGTCGCGAATGGAGTACCTGCCGCGAGGCGGTGGATCGGAACGCCCGTGGCCCGGCAGGTCCACGGAGTAGCCGGTGGCGTGACCGGACAGCGCCTCCGCCAGGGACGTCCAGTTGGTGGATGAGCCGGCCAGGCCGTGGATGTACCAAGCGTCCGGACCATCGATCGACCCCGCCAGATTCGCATCACCATCGGAATTGCGGTCGGCACTGTCATCGATCGGCTCCCCGTTAGCACCCGCCGGGCGGTTCCTGTTGCCCGCCGGCGAATCCGCTGTACAGCGGACGTAGACGCCGCGTCCGTCGACCATCTCGATGCGGCCCGCAGGCGGTTCGGCGGCAACACCGAGTATCCCCACAGGCTCCGCGGCGTGCAGGGTCGCCGTCGACCAGCGACCCAACGCGTCGCGCGAAGCCGCGTCGGATGCCGGCCGGTCAGCACTCATCGAGCCATCCTCGCATTGGAACTTGTGCACATACCCCTCGCCGATCCACATTTCGCAGGATGACCTGGTCCGACCCGGCAGCCGCTCGAAGAATCGACGGCACACCGGGACGAGGCAACCGGGCGCACTCGGAAAGGGCACGCAATGTCGACAGAACCAGATCTCCAGGTCGATACCGACTGGATACGCCGTGCCGCCGCCACCCTGCAGCGGACCGGTGAGCAATTTTCTCCGGGCACCGGTGGTCCGCTCCCTTCGGTGGGCAGTTACAGCCTGGGAACCTCTGCCGCCGCGATCGAGGTGGTCGAGCTGGTGATTCGGCGGGGTTCCCAGGCTCGCGATGCGGCGACTGCGCTGGCCGTCATCGCAACGACCATCGGAGACAACCTGCTCCGCACCGCGAGCCAGTTCGAGCACCTGGAAACCGGTCTCACCAGAGGCCCTCGATGAGCTTCCCGGTGGAATATCTGGATGTCAGTGGAATCGATGAGCCTGACACGCGGGTGGGCCTGGACGCGTTGCTCGCCATGGATCCCAGCGTCTTGCGTCTGGCCGCGGATCATTTCTCGTCGGTAGCGCGCAATCTCGACACGGCGTGCGCCACCGGCGAACCGGCGGTCGGTGAGGTCGCCAGGGGCTGGTCGGCGACAACACCGAGAAACGGGATCGACAGGTTGATGTGCACCGGCCGGCTGACAGCAGCCCTGCTGCTCGGCCAGAGCAGAGCGATCGACTCGGTCTGCCTGATTGTGGAGCGCGCCGTTTCCGATGCGCGCCAGGATGTTTTGCTCGCAAGGGCCCGACTGGCGAGGGAGACGCCGGCTCCTCTGACCCAGCTGCTGGGTGCTCTGGTCGGTACCGGCGGACACCTGGCAGACGAAGTCCAGAAAGCTCGGATCCTGACGGATCTGCAACACGCTCTGGCCGGGCGGACAGCGACGGTCGAGGCTGCAGTGCAAGGCCTCAGGTCTGCCTTGGCCGGTGATCCGACCCTTGGCCCGGATGGCCTGCGGGCCGGCCCGACCGCCCTGCTGCCCCCCGATCCGGTGATGAACCCGGCGCATCGCGCCGATGTGCACAATCGGGCGCTGTTGGCGCGGATCTCCACGGCACCGATCCGGTTCGGATGGAATTCGCGATGTCGATCGTGCAATCGCTGCGCGGGGCCGGAGATCGGGCCGGAACGGCGCAGCTCGTGGTCTACGACTCGGCTGCCTTCAACGGCCAAGGTCGGGCCGGAATCTCGGTTGGCGATCTCACGACGGCGACGAACGTGGCCGTCGTCGTTCCGGGCATCGCCAATTCGCCGTCGGCAATGGCCGGCGGTCTGCAGTTGGCCGGCGACCTACGGGATGAAGCCGGCAGACAGGCGCCCACTGCAACGACGGCTGTCGTTGCCTGGTACGGGTATGACATCCCGATGTCCTGGAGCAAAGATCCGAGCCCGCAGTTGGGTACCGAAGTTCGCGACACTGTCGCGGCCGGAAGCGCCATCAGCGCCATGACCGGCGCTCCGGTGCTCGCCGCTGACCTGACCGCCATCAAGGCCATGTCGCAAGCGTCGCTCCGCACCACGGTGCTGGGATTTTCGATGGGGTCGACCACTGTCTCCGAAGCTGCTCAGTACCCGGTGCCGGTGGACTCGATCGTGCTGATGGGCTCACCGGGCGCCGGGTGGGACACCAACGCGGCCACCGGCTACCGAGCCGTCGGCGCGGATGATGTCTACGTCCTGAGTTACGACCAGGACCCGGTGACGCTTCCGATCACGGATCGACTGGCGTCGGACATCAGCGGATTCCAACAGCCCTTCGGGCCGGACCCAGCTACCCAGGTTTTCGGCGGCAATCACATCGCCGCAGCAACCAACGTTCCGTTGGTGGCCGGCACCGGCCTCGTCGCCAATCTCAAGAGAGTTTTCGGTGACCCGGCGCACCACAGCATGGCGAACTACATGCAAGGTGCGGCGCTGGCTGCAGAGGGAGCGATCGTCGTCGGTCACAAGAGCGCCGTGCCGACCAAGCGAGGCCGGTGATAGCCGGAGCGGCCACCGAAGAAAATCGGCAGCTGCCACCTCGCCACGGGCGCTCGAGCTCCTGCGCCGCGTAGGGTGATGACCTTGCTCCAGGTCGGGCGCGGGCATCGGACTGTGTTCTAGGGAAATGGGACTGTGTCACCCGGAAGGAGTCGCAGCGTGGCCGAGCCAACCTCGCGAGTTACTCCGCGGCTCAGGCGTTCCGATCGGCGCGCCCAGCTCCTGTCGGCAGCCAGGCGCGCATTCGTCGCGCAGGGCTATCACTCGGCCGCGATGGACGACATCGCCGATCGCGCGGGGGTCAGCAAACCGGTTCTCTACCAGCACTTTCCGTCGAAGCTGGAACTGTATTTGGCGCTGCTGTCGGAGTCGGCGGAAGAACTGGTCCGCCTGGTACGGGCGGCCCTTCATGAGACCAGAGACAATGACGAACGCGTCCATCGGGCCGTCGAGGCCTACTTCACGTTCGTCGCGGACAACGACCAGGCCTATCGGTTGATCTTCGAATCCGATCTGCGGGGGCAGCCGATGGTCGAAGAGATCGTCGATCAGGCAACCGATTCCTGCATCGCAGCAATCACGGACACCATCACCACCGATACCGGAGTCGACCTGGAGCGCTCCCGATTACTGGCCGCAGCCCTGGTGGGTCTTTCGCAGGTCAGTGCCCGCTACTGGCTCACCCAGGGCGCGGGCGTGCCCCGGGCGGAGGCAATCGAGATGCTCTCGACGCTGGCCTGGCGCGGAATTTCACGATTTCCACGCCAACCCTGAGCCGTCGGAAGTCCAACGATATCCGATGGCGCGGCCGGCGTCTGATCCTGACCACCAGCGGGTCGGCGGCCATTCAGCCGGTCGTGGAGAACCCGACCCGGCGGACGTCGGCAGGAGCGATCTCGATGTAGGAGATCCTTGCCGATGG
>JAABUZ0100003524.1_pt1 | contig 23068 bp, 18 predicted proteins | sample 5562091 | NCBI WGS metagenome assembly JAABUZ01 (sample SAMN12813069, study PRJNA571459) | rock metagenome | isolation source: Antarctica rocks | place: Antarctica: Victoria Land, Linnaeus Terrace sud | collected 2015-12-21
CGGGCGTCAAGGCATACAATCGGGATAGGCATGGCGTCTCTCCTGGCTACAAGGGCGTGTGAGCAACCTCTTGGTACCAGATGCAGCGCCATGCCTCAATCCCTCCTGAAAACTGCAAAGTTAGAGGCTTTTATCGAAGCGCGTCAATTCCGTCTCTAACTCGGCCTGACGATGCGCCAGGCGCGCGGCCCCGTCGGCGGGCACCTGCAGCAGGGCGCACATCTGCGCCCGCTCTGCCTCCCACATGTTCGGCGGGATCAGGTAGGTCGCGGGGTCGGCGTAGCGCCGGCTGTGCTCGACCCAGACGTGGCCGGCGCGCAGAGCGCCGCGCAACTCCCACAAGACGCAGAGTTCGTAGTAATGGCGCTGCACCACCCCGTCCGCATCGACGACGTAGGGCAGCCACTTGGGCGGCACGAACGCGAGGGGGACGTCCCAGGTCGGCGGGATCTTGGTGCGGCGCTCCGTGTTGAGGCGGCGCAGCAGGTCCACCGCCGCCACGATAGGATCGTGCGCACGCTGCGCCTTGAAGGAGAGGGTCGCCAGCCACTCGGGCATGCACTGGCGCAGGTAGCCGTAGCGGCGTTCGATGAAATCGAAGTAGGTGTCGTTGAGCGGGCGCACCTGGCGCAAGCAGTCCTCGGCGATCGCGCGCAACTCCGCCGAGGGGCGCCGGGCGTACAGGCGCGGCCGGATCTGCGCATCGGGGATGGCCGGGTCCAGCACGATGTCGAGGACCTCCATCAGCAGGTGGATCTTGACGTTGGTGGAGCGCGCGATCTGCTGGCGGAACTCGGCCAGATCGCGCTTGGCGCGCCGATCGACATCGGCCACGCAGCGATCGAAGAGCTCGACCACTTCGTCGGTGATGTCGACCAGGGATTGCTGGAGGAAGGCCAGCAGGATGGGGTAGCGCCGCTCGTCGGCCGTGCGTTGCAGCGCCTGGGGCGTGGAGCGGCGCGCCAGCTGGGCCAGGAACTTGCGCCGGTTGGGCGTGAACAACTCTTGGGGCCACGTCGCCACTCCCTGCGCGTCGAGGAACGCGCGCTTGGCCAGGGCCTGGCGGATGGCCGTGGGCGTGTTGCTCGTGGCGCCCAGGCGCAACCAGATGAGCGGGGCCTGGGTCGTCCGGGGATCGGGGCGCAGCAGCCCATCCAGAAGCACCCGGCGCTCGAGCGTGAGCAGGGGCGCCGCGCGGCGAAAGGTTTCCGCCCAGGCTTCGCTACGCGCGGCGGCGACCAGCCGCTCCAGGCGGGTGACGCCCGGGCGCACGATCTTGTCGGCCTGCAGCTTGCCGGCGGCCTGCGCGAACAGCAGGGTGGGCTTGTCGTGCTCCAGGGCGCGCTCGAGCAGCCAGGACTCCAGGGCCTGCAGATCGAACATGTCGGCGTCGCGGAACCCGAGATACTGCTGCACCGCCCGGAGGTGGTCGGTGCGCGTCTGGGCGCGGACGCCGTAGCGGCTCAGCAGTTGCGGGGCCACGCCGAGCTGACGGGCGAGGTAGACCACTGGGCTTGCCGGCGCGTCCTGCAGCTCGTCCGGGCAGAAGCCCAGATAGCGCAGCAGCCCCAGTTGCAGCGCGACGCCCAGCTGATTGGCCGCGCCGCGGACGGGGCGCAGGAACTCCCGGTCGGTGACGGAGAGGGTGAAGAAGGCGGTGATGTCCTCGGGCAGGATGTCGGGCGGGCAGCGGCTGAGGCGGTCGCGCTCGTCGTCGGAGAAAATGCGCACCGGCATCAGTAGTTGACCCGCACGCCCTCCATGGCGCGCTCGCGGTCGCGCGCCGAGGGCAAGCTGTAGCGGCGCGTCGTCTCCAGCCGGCGATGGCCGGCGATCTCGGCGACGAGCACCAGGTCGTTGCCGTTGCGTACCAGCGCCGTCAGGCAGGTGTGGCGCAGTGTGTGCGCCGAGAGGGCGACGCCGGCCGCGCGGCCGAGGCCGCGGACGATGAGGTCGATGGCCCGCGTCGAGAGCCGCCGGCCCTGTAGGTTCACGAAGAGCGCCGGCTCGTTCCCACCCCGAGCGTGCCTTTCTTTTGTCCAGGCCTCCAAGGACCGACGCGCCTCGGCATTGAGCGGCACCTCGCGGTAGGCGTCGCCCTTCCCGCTGCGCACGATCACCAGGCCCTTGCACGACGACACGAGCGCGTCGTCGAGGTTCAGCGCGGCGCATTCGCCGATGCGCAAGCCCGTGTAGAAGAGCAGGTGGGCGAGGGCGCGGTCGCGGACCGAGGAGCAGCGTTCGATAGCTCGCAGGAGCGCGACCTGCTCCTTTTCCTCCAGGCCGCGCGGTGCCGCCTGCGGCAGGTCCTCACGGGGGACATCGGGGCGATCCAGGCCGAGGAAGCGGTAGAAATGGTCGAGGGCGGCCAGGGTCAGGTTGACCGAGCTGGGCTTGGCTTTGCGCACGTTTTTGAGCACGGTGCGGTAGTCGCGCGCGGCGTAGGTGGCGGCGTGCTGCTCGCGCAGCGGGTCGCCGGCGTCGTGGGGCGACGTGGCCAAGTAGGTGCAAAACTGCGCGACCTGGACGCGGTACGTCCGGCGCGTGTTGGCGGCGAGCGGTTGCCGTTCCAGCCAGCGGGCGTAGGCGGCGGACGCCGCGGCCGGTGTCCCTGTCTGTGCCGTCATCGCTCCACCGTCGTGGGGCCACCCATCCGGCAGGCGATGCGCGTGCGGCCGGGACGGCTTGTTGGCCTGGACGACGCGAGAGGCGGACGCATCAGTCGAATCCGTAGCCGACCAAGTCGTCGAAGTTCAGCTCGAACACGTCATCGTCGTCCAAGTGCTGCGTGATGAGCCCCAGGCGACGCAGTTCCTGCTCCATCTCGTAGATGCGCTGGCACAGCTGATCGATCTCCTCGCGCTCTTCACTCGAGATATCCTCCAGCGAGGAGAGGGCGTATCCCCGTTGGCCATGGCTCCATTGGGCTTGCGAACTGCGGATGAGGTAGGAGCGTACCCGTTGCGCATCTTTCATGAACTCGTCGAGGGCGACATTGCGCTTCTCGAGGCGTTGTCGCACCTGCTCCCGACGCTTCTGGACCGCGGCCTTGATCTCCTTGCCCGTCTTGCGGAAGGCAATGTTTGTCACCGGTGAGCACTCCTCCTTGTTATCAGAAGCGGTTTTCGCCCGCTACTGGTACGCTAAAGGCGCGTTATCAGTAGTGTAGCACGGCATTTGCTGCTGATTAGGAGAGTTATCAGAAGTGCGCTGTGCCGTTAGAGGAGATCAACAGAGCCATGGATGACACCCTCGCGATGCCTCCCATTGCCGCTCCGATCGACGCCGTGGTCGACGTGCCCGGATCGAAAAGCATCACCAATCGTGCCCTGCTTGTCGCGGCGCTCGCCTCGGGCGACTCGCTCATTTTGGATGCCCTGTTCAGCGACGACACGCATTGGTTCGTGAACGGCTTGCGTGCTCTTGGCATTCCGGTCACCGACAACCGAGAGCACGTCCTGTTCCGGGTGAGCGGCTTGGGCGGCACAATCCCCGCCTCTGAGGCCGACCTCTTCGTCGGGAACGCGGGGACGGCGGCGAGGTTTCTGACGGCCCTGGTCGCGCTTGGCAGGGGAACGTACCGACTGGATGGCATCTCGCGCATGCGTGAGCGCCCGATGGCGGACTTGCTGACCGCGCTGGAGCAATTGGGCGCCGAGATAACCCCCGAAGGGCAACGCGGCTACCTGCCCATCGTCCTGCGTGGTCGGGGCTTGGAGGGCGGCAACGTGCGGCTACAGGCCGAGCAGACGAGCCAGCAGCTCTCGGCCCTCCTGATGATTGCCCCGTACGCGTGGCAAGATACCACCATCGTTGTCGCTGGCACCCTGGTGTCCCTCCCGTACATCGACATCACGCGGCGCGTCATGGCCGACTTTGGGGTGGAGGTCACGCAGCCGGCGGCGCAGACCTTCCACATCCAGGCCGGGCAGCGCTATCAGCCCTGCCACTACGCAGTGGAGCCGGACGCCTCGAACGCCTCGTACTTCTTTGCGGCCGCCGCCATCACCGGGGGCCGTGTGCGCGTCAACGGCCTATCGCGGCGCTCTTGTCAGGGGGATATCCGCTTCCTCGACGTCCTGGAGGCGATGGGCTGCCGGGTCGTCGGCGCGGACACCTACACCGAGGTGATCGGGCCCCAGACGTTGCGCGGCGTCGATGTCGATATGAATAACGTCTCCGACATGATGCAGACGCTAGCCGCGATTGCTCCCCTGGCCGATGCGCCGGTGACGATCCGCAATGTACGCCACATCCGTTGGAAGGAGACTGATCGTATCAGAGCCGTCGCCACCGAGCTACAGCGCCTGGGTATCCATGTGGAGGAGTTCGACGACGGCCTACGCATCCACCCGGGACAGGCCGTGCCAACAGCCATCGAAACCTACGATGACCATCGCATGGCCATGGCATTCGCTGTGCTCGGCCTGCGGGTTCCTGGTCTCATGATCAAAAATCCTAGCTGCACAGCCAAAACCTTCCCTGACTTCTTAACGCGATTCCTGTGTATGGCTAAGACTGTCTAACTGGCAACAGGTGCAGGGCTAGCATGGGTTTGAGCGCCGCATGCAGCGCCACTCGTATAGAACCTTCGCCTAAACGTTGTTTTTTGTTCCGTTACTACGACAAAGCGTAGTTCGGAGGGGAACTCCCAGACGGTACGTTCGCCGCACGCACGCGGCGCATCCGCCTCGAGGGTAGGACCGCTCGCTATGAGACACTACAATCATGGACGGTTGATGGACGGAGAGAGGGGAGGAGTTGGGGCGATGACGATGAGCGGGCCGCTACCCACGTTGACCGAGGCGACCATCCGCCAGTATGCCACGGCGGACGTGTTCGAGCGCGGCCAAAGCTACCAGCGGCGCGGCGCCGTGCTCTCGCTGCTGCGGCGGGACAACACGCTCCAGGCTGAGGTCGAGGGCAGTGAGGTCGAGCCCTACCGCGTGCGCCTGGATGTCGATGCGGCCGGTATCACCGCCGCAACCTGTACCTGCCCTTATGGAGAGACGTTCGGCGCGTGGTGCAAGCACATCGTCGCCGACAGGTCCGCACGCTGCTGCAGGGGCCCGAGCGGCGGTCGCGTTACTCCGGCTACACGGCATCCGGCTGGATATCCTGGAGCGGCAGGGGCGCTACCAGGAGTACCTCAACCTGGCCACCGCGGCCGGCCAGGGCGTGCGCTACGCCACCATGCTGATCCGGCTCAACCGCGTCGAGGAGGCCATCGCCTACAGCCTGGAGCATCCGGGCAACCCGGACGCGGCGCTGACCGTGGCCACGGCGCTGCGCGAGCGCGGCGAGACCGACGGCGCGCTACGCGTCGCCGAGCGGGGGCTGACTTTGCCGGACGACGCGCGGGGCCGCGCGTACGCTGCGGCCGTGGGTAAGGGACGCCTGGCGATCTGGCTGCGCGACGTCGCGGCGGGACTGGGCGAGACCGGGCGGGCCCTGGCCGCGGGCGTCATCGCCTTCGAGGCCGAGCCCTCCCTGGTCGCCTACCTTCGCGTTGCGGAACTGGCCGGCGACGACTGGCCGGCCCGGCGCGACGACCTGCTGGACTACCTGCGCGGGCATGGATCGTTCTATAGCTACGCCCAGGGGCCGGTCGATGTGTTCTTGCACGAGGGTTTGATCGACGACGCCATCGCCACCGTCGGTCAGGGCGCGACCGACGCGGCGCTCGCGCAGGTGGCGGACGCGGCGACGGCCTCGCGTCCCGACTGGGTCATCGGGGTTGGCCGCAAGCGGGCCGAGGGCATCATGAACGCCGGGCAGGCCGCGCACTACGACGTCGCCGCGCGCTGGCTGGGCAAGATGCGCGCGGCCTACCAGGCGGCCGGTCGCGCGGCGGAGTGGCAGTTCTACCTCAACGGCCTGCTGGCCACGCATAGCCGCAAATATAAGCTGGTACCGATGCTCAAAGCATTGGCGCTACGCTGAGACGAATCGGTCGTGGCGCAGCTAAAATAAGTAGGTGTTGCGACGTTCGTGCAGTGTAGAGGCATGGGCGTGCCTCCCAGGAACGTGCCAGCACCTACGTAGCCATGAGAAGGGAGGCGCCGCGTGCTGGTCGTAGCCGGGAACGTGACGTTGGACGACACGGTCCTGCCCGATGGGCGGACCGTGATGGGCGTCGTCGGCGGAGATGTGCTCTACAGCGGGCTCGCCGCGGCGCTCTGGACGCGGCCGGTCGGGCTGCTGAGCCGCGTGGGCGACGACTTCTCGCCCCACGATCTTGACCGCGTGCGGGCCGCCGGGCTCGATACGGCCGGTATCCATCTCCATCCCGGCCCGACCATCCGCTACTGGATCGTGTACGAGTGGGACGGCCGTCGCCATTTCATCTTGCGCACGCCCGAAGAGCGGTTGCACGCGCTCTCGCCCGAGCCGGATGAGTTGCCGCCCGCGTACGCGCGGATGATTCATGCGGTCCACGTCGCGGCGATGCCTTTCGATCAGGTTGAGCGGTTGGTGCGGGCGGCCGCGGCCCTGCCGTCGCATCCGTCGATCACCCTGGATACGCACGAGGACTTCGTCGACGGCTACCAGGGACGCTTCGCGGAGTTGTTGCCCTTGCTGGCCGCGTTCCTGCCCAGTCGCGAGGAGGTGGCCTTGTGGTTCGGTTACGACGACCCCGAGCAGGCCATCGCGCGGCTCCTCGACCTGGGACCAGGCGCCGTGGTCATCAAGATGGGCGCGGCGGGCGCGCTGGCGCAAGGCCGCGGCGAGGATAGGCCGCGCCTCGTGCCCCCTGTCCCGACCGACGTACGGGATGTGACCGGTGCCGGCGACGCCTTCTGCGGTGGGTTCGCTGCCCGGCTAGCCGACGGCGCGGGCGTGCTCGACGCGGCCATGGCCGGCGCGGTCGCGGCCTCGTTCGCCGTGGAGCGCCACGGCTCATTGGGCCTGATCGGCGTCGATGCGCGCGTGCGCGACGAGCGGTTGGCCAGGCTACGGGGCATGATGGAGGGCTCAGCCACCGTTTAGCGCCGCCGGCTAACCCACGTCGCATGGTAGGATATGGACACCCACACCCACGTGTCTTTGGCTCTGGTGGTCGCGACGTGGGTCGCGGGTTCCGATGTGCAGTTTGGAGGAGGTAGGAGTGGTGAGCGATCCGCGTCGCGCTATCACCGTCGTCCGCGCAGAGATCGCCGGACTACCCGCGTTAATCCGCGATCAACTCGCGGCGGTCTGGCCGGTCGTACAGGCGTTGGTGGACCGCCTGCCGATCGAGGCGATACCCCAGGTGGTCTTGACTGGCTGCGGCGACTCCTACTTCGCCGGGGTGGCGGCGCGGCGGGCGTTCGAGCACTATAGCGGCCTTCCGGCGCGGGCGATCGGGGCGCTGGACCTGGCGCGCTACGACGTGGACACGCTCCTTCCCGGCACGCTCGTGCTGGCGGTCTCCTATTCCGGGCAGGTGGCGCGCACCGTCGAGGCGGCGCGCAACGCCGCCTACGTCGGCGCGACGGTCGTCGCCGTCACCGGCCATCCCGAGCGGTGCCTGGCCCAGACCGCCGGCCGCACGCTGCCCTTGAGCATCCCCAGCCTCGGCTACTCGCTCGGCACCTCCACCTACGCCGGGCTGCTGGTGGCCCTCTACCTGCTGGCGCTGGCGCTGGGCCAGCGGCGCGGCGTCATCGCCGCCACGCGGGTCGAGGCGCTGCTGGACGAGTTGCGGGCGGCGGCCACGGTCGTGGACGGCGCCATCGCCGCGTCGAGCGACCCGCTGCAAGCCTACGCCGACCGCCTGGTCTCCGACGGGACCGAGACGGTGCTGTTCCTGGGGGCAGGTCCCAACGAGGCCAGCGCCCTGTTCGGGGCGGCCAAGCTCTTCGAGGGTGCCCAGTTGAACGGGGTGGCGCAGAACATCGAGGAGTGGGCGCACGCGCAATACTTCATCAGCGGCCCCGCCTCGCGCACCGTGCTGCTGGCGCCGCGCGGGCGGGCGCTGGACCGCGCGCGGGAGATCGCGGCCGAGATGCGCTTCATCGACACGCCGTTCCTGGTCATCACCGACGACGCGCCGGAGGACTGGCGCGCGCTGACGCCCGATGTGGTGGCCTTGCCCGGCGGCGTGCCCGAGCTCTTCAGCCCGCTGCTCTTCGCCGCGCCGCTCTCGCTGCTGGGCTACTACCTCGCCGCCGCGCGCGGCAAGCAGTCCTACAACTTCCCCAGTCCGGCGCACGAGCGCGAGCACTATCAGACGCTGCACGAGAGCGCCTTCCGCGACCTGGAGACGCTGACCCCGCGCGGGAGCGGCGGCCATGAAGGCTGACCTCGTCCTGCGCAACGGCCTGGTCGTCACGGAGGCCGCCGTCACGCCGCTGGACGTCGCGGTGCGCGACGGCCGCATCGTGGCGCTGAGCGCGCCGGGCGCGGATCGGTACCAGGCTGACGAGCAGCTTGACCTTCAAGGCAAGCATGTCTTGCCCGGCGGCATCGACCCGCACGTCCACCTGGGCGACCAGGAGCAGTCCGCCTTCGAGGACTTCTTGACGGGCACGCGCAGTTGCGCCGCGGGCGGACTGACCACCGTGATCGACATGCCGCTCAACCTGCCGCCTACCACGGACCGCGCCACCTTCGAGGCGCGCCGCGCCGCCGTGGCCCCGCGCGCGGTGATCGACTTCGCGCTCTGGGGCGGCCTGGTACCGGGCAACGTGGGCAAGCTCGCGGCGCTGGCCGACGCGGGCGCCAGCGCCTTCAAGGCCTTCACCTGCGAGGCCGCCGACTGGTTCCACGTCGCGGACGACGACCTGCTGGAGGGTATGCGCGAGGCGGCGCGGCTGGGGCTGCCCGTGGGCGTGCATTGCGAGAACGACGCCATCGTCCGCTCGTTGCGCGCCCGTCTGCGCGCCGCGGGCCGGGAGGATATACGCGCCCACGGCGAGTCGCGCCCCGAGGTGGCCGAGTGGGAGGCCATCGCGCGGGTGGCCTTGTTCGCCCGCGTCAGCGGAGCGCGCACGCAGGTGGTGCATATCAGCACGGGCGAGGGCGTCGACCTCTGCCGCGCGGCGCGCGAGGCCGGGGCCGACGTCAACGCCGAGGTGACGATGCACCACCTGACCCTGGACGAGGAGGACATGGCGCGCATCGGCCCCTACGCCAAGTGTGCGCCGCCGCTGCGCGCCCGCTGCCAGGTCGAGGCGCTGTGGCGGCGCGTGCTGGGCGGGCAGGTGCAAAACATCGGCTCCGACCACTCACCGGCGACGGACGCACAGAAGAGCCTGGACGGGCAGTCGCACTGGGACATCCCCGACGGCGTTACCGGGACGCAAACCTTGCTGCCGCTGCTTTTGAGCGAAGGGGTCCACCAGCGGGGGCTGCCGCTGGAGCGCGTGGCCGCGCTGACCGCGGCAAACGCGGCGCGCACCTTCGGGCTCTACCCGCGCAAGGGCGTTATCCGGGTCGGCAGCGACGCTGACTTTGCCGTGGTGGACCTCGCCGCCCGCTGGACGCTCACGCCCGACATCCTGCGGTACAAATGGCCCTGGAGCCCGCACCTGGGCACGACCCTGACCGGCCGCGTCGAGCGCACCATCCTGCGCGGCCGCACCGTCTACGCCGACGGCGAGGTCGTGGGCGCGCCGGGCTACGGGCAATTCCTCGCTGGTAGAGGCATATCCTCTGGCCGCACCCGCGAGGTGTAGGCGGATTGATGCGCGGCAGGCAGCGCAGCGGAACTTCAGCGGCACGGGGCAGCCGGCGAGGTCTGATGGAGCAGGTGAGGATCTCGTGCGGGGTACCGCCGATTGACGGTTTGACGGCTGCATCAGTACACTACGGTAGGGATGTACTGTCAGACGACGCGAGGAGTAAAGGGGCAATGTCGCTAGCGGTCTACTCGCGGGTGGGGAGCCTGCTGCAGGCGGCCGGGGTGGCCCCGGAGGAGTTGCGTGGCCGTATCGCCGCACGTTACGGTCTGGACATCGACCATCGCGCCCTCGCCGTGCTCGCGCAGGATGGCCGCATGCAGAGCCCAGACATCGAGATACTCGAAGCGGTCGCGCTAGCCTTGGATGTGCGCGTGGATGACCTGCTGGACGTACGAGACGTGGAGACAGCAGGCGCGGAGGCTGTGTCTTCCTATGACGAGGTTCTCCTCGACCCTGAGCGCGATGCGCGCCTGCGCGATCTCATGGAGCTGCGTGATTGGGGAGATCGACCCCTCACCGAGGTGGAAACGGGCGAGGTGGAGACGCTGATCGCGGCAATGGGGCGGGCCCTGGTCGAGCGCGGGATACAGGCTGTCGCGCGACATCTCGGCGTTCCGCTTGAGGTGGCGCGCGGGCAGGTCATATCTCAGGCCGAGGATGCAGCGCACTTCTACGCGGCGCTCACTGCGGACCCCGATCTCATGACGGCTGAAGTGGATGCGGCTAAGGCCGGGCGTCGGGCGCGGAGCGGCTAATCTGTGCCTGCCCCTTACCCACGCGCGTTGCGTGGCCGCATTGCCGCACTTAATCGACTTCCCCACCACAACCCGCGGGATCAGCCCGTGCGCGATGTCGTGGAGCAACGGGCCGCCCATGCGTGTGAGTACTGCCTGATGCCGACCAACGGCAAGTTCGAAATCGAGCATATCGTCCCTCGCAAGCGCTGGAACGACTACCTGAACGGCGAATACCCCGGCCTACGCCGCGCGGAGCGGCTTGCTTTGCCGACATCTGACCACATCGGAAACTTCGCGTGGTCGTGCTCTTTTTGCAACAACGCCAAGGGCGGCCGCCCGCGTCCGCGCACTCACACGCGTGTATTCGACCCGCGTGTCGACCACTGGCCCGACCACTTCGCCTTCTCGCCCACGAAGGGCTACATAGTCATCATCGGGCTCACTGCTGTCGGTCATGAAACCGTGCGCGTCATGGGCTTCCATGCCGGCGGTCCGGGAGGGGCGCTGGTCGAGCGATCCGCTGCAATCATCAGCGGTCTGTATCCCCCATCTTGGTTACGCGTGGCATACGGCCTATGAAAGTGCAGCGCTCCTCCTTCGGGGTACGGGTGATGCGGCGCGGATAGCACCGTGGTACTAGTAAACCCTACCCGCGCAAGGGCGTCATCCGGGTGGGCAGTGACGCCGATTTCGCCGTGGTGGACCTCGCCGCCCGCTGGACGCTCACGCCGGACATCCTGCGGTACAAGTGGCCCTGGAGCTCGCACCTGGGCACGACCCTGACCGGCCGCGTCGAGCGCACCATCCTGCGCGGCCGCACCGTCTACGCCGATGGCGAGGTCGTGGGCGCGCCGGGCTACGGGCAATTCCTCGCTGGTAGAGGCATATCCTCGCTGGTAGAGGCATATCCTCTGGCCGCACCCGCGAGGTGTAGGCGGATTGATGCGCGGCAGGCAGCGCAGCGGAACTTCAGCGGCTCAGGACATCGCTGGCGGCGTCTCGCAGCCGATGCACGTCGCGCATCGGCGAGACGCCGAAGAGGCTTTTGTACTCCCGGTTGAAGTGTGCGGCGTCGTGGTAGCCCACGCGGGAGCCGGCGCTGGCCGCGTCGAGGTCCTCGCCGAGCATGAGACGGCGGGCCTCCTGGAGCCGTAGCTGCTTCTGGAATTGCAAGTTGCTGCCCTTGCGTAGGTAGGCCTGGCACGTTTCGCCCAGCTTGCCGAACGCGCTGGCGCTGAACCAGGTGGTCAGCTCGCTGCCGTCGCGGCGGCGCTCGGACGTGGCGACGCTGAAGCTCGTCACGCTGTCGCCGCTAGGCAACGCGCGCGTCTCGGGATCGCGTCCCAGATTGCCGATGATCGTGACCTTGTTGTACGTTGCGGTCATTGGGACCCTCCTTGCCCGACACGTCCGGGCAGTTCCGTGTGCGGCGCTCTAGCGGCAGCCGCTACACCCCCATGTCCGCACGCGAGCCGACGCCTGTCGGCCGCGTGCGACCGGTCGTCCCGTCGGCACATGGCGCGCGGAGGACGGATCGGTGTTGTGGTGGGACAGGTGCTTATCCACACCATGAGAATCGCACCATTGACAAGCGTGGCCGCCTCCGATATATAGAACATACGTCCTACTTCATTGTGATCGGCGAGGTGGTCCATGGCGACACGGCGCGCGGCCTCCCCTTCCCGGCCCCCCAGACGCAACGGCGGCGTACAGGTACAGCGGCTGCGCGCCGTCATCGCGGCGCGGCGCGCGCTACGGCCCCTTCATCATTCGCACCGGGGCCGAGGTTCTGGCCCTGCCCGCCGCCCTCTCGCCGCGCGTCCGTCCTCTCAGCACGGGCTCCCTCGGGCTCGACCTGATCGCGGGGGGGCTCCCGCGGGGGGGCGTCGCCGAGTACGCCGGCGTCGACGGGGCGGGCAAGGAGGCGCTGGCCGTCGCGGCGCTGGCCGCCTGCCAGCGCGCGCACGGGACGGCCTTGCTCGTCGACGCCGACGGCGCCATCGATCCTGACGCCCTCCGCGCCGCCGGCGTCGATCTCGACCGGCTCGTGCTGGCCTGCCCGACGGCCGCCGTCGAGGCCTGGCACATCCTGGTTTCATTGGCGCGGGCCGACGCGCTCGATCTCGTCGTGTTGCTGTCCCTGCCCGGCCTGCTGTCCCTGCCCGGCGATGGGGGGCGCATGGCCGGCGGGCGCGCCTGGCCCGCGGTCTGGCCCGGCTCACGATGGCGTTGCACGGCAGCGCGACGACGGCGCTGCTGGTCAACCAGCCCCTCCCCCTCGTGCCCGTCGTGCCCGTCGTGCCCGTCGTGCCCTGGACGACGCACGGCGGCGGCGCCATGGCGCAGGCGGCGCGGCTGCGCGTCGCGCTGCGGCCGGCCGGCTTCCGCCTCGCGGCGTGGGGCGACATCGCGGGCGTGCGCGCGGCCGCCGTCGTGGTCAAGCACCGGGGCATGGCGCACGCGGAGCAGGTCGCGCTGGAGTTCGGCCCCGACGGGCTCAGGCGGGCGGCCGCGCTCGTCGCCCGGGGGCTGCGCACCGGCCTCCTGCGCGAGACGAGGCTGGGCCTGGCCCTGGATGACCACATCCTCGGGCGCCGCGCGGACCGCGCCGCCGCCCTGCTGGAAGCCCGGTCGGTGGTCGCGGCGGACCTGGAGCGGCGCGTCCGCGCGGCCTGGCGCGCCTCGTCGTCGCCCGCTCGCACGGGCGACGAGGGAGAGGAAGGAGTCCGCTGATGGGCCGCCGGTCGCGCCGCCCCTCTCCTGACGCCACCCCGCCGCGCCCGCCGTCGCCCTCCTCCCTGGTCGCCGTCGTGCTCGTCCCCGCTCGTCCCGCCCCCGCTCGTCCAGGCCGCCTGGTGGGCCGTCCCCGGCAGCCGTGCGACGCCGCTGGTCGTCGCGGCGCCTGGCGGCTCCGTGCTGGCCGCCTGCCCCCTGGCCGTCGCCGCTGGCGTCATCGCCGGGCACAGCGCGGCCCAGGCCCGGCTGCGCCTCCCGGCCGCGCGCCTCGTCCCGCCCGATGACGCGGCGGCGGCGCTGCTCTGGGAGGAGACGTTGCGCGCCCTGACCACCGTCTCGCCCGTCGTCGAGGCGGCCGACCCCGCCGCGGGCGTGGCCTACCTGGACGCGCGCGGGCTGGATGGCGTGTGGGGAGACGCGGCGGCGGTGGCCCGGCAGGCGCTGCGCGCGCTGGTGGGGGAGGGGGTCGGGGCGCGGGCCGGCGCGGGGCCGGCCTGGTGGCTCAGGCCCTGGCATGGGACATGCCGACGAGCGGCCCGCGCGCCCTGGAGGGCGACGCGGCGCGGCAGGCCGTCGACGCCCTGCCCATCGGCGCGCCTGTCCTGGGCCTCCCCCCCCGGGCCGCCCTCCGCCTGCGCGAGGTGGGCGTGGCCACGGCGGGCGCGCTGGGCCGCCTGCCCGCCGCCGCCGTCGGCCTGCGCTTCGGGGCGGAGGGGCTGGCCGCCTGGGAGCGGGTGACGGGCCGCCCCGCGCCTCCTTTACGCTCCTGGTCGCCGCCCGAGGCCATTGCGGTCGCGCGCCGCGACGACGACGGGGTCGCCGATGCCCTGGCGCTACGGGGACTCGTGGCGGTTATGGGCGCCGACCTGGCCAGAGGGCTGGCCGCGCGGGCAGGCCGCCGCCCTGGTGACGTTGCGCCTGACCTGCGCCGACGGCGGACGCCTCGTTCGCTCCCGCGCGCATCAACCGCCGCTGCAGGCGTCCGGGGCCGTGACGGCAACGGTTCAGGATCTCCTCGCCGCGCTACGCCCGGCCGCGCCGGTGACGGAGGCGGTCCTGACGGCGGGAGGGCTGTGTGTCCCACCCACGCATCAACAGGGCCTGTGGGACGACGGGCGCGGCCGCTCGAACGCCGCCCGCCTTGAGACGGTGCTGGCGGCGCACGCGCGGCGCTACGGGTGGGGCGGGCTGCAACGCCTGCGTTGCGACCCCACCGCGCCGGACGGCTGGCGCTGGCTGGACCTGGCATCCGCGGACGGGCCGGCCGGCATGGACACGACCGGTCCAGACAAACCCGGAGGGAGGAGCGGCGCGGCGGGCCGCCATGCGACGAACGGGGATGTGGCGGGCCCGACGGAGCGCCGACGCTGCTGCGCCGGGCCGGGCGCGAGCGCGTGGTCACGCACGTGGCCGCGACGTGGGTGCGGCCGGCCGCCTGGTGGACGGACCGCGCCGACGGGACGGGCCCGGACCCCTTGCTGCTGGAGCGCACCTACTACCGCGTCATCGCCGACGGAGCGGTCGCGCTAGAGATCTTTGCCACGACGGACGGCCGGTGGTATCTGGAGCGGATCATTGATTAGCGACGGTTGGTGCGAGTTGCACTGCCATTCCGCCCACAGCCTGCGCGACGGGGTGTCCCGCCCCGACGACCTGGCGCGCCGGGCGGCGGAACTGGGCTACCCCGCGCTGGCCCTGACCGACCACGACAGCCTCGCCGGGATCGTGGCCCACGCGCGGGCCTGCGCCGCCGCGGGCATCCGCCCCCTCGCCGGCGTCGAGTTCACGCTGGACGACGGCAGCCACCTGACGCTGCTGGCGCGCGACGCCCTGGGCTATCGCTCGCTCTGCCGGCTGGTGTCGCAGGCTCACCTGGGCGGCGAGCGCGAGCGCGAGCGCCCCCAGGTCTCTCTCGACCTCGTCGCCGCTTCCGGCGCGGGCCTGGAGTGCCTGACCGGGTGCCGCGAGGGGCGCGTGGCCGCGGCGATCCGGCGCGGGGACGAGGACGGCGCCGCCGCCGCCCTGCGCGCGCTGCGGGAGATCTTCGGCGCGGACCACGTCTGGGTCGAGGCGCAGCGGTATGGGTTGCCCGACGACGGCCGGGTGCTGCACGGCCTGGCGGACCTGGCGGACCTGGGCGGACCTGGCGGACCTGGCGGACCTGGCGGACCTGGGCGGACCTGGCGGACCTGGCGCGCCGCGCGGGCCTGCCCCTGGTCGCCACGGGCAACGCCCACTACGCCCACGCGCGCGACCGCGACCTGCAGGACGTGATGACCTGCATCCGCCACCGCGTCCCGCTCGACCGGGCGCGTCCGCTGCTGCGGCCGGGCGCCGCGTGGCATCTGCGCTCCCCGGCCGAGGTGGCGGCCCGCTTCGCCGCGGCGCCCGGCGCGCTGCTCGGGGCGGCCACCCTAACCGCGCGGTGCGGCTTCGACCTCTCCCACATCGACGCGGCGCTGCCGGGCGTCCCCGTCCCGGCCGGGCAGCGCGCCGCCGGCTACCTGCGGCGCCTGGTGTGGGCCGGGGCCGCGGAGCGCTACGGCGCGGACGTTGGCGCGGACGTTGGCGCGGACATCGGCGGAGACAGGGGGACCGCGCCGGTGCGGGCGCGGCTGGCGCACGAACTGGCCGTGATCGAGCGGTTGGGGCTGGTCGCCTCCTTTCTGATCGTGTGGGACCTGGTGCGCGAGGCGCGGGAGCAGCGCATCCTGGCGCAGGGGCGGGGCCGCGCGGTGGGCTCGGCCGTCTGCTACTGCCGGGGCATCACGGCGGTCGAGCCGCTGGCCCACGGCCTGCTGTTCGAGCGTTTCCTCTCCAGCGGGCGCACCGACCCGGCGGACATCGACCTGGACGTGGCCTCGGACCGGCCGGGGACGGGGCCGGCCCGCGAGGCGCTGATCGGGTACGCGCTGGCGCGCTACGCCGGCCACGCCGCGCTCGTCGCCACCACGATCACCTTCCGCGCGCGCTCGGCCATCCGCGACGTGGGCCTGGCGCTGGGACTGGCCCCCGCCCAGATCGACGCGCTGGCCCGCGCTCAGGAGCAGGAGAGGGACGACGTACCCTCCGCCCCCGACGACCCGCCCATTGGCCCGCGGGTCGGGGCAACGGGCGAACGTGCCCGCCCCGCGCACGGGCGAGGGGAGCGGGGCACGGGGGACACGGGGGACACGGGGGACACGGGGGACACGGGGGACACGGGGGACACGGGGGACACGGGGGACACGGGGAGCGGCGACGATGCGCTCGCTCTGCCCGCGGGAGGGATGCCGCGCCGGCTGCGCGAGCTATGCGCGCGCCTCGAGGGGCTGCCCCGCCACCTGGGCCAGCATCCCGGCGGCCTGGTGCTCACGGCGCGGCCGTTGTGCGAGGTGGCGCCGCTGCAGCGCCCGGCGATGGAGGGCCGGCTAATCGTGCAGTGGGACAAGGACGCCGCGGAGCAGGCCGGCCTGGTCAAGATCGACCTCCTGGGGCGCGGCATGCTCGCGGCCATCGACCGCTGCCGCGACCTGGTCGAGCGGCAGGGCGGGACGCGCCCCGCCCTGCACGGCTGGCGCTGCGACGACCCGCGCGTGTACGACCTGCTGTGCGCCGCCGACACCGTGGGCGTCTTCCCGCTGGAGTCGCGGGCGCAGATGACGGCCTGCCTGCCGCGGCTGCGGCTGCGCCGCTACGAGGACCTCATCGCCGCCGTGGCCCTGATCCGGTCGGGTCCCCTGCAGGGCAACGCCACCCACCCCTACCTGCGCTGGCGGCAGGGGCGGGAGCCGGTGCGCTACCCTGGAGGGGAGGCGGGCCGCCGCCTGCTGGAGCCGGTGCTGGGCGAGACCCTGGGCGTGTGCCTGTACCAAGACCAGGTCATCGCCATCGGCGTGGCCTGCGGCCTCGACGCGGCCGAGGCGGCCGAGTTGCGACGCGCCATGAGCAGCGCCCGCGGCGCGGAGCGCATGGCGGCGGTGCGCGGGCGGCTGGAGGAGGGGCTGGCCGCGCACGGGCTCGACGCGGCGGCCCGCGCCGCGGTGCTGGACACCGTGGCCGCCTTCGCGGGCTACGGGTTCGTCAAGGGCCACGCGGCGGCGTTCGCCTACCTGGCCTACGTCTCGGCCTGGTTCAAGCTGTACCACCCCGCCGCGTTCTGCGCGGCGCTGCTGGACAGGCAGCCGCTGGGCTTCTACCCGGTTGCGACGCTGGTGCAGGACGCCGAGCGCCACGGCGTGCGCGTGCTGCCGGTGGACGTGCGCCACAGCCGCGCGGACTGCGCCAGCGAGGCGGGGGCGCTGCGGCTGGGGCTGCGCCTGGTGCGCGCCCTGGCCCGCGGCGGCGCGCTGCGGGGCTACCTCCCCGATCGGCGGCAGGCCCTGTGGACGGCCCCGCTCGCGGCGCGCGCCGCCCGCGAGCGCTGGCTGCCGCGCCTGCGCGAGGCCGTGGACCCGCCCGTGGCGCTGCCGCGCGCGACCGCGCGGGAGGACCTGGCACTGGAGCAGGCCGCGCTGGGCCTCACGCCGGGAGGCCACGTCCTGGCGGGGCTGCGCGGACCTGGCATGGCGGCCGCTCCGCCGGTCGGGCGACCTGGCGGGGCTCCCGGCGGGGACGCGCGTCGAGGTCGTGGGGCAGGTGGTCTCGCGCCAGCGCCCGCCGACGGCGCGCGGCGTCGTCTTCCTGGGCCTGTCCGACGAGTGGGGCTTGCTCAACGTGGCCGTCCCGCCGGAGGTCTACGCGCGCGACCGGCGTGTGGCGCGCGGCGCGGCGCTGGTCTGGGTGGCGGGGATCGTGGAACGGCGCTCTGGCGTGGCCACGGTGCGCGCGGAACACTTGCGCCCCCTCACCGCTATGCTCACTGGCAGCACCGACGCTGCTGGCGCTGCCGGCGCTGTGTCGCCGCGCGATCCCTGAGGGGCATCTGGTGCAACGACAGAGCGGACATCTATCGCGGGCCTTCCGGTTGTGGCCAATCCGGGTGATGCTCCTACATGTGCCAGCGTGTCAGCACGGTAGCCGCGCGGCCGGTCTGCGCGATAACGATAGGCAACCTAATAACCGCCATCAAGGCGCGTATCCGCCATGGGATCATCGGGGTCGGTGGTCGCCCGGCCGAGCGCGTCGTCGTAATCTCCTAACCAACTCATGGCCTGCTCGTACTTCTCGATCGTCAGGTTCATGTAGGAACTGACGCGAAAGCGGCGGTGTAACTCCCCGAACAGGCTGGCATAGTAGTTCTTCTGGTGCGGTGTCCCCGCCGTCTGGCGCGTCAACTCCTCGGCGATCACCTTGACGCGGGTGGATAACTCGGCGGCCTGCTCGTCGGTGATGGTCGCGCCGGGGTCCAGGCGCTCTTTCAGATTCCGCACCTCGCGGATCGTCGCGCCCATGACCTGGGCCGCCTTGTCCAGGCGTCCCTCCTGGGTGGCCAGCCGCTGCTCGTGGTCGGAGAGCGTGCCACGGACCGCGATCATGGCCTGTGTCTGCGCGCGTTGGTAGGAGCTTTGCTGCTCGGCCAGCGTGGTGAGCGCGCGCCCGAACGCGGCCACTTGTTCCAGGGAGAGAAGGGAGGGATCGGTGGGCGCGGGGGTGGTGCCGGCTGCCGCTCCACCCCATCTCGGCCGCGAACGCCTCCCAGACCTTCTGGCGGACCCACAGCTTGAAGGTGCGTAACCGGGGGCGCACCTCCTCCTTGACGCGGGCGGTATCCAGCGTCGCCAGCCACATCGGGACGGCCTCGAGATGCAAGGCCTGGACGGTCTGCGGGCCGCCGGGCGTGTCGATGCGCAGAGGGCGAAGTTGCTCGGCCAGCACGTCGTCGCGCCGGATACGGCGCACCTGTGCTCCGGGAACGACGCCCAGCGCCTCGCAGATGGGCGTGAGGGGGACGTAGACGTCGTGCCGACCGGTCCAGGCGGCCACACATCGGCGCCTTCGATCTCGATATGCCGCTGCTCCAGAGGCACCAGGGCTGCCTCGCGGTCGCCCTGCCATTCCTCACCGTCCATGCGAGACCTCCTATCGGAAGGGGTGACCGTGACGGTCACTCCTTGCTGCTCTATGTCCTGGAAGGGGTGACCGTGACGGTCACCCCTTGCTGCTACAGTGTAGACGACGGGCGTGCGGGATGTCCGGGAGTGGAGCGCCCGTCCGCCTCACCCTTTCCCGCCCGCGCGGGGGGCGTTGATTAACGCGCCGCCTCTCCAAGGTGGGGAAAAGAACTAGGGACGCGCGCGGTCAGCCAGGATGTAGAGGACGGGACACGGCGCTCGCCACGCGGTCTGCACATAGCAAATAAAGTACCGTACATGAGTTGTAGCGATGGGCGGGATATGGTTGATGGTTGATGGTGTATGCCGGGTATAGATACTGTTGGCGAATTGCCGCTGGCGCCATTTTCATGCCGCGCTCACGCTCACCTTGCCGGCCTTGCCTCCAGCTTCACCCTTCGATGTGGCCTGGGAACGAATTCGCCAACGGTATCGGTACATGGCGCGGACGAGGCGCGCCGACCCGTGGCGGGGCTACGTCGGCGCCGACTTTGACTGTGTGGCGAGCGGGGAGCGCTTGCCCGCAGCCCGGACCAGGACCCGGCGTGTATTATGACAAGTGCGGGCGCGCGTGGGTGTGCCAACGGAACGGTGATTGTGACAGAAAAGTGCAATTCTGGTACAATCCTCGTCGATAGGCGTCGATACGTATGTAGCGAGCGTGCCCAGAGACTTTGTTGACATAATATGAGAGCGCGATGGACGGCAACGTGAGCACAAGCGCCAACGAGCGCGAGGGGGAAAACGCTATGACCGTCGCTCTCGTCCCCTACACCAATGGCCAAAGCATTGATCGGGCCGTCGCCTGGGCCGACCTGTCCGATGACGAGCGCCGGCGCCGTGCCATGGCGGCGGCGCAGCACCACGATGCCCCCGCGCTCTGCGACCTGACCGAGGACTGGCTCACGATGAACGGACGCAAGGGGGCCACGGTGAGCAGGCTCACCCGTGGCCGCTATCGTGGGTGCATCGCGGCCCTCGTGGCGGCCTGGGCGGGCGAGAACCTGCTGCACCCGGGCCGTATGGCGGCGACGCGCTGGCTCCGGCAGTTGGAGGACCGGGGCTGCAAGCCGAGCACCACGCGGGTCTACCTCTCCGCCGCCCGCGCGCTCTATGCTGCGCTCCGTCTCACCGGCGCGACGACGGCCGACCCCTTCAAAGACGTGCACCCGGCACCCGACCCGGTGGCCCGGTGGGAGAAGCGCATGCCTTACACCGATACCGAGGTCGCGCGCCTCCTGGTGACCGCCGAGGGCGACGAGAAGTTGATCGTGCTCCTGGGCGCCCATGCCGGCCTGCGCGTCGCGGAGATGCTCGCCCTCCAGTGGCGTGACATCAACCTGGGACGCGGCACGCTGACGATTCAGAGCGGTAAGGGCGGCAAACGGCGGACGGTTCCGCTCTCGGGGTCGCTCCGCACCGCGCTCACCGCAGGCGCGGAGAGCGGCAAGTGCGGGCCGGTGCTGCCCTGGCGCTACCGGGTGGCCGTGTGGCGCGAACTGCACGCGCTGTGTCTGGCCGCCGGCGTCGACAGCCGTGGTATCCACGCCCTACGACATACGTTCGGGACGCGGGCCTACCGCGAGACGGATCTGCAGACCACGCAGCGCCTGCTCGGACATAGTAGCATCGAGGTCACCACCGTCTACGCCAAGCACAACGAGGAGGGCGGCCGCGCCGCCCTGGCGTCCTGGTAGGATGATACAATGGTAGAATGCAAAAACTAACACACTACTATTGCAGTGTGGTCTCGGATGACTACGTGCATGATACCCCTACTTATCTTGCATTCGCGCCGGCCCTCGGTGAGGTCGGTGCGTGGCCATCAATGGCGCTGGTTTGTAGGGGTAAAATGAGCGAAGCTGTTATGAGGGGCAAAGTAACTTTACAACAGAAGACTAAAGGTCTGGTTGCTCAGGTCAAACGGAGAGTTCCTACTTTCACCAGTATCGGTACTCTGCCGCGGAGATGCGCGCAATAGGGGGGCTAGTCGAGGTGGTTCACGGGCGAAATCCAGTGAAGTGCCGACCCCACACATGGGATAGACATGTCCGGTTGGGGCGCGAACGCGGCGCGTAGATTGGGGAAGGGGGAGGCACCGGTGACGGTTGCATTAGCGGTGGCCTACGGGCCGCTCGCGCGCGACCTACGCGCGGCGCAGGCGATCGAGGTCGACTATCTTGAGGTGGCCGGCCCCGACGCGGATGAGGCGGCCCTCACCTCGGGGCGGCCGCTGCTGCTGCACAACAGCGTGTTCGATTGGTCGCTCGGGCACCCGGCGGCGCTGACGCAGCGGGACGTGCTAGCGCGCACGCGTCATACCCTAGCGATCACAGACGCCCCGTGGCTGAGCATCCATCTTGGCTTCAGCGCGGCCCAAGTCGCGTTCGACAGCGCGATGCAGGCCCGCTCTCCCGTCCTCGCGCGCGACGAGCTGCTAGAACGCATCTGCCGCAACGTGCGGGCGCTGGCGCAGGCGATCCCGGTGCCGCTGTTGCTCGAGAACCTCGACTATTGCCCGGGCGGCGCGTACGAGCATATCTGTGCGCCGGACTTCATCGCCGCTGTCATCGCCGAGACCGGGGCGAGCCTGCTGCTGGACCTCGCCCACGCCCAGGTGAGCGCGGCGCGGCTGGGCCTGCCCATCGCGGACTATCTCGACCGCCTGCCCCTTGAGCGGGTGCGCCAATTGCATGTGAGCGGGCCGCGTCGGCGTGACGGCGTGCTCACCGATGCCCACGAGCCCTTGGCGGAGGAGGACTACAGCCTCCTCTGGCGCGTGCTGCAAGGAACGCGACCGCGCGCGTTAACCCTCGAATATGGGCGGGACGCGGCCGCGCTATGCGAGCAAATCGTCCGGCTGCGCCCTATGCTCGAACGGGAGGCTTGAGCTTTTGGCTGTCAAGTTACTTTGCCCCTCATGACAGCTTCGCTCATTCTACCCCTTTGTACGGTTAGGAGCTCCGCTGGTAGAGCGTTCTCTTTTGAAAACCGTGGGGATGCGGCCGCCGAGGAACTCTGGCGCCCTGACGGTCATCGTGTCCGTCCTGCCTCCAGCGGCATCGTCGGCGAAGCTGATCTCAATCGGAAGAGAGGCCACGTCGAAGACGCCTGGGGAGATCGGCACGAGCCGCGTGCGTGGCCAGACCTCGGGCAGCCCATTGAGAAGAAGACCAGTGTCCTCCCGCTGCACGGTGGAGGTCACAGGGGATGCGTCGCCGATCGACCGGTACGTCCCGACGAAGCGCCGCGGGTCCGTCGGGAGTTCCCTGTCCGTCTGATCGCTAGGAGGCAGGTCGAGGAGGTCCAGCACACGCTGCTCATAGGTGTGCCAGGCTCCCTCTGTGGTCTCGAGGGCTATCTTGTCCCAAGGGAGGGCGGCGAACGCCGCGTCGGTGAGCGCGCGGTAGGCGGCCCAGTACCGGACGAGGCCCGCGAAGCCGCGCAGCCCGTGCAGCGCGCCGTAGGGGGACTCCTCGACGTTGCGAATATAGGCGCGTTCGATGGTTGGGCCACGGGAGGCAAAAACGCGGCGGAAGGACGCGGCGCTGTCATCTTGGTAGAGATAGAGGAGGCAGGGGGCTAGGGGCGTGATGATGCGCTCGACGGCGGCGAGATAGGCGCGGATCTCGCTATCGGGGACCGCGAGTGGGAACAGGCTCCAGGTCAGATAGCCGAACAGGCACCCGTCGAGCAGCACGACCTCCTCCTCCGCCTGCACGGCGTCAACGAAGTGTTGCCACTGCGCGAGCGCGCGCGTCACGACGTGGGGGTGCTGCCCGGAGGACAGCGCGGCAAGGACGTGCCGCAAGGAGGCGCTATCGTGGAAGACGTAGACCGGATGGGCGGCGTCCTCCTCATACCACCAGCGTGCGGGGATGCCTTGCCGTCGAAGATG
>JAABUZ0100003526.1_pt1 | contig 23056 bp, 35 predicted proteins | sample 5562091 | NCBI WGS metagenome assembly JAABUZ01 (sample SAMN12813069, study PRJNA571459) | rock metagenome | isolation source: Antarctica rocks | place: Antarctica: Victoria Land, Linnaeus Terrace sud | collected 2015-12-21
TCCTTCTCCTCATCTCCCCACTTCCCCCCCCCCGCCCCTCCCCCACCTAAACTTACCTCTACTATACCTACCTCTACTATACCTACCTCTACTATATCCACCTCTACTATATCCACCTCTACTATACCCACCTACCTTCCACACCGTAAAACACACACCGTAAAACACACATACACACACACATAATCCGATACACAGTACATGTAACATATGGAAAAACCCCCAAGACTCACTCACTCCACTCGATTTCTTTTTGTTGTTGTCGTTGTTGTCGTTGTTGTTGTTGTTGTTGTTGTTGTTTTTTTTTTTTTTTTTTTTTGGGGCGGTACTGTATATATATATATATATATATAAAACTAGCCCCGCTACGTCACATTTTCGAACGCAAACCTTTTCGCTTTTTGTTGGGTTTGAGGGTTGTGCTGGGGGGGGGGGATTAGAGAGGCGATTTTTGCTGGAGATGGGGGGGGGTATAGGTCGTAGGTCGAAAAGTTTAAGTTTTTTTAGTTTTTTGGAATCGTGGAGGCTGCCCTGGGTTTTTTTTTTCGATTTTTCTTTGTTGTGCTAGAATTGATAGGTTATTGTATATATTCTAGCGAGATGGATGGGTTTCTGAAAATTCTGCATGTGTTGAGAGAATGAAGGTGAAGATGGCTTTAGAACGGTTGCTGTTGTGGAAGCTTATTGCTTTGTCATGGAGTTTTCATGAGAAAGATTTTGGAAAAGGATTGTGTGATGAAAGGTTCTACGTGTCGGTTTGATTTAATGTCCCTGGTGTAGGATAGTGGGGGGGGGGGGGGATTAATGCATGCGTGGGTTTATGGAAAGGCTTCTTCGTGTCGAGGAAATTCCTCATGAGGGTGGGTATATATTGTACCTTCTAATAGCGGTTTCAAGATAGTGTGGTCTGAGGAGGGGGGGAGGGGGTTTGGACTACTTGGCATGTCGGTTTAGTGACTTTGCCGGCTCTTATCTGGATTAAAAACCATAAACACAAGGTCAGTCCACACCGCAAAGCCTTGAAGCGCGAAGCGATTGTCTTTCTACAGTACAGTAAGAGGATGCATATCCCAGTTGTGATTTTGGGCACACTCCCTTTTTCGGATATATTTTTTTTTTAAATAACAACAAGTGGAAAATCTCTTATTTGAGTTGACACTTCGCTTCAAGCGACGCCTACATATATCTCTCGTGATCAGCTGCGCCAAGGTTTCGAACAGGTACTGTAGCAGCCTCAGTGGACGTAATTGCTACGGCTAAAGGCTGACTCGTATGTAGGTCGTGACTGGGCGCGTTTTGTTCAGGCGCGCGAAAAGGGAGGAGAGTGGGAGCTTCAACTATTCCTGGACCTTTTTTTTTAAATTGGGCGTCCATTGTGGGCGGAAGATAGGGGTTATGCGCTAGAGCTTGGGACTTTGGTGGGTTTCACTACAGAGCCTTGTAGAGGGCGCCGCGAAGGCGCGGTGTTGGGGTTGGAGAATCCCCATGTTTTGGAGGCGAGTCGGACATCAAGGCACGTTTAGAAGAATTTGGTAGGTGGTAGGCTGAGGCTATCGATGGTTGTCCTTTGTTGCACTTTCCGAAACCAGAGTGATTGTATTTGGTGGTCTGTCTTAGGAGACGGAAATTTAGTGGGTAGTCTTTGTTGTACGATTCATCTGGCAAAGAAGATATCCGAGAATGGTACCTTGTCAAGTTACGGTGGTGTCCTTTTTGATCTGTCTCATACTGCTTCAAGCAGAGATGAGAAGAAATATTGAGGAGCAGGACTAGGAGAAAGCAACCAAACATTTTGTGCCTCAGTCAGGAGCCACCACTGCAGTACTGAACCCAAGGGCCTCCTCCTGGCATAGGATGCACAATGTCCTTGAATGCCTCTGTGGCAGGCGCGCTGATAGTAGTCATGATTGTCACTGCGGCTACTTCGATAACACTCACGTGGCTATGGACAAGTAGAGAACCGAAGAGCTCAAACAATACCCGAATGTTAGCAAGACGGAGGGGATCAATATTGAAAGCACATGATGCAGAGAAGGACATCACAGTCCGTGCTCTAGAATTGGAATGCTCAGCAATCCTGGCCAAGATCTTGAAGCGAAAATAGAGACCAAATTGATAGACCTCTTCGATGATGTTGGTCGTTGCGCCGATGTGCAGTTTCAGAGAGCCGCAAGCCCTACAGGATGACCTCGAGAATCAAACCGTGAAGCAGCTTAACAGACTATTGTTATCCAAGGTCAGCTAGGGGCAAAGGGACTGGTCGCTCTTCTTCGAAATCCCAGACAGCGAAGAGATGCAGCGAATCATTTCATTGCTGCTACCATCTGCGCCGTACTGGACGTTCGAGGTGGAAAATTTAAAATTAGTCCAGTGCACAAAGACTGTGTGTCTTTTGTAAACAGTCTGGACAGACGTCTAGTCCAGAGTGTATGCAAATTCTCAGATCTGTGGCCTGTAGTCTTGGAGTCTCTTTGCACGAATTCGTCTATTAAAGAAAATCTCGTTTCGACCCCACGAGAATTGGGATACCGAACATTCTAACAACGCCAACCCCATTCTTGACGCGCAATGTCTTTGTATGATCGACTACCTATGTCGGGTTTTAAGACCATACAAAAGCATGGAAAACGAAGATGAGGAACGTCTCCGTTACTCGTTGAAGGTGATCTGCAGCAAAGCTCATATATTTGGTGTCAAGTTCACCCACATAGGCCCACGTTACCAATTCAACTGCCAGTCATCGGTTGATTCATTAAGCCCTGTACCAGAAGTCTGGAAGGCCACGGACTATTGGGGGGAACAATACGAATCGAACGATCTGTTGATTGAAGGCGTGAAGGTCGATAAAACACGCTTTTTTGAATCATGTGCGACAGCTGAACGATCGGGCGCTGATGAATTGATTAAGAATAGCGGTAGGGGCGTTTCTCCGAATCAGTGCAGATGCTTTGTTGACGCTGCACATAGATCTCCGTTTGGAAATCTCCTACCAGAAAATCAAGGATATATTGTAGAGCATTAGATGATAATCACCACATTATTGATGTAGGTTCAAAGTTATCCCAGCATGCACAGAGCCGGGTTTTAGGTGACACCAGGTCTGAAACAAAGTTATCCGTTAAGAGACCTGACAAAAGGCGTGGCATTTTTGCCTTCTCCCACAATCTAGTCTTGCCCCTGGCTCTTGGTTGGTTCCAAAGTTGCAGCTTTGCAACTTGTGAATCTGTGTTCACCGGCGGTGGTACATGGTTCGCTAGATGTTTCGTCTGACCGCAAGAGTTCTTATCAGCAGCGTATTATTATTTATATTCCATTGATCAGCTCTCAGCTAGCATCTGCTGTTTTCTGTCATTCTACTTGAGAGCCTTTACCTCACCATGCTGTTTAGATTTAGTGATTTCGTAGCTTTTGCGAACTTCCTTTTCTCGATATGCAAGCTGTGGATTAACATTTCTGACGGAGTCGCCGATTTCCTATCCTTAGTTAATCGTTTCAGATTTCAGGCTCGAGGGTTGAAAGGCCGTAGTGCGCTCGAATTGCAAGTCCTTCTGCGCCCCGAACAGGAACTCCTGGATGCTTGGAATACCGCTACGAACGAAATTTTGGAGAACTTCGAAAATGTCGAAAGACTTGAGCGAACAGATGCCCAAGTAGTTCGGTGGTTTTGGTGGCTGGTTGACTGGAAGCTGAAGTCTGTCCAAGGAAAGATGTCTGAGCAGCTAGATGCACTGATGAACTTCAAGCAGGATCTGTCGCTCAGGTTAGAAGTGTAAGTTCAATCCGTTGTGTTTACGTTTTGAGACTGATGATGGGATAAGTGAACACTATTTCAAAAATCGAGCAATAATCTCATATTCTACAGGTGTTGAAGATATGGATCAGCGAAGGCAGCCGAGGAACGATAAGGATTTGGTTTTGCAAGATGGCAGAACACAGTATCTAGACTCAGACGAACGGCGAACATGTGGACTTGACCCGAAGATAGCTTCAGAAGTCGCAATTAAAATGCCGTCATGTGAAACCGGGCTTAGACTCGTTGCTTCTGTAGATACAAAGACTTCGCTTTCTCGCGGATAGAATTCATTCGTATCTGATAAACCTTTGACCTTACCCCTGGACAGTCCTCTGCCTCTCCGCCATGATAATATTTCAATGAGGCAGTTGAGTAGTGGGCAATATTTGCCGGGAAGATAGCGGGAAATCTCGCGAACACGTGATGGCGCGTTGCCGCCTAGTCTCAAAACCGATCGACGCGCCGATTCAATAGTAATTTGATAGGTCGATTGGAGTCAGCTTTACAAGCATCAACGTAAGTATTCAGAACATCTCGGTCAGTGCTGGCTTATCAGTGGTTTGCATCGCCAGAGCATAAATATGGGATGCTTCTCCAGATTAACTGTTCGAGAATCGAGATCGTCCACTCCAGCGAATATTATTGACCCACTCACGCATCAAATCCTGGCCTACCATGGCATCATCAGCTAACATCCGTTCGGACTCTGTAGTCACTGACTACAATGAAGATCTAAGAGCTACGCAAACGGCGGGACTCCTTTGATGCTCAAACAGCCATGTTATTCGAAGCAGTCGACAATACGAAGGAAGTTCAGTCAAAGATAAGTCTGCTGCTCTCTGGCCTTTTGGGTTCTTCAATCTCGGAGACTAACAAAGCAGTTGGGAAATGGAACAATGCAAACCTTGAAGATGACATCATCCAGTTACGAAATATCCCTCGCTTCATTGACTAATCTTGCTACGTCCCTGCCATTGCAGGCCCTCTCTTGAACAACTTCCAGACAAAGCTCCGCCAAAGATTCAAGCAGCAAAGTAGGAAATTCAAGTACGCCGATTTGTACTCTCGGCTTCTAACGGAATGGCTCGGCTCTGTGAGAAGCATAATACAGATAGCCCAGCAACAGCGAGTGCTTCCCTAGATGATTTCTACGAGTTCGTCGAGCAAGATAGGCTACGGCAATTGCGGAAGAGATTCGAATCCGTAGTCTTCGACCCATCAGAGACCGACCCTATTGCCATTGATGTTTACTTGAATAGGCTCTTCTCTGGAGAAGCGAGCTCAAAGCTCTGCGTGTCCTCGAGAAGAGAGCCGAATTTGGAAAGTCGTTGACTGATCGTACCGCACCATTTAGCAACCATGTCCTTACCTGGTGCATCAATGGCTTATTGACGAACGACTTGCTAAGCGAAAAAAAGAACATGGCGATCGGAGATTTCCTTCGGAACAAAGCTGTCTTGACGGAAATCGCAGATGTCTTGAACATGCGCTTTGCAAACCTTCAGGGTTGGTCCTGGGAAGCCGAGGACGGTAGGCCTGTTGAGCCTCGTCGACAGCTAAACGGAAAACATCGTATAATGATGGATGAAGATATCCTCCAGGCCATTTTGCTTCATTACGTTGGGGTTTCATGGTCAATTCAATTCAAGTCCGAGTTCAAGTACCTTATGAAATTGAACGGTGTAGGGGAAAGCCGATCCCATGTCTCGAGATGAACGTGAGCGTCGACAGTACTTCTTGGGACTGGAAAATGCACCTATCGCGCAAGGAAAGACGTGGAGCCAACAGAATACTTACGAAAACAAATTCTTCATGAATCAGGTACCTAGTAATACAGAAGAGGAAGGATTTATGATGACAATGACAATGATAATGATAATGACAACAGAAACACCAATTCGCCAGTGGAAATTAAAAAGCAACTTCTGAGGCAATTTGCTACGGAGATTATTGTTCGCCGATCTTTGTATGGGAAAGCTGCCATCATCTAATCGAACCTCAGTTGTTTTGCCACTCCACTACCTCACTCAACAATCTTCGCTGTCCTGGAATTTTTTGGCATGCCTAGATTCTGGATAACGTTTTTTTCACTTCGAATGGTGGGGAAACATGCTGCGTCGAATCGCAGAGTGCGTATCCAGAAGCGTGGCGTCCCCATGACTCATGCACTCGAAAAGTTCTTCGGAGAGGTTGTTCTATTTCCCATGGACTTTGTAATTAATCAAAAACCGGTCTACTCCTATATCGGCTCCACGATGATCTATGGATTTATGGCGATCCAAACGACTGCGCACATGCTTGAAAGGCCATGCAGGACTTTACAGACGTTATGAGCTTGGAATCTGATTACGGAAAGACTGGATCTGTGCACTTGCACGATGAGTCCGCGAAAAACAAAGTTTCTCACCTTCTACTAAAGGGAGATGTCCTTGTCGGCTTTTTACAGCTCAACCCTGACTCCGGAAACTGGATCATCGATCAGCAGCAAGTTGATGCACATGTTAAACAACTCAGAAAGATGCTTGCCTCTTGTAGCAGCATCTTTTCGTGGATTCAGACTTGGAATAGCTGTATCAGCCACTTCTTCAGCCAAACCTTTGGACAACCTGAGAGTTGGTTTGGGCGGCCACATTTGGACAGCATCCTTCGGACATACCAAAGGATTCAGCAAGACTTGTTTGGTTCTGAGAATGAAGTCTCGACGAATGTAGCGGATTATCTGAAGAGCGTTATCGAAAGCCGGTTCAAAGTCAATGACGTTCCTGATACGTTTCTATTCTCCCAGAAGAACATGGAGGGCTCGGCCTTCGCAATCCATTTATTCCGTTGTTCACCGTTAGAGAACAGCTTTACGAAAAGCCGGAAGGGCGAATGAAAGATTTCTTCAAGCAGGAAAAATTAGCCTACCAGAAGGCCAAAAAAGTGTTCTGCACGCTCAGCGAAAAATAAAATGTTTAGCCTGGTGGCGCCACGGATACATTTATGACCATGGATGACTTCACCAGACATCGCGAATCCTTGAGTAAAAAGCTGTACTCGGCCGGCCTACCTACCTAGATATATTAGCTACACCACCAGCGAATGATATATTATCCTCGCGCCGAGTGGAGTCTGCCCTGAAATAAATCTCTAAGTACAGCGAAGAGCCAGGGAATGTAAAGTGGGACGACCTAGATTCGGAGCGGCGATGGATCGTCCAGCTGTACTCGGATGAGGTTTTTGAACGATTAGAGAAGCATGAACTTCAAAGAGAGGCAGAGGTCGATAGCAGGACAGCGGAGAGTTCATACAGACAAGATAAATACCGAAGAAGCAGCAGCCGCGTATCAAGCGACCCGAAGTCTCAAGAGAATTACGCTTGGTAAAAGCTTTTCAAAATCGCATGTTTGTGCAAGTTCATCAGCCAATGGTATGTAAGTAGTCGAGCAGCGAAATCATTATCGAAATCAAGCTACTGATAGACGTCGCTGGCATGACAGAGGGCAAAAAAGGTCGAGGTCAAGCCTTCATCAGTAACGACTAGTAAGAAAGAGCGACGAGCCAAGTCGCAGATTCAACTCTTCTTCCTCCGGCAACACCACCCAAAACAGACTCAGCCGAGAACTTTTTTGCTTTATTTCCTCAACTTCTACCAACAAAAAAGACACAGATAATCTCCACACAACAAATGAGTACGAAATAGAGACCATATAGCATTCCAAACGCCTAGGCCTACATGTCCCAAAAACCCCTTACGATTATAAACCACGTGTTATGTCTATCATTACAATGGGCTCCAGATCCCACTTCTCGCTTTAGCCAGATTATGGAGCGTCCGACCTATCAAGCCATTGCCGACTACCTGGAGTCCCGTCATGCATCAATACCCAGCGCTCTCAAGAGAAACAACAGCAGCTATATACCGGCACCCCCCACCCCCTCTGTAGAAACCCATCTCCACCAGACTAATCCACATCAACGAACCAGCTCACATCTCCTACCCAGCCCTGGCCCATTAAATCTCCAGCACCCCACTTAAAAATCGCCAGAGAAAGCAAAGGTGAGAGAACAGCCACCATCTCCTGGGTAGACAGTACCAGAAACGATGGCAACAGTGGTAGGGAATATGTGCATCCCCAGACGCCACGTCGTCGCAGCACATCAATCCCTCCGCCCCTCCCTCACTCACATCCATCTCCAAAAACGCGAAAGCCGTATCGCATACCCCCAACACCTTCATAAACCTCTACTCTCGTGCTTCCATGCTCAAGCGCTGTGGCAGTCATTCCTGCGTTTGACATGGTGCCGAGGGGTTTTCCCAGGGGAGATGAAGAAAGGAAGGAAGGAAGGAGGAGAGGAAGAAAGGAAGAAAGGAAGGGGAGTGTTACAGCTGTGAGTTAGTAGGCGAGGGAACGAGGTAATATGGAAAGGTTAGTACTGAAGGCGCCACGGAGTATTCGCCCCTATCCAACCCATCAGACGCACCACCACCCCCCGAGGAATCTCTACCACTCCCCATCTCCATCTCCATCTGCATCAAAACCACCCAAAATCCCCATCTCCCATCCTCATCCTCCACCCACCTCACCTCACCTCACCACAGCGCAAACCCAAATTCCCAAGACACAGACAACGATCATGTAAGTACATCTCCCAATAACATATCTGCAAGACTTGCGCTCACTGAGCCCTCGACTGAATCACTATCTATTTCTTGGGCGACATCACCGTACCCGTGTATACAAGACCGGTTAACAGTGTTCGAAGAGACGCTATGAAGCTCGATTCTGCTTACGCCGGGGGGCGGTCAGTAATCGAAACTTTGAGATAACGAAAGAGTTGATATATGGAAGGCCTGTTTTTGCGATATCACACATTCTTGATTCCAGTCATTGACATAGACAGGTAGGTAGGTAGGTAAGGAATACAGGATCTAATCACCAGTAGGGCATGGGTACGCTGCTTCAATGACCATTCCTGTCGTGAGAATAGAAACATCGTCAAATCAGCAACCACAAACATCCAACACCCCACACTCTCACCTCCCTCCTCCTCCATAGCACCACCACCACCCATCCATAGACCCCCCAAAAACCCCCTCAACCACAGAATCCAAACCTCGCCGCTCACCGGCACCTTAACCGCACCCTCGGACCTCCACCCTCGAAAGCTACCTACTCAAAGCACAAACAGATACAGGCAAGAAGAAAAAATAACCAACCCAACCCAACCCAAACGCTAGCCATCCCCAATCCTCGACCCAAACCGCTCCTATCCACGCACCAAACCAAAAAAAAACCCCATCGATAGACCCAGCAGCACCACCCATGGCTAGGCCCGCGGATCCAGGCTTTCATCCCTCAACACCACCACCAATCAGATATCAATGCCTTATCCATCTGCCGGAACCTCACAAACACACAACTAAGCTATAGCATTCGCCGTCTCTTTTCTTCGCGTGCGTGATTCAGTACTTCGACAAAGAACGTACGGGAAAAAAGAAAAAAAAGCTATCTAGCCGTGATATATCGGGCTGTTGCTTTGTGGTTTGTATGCCATGGTGATGTGTACGCGTGGGAAGATCCGTCATGGAGGGATGTGGGAATTTGTAGCCGATACGTTTGTTGGGGGGGTGGAGTGTCGGTGCGTGAATGGGCGGGTTTTGTTTGGGGGGGGTTACGGTTGCGAGATGAGGGGGTGCGGGGAGGAGGAATAGGAGGATTGGAGGAAAGTGATGGGCGGGAGATGGGCGGATGGGGAAAAGGGTTGGCGTGAGGGGGAGGTGAGGGGGTGTAGGTGATCAAGGAGTTGGGTACTGAGATGAAACGGGTAGAGGAAGACTTGCGGAAACATTGTCTCTGAAGGACCAGGTTGATGTCTCGAAGAACAGAGAACGTACTTGATGAAGTACGGACTCTGTTATCAAGATCTCAGCTCCGAGGTCATGTCGGTGGTTATGGAAGCCACTGCAAAGAGGGTGGGAATAATCTGACGCTATCTAGACCTTGTTCCTCGTCTTACTATCAAAGCTGTTTACGTAGGTTCAGCAAGTGTAAGATTTGGTGGTGAATGAACACTTTGAGGACAAACCGTTAACCGTGACATTTGGAGAGAGTTTGTATGAAAGGAGCGGCCATAGGGTCTGATGGTGATGCGTAAGAAAGCTCCGGAAGTGATCAGATGCAACCAAACTAACCCGAATGTGTCCATTACAACCGTGTCTACAGAGGTCTTTATGTGTCAACGAGCGGCGTGAGGTTACAGGCAAGAATAGGGGCTAGGGTGGATGGTGTAGAGGGCTGGAACATACAATGAAGCTTGAACAAACGCCTTTACCTGTGGAGGAGGTGTGAGGCTGAAACATAGGATGAGGAATCGAAGCCAGGCAGCTCCCAGCAGGTAGCCGTGCGTATAATGGTTGCAGCGGGATGGACAATGTCTGACTGAGGAAGAACGTGTAAAGCCAAAGGTTGACGTGATTGAGTATTTCTCCGCAACGTATGCTCAAGAGATTCGTGCATTGGGATAATCTAAGCGCGTGGGACTGTCGGCTTGTCACATCTGGCCTTTGGGATGTACGAAGCGTAGACTTTGACATGTTGCTTCCATCGCCATGGTATCCAACCTCCCACCCTGTAATATCGTTGAGCCGTTTAACTTGACCTTCCCCCGGATCGGTGACTCGCCAAGTCACCCATCTCTCAATATTCAGCCTTGACAGGTCGATCTTTTAGTAGCCAATAGTCTAGGTGACCTGCTTGACGATCAGCAATTCCGTGCTCTTAGGCGCAAATGGGAGTCAGGGTTCATACAACCTGGGGCGGAATGTGCCTCAGCCGTTTTGGTCGTTCAACAATACCTTCTCTAAGGCGATTCGTGGAGCTAAGGCTTTCAAGCCTCAGCCAGTAGCTGGGAATAGACCCATAAACGTCTTCAACGCTATGTTTGTGGGGGTATGGGCAAGGTGGGACCAGGAGAGAACGCCTAAATTCGTATCTAACTTCATGAGGCAACAATGGACTGGTCGGCGAACGTGAGATATCGCTGGTTGAGTAAGTCCTGTCCTCAGTTTGATGCTACATGAGTAAGCTGTGGTAGCCGTCTTTGCGTCCCGTTGCACCCAAGATGGTTGACCTCAGCAGTAGTGCTCATCGCCGGTTTCTCTCTTCACTGCAAAAGGAACTGGGCTTCGTATGACTGAGAAGTCGTGCTCTATCCTTATCTTCCCTTGTTGTACTTTGAACGTCTAGACTCGAAGAGCGTCTGTCAATGCAGATGTGGGGGACTCGGCGTAGGGTTGTCCTAGGTGGTGGGTATCAGAGGTGTACAAATGGCAAAAGTACGGTCCTGCGAGAAGCAGTCTTGCTCAGCCGCTTCAACATTGAAATCATTTCAATGCAAGGCGAAATGAGAATGTACTCGATGCTGACTGATTTCCTTGGAGCCGTCTGGGTTTCATGTGCTCGCGTGATTCGAAGGCCAAAGTAAAGGTGAAGCTCACCTATGCCGATAAAACTCTCTGGCTAGATTCTAGGAGTCAATTTGCAAAGGTGGAGACAATCAACCCTTGGACGCTTAAGAGTCTAAAAGGCTCCTTCACATCAAGTGCGCGGAAGCGTATAGTAACGGCCGGCTGGAGATCTCGCAAGCTCTCGCTGTCGCTGTCGCTGTATTCGACGGCTAGGTCATCTCCTCCGTTACAGAAGAATCATAGAAGTAATGTTACTCTAAAGCCCATCCTGCCCAAGAATTTGCCACTCGATACACATGGAAGAATGGAGCCCGCTCGGCGACACGGTGTGAAAGTGCCGATTGGATCATAGGCTGAGAGGTGAGAAATCACGAAGGGACTCGATCGGAGTCCTCCCATCAACTGCTATCATTCTGTCTCTCCTTACGTCAACCAGCGATTACTTTGATTTTACACATAGCTTTCTGCTGGAAATGATTTCCGTCCCGTTCAAAAAGCTTACAATCAATTAGAAACACCTGTTTTCAACTTCCCAGGAACACCATTCCAAGCGTCCGGCACCTACCAGATTTACACCCTCTTGGTATGGCTGCTTTGGTGCGACTCCAGCAACGTCAGCATGCATCGATCTCCCAGGGATGTATCAGTGTATCATGTGAGAGGTATCAAATCTCCGAGTACGAGTCGAGGCGGACGAATTTCGAAACCATAAGCGCTTAACGGCTTCTGCATACCTGGCCCATCGACAAGGGCTAATGGTCTCTGCATGGCCACACAAGGCTTGTTAGTTGGACGAATGTGGAGGGCCTAATGGCTGATCACGGGGGGTTCCTTTCGAACGCCTGTCAAACTCTTATGCTTGCTTTTGTTCCTGTCAGGGGATCGCCACGTTTAGAGCTTGACAGTGTCTCAGATGATGCTCCTCTCGTATCTGGCCCATTGCGGCAAGACATCTCTCTAGAACGAGAGATCCCCACAGCAGATCCGTACATGCCGAACATAAGCTTTGCCAGCTGCGTTTGGCGTGGTCGGGTGATGATAGCAGATATCGACGGCGAGCCAATGGTATTGTGGTCAGCAAGGATGGTATCTAGGAACTCCCACGCTTCGATGCTTCTCTGCTATGGGGTGTAGGTCTCGTAGATGGATAGGACCACATAGAAGGCGTCATCATCAAGAAACCCTGCCGGAAATCAGAGAAAAGGAGGAGGATGAAGTTTTTTAGCCCAGATTCACACGTGCATCCAAGGTAGCTAGCTATCTTGAAGGGCGATCACTGCTTACGTACTTGGACGATTAGAACAGCCCTGGACTGGAACTGTCACTTTAGTGTTAAAGCATAGAGAGCGCTGTACCCACCTCATTCAGTTTGGAAGTGGACTATCAAAAGAGCCAACGCTGATCTAAGGTTCACGCCTGTGTGGCGTAGTCTGAGTAGAGAACCCAATTGAGCGAAGCTACAAATATTGGTCAACTAAAACTGGCAGGAGCAGCCGCTCAACGGCTGGTTAGAGTGGCATCATTATTGACTTTCGCTTGCTCCCTCAAGGCTTCTCGGAAGGAAGCAAGTCGACCGTTCCAACGTTCATGGTATGATACTCATTTTTAGGGCAGGATTACTGTATATTTTCTTTTTGAGAAAGGCACTTGCATATCAAATCACGCTGTAATCCGTCAATTTGTCCACGCCAGAGTTTGAGGAGGTTTGGGATGCAAACATCTATAAATGAAACACTGCAAAGTCAGCCGATTGCAGCAGCTTCCATGGCCTGGACGATTGACTATCGAATCACTGATTCTTCTGTCCCGTTTAGTGTTGCCATGTCACCAGCCGAGATCGATAAGCGGAATGCCGCGCAGAGATGCATGAAGTTGGCACGACAGAGAATGGCCACCCATATTTCCTGGATGTACCGAGTATGGGTGTACTGTGTATGGATGCATTCGAGGGACGACGTGAGTCTCGTATATAGTTTTGATTTTGTGGTTATCGTAGATAGATTGGATTATATGTACGGAGTAGTACCCTACCTGGTATTCTTGTTCACCATCAGTCACCATCAGTTACCGTGGGCACGGGTAAAGTAAAGCAAGGTACCTTACGGAAGTACTGCTGTACTCTATCTCATGATCAAACAAATCAAATATTCATGTCCCTGCGGGGATTGCCGTGCTGGTACCTTAGGTCGCCATGCGTCGAGGAAGGCGGTCAGGCAGTTTCTCATCATGCCCTAAATATCGAGTGCCAACCTACCGTCGTCGTACATCCGTACCGCGACGGTCTACCTTACCTACTCGACCCTATCTAAGGTACCTTAAAGTACTTACTACTGTGTACTCCGTACTGTATGTGCATTGCTCGCCGACTTTTGATCCATGAACGAAACGATCTAGGCCCGGGACAAAGAAAGCCCCCCGCACGCAAATCACTCGTTCAGTAACCAGGATGTGATGCGCCACTATCCTCTATTCTCTCCACGATCGACTCGGAAGGTCGATGGGGCTTGTTCTGTTCCCAGCGACGGCGCTTTTTCGGTGGGCAAGACTTGAACATCATCTCGATTGTCGCGTTGACATAAATAGTACAACGCTGGCAGGCCATGAGTTCATCGCTCACTACGGAAGGTATGACTGGGATCATCCTAAGAGCCGTTGTGCACAACGATTATCGAGACTGTGAACGTGACGACCGTGAAGTAAGTAAAGTACGGTCAGAGATGATCATGTCCAGTAAACCGGTTTGGCGGTCGAGACTTGCCACCACCACCCAACAGCAGCAGCAGCAGGCTCCGGGCATGTCCAGCTGAAGCCTGAAGGGATGGTTTCTTCAAGGCAGTTGAGGGAAGAGAAGGACTGAAGGAGATCCTTTCAGCCAGCCTACTCACGCTACGCTACCTGACCCTAGGTCAGATCCAGAAGATCAAGAAACCTTCCCGCATCTAGGAACAGGCCTCTTCCTTGCGATGCAGCGCCAGGGGTGTCGAGGAAGCCAGCAGGGCCTACCATCCGCCAGGACAACAGCAGCAGCATTAGCAGCAGCAGCAGCAGCAGCAGCACCAAGCAATTCCCGCGCTTTCGTTAGCCACTGTGTGTTGCAGTGAGGCGCTCACATGGGCGCAACGCACACATCATGCTGCCCTTTGCTCACGTACTGCGGTACTACGTATGTATGGACATGTGGGTTGAGGTAGAGCGAGACGAGACGATGGGCCAGGCTTGGCACCGCGGTAGGCACCTTGTTCGGCAACCGTGGCCAGCTGGATCCGATTAGACACGCACGATTTATCCGAACAATCGTCCTGGGGCATGCCTGAACGGGACAGCCATTCAGCCCAATGGGAGATAGCCCCGCCCCCCGTGAGATACATGATGTACCTCTGCCAATACTTATAGCACTGTACCTTCTCACAGGCTAGCGGTACTTCGGTAAGGTAGTCAGTACCCTTGGGCACGGCAGTAGTCTCGTACCTTACAATAGCCGCACACACCAACCAGTAGGTACGCGAGTACTTTACACACACACTAGATGTAGAACACGCTCGAGGACTTTCGTTCCTGTGGGGTTCGAGTGACGAATAGTGGGGTTCACCGAAAACCCCCCCAGGGGTTTGGCTAAGAACAAGTCCAGTGGTACCGTGTAGTGGAAACAGTACGGGCAGGGTACTAGGTCAGGTAGGTACGAGTATTTCGTATCGTCAATAATAATTTCAGAAATCAACATTGCATGTGTGAGAAGCAACGTCAATCCTCACCTCCACCTCCACCTTCACCTCCAGCTCCCTCTACAATCCCTTCCCCCTCTCAGCTTTCTACCTCATCGCGTATCTTCGGCGGAAGTGCCTCCTTGGATTAAGACCTCTATCACTATGCGAACCTCTCTGTAGCGGTCTTGTTCCTGATCAAGAGCTCTTGTTCCTCATCAATTACCACCTAACCCGTGCCTTCCCACTTCCCACTTCCCCACCCCCAACGGAAAACAGCAACCAACACTCGTTTCCCACAACTGACAACAATCTATACTTTTACACGGCCACACCAGCCGCCAAAGTTCTCCCACCCTGTCGTTCCCCAGGGTTAGGAAGAGAAACCATCTTCTTTTAGTTCCGAGTCCCTAATTCGAGGAGACTTCCGACCGTAAAACGGTAACCGCTGTACCGAAAAAGTTAATCCTTCGGCAATTGTGTCAAGCTTCAGGGCATTCCACTTCTCTTGTCGATCATTTATTAGGGCCTCCCTGCCTGGCTTACGGAATATTAATTCGTCTTGGCTTCAGAAGGGCTATATCTTTGGTTAACCACTGCTGTCTTCTTGGGCCCCCGTTGCCTCGCTAGCAGAAGGTCCCTACTACGTCCGCTGTCTCTTCGCAGAGATTGCTATGAACGTTGGGAAAGCCCCGGCATGTGTGCCAACATGGCGAGGGCATATCGAGACCACTAAGGACGCACTGATCATCTTCGAGGCATGCTTCACCGGTGCCCTGGCCCACTGCTTCCGACGACCGCACGACCGTGAACGGAGCCAGCTGATCGTAAGTGGAAACGTCTTTGTGTACGAGGAAGCCACTTCAGGGATCAAGCGATGGACAGATGGGATACCATGGAGCCCGAGTCGAATCTTGACGAATTTCCTCATATACCGACAACTCAACAGCCCCTTCCCCCCCGGCGAGAAGAAGAGAGCGACCAAAAGGAGCCAAAGATACCTCAAGCCCGGCGAGCCATATCCCGCACCCCAGCCTTCCACCAAATCCAACGATGACTCCACTTATCCCTTTTCTCCCGAGTCACCTGGCGTCAAGCTGGAGGAGCACGCTGATAAGGATGGCGACCGAGGTTTGGTTGGCTCCCTGGTGGATTCCTACGAGTTTAAAGAGAACGGTTTGCTCAAAAAGACCATGACAGTCACCATCAACAATGTGCAGCATCATCTGGTCTCTTATTATTCTCTCGACGATGCCAAATACCACCTAGAGACTCCGCGAGACGACCCGCGACTGAAGGATCTTCCACTGCGAGACGAGCTATTGCATCAGCCAAAATTTAAGTTCCCCAACTTTGACGACGCCGGTGATGGGGTCTTTGAGCAGCTGGAGGGTACCCAAAATCCATATCCTTACATGTCCACGGGGTACGATCAGATGAGGCACTTCCCAATTCCGGTCCAAGGACATGGTCACCAGCCAGATGGAATAGCAACCTCGCAGTTCTATTACCCTAGCATGCCACCGTATGCCACTTCGTCTCAGACACCGTCAAACATTCTTAGCTACTCCATACCCCAAACACCATCGACCTATGCTCCGACGATACCATTGACGATTACATACCCTCAGCATCAGTCTCATCAGCCTGTGCCGCAGGCCCCACACCATCAACCGCCACAGCAGTCTCAACGGCAGGCCCAGCATCAGCCCCAACCGCAGACCCAACCGCAGACTCAGCAGTACCCGTCACATCAGACTCAACAGCAGAACCAGCAGCAGATCCAACCTCAGTCGCAACCGTTAGTCAAACAGGAAAGGCCGCAGCTTCCGCAGTACCAAAGTCATTACCAACCCCAATACCATCCCATCACCCAGGTAACACCTCAAGATCAGCTGCCGCAGGCAACCTACCAACAACATCCTGTTCCAAATACGCTACCTCGGCCTAGCGGCATGCTCGACTCTGCGAGTCCCTCTCAAGATAATTATGGCTGGCACAATGATTTCTACGCAACGTTTGGGTCTACGGTTGCACCAATTAACAGTAGCCTTTTGTCCTACCCTCAAATCCATCAAATCCAACCTTGGCATATGCCGCATTCGTATGCCACCCGCGCAGACGGGCCCTCATGTGCCTATCGGGCGCAGTCTTAGGATTTAAAAGAAGATATGGAGTTACGACTTTCCTAGTGTCGATTTGGGTGGCTGGGAAATGCATCTCGAACGTCATGCTTACTCGTTTGGCGGTTGAGTTATATTTGCACAAAAGAAAGGGGTGTTGAGTCTTGGGATGGCGCTTTAAGGGGGAGTGCTTTGTATGAGAAAAATGATAGATTGCTTTCCGGGGTGGGGGGGTTCGAACCTAGGCGCAACGTTCTGTCCGAAGCTTTATGAGTATATAATGTTTTCATTTTTTCCCCTAGGATTTCTATCGTTTTATGGATGTGTCCGCCTGGTCTTTCAGATATGATATCCCCAGAGTCTTTTAGGACTTAGCATGTTTCCTTCCGTATCTGGGATTACAACCCCGCAACGCTTTATGCTCATATAGATATAATCTCTCATTACCCGTGCGAGGAACATCGGCACCGTTCAGCCAGCTTTCACCGAACATATCTCACACCAGCCCTCCCGGCATGGCTCAGGCATACGAGCCACGCCGTAGCGGCTGTCAAGACCCTGCGTACGGTAAGGGTCCTCAATGCCTTCCCCGCGTTGCGTATTTTCCAGCCAAACTCATCCGCTCGTGAGCGTAAGGCTCTATTGCTCTTCCAACACCTCAGAAACGACCTGGCAGCAACTATTCCGTACCCCACACGTAATCCCAATTGCCTGTTCTCGCGCAGAATTTACATACACTCGAAACACAGTACCGACAGTAAATTACACGACTCGTGCGCTTGTCCGTAACATTGACTACTAGTGCGGTCCCCTAGGATTTACCGCGCATATCAGACGAGAAGACGGGGTTTTGCTCGAATGATCGACCGGCTGTTGAAAATCAACTCCCGAGTCCCGCATCCTGCAACCCGTACGTATGCGTGGTATGTGCCTAGAGTAAGGTAGTAACGATAAAGAATGGAGGAAAAAGACGGTGAGGAGCGCAACGGAGAAGACTCCGGTTTCGCGCGATTGAGGATTTGATCGAAAAAGGAGCCAGAGTTACATCATGGGCGTTGTGGTAGCGTCACTGATTGGGAATGAATCTGCCAGATTGACAGGCGCAGATGTTGGGACTGATGAGATGCAGATGAGGCGAACCACGGAGGTACAGCCACGTATGACACCCGGATGGTTGCACAGGTGACAGAGGAGGTGATGAACACCTCCTCTGCACTGTTGATGATAAATGATAATAATAACAATAACAATAGCACAGTAAATGCACACTTGGATGTCCCCCACTACTGCTCAGCGATGACGAACATCGCGATCAAGATCAGGGCAGCCAGTCCCGCCGTCGAAAGCCACACTAACACCTACAGTACCCTGCAAAAAGTCACGGTCACTTAAGCGAAAACACGTAAAATCGCGTACCTTCAAAACAATCAACCTTCTTCAACCACATCCACCATGCTCAGAAGGGCTCCGTTAACTACAATTTCTGGTAATAAGACCCCCAGAAAGGAGCTCGATTTGTTGACTAAAGGGAAAATTACGGGGCAAGCTGAGCTAGGAGCTACACCCACCCAAATCAGTCGAAATTTGAACGTTCCCCGCACCACCATAAATGGAGTTTTAGGAAGGCTTTGCACTGCACCCTCCGGAGTCAATAAACCCAGATCAGGAAGGCCTTTATCAATTACCCCTCGAGCAGCTAGGATACTGTTACGTCAGTTACGATCGGAGCCTAAAATCACCTGGAGACAGCTGAAAACGAACACCGGGATCGATTTGGACGCGAGAACTCTCAACGCAACACTACGAGCTCACGGAATTTCTCACTGGCTAGCTCTTAAGCGACCGAAATTAACACCTGAAGCTGCTCGGCTTCGGTTAAGATGGGCTAAAAGACATGAAAATTGGACCGTGGATCAATGGAGGAAAGTCATTTGGTCGGACGAGGCATCCGTGGCTCGGGGATCAGGTAAAACACGAGAATGGGTGTTTGGGACTCGCAAACAAAAATGGGATAGAGATAAAGTGATGGAAATTCCCAATGGAAAGACCTTTTCCATTATGGTTTGGGGAGCTTTTTGGGGTTCTGAAAGATCGGATTTATACCTGCTCGATCGGGACTTCGAATCCAAAAAACACGGCTATTCAGCAGTCTCCTACATTCAGATTTTGAATCACAATTTGTCTGGTATATGGGAGCCAGGACTAGTGTTCATGCAGGATAACGCTCCGATACATAGAGCTCGAAAATCGAAGCTTTGGTTTCAGGAAAATGGTATAGAAGTCATGGAGTGGCCTCCGTACAGCCCCGATTTGAATCCAATCGAAAATCTATGGGCCCTACTAAAGAAGGAGGCCTATAAAGTTTATCCGGATCTGGATTCGCTGAAGGGTAAAGGGGACGAAGCTGAAACCCAGTTGTTCCAGATTTTACAGATGGCCTGGGCGAATCTACGAGAGGAGGTAATTGAGGGACTAATATCCAGTATGCCCGACAGATGTGCAGCTGTAATAATAGCGAAGGGCTGGCATACCAAATATTGATCGGGGAATCATAAGTCATATACTACTAAATAACTAGCCCAAATATTGAAGTTCCCCAGCTGTATTTGATGGTTCAATGGTTGATGCAGGTGAGGGGTGTATTGGTTGGGGAGCGCGCGACCGTGACTTAATGCGGGGTACTGTACTGCCGCGGTGTGTACCTGGTCTTGATACATGTACGTCGCTATGTACCTTGGCCGTCGCAGTCCAGGCCGTTGTGGAATTCCGTCAGCCCTGTGGCAATCGGGGTTCGCTTAATGCCGCTTCGAGCCCGAAATAGTAAGCTCGCCGGTAGCCTCATGCCTCCGGCAGAACCGCCACTGGGACGACAGTTTGCCCACACCATCGTCTTGAAATATCCCTGCTTGTGATACGAGTCTACAATCAACGGCCGAGACTGCTTGGGCGGAGTATACAGTCATACACACAATGCAATGGCGCTGCCAGCGACGGCGGCGTTGAGAGGTGTCCAATTGAGGATACCGCGTCAAAATTTGCAAGTTCGAGCATGTGGTTCACGGATCATGGCAGGTTTGGGGTTAAGATGGACGGGGCATGAGAGAATACGGACTGTGCTGGAAAGGTGAGTTTCAGCTTGTCAGAGAGTTTGGAGCAAGAGACTGAACATCTCGCGGTCAGGTCGATACAACATGGATACAACGGGCAGATACGATGCTTGAGCGCTGGTGGAGAGGGGAAGGTGAAGAGGGAGAAAGGGTATGTTACAGTGCGATATGGACAATATCGTAGAGTGAGTGTCTTGGCTCCCAGTATTGCGAAACCTGCATCGCTCTCTGCGCTCTACCACTGCTTCCACACCCTGCACGATGCATAAGCCAGAACCTGCCTGCCCTTGCCAATCACATTTTCCAAGCGTCCCCCGCAGTCCTCAAACGTCGAGCTATCGCTAACCCATACCGTCGCCCAGATTCACGCCTCTCTCCAAACGCCTCCCTTCCATCCTCCCCATTCACGAAAATATCTACACTCTTCCCAATATCCTTACCTTCTCGCGCCTTCTCTGCGCCCCCGTCATCGGCTATCTTATACTGCACGACATGCATTTTCCGGCTCTCTCGCTTTTCGTCTACGCTGGTGTGACGGACCTGGTCGATGGCTGGATCGCTAGAAAATATAATCTGCAGACAGTGGTTGGAACAGTTATTGATCCAATGGCGGACAAGACACTGATGACTGTAGTGGTGGGGTGTTTGGCTTGGGATGGGGCTTTGCCGGGTGGGTCCTGATCTTCCGCATTGCTCCCAGAACCGTGATGACTGTTCATCTCACTCAGAAATCCTCTGATAGCGCTACTCTAGTTCCACTCGCTCTTCTCATCCTTGGCCGAGATGTCCTCCTCGGGCTATCCGCCATTTACTATCGCTATATCTCCCTCCCTCCACCAAAGACCCTGGCACGTTATTGGGATTTCAGCCTGCCGAGCGCGGAGGTGCGACCAACGGGCATAAGTAAGATCAACACGGCGTTGCAATTGGGATTAGTGGGTTGGACGATGAGTAGTATGGTCTGGGATATGGGTATGTGGGGTGAGGAGGGATTGACGGGCATGCAGTAAGTGTCTTCCACCATGGTTTTTCTCAGGGTTGAAGAATTTTAGTCCGAGGGTTGCGTAGAAAGGAAGATACCACGACGATTACTAGTATAGCCGAAGACAGCCAACTGTACAAGGCATCTCGATATACGAACAAAAGCTAACAGCACTCTTTTCCTTAGGTACATTGTAGCGGCAACAACAATCTGGAGCGGCGCCAGCTATATCTACACCAAAGACGCGGTTAAGATCTTGAAAGCTGGGGAACGACTGAACAGAACTAGCAGAAAATAAGAGGCTATCTATGATCGTGCAAGGTCACGCATCGAAGCTCACATGCGAGTCTTTTCGTGGAGAAAAAGAAATTCGAGAATATAGAGTGTGAACAAAATCATCTACGTTCGGTGTTGATCTCTGAGGAAAGGTTTACGCTATTGCATGCCTTTTTTCCCTCCTATTCCCCCATCCCTCTCTTCCCTATCTCCCTATCTCAATCCCCGTCCCTAGCCCTTAAACCGGATGGCTGCTTGAACGCTAGGATAAAGTAAAGGAGAGAAGAGGGTATAGAGGGAGGAAGGGATTTAAGGAGGGTGTGGGGACTTTTGAAATAATGTTGGAGGAGGGTGGAGGACGCGGGTTGAAGGGTTGAAGGGTGTGGTATCTCGCGCTTCGATGTCTTCCAATCCATTATCTTTTTTTTTTTTTATCTCTTCAACTGTTTATTCCAGAGATTAGAGAAGAATGAGTTTCTTGACACTGTGCTGTGGGAAGTACTTCTTTGATCAAGTACGAGGAATGATGAACGGTTAGGAGGATAAAAGATGTGGGGGGGGGGAGGGGAGCAGCATGGGGGGCGGAAGGAAGAGAGGGGGAAGTGGTGAATCGGGGGGGAGGGAAGGGAAGGGGGAGGTGACGGGTTTGATGGTTGAAGGAGGTGGGGTGGGAATGGCTGGATAGACATCGCCAGGAGGGAGGATGATGTATGAGGTTCTTGTTTGTGGGGTTTTTGTTGGAAAGTATGATTGTGATATTCGACGAGGGGATTAGCTATCTTCACTGTCTTGGGTTCTTGAATTGTTTCTCTTTCCAGCCTTGTGACTCATCTCTTTCTTTTTCGTCTCTTTTCTTTTCTCAGGCTATCATTTCTTCTCCCTTCATCTTCTTTTTCATCTTTTTTTTTTTTATTCAATTCTTCCCATTTAAATCGTTCTAATAGCAGAAAATGAGAAAAGAGAAAAAGAGCGAAGAGAAACGGAAATGAAAACGGAAACGGACAAGAGCGATGATCAAATTCTTGACATCAAAGTGAGAGAAACAGCATCGCAGGACCCCTACCACGTCGCCTCCAACTTCCACCTCCCAACTTCTTCTCCTCTCAAAACCAATCTTAGGCGCTATGTAGATACACATCTGCGACAGGCTTGTTGGGACTTGTGAAGGGGAATCCGAAATTAAACTCAGAAGAGAGAAGACAGAAAACGAAAGATGAACATGAAATTGAGAAAAGAAGAAATGAGGGCTTTGCATATGCTATGTAAGGCATGAACAAAAGTCTTACCAAACGTCTAAACACTACACCAACAACTTCCAAACCACCCCCCCCCCCCCAAAATCATCCCCAACAACAAACCAACCCCATAATCCCAAAACCCCCCCTCCTCCCCAACCCTTCCACTATAACCTCGCCTATACCCGAGAAAGAGGTTTTTGACACACATCCTTGCCCCGGGGAAAAAACCCCGATTGGCCGTCGTCCGGTTCGAAAGCAATGGCGCGAATGGTCACATATTGTAGGAGGTAAAGCAGGAAGCAGGGGGGTGCGGTTGTGGGGGGGGGAAGTTGCGGAAATCCGTCCGTGTGTGTTTGCCGATTTACTGTGGCGGGGTTTATGCCGGG
>JAABUZ0100003527.1_pt1 | contig 23055 bp, 18 predicted proteins | sample 5562091 | NCBI WGS metagenome assembly JAABUZ01 (sample SAMN12813069, study PRJNA571459) | rock metagenome | isolation source: Antarctica rocks | place: Antarctica: Victoria Land, Linnaeus Terrace sud | collected 2015-12-21
GACCGTCTCCTGGGCGGCGTCACCATCGAGGACCTCGTGACCACCTTGTTTGCCAAGCATCCGGGTCCAGCGGCCGTCTCCCCATGACGAACCACCGCCGTCCCCCAAATCACAACAGTCGAGTAATTTAGACTGTGATCAGCAAGACAACGAACCACCCGGAGGGACATCCAATGGCAATCGGTAACGTCGGCCGACCACGCAGCGCGGCACAGCGCGACACCGAGATCGTCGCGATCCCCGTGCCTCGGTTGTTCAAGGAGTCGCTGGAGCACGAGGCGCGCGCCGGGGGCTACCGCTCACTCGCCGAGTTCGTCAGGCAGCAAAACGACTGGCCGGACGTCTCCCGGCGCATGGGTCCGAAGCAAAAGGGGGTCCAAAAAGCATAGTAAAGCGCGCCACCGGCCATAAGTTTCCCGACCCAAAACCGGTGGACGCGCTCCGACGGACGACGACACAGGCCCTTACGGGCCGCCTATGGCGAAGGTACGGGCGCAGTGCCCATTGTGGCGTCATCCCCATCATAGTGGACAGCCGAGTCGCTGCGCAATAGCGCAGGACATGAAAAAGGCCGGTAGCACCATCTCCCGCCAAGTTGATAAGTGCTGACCGGCCCCCCAAGACGAGCGGAGGTATCATCCCCATGCCCATCCCTTACCTGTTAATTATAGCACGCCAGGGCACACGCCCCGTAGGCGGTGTCCGATGACGGCCAGCGCCTACGATATGAGCGACAGCTACCGCCCCACCCGTGAGAACCGCGTTGACCGCCGCAACCCGTGCGAGTGGTGCGGGGACCACAAGTATTGTCTACGCTTCGACGACGGCGGTTCCTTCTGCCGCACGGTCGGCGACGCCCACCAGTGGACCGATAGCTTCCTGGGTGGCTACCTCCACCGGGCCAACGGCCAGGAGGCCATGCCCACGACGCGGTTGCGCCCCAAGGCGCCGGTAGCCGAGCCAGCCGACGCCGACACGGTGCACAACGTCTATACCGGCTTGCTCGCGCGGTGTCCGCTCTCCGATGAGCACCGCGCCCTCCTGACTAGCCCCCAGCACGGATTGGCCGACGAGCAGGCTGCACGCTACGGCACGCTGCCGGCCGACCTGGAGCGACGACGCGCCGTGGCCCGTAAGGTCCTCAGTGACTGCAAGGTGGTCAGCGGCGCGACCGTGCCGGGCTTTTACTTGGACAAGCAGCAGTGCCAGACAGTAGGCTACGGCGGCGGCATCCTGATGCCACGACGCGACCTGCAGGGACGCCTGACGGGCTTTATGGTGCGCAGCGACAAGCCCGGCGCCGATCCGCGCTACACCTGGCTTTCCAGTGCGAGCGCCGGCGGCCCTACGAGCGGATCGGCGCCCCACATCGCACAGCCACGGGAATTGCGCGAGCCGACCAAGGTTGGTATCGTTGAGGGCATCAAGAAGGCCGACGTGCTGGCCGACCGGCTCGGCTATCCCCACATCAGCATCAATGGCGTGGGAACATGGGGCGCGGCCCTGGAGGTTCTCGACGAACTCACCACGCAAGGTGTGGACACCGTTGTGATCGCTCTGGATCGTGACATCAAGCCCACGGCGGTCGAGGCCGTCGAACGAAGTCGGCAGGGCCTGGCCGCCGCAGCCATCGCCCGCGGCTATGCGGTGCGGATCGCATCGTGGGATCCGGAGGTTGCGAAGGGGCCGGACGATTTACTGATCATTGGCCACACGTTCACCCTCGATCGCTACACACCCGCCGCGCGCAGAGACGACGACACGGCGCGCCTCGCGGGCATCGCACCGGGGTCGGATGGCAACGGGTGGGTGAGCATCGACCCGCTGCTCCTAGCTCTCCTGATACGGGAGACATGCGCGACCGCCACGCTGCGCCGCAAGTACGGCTTCGTCAGCAGCGTGGCGACGGACGCCCGGTTGCCCGTTGGCGACAAGGTCATCCTCACGGCCGTGACTGACATCGTGAGCGAGGTCCCGACGAACGGGAAACCCACGGAACCGAAAAGAGTCACGCGCCAGGCTATCGCGGCCCGGACCGGACAAGCCCTGTCCACCATCAGCATCCGCGTCGACGATCTGGCGACCAAGGGCTTGATTGACCTCGACCGTCGACCCGTCTCACGGACGCGGACACGCCTCGACGACGAAGGGAGGACGCACGAGTACACGCAAGACGAGGAAGACTGGTACCTGAGCGTGAAGCCCTTGCCGGATAAATCGGTCACAAAGGCTGATCTCAAGGCGCTGGCGGCGCGCAGCGCCGCCGAGGCGGATCGGCGTCGCTGTCCCTCGTGCGGGAGCAAGCGCCTCAAGGCGGTGCTCCTGTGCTGCGACGCTTGCCACCGCACCTGTACAACCGAGGAGGCGCGGGTTGCGGGGGAAAGTATGCGCGTCGTGCCCAACGGAGAGATCGTCGATCAGCACGGCGTCGTCTACCATCCAGGCCAGCCACAAGATGATTTTGAGCCATCCGGCTCTTCAGGGGCCGTGTTGGAATCCAACACCCCCACGGCCACCACGTTGGAATCCAACACGGTAGATGGCGAGCGGGTGACGGATGGCGGACTCCATACTCCCGGCACGGCCTCTTCCTCGCGGCCCTGTCGGGATTCGGTCCCCTTATTTCCCACGTATCAAGGGGACCGAATCCCGACAGGGAACGCCGTTCCCGATCCACCCTGTCGGAATCCAACAGCGACAAGCGACAACTCGGAAGAGAGCACTGTGGCCGCGGCCGCTCCACAAACGAATGGTTCACTCCAGCCCTGCCGAGGCGGCTACGGCCAGCTCCAGTTCATTCCTAAAGAGCAGTTCTGCCACGACCCGCTACCGCAGGACAAGGCCTGCCCCGCCTGCGGTGGCGTGCGCTGGCGCTTGCGCGAGACGCCGGCGAGCGATGGGCGGTGGCTGTGGGCCTGCGCCGCGTGCGCCGATCGACTGGCTGCCTACACCGCTCAACACGCCTTTGCTGCCCCAGCCGTTCTGGTGAACATAGCGACTGAGCACTCCACCCGCACGCGAAGCGATCAGGAGGACGACGATGCCGATTATTCCACCATCTAACCTGGCCATCGTCAGTGACACGTTAGCAGATCCCCTGCTTTTCACCCTCGGCGCTGAGGTGACGCTTGGCGCGGCCGCGCCCCTGATCTTGCGCCTGGCGATCCGCCGGGCGCTGACGGTGCCCAATCCCCTGTACCGCGAGGCCGAGGAGCAGGGGCGCTCGACGGGCGACCTGGAGCCCGAGCTGCGCTACTATCGCCAGACGCCTGACGGCGCGCTCGTCGTCCCTCGCGGCGCGGGCCGCATGGTCCACGCGTTATGTCGAGAGCACGGCGTGTCCGTGCGGCTCATCGACGCGGCGCACGAGGCGGCTCCGGTCATGTTCGAGGAGCGCGTCACCCTCTCGGCCAGCCAGGAGCGCGCCGTCGGCGACGTGCTGCGCAAGCGGATCGGGGTGCTGGAAGCGCCGGCCGGCTCGGGCAAGACCATCATGGCCATGTCCGCGATCGCGCGCCGCCGGCAACCCACGCTCATCATCGTCCACACCAAGGAACTGGCCCACCAGGCGCTGGCGCGCGCCGTGGCGGTCCTGGGCCTCGCCGAGGGGGAGATCGGGATGGTGGGTGACGGTCAGTGCATCGTCGGCGCGCGGTTGACCATCGGCCTCGTGCAGACGTTGGCGCGCGGCATCCCGCCGGCGTTGCGGGGCGTGGGGCACGTGGTGGTTGACGAGTGCCATCATGCGCCGGCGGTTCAGATGGCGGCCGTCGTGTCCCAGTTCCCGGCACGGTACCTACTGGGGCTGTCGGCGACGCCCTACCGCCGCGACGGACTCGACGCAGTGATCGGCTGGTACCTGGGGCCCGTGGTGGCGCGCATCGACAAGGCGGACCTGGCCGACCGCCTCATCGCGCCGACGATCATCAAGCGCGAGACCGGGTGCGTCGTCGCCGGCGACAGCTTCACGGAGATCGTCACCGACCTGATCCACGACCCCGCGCGCAACCGCCTCATCGTCGCCGATGTTGTGCAGGCGGCGCGTCAGGGCCGGCGCTGCCTGGTCCTCTCGGATCGGGTGGACCACGTGGAGCGCCTCGCGGAGATGCTGACGGCCGCCGGCGTCGGCGCGGCCGCGCTGCATGGCCAACTCGGCAAGCGGGCGCGGGGCGCGGTGGTCGCGGCCCTGGGCGCGGGGACGCTGCAGGCCGTGGTCGCCACGGGCTCCCTGATCGGCGAGGGGTTCGATTGCCCGCGCCTGGATGCGCTCTTCCTGGCCACGCCCGTCAGCTTCGTCGGCCGCGTGGTGCAGTACGTCGGCCGTGTGAGCCGAAGCGCGCCGGGCAAGGTCGATGCCCTCGTCTACGACTACTGCGACGAGTGCGCGATGCTATGGGCCTCGTGGGGTAAGCGCGGCCGCTTGTATCGGTCCATGGGCCTCCTGATCACATCCGCGCCGGCGTCCGCTGTTGCACCGCGAGGAAGGACCGCATAGGGTGCCGTTCTAGCGGTGCGGTAGCAACAAAAAGAGCCGCGACGCGTCTGGCGTCCGGCTCTTCGTGGGAAAGAGGAAAGTCATGCAATGAGTGGGGCCGGCCGCTCCCCGCTTCGCGCCAGCGCGGTGCCCCGTTCCGCGCTAACGCTGGACGGGAAGGGCCGGCCCCACTCAGATTGCTCCTTTAGCATCGCGCCCGCGCATGAAGACTGTATGAAGCCTGGATCAAGAGTCTGTAACACGACGAGACGGAGGTCCATCCATGACTCCTACCAGCAGCGACGACTACATCGTCCTGCATAGCCGGGATCGCCTCGCCGACAATGGCACGCCCGCCTTCACCGAACGATTCCTATCGCACCTCGACCGGCTATCACACCCTGGCGCCCCACGACCTCACGCGGCTCGCTCGGGCACGCCAGCCGTGCCGCTCACGCTCGCCGAGGGGCTGGCCAGGCTTGCCATGGAGTACCCGATGCTGGCCACGGCCGTCCAGCACTGCTGCATCCAGGGGCAGACCCAGCGCGCGGCGGCCCTCACGCTCGGCATCGACCCCACCACGGCGCGCCGGCGCCGACGGCAGGGCATCGCCCAACTCGTCGTCTGGTGTGGCCTATGTGAGCAACAGGTCAAGGACGCGCTTGGTGATGTCGATAAGCCCTTGGCTTTACTGCCTCATGCGGGATAAAATAAGTACAGTAGAAAAGTGTCATCAGAGGCGGACTCCTTCACAGGAGTCCGCCTCTTTTTGTTGCCTAGATTGCCCGGAAGGGGGGAGAACGATGGAGCACGACAGCGCGGTGTGGACGCCGAACCGGCCGGGGACGAAGCCCCTCGCGCCACGGCGCGACATCAAGTTGCAGATCTGCTTGAGCGCCGCCGAGCGGGCGCGCCTCGACCGGCAGGCCCGCGCAGCTGGCTACGAGACGGTGGCCAGCTACGTCCGGGCCCGGACCATCGGCCAGCCGGCATAGGAACCAACACACGGCGCCACGCCCGATATGGCCCAGTCCCGGCGCCGGGACTGGCGGCCGCAACGGTGACCGCCGACATAGGACACCAGACCAGACGACGCATGACGCGACAGGAGGCGCCCCGCCATGAGCAACGCCGACGCCCACAGCACCATCACGATCACCATCCGCGGCGTCTCCCAGAGCCTGGAGGAGGCGGCCGCCAAGGCGGCCTCGTCCCTCGGGCGGATGGGCCAGTCCGCGGGCACGTCGGACACGCGCCTGCGACACATGGGCGAGGGCGCCCACGCGGCGGAGCGCGAGATGACCGGCATGGCGGCGGGCACGCGCCTGGCCTCCGACGCCCTCCAGTTGTTCGACAGCAAGGCCACCGGCGCCTACTACCAGCTCATGTCCCTGGGCGGGATCGCGAAGGAGATGGGCGGCAGCTTCGGCCAGTTGCGGGCGGCCGTGTTCGGGAGCGTCGAGGCCTTCGCCGCCATGGGCGCGATCAACTTCCTCTCCGGCTCGGTGACGGCCGCCATCGAGGCGGACACGGCCACGCAGTCCCTCAACGCCGCTCTGGCCAAGACACCAGGGCTGGCGCACGCGGTCAACGACGAGGCCGAGCGCGGGGCAGGGGCCTGGGCGCGCTACGGCGTGAGCGTGAGCCAGCTCAAGGGCGCGGTGGCCACGGGCCTGGGCGCGGGCATCAAGGCGGACACCCTCATCGGCAACCCCAAGACCATCGCGGACATCGCCGCCGCGCTGGGCACGGACGTGCCGACGGCGCTGCATCAGATCACGGCCGGGGCCAGCAGCGCCCAGGCCGTCGTCGCCAAGCTGGGCCTGTCGATGGCGCAGCAGAACCGCCTGCTGCTGCCGATGCGCTGGGAAAATGGGGACCAGCGCCTGAAGGCGATCATGCAGGCCGTGGAGCACAGCAACTTCGCCGGACAGGGCGACGCCAAGGCCAGGGCCGCGGCCGGCTCCTTCACGGCGCTCGGGGCTAGCCTCAAGGACTTGCAGGAGACGGTCGGCCCGGCCATCGTGCCCGCCCTGACCGCGATGGCCCAGGCGCTGACCGGCGGCCTGACCGCGGCCAATCAGTTGCTGGCGGGGTTTGGCGGCCTGGGGACTGTCCTGCGCAACACGTGGCTGCCCCTCGTAGGTCTGGGCGTGGTGATGTTCACCGGCCTGCGCTCGGTGGTGTTCGACCTGGCCGGCAAGCTGATTGGGACCGTCGTCAACGCCTTCGGCCAGACCACCCAGGCGCTGGTGGCCACGGAGCAGGAAGCGATCAGGGCGGGCGACGCCATGAAAGGTATCCCGCCCGAGACGCGCACCGTGGCCATCTTCGATAGCGCGGCGGCAGTCGCGGTCAAGGAGCCGTACATCGCCAACGTCCGGTCGGTACCGACGGGGACGTTGACCGTTGCCGTGTTCGACGCTACGGCGGCTGAGGCCAGCATTGCTGATTTGAGCGCCTACGGCGCTGCGCACCCCGTGCAGGTCCCCGTCGTCTACGATGCGAGTAAGCCCTTCGTGGAGGCATCGCCCGTGCCCATCGACGTGCCTGTGACCTACGACACGACGCGGGCGTTCACAGAAGCGGCGGCGACACCCATTGATATTCCCGTCCACTACGACACGACGAACGCCCTTGTAGAAACCGCGCCCACTCCTATTAGTGTTCCCGTTGTCTATGACACCACCAACGCGTTCGTGGAGGCCGCGGCGACGCCCATCGACATCCCGGTGCGCTACGACACGACCAACGCGTTCACGGAGGCAACTCCGACCGCTATTGACATCCCGGTGCGTTACGACACGACCAACGCCCTCGTGGAGGCGCGCCCCACGCCCCTGGTCGTGCCGGTCTCGTATGATACCGCGCATGCCTTAGTGGAAGCCACGCCCACGGCCATCGACGTGCCCGTCCGCTACGACACGACCAACGCCTTCGTGGAGGCGACGGCGCATCCCCTCCAAATCGAGGCGACGTACGATTTTACGAACGCCTTCCACGAGGCGACGGCCACGCCCCTCACGATCCCCGTGCGCTACGACACGACGCGCGCCTTTGCGGAGGCCCACGCCACGCCCATTGACATCCCCGTGACCTACGACTATAAGAACCTGCTGCACGAGGCCGTGGCGACACCCATCAACATTCCCGTCCACTACGACACAACGAACGCGTTCCATGAGGCCCACGCCACGCCCATCACAGTCCCGGTGCGCTACGACACCAGCAACGCGTTCGTGGAGGCCCACACCACGGCCATCGACGTGCCGGTCATAACGCACAACGTCGATCAGGGCAAGCTAAATCGGGAGATCGCCGCGGCCGATGCCGCGGCGGCGGCGCACCCGGTCAACCTACCGATTGTCACACATAATGTCGATGAATCGAAGATCGAGGCGGAGATCCGGACGGCCCAGGTCTACGCTGCCGCGCACCCCGTCGATGTGCCCGTCCGGACTAGTGGGACCGTCCACGTAGCAAGCGGCACTGGCGTTATCGACATCCAACCTCGTCTAGACGCACGACATGCAGCCGAGATGGCGGCGATCCATAGCGAACTCCAGGCTGAAGCAGGGACCGTCACGGTCCCGGTCCGGCCACAGTGGATCGCCAACGCGGGCCACTTGCTGGGACAGAGTCTTGCGGTTGGGGCCAGTATCGCCATCACCGAAGCTATTTTCCAGAGCGTGAAGATCGACCACATCGACGCGCCCACCGGCAAGGTTGCGTTCACGCCCGCCGACGCCGCGCGCCTTGCGTCCCTGGAGCACGCGCTGGCCGGCATGAAACCGCCGACGATCACGGTCCCGAAACAGCAACATGTGTATGTGGACAACATCGGCCCTCTCGGCTCGGGCATGGCGGGCGGGAAGCCCGCGACCCTGCCGGTCGGCACGATCCCCGTGCGCCTGATGAACGCCTATGACATCGGCTCAACCAATAACCCGATCCACATGGTCGCCGCGGCGTCCCAGGCCGTACACGACTCGACGACCACCTATCTTAAGCAGCAGATTACGGCGCTCCAGAACCTCCAGACGGACGCCAAGAAGTACCACGACGCCAGCCTCGCCTACCAGAAGCAGACAGCGGGCGGCCTAATGCTGCCCGGTGGCCTGGTGGTGCGGATAGGGTCGCTCGATGTCGGCGGTGTCATCGGCATGGCCGCGGCGGTCACAGCCGGGAACATCGCGGCCAGTGCCCTCGTGGGCCTCGGGGGCAAACTCATCCCGCAACTCCCCATCTTGTTCCGTAAGCTCTTTGGGAAGGGCGGGGAAGGCGATCCGCCCGCGAGTGGGGGCGCGTCCCCCGTCGATACCGTGCTAGGCGAAACCGGGAAAATCCTCACCATGGTCCCGAAAGCCGACGTACCCGATGGGTCAGCCGCCGCCAAGGCCGTCATGGTCGGCGTGACCCATAGCCTGGGTACCCTCGATTGGGGGGCGTACCTGCGCGCGGTCGCCCTTCCCGCCACCCTTATCATGGGCCTTACCCTCAAGTTCGGAGGTCTCATCCTGGAGGCCTTCGCGGCGCTGGGCGCGTTGCTCGGGGGCGGCGGGTCGGGCGCGCCGGCCATGATCACGCTGCGCACCAAGCTCATCACCTCGTTCAGCGGCGTGATCGCCGACATCACCTCGGGGCTGGCTGGAAAGTTCAACGACCTCAAGAACGCCGGCGGTTCGCTGGTCTCTACCCTCATTAGCGGCATCTCGACAGCCTCCAAGAACCAGGCGGGCACGGCCGGCCACGGCTTCGACGTGGCGCTCAACATCGTGGTGCAACTGGCCAACGGCGTCAAGGCGTCGGCGGGCCTCCTGATCCAGGCGGGCAAGGACATGATTACCGGCTTCATCAACGGCATGATCAATCTGGTGAATCAGGCCCTCAGCCACTTCCCCGGCGGCCTGTCGGTCCCGCTCCTGAGCACGACGCCGCCCAAACCGCCGCCCACCCATCACGGCGCAACCACGGCGGGCAGCGGCCACGGCGCGTCCCTCCTGTACGTCAACCCCGCATTGGCCGCGTCGCTGCGTGGCCCGGCGCATCCCGGCGCGGGCCTACACCACGCGCAGCACACGACCACGCACCAGCACGCGGGGACGCACCAGGAGACACATCAATACCACATCACTAACCAGTTCCACATCAATGGGGCGCAGGACCCGCAGGCTATTAGCCACCAGATCACGCAGGCATTCCTAGATCTCGAAGATGGCGTGAGGTCGGCGGCGCGGCATGGCAAGCATGGTCGTTAGTGGCAAGGAGGGGACGCGACGATGCTGACCACCGATGACGACAGCGGCCTGACCGTGGCCGAGATGCGCGTCCTCTTGTCCCGCCGGCGGGACGCCGCGCTGGCCACCTGGTGGCTGGAGCTACTCGATAGCAACCCCAGCCTCATTCAGATCACGTCGGTGCGACGCCGACCGGTCTCCATCCAACTCGCGTACCGCTTCCACGGCCCACGGTTCCCGATCCCGGTGGATGCGACGATGGACCTGCCGCTCGGGGAGGTCACGGCCGAGGATCTGGCCCTGATCGTCGTGCGCGTCAACCCTGGCGCCGCCGCCGAGGTCGTGGATGAGTGCATGTCGCCCGATAGGGTCGAGCGGGCGCGCGAGTGGCTGACGCGCTTCTGGCTAAGGCTGCCGCCGGACGGAGATGAAGACGGGGCAACCGGTGGCTAACCACGGAAGGAGCCGACCCTGATGGCCCGTCCCTGCACCATCTGCACGCACCTTGAGCGTGAGGCTATCGATAAGGCGCTGGTGGCAAGCGAATCGTATCGCAATGTTTCGGTACGATTCGGAACGTCCGTGGCCTCCCTCCAGCGGCACAAGGCCGAGCACATCCCGGCTCTGTTGGCCGTGGCCAGGAAACACCAGGGCGAGGCCACGGCGGCGCATGGGCAGCAGCTCAGCGACCAGGCGCAGGCCCAGCAGGACCATGACGAGGCGCATGCGCTCGATGTGATGGAGGAGTTGCGGCGCTGCTTTGAGCGGGTGACCCTGCTCTTCGACGCCTGTGACCGGTACTTGCGCGACGCCGACGATCCCACGCGCTACGACGTCGGCCCCCGGAGCGAGGACGTGATGGTGACGTACACCGAGCCAGGCGAGGACGACAAACCCGTGCGCCGCAAGGCCCGCCTCTCGCAGCTGCTGGCCCGTGCGGAGCAGGGAACCGGGGGCGGCGCCAGCGGCATGGTGGTGGACCGCGCCAAGACCAGGGTGGCGGACCCGCGCGAGCTCATCTTGAAGGCGGCCGCCCAGCTGACGACGCAGGTGCAGCTCCTGGCCAAGCTGCTGGGCCAGCTCGACGAGCGGCCCCAGGTCAATGTCCTGATGGCTCCCGAATGGCTCCAGGTGCGCGCGGTGCTGCTGACGGCCCTCGCGCCCTACGCTGATGCCAGGACCGCCGTGGCGGCCGCCCTGGCATCCCTGGACGCAACGCCGGCGGTTGTGACAGGGGTGGCCTGATGGCCGCGATGGTCGCGAGGCTGGCAACACCGGCGGTGCGCACCGCGCCGGCGACCGCGGCCAGGGTCGCCTTCGCCGCCGACCTGGCCCGCGCGCTCGATCCCGTGCTCCTCGCCGAGCAGGCCGGCGTCGCACCCGACCCGTGGCAGGCCGACGTCCTGCGCTCGGCGGCGCCGCGCCTGCTGCTCAATTGTAGTAGGCAGAGCGGCAAGTCGACAATCACCAGCATCCTGGCCATCCACACGGCCCTGTACGCCGCCGGCAGCCTCGTCCTACTCCTATCGCCATCGCTGAGGCAGAGCGGCGAGCTCTTCAAGAAGTGCCTGGCCACGTACAAGGACCTGGGGCGGCCCGTCTCCCCCGAGAGCGAGACGGCGCTGACGCTCACGCTCGAGAACGGCAGCCGGATCGTGAGCCTGCCGGGCAGCAAGGACGGCACCATCCGCGGTTACAGCGGCGTCACCCTCTTGGTAATCGACGAGGCGGCGTGGGTGCAAGACGGTCTCTACATGTCCGTCAGGCCCATGCTGGCTGTGAGCGGTGGCCGCCTGGTGGCCCTCTCGACGCCGCACGGCACCAGGGGATGGTTCTATGAGGCGTGGACGGGCCAGGAGTCATGGGACCGCTACCAGATCCCGGCGACCATGTGCCCGCGCATCAGCGCCGCGTTCCTGGAGGAAGAGAGGCGCGACATGGGCGAGTGGTGGTATCAACAAGAGTACGGCTGCGTGTTCAGCGAGTCGGAGACGCAGGCCTTCCGGCGCGAGGACGTGGACAACGCATTCAGGGAGGAGGTCATCCCATGGGACTTGTGACGATCGGGGCGGACATCGGACAGAAGCGGGATCCGACGGCCATCGCCGTGGCGGAACTGGAGTGGCGCCAGGTGGACGGCCGCCCGAGCGACCATCACCTGATCCGCCACCTGGAGCGCTTGCCGCTGGGGACGCCCTACCCGGAGGTCGCGGCGCGCCTGAACGCCGTGGTGACCGCGCTGCGCCAGCGCCGGGCCAGTGGGGCGGGCGGCGCAGGCGGCGCAAGCGGCGCAAGCGGCGCAAGCGGCGCAAGCGGCGCGGGCGGCGCGGGCGGCGCGGGCGGCGCGGGCGGCGCGGGCGGCGCGGGCGGCGCGGGCGGGACCCTGGCCCTGGCGGCGCTCTACGTCGACGCGACGGGCGTGGGACAGCCCGTGGTGGACCTGCTGACCGTGCGGGGCGTGCGCACCCAGGCCGTCTATTTCACGCACGGGGACCGGCGCGTGCCGCAGGACGACGGGAGCGTCAGCCTCGGCAAGGCGTGGCTGGTCAGCCGGCTCCAGGCGCTGCTCCAGACGGGGCGCATCCTCTTGCCCCACACCGACGAGGCGCGGGCGCTGGCCAGGGAGCTGCAGGACTACGAGATCCGCGTGTCGGAGCAGGCCAATGACACGTACGGGGCCTTCAGGGTCGGCGCGCACGACGATCTCGTTACGGCGTTGGGCCTGGCCGTGCAGGAGGCGGCGCGCACGCAGGTCGGCGCCGGGGCGTCCGGCCCGCCGCGGTATCGCTCGGACGGCGGCTCGGTCGTGCCCGCTATTGCCACACCCCGCGGGTACCGGTAGCGGGACATTGCCCGACTGCCTCAACGAAGATCAACGCAGGACGATGCTACCGCCTGCGCAGCGTGAGGCAACTGCCCGGACGACGCGTGTTGGCAGGTTCGGCGGTCCAGCGCCCGCCTGGGCCTAGTTGACGGCAAGGCCTTGCCCAAGGCGCCTGTCTTGAAGTTGCGTGTAACGGCAACCCTCTACGTACCCGAGTCCGCGCCCTCCGCGACAGCCTCAGGCTGCGTGATTTGTATAATCGTCGAGATATGGACCTCCGGCACGTTCCCGACGTAACCGCCGAAGGCGTTTTGGCCCTGAACCGATGCGTCTATTACCCCCGTCACGCGCACCCATGTCCCGTTCGGCAGCGTCGGCGGGTTGGCGTCGTAGTCCTGCGTGAAGACCTCATGTGACGGGCCGTTCGTGGGATTGAGGTCGACGTTGTACTCTACCTTTTGATCGAGCGGTTGGGTGCCGTACACCTGAGCCGCGATATCCACATTGCAACCAATGTAGAGATCGGGCCGCAACGACACAGAGGGCCAGTCGACGTCTCGTAGTATTGCCGTACAGCGCGAGTTCGGAGTCGGCAAGGGTGTTGGCGTGTCCTGTGGGGTTGGCGTATCTTGTGGCGTCGGCGTGTTGGTTGGAATCGCAGTCGCGGACGGAACACTCGTTGCAACTGGCGCATTCGTCTTCGTCGGTGATAGGTTAGCTATTGCCGTCGACGTAGGGCGAGGGGTCGAGGTCGGGCGCGGGCGACGCTTGATAGGGGTCACCGGATGTGAATGGCTCGCAAGCACGCGCCGAATGCGAGCAGCCTCGGCGCGTGCAAGAGTAACCGTTTCGGTTTCAGCCCGACGGAGGCTGGCAGCGGTACTCTGTCCAACAAAACCAAGCGCGACGAACTCGGGTAGCGAGTAGCAACGGAACAGAAAACCCGTCTAAGCCCCGTGATCCTTGACGCCCTCCGGCGTGGTGGGGGGACGCAAGGGGCGGAACTCGCCGCGACGGACCGACTCGGGGACCACGAACTGGTAGCGCCCCAGGATCGTGATATGGTCGAAGCCCAGCGGGGAGAGGCGCTCGCTGTCCTCGGGGCGCACCTCAACGCCTTCGGCGCGCAGCGTGTCGAGGGCGCGCTGGGCGTAGCGCGTGTTCCAGAGGATAACCGCGTTGAGCACTAAGCCGAGCGCGGCCAGTTGATCCTCCTGCCCTTCCTTGTAGTGCTGGCGCAACTCGCCCTTCTGCCCGTAGCAGAGCGCGCGGGCGAGCCGGTGCCGACCTTCCTGCCGGTTGATCTGGTGCAGCACGCGCCGGCGATGGGCTTGATCGTCGAGATACGGGAGCATGAAGAGCGACTTGGCGATGCGCCCATACTCGGCCGCGGCGCGACCCAGCGTCGAGTAGCGTCCGCCGCTCTGGAGCGTGCGCAACGCTGCGGAGCCGGCGATCGCGCCCTCGGCCAGCGAGCCGGCCAGGCGCAGCAGGTCGTCCCAGTGCCGCGCGATGAGGTCCGGCTTGATGCAGTTGCGCGCCACGCCGTCGAGGGGGCCATACTCCGCCTTCGGATCGATGCGCCAGAGCCGTTGGTCGCCCATGTCGGCCAGCCGGGGGCTGAATTGGTAGCCGAGCAAGGCAAAGATCCCGAAGACAATATCCGAGTAGCCGGCGGTATCCGACACGATCTCGGTCGGGCGCAGGCTCGTCGGCTGTTCCAGGACGACATCGAGGATGCGTCCCGAGTCGCGCAGCGTGCCAGGCACGACCACGCCGTGCAGGCCCAGCGGCCCGCTGGCCATGTTCAGCCACGTCGCGCCGCGCCCCACCCCGAAATACGTGGGGCTCAGGCCCGCGTTGAGCGTCTTCACCGGCACCTTGAAGCGCAGCCCATCCACCGAAGCGATCTCGCCCCCGCCCCACACCTTGGCCAAGGGCACCGTCTGGTGGTAGTCGACGAGGTGGGCGTTGGCCCGCGCCAGCGTCTCCTCGCGCACATAGTTGTGCTTGACCCAGGAGAGGCGGCCGATGGTGAGCGCCGGGATATCCTCGCGCGCCACGGCGCGCAACCCCACGTTGCAGGCCTCGGCGAGCAGGACAGCGCACACGCTGGTGGGCAGGTCCGCGACGCGGGCGTGCTCCTCGCTCACGTGCGTGAAGGCCTCGGCGAAGCCGGTGACGCCGTGGATCTCCAGCAGCACCTCGGGTAACTCGGTATGGGGCAGGCGCTCGTCCACGGTGGCGCGCAACCAGCGCAGGCTGGCCGGCTCGTCGAGGCGCTCCAGAGGGGTGAGCACCAGCCGGTCGCGCCCCTCGCGCCGCTCGATGCGCACATCGGGATTGGTCGGCAGGTGGTCAGCCGTGCGCCGATAGGCCTGGTCGAGCTGCGCTCCCAGCGCCGCTAGCTGCACCGCCGGGTCGAGCGCAAGGTTGAGGGCGCGGCAGATCCGGGGCCGCGCCGCCTCCCAGGCCGCGCCCTGCAGCAGCGCGGTGCGCGGGTCCGCCCATTTCTCGCTCGGGGCGACGAAGAGATCGCGGCGCCGGAGCGCGGCCTGGGCCTGCTCCAGCACCGCGAACGTATATGCCCGACGATCCACGTGGTAGCCGGGCCGGTCGTCGGGGCTGACGACCCGGCGTCGCCACGCGGTCGGCACGGCGGCGAGCGGCGCCTCGACGATGTCCGGCGGGTGGGCCTCCTCCAGCGCGGCCAGGAAGGCGAGGGCCGTGAGGAGGGGACCCGCGCTCGCCGTCCCCGCGAAGTGGATCGTGCGCAGCAGCGTAGGGAGGAAGCGCCGCACCGTCGGGTACTGCGCCAGGGTCTCGCGCTGGTAGTGGTCGTCGGGCGGGCGGGCCAGGCCGTCGACGACCGCGATGGCCGCGTCGATGGCCGCGTCACCGTGCTCGGTGGCCACCGCGTCCCGGATGTCGGCTACCCGCACGGCGGCATCGCGCACAATGCGGGCAACATCGCGTAGGATGAGCGCCGCCGTGTCGAGCGCGCGCGCGGTGCGCAGGCGTTCCTTCGTGCCGGCGCGCGTCGCGCCCCGCAGGATCTCGTCGAGGACCCGATCGAACACGTCGAGCGCGTCGTCCATGGCGGTCGCCTCCAGGGCGCGCGCGAAGGCGAGCAGGGTAGCAACACGGCGGTCGGGCGTCAGACGCTCCAGCGCCTGCGCGCGGGAGGTGGTGGCGTGGCGAGCCAGCACCCGGATTCGGCCGGGCGGGAGGCCCGCGAGGTCGAGCTGGCCAACGCCGAGGGCGCGCACCTCGGCGAGCCGCTTGAGGGCTGCGACGAGGGTGACGGAGTTCGCATGCACGGGGCCGTGCCGCAGGCGGTCAAGCAGCGTTTGCCGCCCGTCGTCGGCCGCGGTGAGGACCAACCGCTCCAGGGCGGCGCGTTGGTCGGACGAGGGCAAGGCCGCCAGACGCCGCCACAAGCGGGCCGCCGCGCGGTCGCGGACGCGGGCGACGAGGCGTTCCAGCACGCTGACGCCGGGGAGCAGCACCTTGGCCGCGACCAGGCGCGCCACGGCCTGCGCGAAAAGGGCGCTCGGGCGCTCGGCCCCGGTCCAGGCGCGGGCATAGAGCCAGCGCACGAAGCGGAGATGGCCCGGCTGGTCGCCGAAGTCGCGGTAGCCGTAGCGGCGGCGGATCTCGGCGGTGTGGTCCCAGCGCGCATCGCCGGCGCGATAGGGTCCCAGGTCGGTGTGGTCCGACAGGCCGAGTTGCCGAGCCAGCGTCGCGACGACGCCGGGCGGCACGTCGAGGGGGTCCTCCAGGAAGGCGCCGAGGTAGCGGACGGTGCAGAGCTGCAGGGCCAGACCGAGCTTGTTGTAGGCGCCGCGGCGCTCGGCGATCAGGGCGTGGTCGGCGTCGTCGAGGTGGAAGATGCGTTCCAGGTCGGCGGACGATGGCTCGCCGTCGTAGCGGCCATAGGCCTGTTCCTGATCGGGCGTGAGGAAATCGACGGGCATCAGTAGTCCACGCGCACGCGCTCCATCGCGGCCGCACGGTCCCGCGCGGAGGGGAGGCTGTAGCGCCGCGTCGTCTCCAGGCGGCGGTGGCCGGCGATCTCGGCCACGAGCACCAGGTCGGTGCCGTTGCGCACGAGGGCGGTCAGGCAGGTGTGCCGCAGCACGTGCGCGGAGAGGGTAAGCCCGGCGTCGCGCCCCAGCTCACGGACGACCAGATCGATCGCGCGCGTCGAGAGGCGGCCCCCTTGCGGATTGAGGAAGAGGGCCGCCTCTCCCGTGACAGGAGCCCGCGCGCCCCGCTCTGTGAGGTAGGCGTCCAGGGACGTGCGCGCCGCGGCGTTGAGCGGCACCTCGCGGTAGGCGTCGCCCTTTCCCCGACGCACGATCACCAGGCCCTTGCGCGCCGACACCGCCACGTCGCCCCTGTCGAGGGCGGCGCACTCGCCGATGCGCAGGCCCGTGTAAAAGAGCAGGTGCGCGATGGCGCGGTCGCGGGCTGAGCGGCGCCGCTCGACGGCGCGCAGGAACGCGACCTGCTCGCCGGGCTCCAGGGCGCGAGGCGCGGCCCGCGGCAGATCCTCGCGCGCGACGTCGGGCGGGTCAAGGCCGAGGAAGCGGTAGAAGTGGTCGAGGGCGGCGAGGCTGAGGTTGACCGAGGCGGGCTTGGCCTTGCGTACCGTCTTGAGCCAGGCGCGATAGTCGCGCGCGGCGTAGGAGGCGGCGTGCCGGTCGCGCAGCGGATCGCCGGCGTCGATCGGGGTGGTGGCGAGGTAGGCGCAATACTGGGCGACCCGGACGCGGTAGGTCCGGCGTGTGTTGGTGGCGAGGGGCTGGCACTCGAGCCACGCGGCGTACGCCCCGCTCGCCTCGATCGGTGTCCGCGTTTCCGTCGTCACGCAGTCTCCTCCTTGTTATCGGAAGCGCCTTTTGCCCCCTACCAGTCCCTAAAAGGCGCGTTATCGGCAGGATACCATGCCCAGACCTGCGGATAATAGTGCTTATCAGCACCCCTTTGCTTGCCCCTTGACCTTGCCCTAAGGGCAAGCCGTACAGTGTAGGTGAGTGGGAGGAGGTCACATGATGGCGCAGATGTCGCACACGCTCCGCATCGGAGAGGCCGCGCAGCTCTTGGGCGTGACGCCGAAGACGATCCGCCATTGGGAGAAGATGGGCCTGGCGCCACCGTCGGATCGGTCCCCGAGCAGCTATCGCCAGTACACGCCGGCGGATCTGCTCCGCCTCCAGCGTATCCAACGCCTGCAACTGCTTGGCCTCTCCCTGCACCAGGTCAGGGGCCTCCTGGGCACGCGCGAGCACGAGCGGCCCTGGCGTGAGGTCCTGCAGGCGCTGCACGCGGACATCACGGCGCAGATTGCGGTGCTGCACGCGCGCCGGGAGCGGATCGCGGCGCTGCTCGGGGCGGACTCCCTCGACGCGGTCGACCAACCCGAGGAGCTCCCCCCGACCCTACGGATGCTAGGGGACCAGTTCCCCGACCACATGGCGCGTCTGAGCCCAGGCGTGGTGGAGCACGATGCGCGCATTTTCGCGGCCCTCGACGGGTTCCACTGGCCGGATGGCTCCGGTGGGCAGATCAGCGGCCTGCTCGAGCACCTCACCGCGCAGCCCGCGCTCTATCACCGCCTGCTCGCGCTGGCCGAGCGCCTGGCCGCGTTGGCGCACGTCGCGCCCGATGACCCGCGCGTCGACCACCTCATCGCCGACTGGGCCGACGCACGGGACGCCGACCCCGCGTTGGCCGACGTATTCACCCAGGCTCCCCTGCACGACGCCACGTTCGCAGGCATGCTCCAGGAAGCGACGATGGCGACGTTGTCCCCAGCACAGCGCCGGGTGATCGCGGTGATGATGCGAGGGGATGCCGGCCCGTCCGGCCCCGCCGCGCGGGCGACACACGGGGAGGGCGTCCCCCATGAGGGCTGAGACGGAGAAGCGCACGTTCCGCTACACCGCGCGATGGCACGCCTACGCGGCCCTCATTGCCGGGGTCGCCGCGCTCTTTGTCGTCGAAGGCGCGGTCATCGACGTGCTGATTGTCATCCTTGTCCACGCCACCCCCGTCCGGGCTGTCCTTCTGGGGACAATCTTCCTCCTGCACGTCCTGGTGCTCGCCGCCATCTTCCTGCCACCCCTCCTGACGTGTCACCACCTATCCGCAACGGACCTCTCCCTGCGGTACGGGTACGACCGCCTGGTGATCCCGCGCGCGGCGCTCGTCGCCGCGCGACCGGCGCGGGAACCCGTGGACCTGCTCGGCCCGGTGCGCGCGCAAACACAGGGAGATCGGGGCCGCATCGTCGCCGTCTTCTCCCCGCACGGGCAGGTCGTGCTCACCCTGGATCACCCCCGTTGGCTCCGCATGAACGGCTCTGAGGGCGACGTGACAAGCATCCTCATTAACGTCGATCGCCGAGATGCCTTCTTAGCTGCGCTCGGACTGCCAACCCATCGTTCACCGCAGGTAACGGACACGTCAGCGCGTCCGTCCGTCGCGGGCATCGTCTGATAAAGGAGGCTATCCGTGCCACCATTCGACCTGGCCGGCCAACCTGATGCACCGCCCATCGTCTTCCTGCATGGGGCGGCGGGCACACGCCACATGTGGCTGCCTCAGATGGACGCGCTTGCTGACGAGTTCCGGGTGATCGCCCTCGACCTCCCGGGGCACGGTGCTGAGGCCCGATACCCCTTCCGCCTGGACACGGCCGCGCGCGACGTCGTCATGGTCATCGACCAGCACGCCCATGGTCGGGCGCTCCTCGTCGGGCTGTCCCTCGGCGGCTATGTGGCGATGGCGGTCGCTCAGCGGTCCCCAGCGCACGCAGCGGGACTGATCCTCTCCGGCTCCAGCATCGTGTATCGGGGCGTGCTCGGTGGCCTCGCACGACTCAACGCGCTGCTCCTCAAACTGTACAGCGAGCGGTGGTTGACGCGGATGAATAAGACGACGGTGCGGCAGATGTTCCCACCCGCACTGGCCGAGCCGCAGATCGCGGCAGGCTTCTATTGGAAAGCCGCCGGCCAAGGGTTTGGCGCAATCGCGGGCACCGACTTTCACCGCGCCCTGCGCGCATATCCCGGGCCGGTGCTTATCCTGAATGGCGCGCACGACCGGCTCAATCGCGCGGGGGAAGCAGCGTTGGCAGCAGCGGCTCGACACGCCGAGGTACAGATCATCACAGGCGCCGGTCACGCGACTAACCTGGAGCAGCCGGAGGCCTTCACGGCAGCAGTGCGCGCCTTCGCTCAGGCGCGTGTGTTCCGCTCGGTGTAATCTACTCGGTGACCGCCACGTGGCTTACGCCGGTTTTCCGTTCCAGTAATACCGGGAGGAGGATACTTCGCCACAATCGCCTTGACACATGTTTGCAGCGGTCAATGAGACGGTTTCGAGGTATGGCTGGCCGGCAATGCCGCCCTTCCACGCGTGTGGACGGCCTAATTGGTATGTCAGGCGGCCGCTTTTCGTCTCACCGTCCATGGCACGTTTGTGTCAAGCTAATCGGTTCTGCGCCATTCTCGGTGAAGCCTCGTTGGGGGCTTGGGTAGCTCTATGTGGGGGAATGACGGCTGTGGACACGACAATTTTGTGTCATAGCTGACGGATGCGGCGACCTATCCCGCTCTCCTTCATGTCCCGATACGTAGCGACCTCGAGAGCTTCTAAAGACAGGCGCATCACGCTCAAACGATTGGCTTCACCGAGAATGGCCCAGAGCCAGCTAATCGTGGCGAGGTGTCTACCGGAGACTCTTGTAGCGCTCTTCCCCTCCCACGTGTCTCGTCTGCGAGCCCTCGTGACGTATGTGCGTAAGGTGCGGACGAGGGCTCATTATGCTCTCACCATGACAAGGCGAATCTAGACCGCTCATGGCTTAGACGGGTTTTCTGTTCCGTTGCTACTCGCCACCCAACTCTATCACGCCCGAGACGACAACCGCGTACATGCCCGACTCGCGACCCTGTGGGTTGAGGTATCCGCACGTCACCGAACGCTCCGGGATGTCGAGTGCTGGGGATGCGTTGCATTGAACAAAGCGCGCATCGTTTAACCATGCCCCCTGTGCGGCTTTCACTGACGGGAAGACACTGGCAATGATCCAGAGCGCGTTGACAGCGCGCCCGTTGAAAGGGACGCGCGCTTTCTCTACCACGGAACCCCGGAACCCAAAGTGAGCATAGGCTGCCCCTTGCTTCGATGATATGCCGTCGATTCCCTCTTGGTTCACCTGGGCGGCTGTGCGATCGACGTGCTCCTGGAGAATTACCGATCCCGGTGGAAAGGCAGATACATCGATAGCGAGCTGGGTCGGATTAATTGCCACCGATGCAATTACGCGGGGAGTAGCCGGAACACCCTCTCCGGCAAGCGCAACGGCCAAGCAAATGTAGACGATAAAGCGTGCAAGACCTACCATACAACCCCCCCTAATTAGTTAGGGGTCCGACAACCAATGGAACGAAAAGTCGGGTTAAGAGCGGTTGCCGGTGGGGATACGCGGACCGATAGAGCCGTGACCGAAGGCTACAGCTCGAAGGGCTCGTGATCATCGCGCGCGGCCGGATCGCGGAGGGGGCGCAGTTCACCACGCGCGATCGCGTCCGGCAAGATGAAGTGATACCGTCCCAGGAGATTGACGTGGCTGTACCCCAGTGGTGAGAGGCGCGCCACATCCTCGTCCTGCACCTCCAGCCCCTGCGCCCGCATCTGCGCCAGCGCCCCATCCATGTAACGCGTCGTCCAGAGGACCAGCATGTTGACGACCAATCCCAGCGCGCCCAACTGATCCTCCTGGCCCTCGCGGTAACGCTGACGCAGCTCCCCTTTCCGCCCGTGGAAGACGGCCCGCGCCAGGCTGTGCCGGCTCTCGCCGCGATTGAGCTGGGTCACCATGCGCCGCCGGTAGGCCTCATCGTCATAGACAGCGAGCAGGTGCAGCGTCTTGGGGATGCGCCCGAGCTCGCCGATCGCGCGGGCTAGCGCCGACTGATGGCTGCCGCCCTGGAGCGACCGCATCAACTCGACGGCCCCGACCGTCCCCATCTTGAGCGAGCCGGCCACGCGCAGCAGGTCGTCCCAGTGCTGCGTGATGAGTGTCGTGTTGAGGCGGTGGCGGGCCACGCCGTTGAGGGGGCCGTAGTCGGCCTTGGGATCGATGCGCCACAGCCGGGCGTCTCCGGCATCCGCCAGGCGGGGCGAGAATTGGTACCCAAGGAGCCAGAACAACCCGAAGATCTGGTCCGAGTAGGCGCCGCCGTCCGACATGACGATGGTGGGCTGCACCGGTGTTTCCTGCTCCAACAGGACAGCCAGCAGATAGGGTCCGTCCTTGAGCGTGCCGGGGACGACGATGTGGTGCAGTCCGCTGAACTGGTCGCTGCTCAGGTTGTAATAGGTGACACCGACGCCAAAGTGGAAATACGGGGGGCTGGCGCCGGCGTTGATGGTGCGCACGGGGACGCGGAAGCGCAGTCCATCGGCGCTGGCCACGTCGCCGCCGCCCCACGCCTGGGCCAGCAGGATGCGCGCCTGCGCGTCAACCAACACAGCGTTGGCGGGGACGATGGTCTCGGCGCGGATGTAGTTCTGCCGCACCCACTCTAACCGGCCGCGCGTGAGCGCCGGGACATCGGGCCGGATCAGCGGCTCCAGGCCGATGTTGCAGGCCTCGGCGAGCAGGACGGCGCAGATGCTCGTCGTCAGGTCATGCACGCGCGCGTTGCCCTCGCTGATGTGCGTAAAGGCATCCGCGAAACCGGTCCACGTTTGGACCTCCAGGATCACGTCGGAGAGGTCCACGCGCGGCAGCCGTGCCTGCACACCGTCCCGCAGCCTGAGCAAGCTGGCCGGCTCGTCGAGCTTCTCCAGGGGCGAGATCACCACCGTGTCGCGCCCCTTCTCCCGCTCGACGCGCACGAACGGGTTGCGCGCCAGGTTGGCGGCCGTGCGCCGGTAGCGCTCATCGAGGTGCTGGGAGAGTGTGTCCATCTCGGCGGTGGCGTCGGTCGTGTGCCCCAGCCCACGGCAGACCTGTGGCCGTGCTGCCTCCCACGCGGCGCCCTGCAACAGCTTGGCCCGTGGGTCGGCCCACTTCTCGCTGGGCACGACGAACACATCATGCCGCTTCAGCGCCGCCTGGAGCTGCTCCAAGAGAGCGAAGGTATACGCCTTGCGGTCAACATGATAGGTTGGCGCCGTCTGGACCACAAGGCGGCGCCAGGCCGGGGGCACGACCTCGAGCGGGGCCTCCAGCATGTCGGGGGCCTTTCGGGGGCCTTCTGTCCCTCAATGTCCCGGAGATAGGCGACGGCATCGAGCACCGGCTGCGCCGCGGTCGTCCCTTTGAAGACCACCGTGCGCAGCAGCGTGGGTAAAAACTGGCGCATCGTGCTGTAGCGCGTGAACAGGTCGTCGTAGTAGTGGTCATCCGGCGGCCGGGTCAGGGTGTCCACGACGGCGATGGCGTGGTCGATGGCGGCATCCCCGATGGCCTCCTCGATGGTCGCGCGCACCTCGGCGTC
>JAABUZ0100003528.1_pt1 | contig 23050 bp, 26 predicted proteins | sample 5562091 | NCBI WGS metagenome assembly JAABUZ01 (sample SAMN12813069, study PRJNA571459) | rock metagenome | isolation source: Antarctica rocks | place: Antarctica: Victoria Land, Linnaeus Terrace sud | collected 2015-12-21
GCACCAAGGACAACGACTCCCTTGACCAGGCTCTCGCCGAGTGTCGTCGGGATAATGAAGCACGCCCTGGAGCGGTCCGTCGTCACGACGAACTGCCAGCACTCGAGCACACCCGGGCCGGGCCGGGTGGTCCTCGGCGGCGACCGCACACACCACCGGCATGAGCAAGAATGAGTTCCTCGCCCTGATCGTTCTCGACGTCTTCGTCGCGCTCCTGTTTTTGGCCGAGGACCGCGGCCCCGCGTATCTGGTGACCGGGGTGGCGTTCGTCCTGCAGGTGCGGTGGGTTCTGGCGCGAGAGGAGCTTCGGTCGCGGGCGGCCCAGCGGCACGTGCCCCAGCACACGGCCGGTTCTTGATCGCATCGTCAGCGGGCGTGCCCGGCGAGGTAGGAGGTCAGGGCCTGCTCCACGAGCAGTTGCAGGCTGATGCCTTCGCGGACCGCGTAAATGCGGGCCTGTTCCCGGAGCTCCCGGGTGGCCCGGACGCTGAGCATGACAGTGTCCTGACCGGTCGGGGTGCGCGCGGTGGCTGGGCCCCTCTTTTCTGCGCCCGTCTCCTCTGGACTGTTCGGTACGGGGGTCAGTGGGTGTGCGCGGCTGGGCGCCAGCTTCAGCGCGGGGCGCGGTTTCGGTGTCATGGTCATCGACCTCCGTTGTCGGTGGTGTGCAGCAGGTGGGCGGCGAGGGTGTCGTAGATGGCGGCGGCCTCGGCGCCCCGGTAGCCGAAGTCGTGCACCGGGGCGTGGGCGCCCATCGCTTCCTCGATGACGGCGCGCGCCGGGATGTAGGGCGCCAGGAGTTCCTCGCCGAACGCGCCGCGCAGCTCGTCGAGGCGGTAGGAGGCTTCGCGGCGCCGGGCTGGGAGGTCGTTGACGATGATCCCGACGCGGCGCAGTGCCGGGTTGTAGGACTGTTGGACGACGGTGATCGTTTCGATCACGTTCGCCACGCCGGCGATGGACGCGGCGGAGGGTTGGGTGACGATGAGGACACCGTCGGCGGCGACGAGGCCGTTGGCGGCGAGGCGGCCCACGCTCGGTGGGCAGTCGATGAGGACCAGGTCGGGGCCGGTGACACCGTCCAGCGCGCGGCGCAGCCGGAACTCGCTGCCCAGCTTCGCGTCGTCGGCCCGTTCCGCCAACGCCAGGGTGGCGGGGATGGCGGTGACCAGCTCACCCCAGGCGGTGGGGTGGATGGCGTCGGCGGCGCAGCCGAGGTCACCGGAGTAGAGCACATCGTTGATGGTCAGTGCTGCCGCGGCGCCAAGGTGCTCACCGTTGATGCCGAGGGCTGTGGTGGCGGTGGCCTGGGGGTCCAGGTCGACGACGAGGACAGCCAGCCCTGCAGCCCGGGCGGCGGCCGCAAGGCCCAGGGTGGTGGTCGTCTTGCCGACCCCGCCTTTCTGGTTGACGACAGCGACGGTCAGCATACGAACACGATGACATGCATACCTGTACACACGCAAGCATGTACACATGCGTGTCGGCAATCGGTTCTGCCGGTTTCGGGCTGCTGGGCGAAAGCCGCATCGCCCAGCAGAACGGTTGCCACCGCCACTCTCCACGAGGGCGACGCACACCGGGCCGCCCACATAGAGGGCGCAAGCAGCACCGCACCTCGAGGAAGGCGGCACGCGCCGTGTTCGACGCAGCACACATCTACGCCCTGGACCTGGAAACGGACACCACCATCGACGGTCTGGACCCACGGGTCGCCGTCATCACCGAGTGCGCCGTGAGCACCGCCACCGGCGACACCGTCCGCGGCGGCGCCGATGCCGGCGAGGCCATCATGCTTTTCAACCTGGACCGCCACCTTGCCTCCCTGCCACCGGGGTTGATCGTCACCTGGAACGGGGCGTTCTTCGACCTCCCGTTCCTGTCCACCCGGCGCAGGATTCTGGATGCCCCACCCAGCTCGACACTGCACAGCTTCGGGCTGCACCTGCTCCCCCAGCCCGGGCTGACCCCCAAGTACGACTACATCGGCGACCACATCTGCGCGTACACCGCGGTGTGGCTGCGCGAGGGCGATTCGGATGCCCCCCACCAGCACCTGGACATTTCCTTCGCCTACAAGAAGATCGCCGCGGACCTCGGTGTGAAGCACGCCTTGAAACCGGTGGCCAGGGCGTTGGGCATCGAGGTCATCGAGGTGGACCGCGAGCACATGCACCTGCTCACCCCTGCCCAGCGCACCGCCTACGCCGCCTCGGACACCCGCGCCACCCGCGAGCTGGCCATCCGACTGCTGGGGGCGTGATGGGTGACTCGCAGCGGCAGCGCTTCGACGTCGACACCCTGCCGCCGACCCAGTACCTGGTCTTGGATGTGCTCGCCGCCCGCCATCGCCTCGGGGAGAACCTCTGGCCGTTCCCCTCGACTCTTGCTCCGGCGCTGCGCGCGTTGGAACAGCTCGGGTTGGTGTGGACGATGCACGGTTGCGTGGAGAACACCGTGCGGGCCGGTCTCACCGAAACCGGCAAGGACGCGGTGCTGTCCACGGAGTACATCCCGCCCGCCTTCCGGCTGCCAGGTTCCAGGGCTGGTAGCGGGCGGGAGTTCGGCTGGCAGTCCGACCCGATCGGTGAAGGTCCGTGGTCGGCGTATCAGGCCGAGACACTCGATGACGCCCGCTCTGCCGTCCGTGACTGGCACCGGGACGGGTATCCGGCGGCGCGGGAGGTGGTCCGAGACGTCGGGCCGTGGCGCGGTGTCCGAGATCGGCCTCACCAACCCGGTTGGCCGGCAGACGCACACGAGAACTGACTCCCAACACCGCGCCAGGAAGGAATGCGGGTGCACAACGGTCCCCCGTCTGCACCCTCAACCCACACCGATGACCAACAGCCATGTCCGAGCTCGGGCAGCAGCTAACCGACTGAGCAGGTGGACGGCAGCAGGTGCTGTCCTCACCGTGCTCACCGGTGTCCTCATGCTCGTGTTCGGGGCCCCGGCCCAGGCCGCCCCCGGGGTGTGGGGTGCGGGGCAAGCCCCCTACAGCGACGGATTGATCTGTGGTGTGGGCACCCGGACCACGCCGTTGGTGTCCTGGCCGGTGGGCCGGGGCGGCACACCGGGCTACCTGGTGCGTCCCATCTTCACCAACGGGGTCGCCGACACCGGGGCACCTCCCGCGGGCGGTGCCCTCGCCCCGGTGAGCCCCGGCGCCTACGGGTTCACCAGCCCCGCCCAGATCGCGATGTTCGCAGCCTTGTTGCACACCTACGGCGCGGCCGGTCCCTCGGCCACCGCCTCGATCGCCGAGCTGGTCCAGGAAACCTCCGGTGCGGGTACCACGTCGGCGTCGTGTTACGGGACCACCCTGGACCGGGCCTACACCGCTGCCCTGCTGAGCACCTCCTCGCAGCGGGTCGGCCCGCTGCGGGTGAGCACCGCGATCAACCCCGCCCAGCTGAGCCTTGACCGCCCGGCCACCGCCAGCGCCACCGTCACCTACGCCTCGGGTGCCGCAGCACCAGGGGTCACCGTGACGTTCACCTCCCCGGACGCCACGGTCGGCTCCCCCACTGCCACCACCGACCCGGCGGGCACTGCCACCACCACCCTCACCACCACCAATCCGTCCCTGCCCGCGGTACACCTGAGGGCGGCGGTAGACAGCTTCACCGGTCTGTCGGTGACCACCGCACCCGGCGGGGTCCCGGCGTTGTCGTTGAGCCCACCAGAGCAGGTATCGGGCTCCCTGACCGCACCAGTGGACCAGTCGGCGCATCCGGTGGCGACCACCACCCTCGGCGAAAAGTCGACGTCGGTGGGGCAGCAGGTGCACCCCAGTGCGGTGGTCACCGGCATGAACTCCCACTCCGGCACAGCCACCTTCACCCTGGTGGGCCCGGTGCCGATCAACCCGACCACCTTCTGCTCCTCCACCACCCCCGACGCGTTCACCGGCGCCCCGGTGGCATCCACCGCGAAGGTGGACTTCACCGGCGACTCAAGCGTGAACGCCCCGGCGCAACGCGTGAGTACGGAGGGGTGTTACGCCGCCGTGGTGTCGGTGGCCACCACGAACGCCACCCCGATGGCCACCGCGCTCAGCCCCCCTTCGGCGCCGGTGACGGTGGTGGACACCACCGCGGTCCTCGCGGCGGCCAACAACGGTGTTGCCGGCGGCGGGGCGCCGCTGGAGGCTGCCATCACGGTGCGCAACTCCCACGGGATCCCGGCACGGTTGACGTTGAGCACCCTCGGGCCGGTCACACCCACCCGTTCCTCCCAGCCGTGTACGGACGCGGCGTGGGCCACCGCGGCCCGCACCACCGCACCTGCACCTACCCTGATCTCCGGTGACGGGGTGTACAAAGCTGCCGGTGACGTGAACCCGGTCGGGGCGACGTCGGCCCGGGGGTGTTACCAGCTGAGCGGGACGCTGGATCTCATCGTCCCCGGTGGAACGATCAGTGTCCCGGTGGCTTCGCCCAACGCGGTCGCCGCCGTGCTGGCGCCCGGACTGGCGGTGAAACAGGTCGACACCGGCGTCAACTCACCGGCGCCGACCACAGCGGACGTCACGGTTGCCGGCACGTACGGGTACAAGGCGCAGGTGTTCCTGGATCTGCACTACTCTCCGGTGAACGCCACCGGCAGTTGTGCGGGATTGGACTGGTCGAAGACCACGGTGGCCTCCACCCCTGCGGTACCCACCGCAATCGTCGCGGACGGCACGTACCGGGTCACCTCCGGTCCGACCGACCGGATCGGCTGTTACGCCATGGCACCCAGGGTGGTGTTCACGGACAACCCGAACGCCGTGTTCACCTTGGCCCCCACCAACCAGCTGGTGATCGTCCTCGCGGGGGTGGGGCCCGCGACGTTCGGTGACATGGTCGCCCGTCAGGGATCCCGTTTCACCACGCCGCGCCTGGATGCCTACCGGGCGACGGTGGGCCTGTATGCGTTGGGCGGTGTCCTCGCGCTGGCCATTTTCGTGGTGGCTTTCCTCCGGCGGGTGCGACCACGGTGGATGCGGGTGGTGACCAGAAGGGGCGATTCGGGCATCACCGTGCTGCCGGGCACCGAGAAGGCACTGCCGTGAGTGCTGCTGCCGCGGCGGATGCTTGGTGAGACGTTGACCCGGACGCAGGAACATGACCCTGGCCGGGGTGACGGGGTACCTGCCGCGCACATGGTCGGCATGAACGCTGCAGTGAACTCCTCCGCGCTCACCTCATCGGCCGTGATCGAGTGGCTGCACCAACGGTGGCAACTGTCCGCGGTGCCCTCCCAATGGGTGGTGCTGGCCGCGTTGGCGGTGGTCTGCGCCGGGTGTGCGGTGGCGCCGGTGTGGGTGCGGCTGCGGTACGCGGAAACCATCATCCACGAGATGGGGCACGTGTTGGTCGCCTTGCTGTTCGGGCGCCGGGTGTTGGGGATTCGGGTGAACAAGGACAGCTCTGGGTGCACCACCACCACCGGTGGGCATCGTTGGATCGGGGTGCTGGCCTCCACCCTGGCCGGGTACCCGGCGCCCCCGACGATCGGTCTCGCCCTGGTGTGGGCGGTGGTGAGTGGCTACAGCGGTGCGGCGCTGATCGGGTTGGACGCTGTGCTGGTCGTGGCGTTGTTGTTGGTCCGCAACCTGTTCGGTCTGCTGATCGTGGGTGGAACCCTCGGGGCGTCGGGTCTGGTGTTGTGGCGGGACGACCCGGTCGTGGTCACCGCGTTTGTGGTGGCGATGGGCCTGTTTCTGGTGGTGACCGCACTGCGCGAAAGTGTCACCTTGGCTGTGTCACATCACCGCGGTGAGGGTGCCGAATCCGATGCCAGCGCGCTCGCCCGGCTCACCTGGGTACCGGCCACCGTCTGGGTGAGCGTGTTCACCGTGGTCAGCGTTGCGTGCGCAGTGCAGGTGGGTACGCTGCTGCTGGCCGCGGCACGCTGACCACGGATCTTCCCGTCGTGCTGTGCCAGTTCCTCGGGTGGGTGCACGGTTCCCGGCGCCGGCATGAGCTCCTGGATTGCGTTGTTCAGCTGCGCACCGAGTACAACCCCCATGCCGAAGAAGAACGTGGCGAGCAGGAACGCGATGGGCGCGGCGAGCGCGCCGTAGGTGTAGCCGGTGCCGGTGACCCAGGTGATGTAGAGGCGCAGCACCGCCGTGGCCACGAGGAACACCACCACACCCAGCAGGGCTCCGGGCAGCCCGCGACGCCACGGCAACCGGTGGGGCAACGCCACCTTGTAGAGCACGCTGAGTGACAGGACGAGTGCCACCGTGAGCACCGGGTAGTACGCCCACGCCAGCACACTCGCCCCTGTCCCGGCCACCGCGGCGGGCAGCAACCGGGTGAGCAGATCCGGGCCGATGGCCACCAGGGGCAGCGCGAAGATGCCCACAACGAGACTGGCGATGTAGATGAGCATGGCCAGGATGCGCTGCCAGAGAAGGTTGCGCACCCCGTACTGGCCGTGGGCCTTGGTCACCGAGTCCACGAACGACGACATCGCCGACGAGCCGGCCCACAGCGAGATCAGGAAGCCCACCGAGACGACCTCACCGCGGCCGGTGGAGAGGATGTCCGCGACTGTGGGGGCGATGATCTGGTCCACCGCGCTGGGACTGAACAGGTTGCCGCTGACCGCGATGATCCGCCGCTGCACCGTCTCGACGGTGTGGGGGCCGAACCAGGCGCCGATGTAGCCGAGGCTGCCGAGCAGGCCCAGCAGCAGCGGGGGCAGCGACAGGGTCTGCCAGAAGGCGGCTTGGGCGGACTCACCGAACAGGCTGTCGTCCCAGGCCTTGACGAGTGTTCGCCGGGTCACCGTGGCGATGGTGGGACGGGGTTTGACCGACGGTGAGGCTGCGGTGGGGGCGTCGGCGGTGTCACTGCTGTGCTGCTCGTGTCCGATCGCCGGCGTAACAGTTCCCGACCCGCCCTCGCGCCCACCGATGTCGGTCATCCCCCAAGGATGGACCTTTGCTTGCTGTGCCGCGCGAAACTGCCGTCGTGGTGGACACCGATGCGGCCGCACACATCGTTGGTATGACCACCATCGAAGGTAAGACATCAGCTCAGCACACCGCCGACGCCACGAGCTCGGCCCGCGCTCGGTCGGAGAGCATCGAACGCTCCGACACCGACGGGTTCCTCTCCCAGTGGGCCAGCGGCCTCAGCGCCCAGGAGTCCTCGGCCAAGGCCGATCTGGCGGCGGCGGGCGGCATGGTCGAGACGCAGGCGTTGTTCCTACTCGACGGCACTGTGGCCTCCACCCACGAAACCCGTGGGCAGTACGGCTATTCCTGGGTGCTGAACGACACTGCCGCCGAGGTGTTGGGGCGCCGCTTCCTTTCCACCTCCGGTGCCCGCAAGGGGCAGCGGCGTTACGACGCCGACCGGGCCAAAGGGGTCACCTTGGGCACCATTCAGGTACCCGGTTACGTCACGATGAGCGGCGCTGATGGTGCCCGCGGACTGAGCGGTTGCCTGTCGGTGCACGTGGTGACCTTGCCCCGGGTGGATGCCCTGATGGCCGGTGAGTTCACGGTGCTGGCCACCGACTGCGGCCCCACCTCCGATCGCTGACCCGCCGCGGTCGCGTCGCCGTTCCTCTGGCGGGTAACCCTCGGAGAGCACGTGTCTCCCCCATCCACACCGGCAGCGGCAGGTGTCAAAATCAGGGAGTGACGAGCATCCTACTGGCGCGCAGTGACGATCTTCCGGCACTGCAAGCGGTCGAACGCCGAGCCGGGGAGCTGTTCAGGCCGTTGGGCATGGCGGTCGTAGCCGCGGAGGATCCTCCGACGATTGAGCGTCTCGCGGCCTATCAACAGGCAGGCCGGGCCTGGGTCGCGAAGGACCGCGGTGAGGTCGTGGGCTACTTGTTGATCGACGTCGTCGACGGTTCCGCCCACATCGAGCAGGTATCGGTTGATCCGACCCATGCGCGGCAGCGTGTCGGTGCGCGGCTCATCGGAGTGGCCATGGAGTGGGCGCATCGGCACGGCTTGATGGCGATGACCCTGACCAGCTACACGCAGGTGCCCTGGAACGCCCCGTACTACTCAACCATCGGCTTCGTCGTGGTACCGGAGAAGGACCAATCACCAGCACTGCGCTCGATCAGACACGCCGAGAGGGAGCGCGGGCTCGACGCGTGGCCTCGCGTCGCTATGCGACTCCAGCTCTGATGTGACGGCCAAGGCACATGAAAACCAGGGGCAACCCGTGCTGCGAACAAGTGATGAGAGCGTCGTAGACGTCATCCGATCACAGGCACAACCCGTCGTGGGGGTTGCGCCGGTCGCCGCACACATCACAGGTACGAAGGTCATGGATCAACGGGTGCGGATCATCGTGCATCACGGTGAGCTGGAGGAGACACACGTCTTCGACGACGACCACGCGGCCGGCGTGTGGTTCGACTGTGAAGCGCACCTGGACCTTTACGATCCCACCCTCACCGTGTCGTGGGAGACCGGGCGGTGGGAGACCGGGCTGGTGGCGTGAGACCTCCCGCGAAGCGGTGCGGGGTGAAAGACGGTCCGCCGCACACATGGTGGGTATGAGCACCTCAACGACCGCGCGCGTGCAGCCCGGCACCCCAGCAGGGGGCCAGTTCGCCCCGAGCGCCCACACCGAAACAGACGTCACGCTGATATTGCAACCACGCCAACGGGTCGGGGCCATGACCACCGAACTGGCCGAGCAGTACGGCACCAGCGACGAGGAAGCGGTGGCCTGTGTGCAGACGTACACGACGCGGCACTGGGTGGCTCACGGCCGCTCGGAGACGTTCGTCCAGCTGGGCACCGGTGAGGGTGTCCGGTCGGGGGATGTGCTGACCGAACGCGCCGAGGAGGCGGTTCGGGCCAGCTTCGAGGAGCATGTGCGCAGCGGTGAGGAGATGGTGTCGTTCGAGGGTGAGTCGTTCCCTGCTGCGGCGGTGATCACCTGCCCGCAGTGTTCGACGTCCTACCACGAGGACGACACCATGGGTTACGACGATGCCACCGGTGAGGTCGGTTGCCCGGGGTGCGCGGCCAAGACCGAGGAGGCCATGTCCGCGTTGTATGTGGCCGAGCGTCGTGCTGGCGGCACAATGCCCACCGCGCAGGAGATGTCCACCCACCACGCCGATGGTGTCCACTCTGGACGGTTCAACCGGGGTTGCCCGGAGTGCGAAGCCGAGACGCTGGGGAACTACTGATGTCCACCCCGAACCGCAACCCGTCCGGCACCCCTACTGGAGGTCAGTTCGCCGCCGGTGCTCACGCCGAAACCGATGTGGCGGTGGCCGACCCTGTTCACCCGCGTCCGGCGAACCCAGCAGCGGTGGATGCGTTCTTGGCCGAGGGAGACGCAATTTCGGAGCTGCGTGATCAGGTGGAGCAGCGCCAACGCGCCTTGGCCGAGCAGGCCGCCGTGGTGGTCACCCAGGAGGTCCGTGCTCGGTACCCGAGTGCGGCCCGGGTGGACTTCATCTTGTGGGAAGGCGAAGGCGAGGACGGTGACGACGCCGTGGCGTTCGCCTCGGTGCGCGACGCCGACGGCGCGGTTTTGTGCGGCCCCAACGAAAGGGCCGACCTGGACGTGGATTTGCAGGGGTCATCCGGGTCGACAAGTTTCGCCGAGGTGGCGGCCACGGTGCGCACATATGTACGCCGGGCTTACCACGACAGTCCGGACGGGTTTTCCCTCGATGTCAGTGCCGGCGATCCGGCGCGGACGTTCCAGGATCCGGTCAGCGGCAGCTATCACCGCCTCGACGGCACCTCCGGGTACACCTGCCCGGAGTGCGGCAACGGCTACGCCAACGCGGAGACCGCCGCCCCGCACAACCACGACTGCGAAGGAAACACCTGATGGCCACCCCGAACCGCAACCCGTCCGGCACCCCCACCGGCGGCCAGTTCGCCGCTGGGCAGCACGCCGAAACCGAGGTCTCGCTCGGTCCTGGTGCCACCGCACCAGGACCGACCGCGTTGGAGTCTCTCCGCGCCTATTACGCGGATCTGAGTGTTGAGTTGGACGAAATCGCCGGGAGGTACGCGAACGGCACCGACTACGAGCGGGAGAAGGCGCAGGAGGAGATGGTGGACATCTCCACAGAGGCGTTGCCCCAGGTGATGGACCAGTTGCGCCGTTTTTTGGATAGCCAACCACCCGAACCGGCCCGGTCCGAAGGTTCGTCTGCGATGCCAGTCAGCGTGCAGAGTCTGCGCGAGGATTGGTCGGATGATCCCAACCTGAGCTCGGAGCAGAGGAGTGCGCTGGAGGAGCTCGACGACGAGACCTTGAACGCCCACCTCGACTGGGCATTCGCCGGCCAGGAGGACGCCTGGTTTCAGGTGTTGGACGGAACCCGGTCTTCGGCCACCGACACGCTGCTGAAGCAGACCGCAGCGTTGCGCGCCGGGGTGCTCAACGACGGCTGACGGTGGACGGTGCCATGACCGGGCACATGAGCATTATGAAAGACACCAGAGAGACCGACATTTCGCCCGACCTGGACGCCGAGGTGGTGGCTGTGGTGGCACAGAAAATGGCTGCCGCCTCCACCGCCCACATGCCCACGATCGGATCGTTGGCCAGAGACATCGTCGCCGCTCTCCGTGAGGCCGGGCACCTGACCGAGCCGGCTGGAGTGCAGTGGGGAGTGCACCTCGGCGATGCTGATGTGCACGTGTGCGGCAGCGAACAGGATGCTTGGGATTGGTCCGCTGCGAATGGGATGCAACGGCGGGACGTGGTACGACGTCGCACCGGCCCTGGCCCCTGGCAGTACACGATCCTTACTTACTAGCGCTGATTTCCGTGTTGGCCCCAGCGCGGATGGTCGTCACCGAACACCGCCCATAAGCGTGGTGCTCGAACACGGTGGACGGCCCCCCGGCCGCACACATAGGAGGCACGCGGCGCAGGTGGCGCAGCATCACACTTTGGGAGAATCGACATGATCAGCAGCACCCTCGACCGGATCGCAGTGCAGACCAACACGAGCGCCACGGAGACCCGGATCATGGGCATCCACGCCGAGGCGTTGGCGGCGGTCACCGACTCGATGACCAACCTGTACTCCAACCCACACCTCGCGGTGTTGCGGGAGTACTCCACCAACGCCCGGGACGCGATCATCGCCGCGGGGTCCGCCAGTCCCGTCCGGGTTTCCCTGCCCGATGATCTGGACCCGCGTCTGGTTGTCTCCGACGACGGCATCGGCATGAGCAAGGATGAGGTGCTGACCTTCTTCTCGCAGTACGGGGCCAGCCACAAGCGTGACGTGAACACCCAGATCGGCTCTTTCGGGTTCGGTTGCAAGGCGGCGTTCGCCATCGCCGACCAGTTCGTGGTCACCGCGGTGCGCGACCATCACCGCACGGTGGCCTTGTTCGCGCGCAACTCCGAAGGCATCGGCACCGCCTCGATCATGGCCCATGAGCCGACCGAGGCAGCCAACGGTGTCGAGGTCGCTGTCCCGGTCAACGACACCGGCGCCATGTCCCAAGCGGCCGCCAAGTTCTTTCCCGCGTGGGAGCCGGGCACGGTGGTGGTGGACGGTGAGGAGTGGCGGAGTCTGAGCACGGTCGGGGTCCAGATCGGTGATGTGCGGCTGCTGACACAGCGGGAAGCTGAGGAGGTGGTGGGTAGTTCCAACTATCGGACCCACGTGGTCATGGGCAACGTGAGTTACCCGGTCGCTCCTACCGATGCAGACGGGTGCTGGAGCAATGTCCACCCGGTCTTCCAAGATCGCACCTTCATCTACGCCGGTATCGGCGAGGTGGACATCGTTCCCTCCCGGGAGGGGCTGCGGAACACCGACCGTACGAAAGCCTTCCTGCGTTCCGCCCGGCAGCGATTCGACGCCGAGTCGGTGCGGTACGTCGAAGCGACTATCGCCGCCTGCACCACCTGGTATGACGCGGCTGCCACCTTGCACCGACACCAGATCGTGCCGTGCGTCACGATGAAGAGGAACACCTTCACCTGGCGGGGTCACCGACTCAGTACGCACACCTCACTCGACGCCCCGGTGCTGCGCCTGGACCGCACCAAGACGCGCATCGCCAAGCCCGATGAAGCGGAAGAAGGTGGCAGCACCTTTCACATCATCAACAAGAACATTCTCGCCATCACCGGGGTCACCCCGGACACCGAGCGCAGCGTGCGGCTCGGGCTGCGAGCACTGTGCGTCCAAGAGGGGTTCATCGCTGTCGTGCTGTGTGAGCGAGCCGACTACACCTACGAGTGGTTCACCCTGGCCAACCCCGGAGTCACAGTGATGACCCTGGCGGAGTGCAAAGCCGCCCGCAAGGCTGCCCTCAAGGCGAACGCTTCCCCACGGGCGGCGGCCAGTCCGCTCACCTATCAGGTGGTCGCCCGAGGGTGCGCCACCCAAGACATGAGCCTGACCGAGCTGCGGGCGCTGCCGGCCCTCGCCTACACCGACGCGCACTACCAGCATGTGCTGGATGCGGTGCGCGCGCTGGAATGTGACACCCCGGTGGTGGTGCTGAGCTCACGGCAAAGCGCGGATGTGTGCCGCCGTCGCCTGCCCGCGGCCCGCCCGCTGACCGCTGTGCTGGACCAAGCCGTCGCCGCGATGATTGCCACGTTCGCACCGACGCAGGTGGCGGAGATGGTGACGGCCCGGCGGGTGAGCAGGTTCACCAGCAACGACACCCGCATCGCCCGACTGCTTCGTCCGGTGTTGGGGTCCATCACCAACCCCGAGGTCGCCGACCTCGTCGGTGCGTGTACCACCGGAACTGGTTCTCCCGCCACGGAACGCTTGCGGCTGTTGAGCGGTACCCCGCTGGTGCGAATGTCCGCACCGTGGCTGGCTTTCGAGGCCACACTCACTGCTGCTACGGGTGGCGACGAGCGGGGGTTCATCGCCCGGTTCCCGCTGCTGGAGGCGGTGCGATACGACAGCGGGGCCTCCGAGAAGCTACCTCACATCGTCGCCTACCTGAACGCGGTGGCGGACTCGCCGGTTCTCACGGTCGCGGCCTGAGCAGAGATCACCGGCCACGAACACGGCACACACCGACCCGGCCGGACACATACACAACAGCACGCCGAGCACCGGCCCGGCACCGAGACACCAGGAGACCACCATGCAGTACACCATCACCGAGAGCGCCACGGCAGGCCGCTCGGCCACCATCTTCTACGGCGACTTCACCCCGGTTGCGGTGCCCGGTACGCACCCGAAGTACGACGAGATTCTCGCGGCGCTGCTGGCCAATGCCGCAGAAGATGTGGTGCGCGCCCTGGTCGATGCCGTCAAGCCGCTGCGCGAGTTCGCGGCCCTGTCCGAGCGGGTGTCGATCCGCGGCAAGAAGCTGTACTTCGACGGCGACCGGATCAAGGGCACCGTCACCAAACACATCGTGCGGATGGTGAAATCCGGTGACAATCAGGTCGGATCGCTGGTGTCGTTCTTGGAGAAGGTGTCCACCAACCCCTCCCAGGATTCTCGTGATGCGCTGTACCGCTGGTTGATGGACCGGAACTTCACCATCACCCGGGGAGGGGACTTCCTCGCCTACAAGGGGGTCACCCGTGAGGGCCTGTCGATTCATTCGGGCCGGGCGTGGGTGGATGGGGTCGAGATCACCGGCCACATCCCCAACAAGGTCGGTGCGGTGGTGACCATGCCCCGGCTGCGGGTGGATGACAACCGGGAGGTGGGCTGCTCGCACGGGTTGCACGCCGGCACCTGGGGTTACGCCCACAGCTTCGCCCAGGGCATGACGTTGACGGTGCGGATCAACCCGCGCGACGTGGTGTCCGTTCCCGACTGCTCCGAGTTCCAGAAGTTGCGGGTCTGCCGGTATGTGGTCATCGACTCCGCAGAATGCGAGTACACCGATCCGGTGTACTCGGGTGAGGAGGACGGTAGTTGCTCAGGGTGCGGACTCGACACCGAGGATTGCATCTGCGACGACGAGTTTTGTAAGGGCTGCGGTGAGCGCACCGAGGACTGCACCTGCTCGGGGCTCTGCGAGGGCTGCGGCAGGAGCACCGAGAACTGCACCTGTGAGTATCTGGCGAGGACTGCGGCGGCGAGAGCTGGGGCGCTGTAACCCAGGAACGGTTACGCTGAGGCGACTTCCGCAGACGCTATGCGCCTGCGGGGCTAGGCAGCAGGTGTACGGACCACCCCCCAGGGTCCGTGCACCTGCTGGCGTCGTTCGGTGCCGGGAACAGACTGTCGGGGAAGGGGAAGATCGTCCCGCCGCACACACCGGGCACATGAACTTCTGCGCACTCTCCCGGTCCCCGCTCCCCCGGTACAACCCTCACCGTGGGGTGCCGGGCCTGCTGGGTGCCGGTGTCGCCGCGCTGACGCTGGCGGCGACCGCCCTCGCCGGGCCTGCCGCCACCGCAGCACCGTCCGCGCACACCGCTGTTGCGGGCACCGCTGCGGCCGTACCCGCACAGTCTGCCCTGATCGGTTTCAACGGTGCCCGGCTCTCGGATTCCGACGCCCAGCTCGGCGCCGACCTCGATGCGATCCGCAACGCCGGTGCCGCCTGGGTCCGTGTGGGGGTGGACTGGTCGCAGATCGAGCCGAATCCCGGCAGCAGTGATTTCTCCGCCGCCGATCGGGTGGTGAACGCTGCCCGGTCGCGGGGGCTGGCGGTGTTGGCCATCACCACCTACACGCCCCGCTGGGCGCAGGACGCCAGCGTTGCGCCCGGCACCTCGCATGGCCGTCCGTCCAGTCCCGGGGTGTTCGCGGATTTCGCGGGCCGGGCTGCGCGACACTTCGCGGGCCGGGTGAGCACCTGGGAGATCTGGAACGAGCCGAACAACCCCCAGTTCTTCCTGCCGAACACCGACGCCACCTTCTACGCGCAGATGGTCACAGCCGCCTCGCGCGTCATCCACACCACCCAGCCGGGATCCACGGTGATCGCCGGGGCAATGTCCCCCGCCGGTGGCAGTGACCAGCCGGCGGTGTTCTTGCAGCAGATGTACGCCTCGGGGGCGGGACCGTCGATGGATGCGGTGTCCACCCACCCCTACAGCTATCCGGCGTTGCCCACGGAGACCCAGGACTGGAATGCGTTCTACCAGCTCGCCGCGGAACACGATGTAATGGTCCGCAACGGTGACGGCGCGAAGAAGATCTGGCTCACCGAGTTCGGTGCTCCCACCGGGGTCGGCAACAGCATGGTCACCGAGGACCGGCAGTCGGCCATCGTCGCTGACGGTCTGAGCTCGGCACGCGCCCGACCGTATGTGGGGCCGGTGTTCCTCTACGAGCTGCGCGACCAGCAGACCGGAAGCTCGGACCGGGAGAACGATTTCGGGTTGCTGCACACCGATGGGTCCCCGAAGCCGGCGTATGCGGCGGTCCAGCGCCAGGCCGCCACCGACACCCCGCCGGCACCCACTCCAGCTCCCGTGAACGGGGTGCACGGCGCCATCGCCGAGCACTACTACAACACCCCCGGGTTGGCGGCCCTGTTCGGACCGACCACCACCCCCGAGCTCACCACCCCGGACACCATCGGCCGCTACAACCACTTCGACGGTGGGGACGGCGGCTCCATCTACTGGACCCCCAACACCGGGGCGTGGTCGGTGCACGGTGCCATCCGCGGGCACTGGGAGTCCTTGGGCTGGGAGCGCGGCCCGACGGGGTACCCGCTCACCGATGAGCGCACCACCCCCGACGGTGTGGGGCGTTACAACCACTTCACCGGCGGGGACGGTGCATCCATCTACTGGTCCCCGGCCACCGGGGCGCAACTGGTGCACGGCGCCATCCGCGTCCAGTACGCATCCATGGGTTGGGAGCTCAGCTCACTGGGGTACCCGACCAGCGACGAGTACGCGGTTCCCGGCGGCCGGCGCAGCAACTTCCAGCACGGGTCCATCACCTACCGGTACTCCGATGGGGCCATCCTGATCGGCTGAGCGGTACCGCGTGGACATCGTGACTTCGACGCCAACAAAAGTTGGCCTGAGTGGACTAAACCGCGTTCTGTAAGGGCCGGTCCCCGCACCACGGCCGGTCTCACCGAGACGTTTCACGAAGGACTGGGGGCCATACTCGGTCCCATGTCTCACACCGGAGTCCGCATACGGCAGGGTGCCGCGAAGGCCCGCCCGTCCTTCGTCCTGGAGCGGCACCGGATACCTATACTCGCCGCCGCGGCCGCGCACCGGGTATCCGAGGTCAGGGTGTTCGGATCGGCGGTGCACGGCACGGATACCGGCGAGAGCGACATCGACCTCCTCGTCCACCTGGACAGCGGGAGGACGCTCGTCGACCTCGCCGCTTTTGCCGATGAATGCGAAGCCATCCTGGGCTTCGGCGTCGATGTGGTGACCGATGATGTTCTCGTCGGCGCGGTCGGTCGACGTATCACTGCCGAAGCGGTACCACTGTGACTGGTTTTGAGCGTAGGCCTCGGCGTCTCGCGGCGGGCGGGGGGGCCGATCAGCAGGTGACGTCGAGGGTGAGGTTGCCTGCGGTGGTCGAGGGTCCGGTCCCTCTCAGCACGGTGTCGATGTGCAGGTGTGCACCGTCGACGAGATAGGTGCCGGCCGCGAGGTCGTTGCGCTGCTCGACGCCCACATCGACGAAGTGCAGGTTCGCGTTGCCGGGGGTGAGGATCACCGTCAGGGTGGCTGTTCCTGCCTTCAGCGCCAGCGTCGTGTCGGCTTTGGTGGTGTCATGCGCGCAGGTGCCGACCGCGGGTGAGGTGATGGCACCCAGCCCGCTGTAGGCCACGACGACGGTGCCGGTGGCTGCTCCGACGGGCAACGTCGCCACTCGGCGCGCCACCTCCGGGCCTACCGGTGCGGCAGGCACCGCGGGGCCGGGGGCTGGCGGCGGTTGTGTGCTGGGGGTGCCGGACCGTGGTGGCGCACTCAGTGGTGCTGGCGCGGCGGGTACCGGTCCGACGTTGGGTGTTGCCGGGACAGTGCTGGGTGCTGCCGGGACGGGGCTCGAGTAACCGGGACCAGCGACGGCGTTTGGTGGTGGTGTGTCGGTGGAGCTCGCTGCGGGACCCGGTGTGGCACTACCGGCGGCAGGCGCACTGGCACTCGCAGCTGGGGACGGTGGTGAGGTCGGAGGTGGGGCTGGTCCCGGTTGTGCGGTGCACGCCGTCAGGACCAGCAACCCGAGAACGGACAGTCCGGCCCGCCGTCTCATCGGGTTGCTGTCGGGGTCGGCGCCGAAGTTGTCGGGGCAGCGGTACGCGCCGGCGCCGGGGTGGCTGTCGGTGCCGGGGTGAGCGCGGGTGCCGCAGTGGGGCCACCGGTGACAACGCCCGTCGCCGTGTTCGCGGTGAGCGAGCCGCCCTGGAAGTCGACCCGCGTGCCACCGGGCACGGCGTAGGGGTCGCTGATCGGGAATCCCAGTGATCCGGCCTCTGCTCCCCGCCCACGGTAGGTCGCCAGGATCGGTGCGTCGATCGAGTGAGTGCCGGTCGTCGGAGACCAGTAGATCGCACCATTCTGGAAGGTGTTCATCCGACCGCTGGAGGCAGCGTTCTCATCGCTCGTCGGGTACCCGAGTGCGCTGCGCTCCCACCCGAGAGTCGCCCACTTGTCGCGGATCGCACCGTGTACCGACTGGGCGCCGGTGTTGGGGGTGTAGTAGATGGATCCGTCGTTGCTGAAGTGGTTGTAGCGGCCCACCCCGTCGGGGGTTCCGGTCTCGTCGGTGGTGGGGTACCCCACGGCGCTGCGCTCCCACCCGAGGGAGGACCAGTGATCTTGGATGGCACCGTGCACCGACTGGGCGCCGGTGGCCGGGGTCCAGTAAATGGATCCGTCGGCCTGGAAGTGGTTGTACCGGCCCACCCCGTCCGGGGTGCCGAGCTCATCGGTGGTCGGGTAATGCAGGAAGCTCTGCTCGTACCCCTTGTTCGCCCAGGAGTCCCGGATGGCCCCGAGGATCTCGTGGGCACCGCTGGCCGGGGACCAGTAGATGGAGCCGCGCTGAAAGAGGGTGAACACCCCGGAGTGGTCGAAGATGGGGTTCTCGTTGCCCAACGGGAGGCCCACCGGACTGTTCATTCCGCCGAGGGCGTACCAGTCGTCGGCGATGGCCCCCTGGACGCGGGGAACGATGCGCTCCGGGTACATCGCACCGATGGAGGTGCTCAGCGATTGCGTGGTGTGGTTCGAGTCGCCGTTGGTGCGGTTCTCCTGGCCGAGCTCAACCAGGATGTAACGGTTGTCGTTGCCGATGATGCCGGTGGTGTGGTTGTAGCGCTGGCCGTTGACGTCCATCCAGCCCTGCTTGACTCCGAGGGTGCGCTCGTCGGGCAGGCCGGTGGGGATCCCGAACCGTTGGTAATACCCGTCGGTGCCGTAGGTGGTGGACTGCCGCAGGTCGTTGACGATCGTGTTCTGTGCCCAGCCGGGCAGCCCACAGCACCCGCCGAGCATCCCGTTGTAGTAGGCGGCGATGTTGGAGGCGGTGATCGTGGTCAAACCCCAGAAGCCGGGGTTGACCGGTGGAGCGACCTCGCGCAGGCCGTACCGCGCGGCGACGCGGCGGACGATGTCCGGACCGCCGCCGATGGTCCAGAAGTGGTTGGCGGCGTTGTCGTCGGAGGACCGCAGCATCAGGTCGAACTGGCCTTGGTCGTTGGGGCTCAGCGCGTTGCGGTACAGGATGTCGTCGGCGATGAACAGCTTGACGATGGAGGCCGAACCGGTGCCGGTGTGCGCGGCGGGTCCGTTGTCCCGGTACTCCCCGGTCACCCGGTCGATGTAGGCGATACCGACTGTCGTGCCTCGCTGATTGGCGGCGACAGTGCCGGTGCCCACTCTGTCCTGGGTGCCGTTGAATGCCGTTGCCGGGCCGGCGCCGAGGGTGAGTCCCCCGGCGAGCAGTGCCGCGGTGACGAGGGCGGCGCGCAGGCGTCCCGTTCGTCGGGAGCGCGCCGCGGTGTGGGTGATTTTTGGGCGTGTCTGCACGGCCGCGCTCCTCGTCGCTGGGTGGGCGCGCTCAACGTATCGCGGGTTTGTCCGATACCGCTGCAGCCGTGGGGTGCACGAAGACGGTCGATGCCGGGGTGGCCGTGCACATGGTCGGTATGAACAACGACATTCACGCCAGCGCCGTCGGCACCCTGTCTCGTGCGGAGGTGGTTGGCGCACAGAAGCTGTACCGCAACGCGGTAGCCGCGGGCAAGCGTGCCCCGGGAGCATTGCCCCGGTCGGTGACACCTGGTGGTTCCACGCTCGAAGTTGTCGGTCCGATCGGGCGCACGCTCACCCACATAGGCTTGCGCGCCGAGGGACATCGCCCGGTCACGGGGGAAGCGATCGAGGTGGCGCACGCCCTCTCGGAGGATGTGACGGCGCTGTACATCCAGTCGATTCGCTTCGGTGGTGTGTGCGTGTCGAGTCTCGGGCACCTGGTCACCCCGAGAGGCCAGGAGGGGCATTACCTCGCGGCGTACATCCGGGCGGAGGCAGGCGACACGGCTGAACTCGTTCGGCTGGCGTGCCGGGCACGGGCGTTGCGTGCGGGTGTGTCTACCGGGAAGAAAGTGCCCGGCGGCCGCCACGCCGTCAAGACCGCCGCGCAGGCAGCCTTGTCCAGCCTGCGCAACACGGTGGACTGACGCATCCGTGCCGACCACGGCGATCAGCCCACCTTTGATGAACAGCAACGCAGGAGGAACAGCGTGATCGGCAACGGCAACGGCACCACCGACGAGTCCGCTCTCTCGCTGCCGGAGGACGACTTGCAGGGCCTGTTCGACGCGGCGGCGCAATACGGCTTGGCGATGAACTGCGTCCGTCGGGCAATCCAGTACCGGGCCGGTTCCAGAAGCGCGGCGCACTACCTGGCGCGGGGGCAGGTGCATGCCACTCTGGCAGTGGCCTCCGCGAGCATGGCCAAGTCTCTCCCCGCGCCGAGACCGCGCCCGCAATTTTGAGCGATGTGTTGGGATCATGCTGTCGAGAAGAGAGGCTTGGAAACCATGATCGTTCCGCAGTTGAAGCTGCCCGGTCGTGTGTTTGCTCGTCGGGGGCTGCAGTTCGTCGGGGGCATGCTACCTGTGATCGCTGTTCTGTGCCTGGGGTTGGTTTTCATAGTCGCGGGACGTGATAGCACTGAGATCGCTGGGGTGAACGGTGTCACCGTGGACGCGCAGAATCAGCCGGTACTCCTGGTCGCTGTGTGCAGAGGTTACATCGACGGAGTCAACATCTACGGCGCACATCAAGGTGACGACAGGACTCAGCAAAAGCCGATCGGCAAATGGGAATCTGCGATCAAGGCTGGACAGCAACGTGAGCTGCCACTCTTGTCGCTGTCGCCGCCTGGTTGGACCGTGATGAATGCGCCGCCGATGCTGCGGGAAGGTGTCTCCTATGCGGCGATCGGCTTCACGAAAAACACCAAGTGGGAAGCGAGGCAACTCAACTTCACTCTCGCTCAACTAGCGGACCTTTCCCCCGACCGAGTGCTGTACCAGAACCAAGTAACGAGCCGTGACCGTTTCTATGAGGAAGCATGCCGTGGCCTCTGAAGCTCCTGTCGGCGGTGTCCTAGAACGGGAACGGGACCATTCTGACGCTTGAAAAATAGACGGTTGTGGTCAGTACACCTCTCTGTGTCGCCGGTGGCCGGCCGACGAGCTAGCACCGGGCAGGCATCGCGCCGACAACCCGCGGCGGAGCTGGCCGAGCACCCTCTCCGAGCGTCGGAATCGACACTGTCTTGGCCGCGGACGTGTCCGGTTGGTCTTGCCCCGGCCCGTTTCGACGCGGAACGTCTGGGCGACGCGGTGGACGCCGGGTCGGCCGCACACATGGTGGGTATGAGCACACGTGAAAATGAGATGGCCGCCCAGCAGGCCGACGCCCAGCGAGACCGTGTCGAAGCGGACCAGCAGTTCGCAGGCGCTATGGATTACCTCAACCAGTCGAACAAATGCAACGATGATGTCGGGCTTTTGCTTGTCGCTCGAGCCCAGGTCCACGCTATTTTGGCGCTGACTGCTGCAACCATGGCTCTCGGTCCGCACCAGTGAGCGCCTTCACCATCGGGGTGCGTGGCTGCCAGCACCTCGGCTACGACGCCGCCGGTTACCGGCGTTCCCGCACCACCGGGTGGGGGATGCGGGTCACCGACGGCCACATCGCCCACGCGCTGGGTGCCCAGTCCATGCTGGACGCCGAGGTGGACGTCGTCGTCGACGGGGGCGACCTGTTCCACTGGGCCCGCCCGATGGCCCGCGACATCGACGCTGCGCTGCGCACCGATGACCTGCTGGCCGCTGCGGGCATCCCCCGTTTCGGCAACACCGGCAACCACGACGCCAGCATCGGCCTGGACCTGGCGGCCTCAGCGGTCATGCACCGCCCCGAGCTCGGCTTCCGGGCGGTCTACCCCACCACGAACCGCGCCGGTCAGGGGGTGGGCCCGCACCCCGGCTTCTACGAGATTCACCACCCGGCCGAGGGGATCGCGCTGCACATAGTCAGCCACTACGGGCTGGACCCGGCACTGGCCGACCAGGGCATCGTCATCGACCCCCGTCCGGTGCCGGGCATGGTCAACCTGCTCATCGCGCACGGCATCACCGTGTTGGAGGAGAAGTTGTACCGGGTGGTCGACGCGCACGGTGAGCCACGCACCATCCCGGTGGACTGGTTCAACCGGGGCTTCGACGCCCACCCGATCTCCGATTTCCACACCATGGGCGGGGTCACCGGCCGCGAGTCCGGCACCGGGTGGGTCGCCTACACCGGGTCGGCGGTGCGCCGCGGGTTCTCCGACGAAGCCTGCTCGCGGGGCTGGCTGAAAATCGTCGTGGATCCCTCGAGTGTGACGTATGAGCCGCAGGTGTGTTGGCAGCGCCCGCAGTTCGACCTGCCCGCCATCGACGCCAGCTCCCGTTCGGTGGATGACATCGCCTCGATCATCGAAGCGAACCTGGCCGGTGTGGCGTTGGCGGACGACGAGACTGCTGAGCTGACCGGTGATGGTGGGGCGATCGTGCGCCAGCGGATCCGCAACGCCACCCCGGCGCAGCGGGCGGGGGTGCGTTCGATGGACTCCCGTTTCCGCAACCTGGCGTCGGAGGCGATCTGGTGGGGGCTGCATTTCCCACTCGTCCCCTCTGCTGCCCCCGTCCCGACCCGACCCGGTTCGACCGCCCCCGGTTTGGGGGTTCGGCGGACGAACTTTGCGGGCGAGCTGAAACAGCGCGGTGACCGGTTGGCTACTGCACTGAACCTGCCGATCCAGATGCGGGCGGCGGCGTTGGCGGGGGCGACCACGATCACCGAATCCATCGTGGTCGAGGACACCACCGCGGAACGGGAATCGAGTTGATCGCGGGTGGGCCTCACACATCACCGGCAGGCGTTTGACCCGAACGCACCGACCAGCAGGAGGAGCCATGCAGTTCCCCGAGAAGGCGACCAGAGCGGACACTACCGACCCCCGATCGCGGGCGGTGACGGTGGACGCGGACGACCTGCGGGCGGTGCTGGGCGAGTTCGTCCCCGATGACCCACGGCTCGGTTCCGGGGCTGGCGACCGCCTCCACGCCGCCCTGGGCCGGCCCCACCGATACCGAGGAGCAGCTGTTGGCGATGCACCGTCCGACGACGTGGCGTTCGAGCGTCAGCACCTGCGCGCACTCACCGACTGGATCGACCACCAGCCCGTGCCGCACGGGTTGCCCGCCGACGTCGCGACGGCCCTGCAGGCGGGGTGCGACACGGTGGACGGGGTGCGCCGGTAACGCCGCGATCGGGAAGCTGCACCCCGAAGCCACAGGCGCTTCTCGCGCCGAAAGCCGGTTCGACAGCGGGGGACGACCACCCGGCCGCACACATAGGGGTCATCAGCACGACGCGAGACCACTCCTTGGAGACACCGTGTGTATGGGCCGAACCCACGTATTGAGTTCCACCGCGATCGGTTTGGCGTGCGCCGCGCCGTTGGCCGGACATTTCATCGACCGCCCCATGCCCGTGGCGACCCTGTTCGCCTTCGCCGCCCTCGTCGGCGGCTACGGCGTGCTGCCCGACCTCGACCACCCCCAAGCCACCCTGGCCCGCACGCTCGGACCGGT
>JAABUZ0100003529.1_pt1 | contig 23048 bp, 16 predicted proteins | sample 5562091 | NCBI WGS metagenome assembly JAABUZ01 (sample SAMN12813069, study PRJNA571459) | rock metagenome | isolation source: Antarctica rocks | place: Antarctica: Victoria Land, Linnaeus Terrace sud | collected 2015-12-21
CTAGGTGCCCCCAGCGCGGCCTGAAGCCGTCGTCAGCGAGCGGGCGGTCGGGGACGGGCAGGTGGGCCGGGAAGCTGGGCGCGCGGCGAGGCCGGCGGCCCGAAGCTGTTGCGTGGTGCCCACGCCGTTGACGCGCCTCTGCCCACAGCGGCGACGCAAAGGTCGCCGCGCCCGTGAATTCCCATGCGCAACGTCCCGTTCGCCGACGCCCGACAGGGTCGCGGGACGGAACGCTTGATAGTCATGCGCTTCGTCCCACGACCGCAGCTCGGTCGGGTGAGCGGGACTCTGCGCAGGCCCGGTCGGTGCCCCCGCGCCGGCAGCGCTCAGCGCCGCTGCCGGGCCAGGGCACCGGCTGCGACCGCGGCGGTCACCAGGCTGGCCGCGCCCATCTGCAGACGCCGACCGAGGCGATCGGCGCGGATGACCTCCCACCCCTCCTGGCCGGCCAGGCGCAGCAGCGCGGCGTCCGGGTTGACCGCCACCGGGTGACCCACCGCGCGCAGGAACGGCACGTCGGAGATGGCGTCGGAGTAGGCATAGGAGCCGCTCAGCTCGATGCCCTGCGCCGCGGCCAGCTCGCGCACGGCCTGCGCCTTGCCCTCGCCGTAGGTGAACGGCCCCTCGTTGCGCCCGGTGTAGTGGCCGTCGACGATCTCCGAGCGCGTCCCCAGGCCGCCATCGAGTCGCAGGACGATGGCCATGAGCTCGGCCACCTCGGTCGAGGTGGCCGAGCAGATGTAAGCCGGGCGCCCGGCGTCCTGGTGCGCCCAGGCCAGCTCGAGGATTCCGGGAAGGATCCGGGGCAGGACAGCCGCGAGCATGGCCGGGGTCAGGCGCTCGATGTCCAGCACCCGCTGGCCGGCGAGCGAGCCCATGACCTGCTGGCGCAGCGTGTCAGCCTTGACGTCGTCGTCGACGGCCCCGCGCAGGCGAAAGCGAAGGTTGGCCATCGCCCCGACGGCCAGGGCCCGCCGGGAGATGAGCCCGGCGCGGGCCGCCGCGCGGCCGAAGGCGAAAGCCGAGGAACCGGCGATCAGGGTGCGGTCGAGGTCAAAGAAGGCGGCGCCCCGGAGCCCGGCGGCGCCCTCAGGGGCGCGAAGGAGGCTGGCGCCGGCCCGGGCGCCAGCGCTCACGCGGCGACGTCGAGGATGACGGCGTCGCCCTGGCCGCCACCCGAGCAGATGGCGGCGCAGCCGAGCCCACCGCCGCGTCGACGCAGCTCGAGGATCAGCGAGCCGAGGATCCGCGCGCCCGAGGCTCCGATGGGATGGCCGAGAGCCACCGCGCCCCCGTTGACGTTGACCCTCTCCTCGTCGATGCCCAGCACGCGGATCGAGTTGAGCGTGACCGAGGCGAACGCCTCGTTGATCTCCCACAGGTCGATGTCCTCGGCGCTCAGACCAGCCTTCTCCAGGGCCTTGGTCGCCGCCGCCGAGGGGGTCCGGGCCAGGTAGGCGAAGTCGTCGGCAACCGCGGCCTGGGCGAGGATGGTGGCCAGCGGGGTGCGATCGTTGCGCTCGGCCCACTCATCGGAGGCGAGCACCAGCGCGCCGGCACCGTCGTTGACCCCGGGAGAGTTGCCCGCGGTGTGCGAGCCGTCCTTGGAGAAGATCGGTGGGAGCTTGGACAGGCTCTCCAGGGACGCATCACGCCGGGGGGACTCGTCGACCTCGACCGTCGTCTCGCCCTTCTTGGAGCTGACGGTCACCGCCACGATCTCCTCGGGCAGGCGTCCAGCATCGGTGGCCTCGACCGCCTTCTGATGGGAGCGCAGAGACCAGCGGTCCAGGTCAGGGCGGGTGAGCTCGAGCTCGTCGCCCACCTCGGAGGCCTCCTGGGCCATGTGCTTGCCGCTGAACGGGTTCGTCAGCCCGTCGTTGATCATCGCGTCGATCGCCTTGCCGTCACCCATCCGCATGCCGAAGCGGGCATCCTTGAGCAGGTAGGGCGCTTTGGACATCGACTCCATGCCGCCGCCCACGGCGACGTCGAGGTCGCCGGCGCGGATGGCTGCGTCGATCAGCCCCGTGGCCCGGATGCCCGAGGCGCACACCTTGTTGATCGTCTCGGAGGGCACCTCCTTGGGGATGCCCCCGGCGATCTGGGCCTGTCGTGAGGGGATCTGACCCTGCCCGGCCTGCAGCACCTGGCCCATGACGACGTGCTCGACCTGCTCGGGGGCGACCTCGGCCCGCTGCAGCGCGGCCCGGATGGCCCAGCCGCCCAGCTCGGTTGCGTCGAGCTTGGCGAGGCCGCCGCCGAGCTTGCCGACGGGCGTGCGGGCGCTGGACAGGACGACGGTCTTGGGCATCGGGGCGGCTCCGGGGCTGGGGGCGAGGTGACCGCGGCCCATCCTAGTCTCGGCTTTCGCGCGTCTCCGGGGGCGGGTATCGTGCGGCGGCCATGGAGGTCTCCGCCACCACCAGCGCGCCGCGGGAGACGGGCGCCGACACGGTGGCGGTGGCGCTGTTCAAGGACGAGCGCCCACCCCACGACCCCGACGGCGCCCTGGGCGCTCTGCTCGACAGCGGCGAGGCTCAGGCCCGTCCCCGGCACCTCGCCCACGTCCACGTCGACGGCCGGCGCTGGGTGCTCGTCGGCTGCGGTTCGCGGTCGGACTTCGACGTCGAGCGGGCGCGTCAGGTGGCTGGCGCCGTCGTCGTGCGCGCACGGGAGCTGGGCACGCGCACCCTGGCCTGGGAGGTGCCCCACCACGTCGCCCCATCGGCGGCCGGGGCCCTGGTCGACGGCACGCTCGGGGCCGCCTACCGCTTCGAGCGGTTGCGCTCCGAGCCGGACGAGGAACGCCGCGGGCCCGACGCCCTCATCGTCTGCGCTCACGACGATCTCGGGCCGGTGGTGAGCGCCGCCGCGGTCGTGGGACGGGCGGTCAACACCGCCCGCGACCTCCAGAATGAGCCCGGCAACGAGCTGACTCCGACCCGACTGGCCGCGCACGCAGAAGCGCTGGCCGACGAGCTCGAGGGCATCTCGGTCGAGGTCCTCGGTCGCGACGAGCTCGTGCAACGGGGCATGGGCGCCTTCTCCGCCGTGGCCCAGGGCTCCTACCAGGAGCCTCGCCTGATCTCGCTCTGCTACGACGGCCACCCGAGTCCCGCTGGCCCCACCCTGGGCTGGGTCGGCAAGGCGGTGACCTTCGACTCCGGCGGCATCTCGCTCAAGCCCGGAGCCAAGATGAGCGAGATGAAGTTCGACATGTCCGGCGGCGCCGCCGTGCTGGGCGCGGTCGAGGCGGTGGCCAGGCTGCGCATGCCCGTGCGGGTCCTGGCCGTCATCGGCGCTACCGAGAATCTGCCCTCCGGGCGCTCGGTCAAGCCGGGCGACGTCGTGCGGGCCGGTAACGGGACGACCATCGAGGTGATCAACACCGACGCTGAGGGCCGGCTCGTGCTCGCCGACTGCCTGGCCTACGCGGTGGCCCAGGGCGTCGACTCACTCGTCGATCTGGCCACCTTGACCGGAGCGATCGTCACCACCTTCGGCAGCACGTACGCAGGTCTGATGGGTCGGGGCGAGGAGTGGCTGGACGCGCTGGCGGCCGCCTCACAGGCCAGCGGCGAGGAGCTGTGGCGCCTTCCGCTCCATGACGACTACGACGAGCTGATCAAGGGCACGGTGGCCGACATCCTCAACGCGGTGGAGGCGCGCAAGGCGGGGTCGATCACCGCCGCGCAGTTCCTCGCGCGCTTCACCGGAGAGCTGCCCTGGGCCCACGTCGACATCGCCGGGGTGGCCTACGAGCGAGGCCGGGCCTACGCGCCCAAGGGCGGCTCGGGCTTCGGCGTGCGCCTGCTCGTCGAGCTGGCCCGCGGCGTGGCGGCCGGGACGCCCCCTGGCCCTCGGCCAGATCGCCCCCCTTCCGCGTCCTGAGCTCCAGAGCGCCGTGGACTTCGATCTCTCCTCCGAGCACGAGCTGATCCGGCGCACGGTGCGGGACTTCGCCGAGCAGCGGGTGGCCCCGGTGGCCGAAGCGCTCGACCGCGACAAGCGCTTCCCCTACGAGATCGTCGGCGAGCTCGGCGAGCTGGGACTGATGGGCATCCCCTTCCCCGAGCGCTACGGCGGAGGCGGCGGCGACACGCTGGCCTACACCATCGCCATCGAGGAGCTGGCCCGCATCGACTCCAGCGTGGCCATCACCGTCTGCGCCCACACATCGCTGGGAACCCAGCCCATCGCCCTGTTCGGCACCGAGGCCCAGCGGGAGGAGTGGATGCCCAGGCTCTGCTCCGGGCGGGCCCTCGGCGCCTTCGGCCTGACCGAGCCCGAGGCGGGCTCGGACGCCGGGGCGACGCGGACCCGGGCCCGGCTGCGGGACGGCCGGTGGGTCATCGACGGGGTCAAGCAGTTCATCACCAATGCCGGCACCGACATCTCCGGCGTCGTGTGCACCACCGCGCGCACCGGCGAGGGTCTCAACGACGGCGAGATCTCCGCCTTCATCGTGCCCAACGGCACGCCGGGCTACGAGCAGGGCGAGCCCTACCGCAAGATGGGCTGGAATGCGTCCGACACCCGCCCGCTGACCTTCACCGACTGCGCCGTACCCGAGGCCAACCTGCTGGGCCCGCGAGGCCAGGGCCTCCGCCAGTTCCTGCACATCCTCGACATCGGCCGCATCGGGGTGGCGGCGATGGGCGTCGGGCTGGCCCAAGGGGCCCTGGACCAGTCGGTCGCCTACGCGCGCGAGCGCCGGGCGTTCGGCCAGCCCATCTCGCGCTTCGGAGCCATCCAGATCAAGCTCGCCGACATGGCCACGGAGATCGAGGCGGCCCGGCTGCTCACGTACAAGGCGGCGCGGTGCAAGGACGCCGGGCGCTCGTTCAGCCTGACGGCGGCCCAGGCCAAGCTCAAGACCGGCCGCCTCGCCGTCCGCGCCTCGGAGGAGGCGGTGCAGATCCACGGCGGCTACGGCTACATGGAGGAGTACCCGGTGTGCCGGTTCTACCGTGACGCCAAGATCCTCACCATCGGCGAGGGCACCGACGAGATCCAGCAGCTCGTCATCGCCCGGGCGCTCGGCGCCTGAGGGCGCGGGCCGGCAGCCCACTAACGCCCGGTCGATGATCGTCCTGCGCCGCCGGATCCGGGTCTGGCTGGCGCTGTGGGTTGCCCTGTTCGCGGTCTACGCCGCCACGATCCCCCTCGCCGTCGCTCCCGGTCAACGCTACGCCGCGGACGAGCCTCATCACCTGCTCGGGGCTGCCGCCCTGGCCGACCACGGGAGCCTGGACGCCGCTCCGGAGTACCGCGCGGGCGAATGGCGCTCGTTCACGGCGATCGCGGTGACGCCCCTGGGACATCCCGTGGGCGGTCGCCGGGACGAGCCGACGGGGCCCCTGGTGGCGCTGATGGCCCTGCCCGCCTGGGCGCTGGGGGGCGCCGATGCCGTCGCCCTCGAGTGGGCGGCGATGGCGGCGCTCGCCCTTGTCCTGGCTGGGGGCCTCGCCCGCCGCATGGTGCCCGAGCCGTGGGCCACGGGCGGGGTTTGCGTCGTCGCGCTCTCGCCGCCCGCGCTGGCCTGGTCAACGACGGTGGGCCCGGAGGTTCCGGCGGCGCTGGCCCTGACGGCCGCCGTGCTCATGGCGCTGCTGGCGCGCGAACGACCCAAGCCGGGGCGCGCGGCGGCGTGCGGCCTGCTCGTCGCCCCCCTGCCCTGGCTGGGGAGCGCCCTGCTCGTCCCCGCTGCGGTGCTGCTGGTGACGGTGGCCTCATGGCTGGCCCGGCGCTCGCGTGGCTTGGCCGGACTGGTGGCCATCGAGGCCCTGCTCGCCTCCATGGTGATGCTCATCACCATCTCCGATCGCCTGTACGGCGGCCTCACCCCGAGCGCCGCCGGCTCCCTCGCGCCGGGTGCAGCCCGTGGGGCCTATCCCGGTGACCCGATCGGGCACGTCACCCGGCTGGTCTCGGTCTGGCTTGACCGGGACGCCGGCCTGTTGCGCTGGGCGCCGGTGCTCGCACTGGCCGGCGTGGCCACCTGGAGCCTCTGGCGCTCGCGGCGCGAGCGCGTGAGCCGCGCCCTGAGCCACCTCGAGGACGTCGAGCTGGCGCTGGGCGTCACCGTCGCCGTCGTGGCCGCGGGGCTCGTGCCGGCGCTGCTTGCCCCGTGGCTCACCGGGCCGTGGTTCCCCGGTCGTGGTCTGGTCCCGGTGCTGCCCATGCTGGCCGCGCTGACGGCAGCCGGGCTGCGGCGCATGCCGCGCACCGGAGCGCTGCTGGCGGCGATCACGCTCGTGGCGTCGGTCTGGCTGGTCGCCGGCCTGGTGCTCGCCGGGGGCGGGTGGTCGGCCCCGACGGACGGGCCATGGGCGGGGATCGAGGGGGTGCTTCCGCGCTGGGGAACGGGCTCGGCCGGCGCCGCCGTGCTCAGCCTACTCCCGTTGGCGGCGATCGGCGCCCTGGTCCTCGACGAGCGCCGGCGGCGGGGGCGCCGCCGGCCGGAGGCCCTGGGCGAGGCCGCGGGCTGACGGGCCCGCGGGAGCCGGAGGCCCAGAGGCTCAGCGTGTGCTTGCCTTGACGGTCTGTGAGCGCGGGCCGATCCTGGCCGAGACGTTGTCACGGGCGGCGACGGTGTAGTGGTAGGTGGTGTGGGGCCGCAGACCGGTGACGGTCAGCGTGATCTTGGCGCCCACCCGAGTGACGGCGAAGTGACAGTGTCCCTTGCACAGCGTCTGCGCCCGTGCAAAGTCGCGGGCCCGACGCATGGGACGTACCGACTGCGTGATGACGTACGTGCGGGCGGCGGGGGGGTTGGATCCGTCGGTGCCCGGCGCGTTGAAGCTGAGCTCAATCGTGGTCGTTGAGAGCGCGCGTGCATGCAGCGCGATGCGGCCCGGCGTGCGTGCGTAGCGGCGCAGGCAGCGCCGTCGCCCGCTGCTGGCGTGGCGCTCGATGTGGAGTCTGACCGTGGCGCGCGGGCGCGCTGAGCGGCGCCTGGCCAGCGTTCTCTCGCCGCGCGCCTGACGCGCCACCACCGCGAGGCAACCGCGCAGGCCGCTGGCCCGCCGCGCCTCTGACCCAACCACTGAGCCGGCCGTCTTGCCGATGGAGCCGTGGGCAGCACCGCTGGCAGGCGGCGGGGCCGAGCCCAGGCTTGGCGAGCCGCCGGGGGCCGGAGCGCAGCCCGCACCACCGTCGCCCGGCTCGAGGCTCACGGGACCCACCGAGCCGGGGGCCTCGTCGTCGCCGATGCTTTCCTGGCTGCAGTAGCCCAGCCGCCCGTTGGCGCCATCGCCCCAGCAGCGCACGTTGGCGTCGTCAAGGCGCGCGCACGTGTGTTGTTTACCGGCGCTGATCGCCACCGCCGTTCGCCCACGGCCCAGGTCCAGCGGCCCGACCGAGTCCGGGGTTTCGTTATCGCCAATGTTGTGCTGATCGCCATAGCCCAGGCGGCCGCTGGCGCCCAAGCCCCAGCAACGCACATTGCCATCATCGAGCAGGGCGCAGGTATGGGCGTCGCCGGCGCTGATCGCCGTGGCGGTGCGTCCAGGGCCTAGCCTGACCGGACCGGCCGTGTCAGGGGTCTCGGTATCGCCGATGGTGTTCTCGTTCCCGTAGCCCAGCCGGCCGTTGGCGGCGTCGCCCCAGCAGCGCACGGTGCCATCATCAAGCAGCGCACAGGTGTGAAGGCCCCCGGCAGTGATCGCCATGGCGCTGCGCCCAGGGCCCAGGTTCACCGGCCCGACCGTGTCTGGGGTTGTGGTCGGAGAGTCACCGATGTAGTTCGTGTTGCCATAGCCAAGCTGACCGAAGTTGTTGCGACCCCAGCACTTGACCGTGTTGTCATCTAGCAGGGCGCAGGTGTGGGCGCCCCCCGCGCTTATCGCCACAGCCGTGCGGCCCGCACCCAGCTTTACCGGCTCTACCGAGGCGGGGGTTTCAACATCGCCGACGTTGTTGGTGTTGCCATATCCCAGCCGCCCGTCGTGGGGAAACCCGCCGCCGCCATAGCCCCAACAGCGGACGTTGCCGTCGTCGAGAATCGCGCAGGTGTGGGCGGCGCCGGCGGTGATCGCCTTGGCGGTGTGCCCGGCCCCCAGGTCCACCGGCCCGACCGAGCTGGGATCGCCGACGTCCTTGGTGTTGCCATAGCCCAGCCGACCGTCGCCGCCAAACCCCCAACAGCGTACGGTCCCATCGTCAAGCAGCGCGCAGGTGTGGTAGTCGCCCGCGGCGATCGCCTTGACCGTGCGCCCCGCGCCGAAGTTCACGGGCCCCACCGATGCGGGGGTCTCATCGTCCCCGATCGTGTCGGTGTTGCCATAGCCGAGCTGCCCGTTGGCGCCGTAGCCCCAGCAGCGCACGCTGCCCGCGACCAGCACCGCGCAGCTGTGAAGGCCCCCGGCGTCCAGCCCGGCTGCCGCCGGGGATCGCGGCTCAGAGGCCTGCTCGGCCGCCGCCCCAGCGGGAAACGCATCCACCACCACGCATGCCAGCACCAGCACGCCTAGCGCGACGGCGGCCCGACAGCGAGCGCGATCAGCCGCGGTTGCCCGGGGCATGGGAGCGGCCCGGCTTGGCGTCAGCGACCCTCGCCCGCGCACTCGACCCATGTCTGACCACCGCCCGGGGAAGACGGGTACCTCGTCGCCCGCTCGCCCTGATCGCACCAGCACCCTGGACCAGCCTGTCCGCTGCCCATCAGCACCAATCACTTTCACAGCAACTTTCCGTGGCGGCCGCCGCCTATCGCTTGACGATCGTGAAGAAGATCGTCTTTGGCCTGGACGCATGCTTGGCCACGTCGGTGGCCATCAGCGTCGCCTGGTAGCGCCCGGGCGCAAGGGCCTTGGAGCCGATGCGTCCCGAGAAGGCGACGCGATTGGCGCCACGGTGACTGGTGCGCGTCAGCGTGCCCTTGGTGATGATCCGCCCGCACTTCCTGGCGTGGCGCAGCTTGCGCGTCGAGACGACGCAGCGCTTGCCTCGGCGCCGACCCGAGACCCGCTGGGCGATGACGATCTTGACCGTCGCGGGCTCAGACACCGTGTAGCGGAATGTCGTGCCCTTCTTGTGTCTCTTGCCCTTGTGCTTCGCTGCTTTCGCGGCGCTGCCAAAGGTAGGTGTGCGCCCCCCGCTCACGACGAACGGGTTGTTGGTCAGCCCAAAGCCAGTGACCACCGGCCCCGGGGGGGTGGGCGTCGGAGCGCGGCCCGGGATGCCGATCGGGGGAGGGCCATTCGATCCGGGCACAGGCATAGGGCCACCCTGGCCGGACGCGCCGGCAGGTGTGTAAAGCTCCGCTGAGCTGAGTGGGCTGATGTACCGAAGGGCTGGAGAGAAGTTTCCAATGACCTCGCGGTCGCCTCCGACGGCTAAGACCTTGCCGCAGTTAGCGCCGCATTGGGAGGGAGAACCGGCAAGCAGCGTCGCGGTGTGAACTGCCCGGCCCGTGTTCATGAAATCCGTGCCGGTCCACGTGCTGCTGGTGGGGTTGTAGAGCTCGCCGGAGAGCAGCCCGGGCCCCGGCTTGTTGGGAAAGCCGGGCGCGTTTCCGCCCGCGTTTCCGCCCGCCGCCAGCACCGTGCCGTCTGAAAGCAGCGTTGCGGTTTGGTACATGCGGCGGTTTACGAGAGCGCCGGTTGCCTGCCATTCCTCGGTCACCGGGTTGTAGAGCTCCGCGGAGTTCAGGTGAGGAGGCCCGCTCGTGAAGGGGCTGTTGAAGCCTCCAGCCACGAGGACCTTGCCTTCGGGCAGTTCGGTGGCGGTGTGGACCTGGCGCATCTGGCCCATGCTCCCGGTCGCTCTGAACGTGCCCGCAACTGGATCGTAGAGCTCGGCAGTCGCGAAGGCGGGACCGCTGCCCAGCCCCCCCGTACCGCCAGCGACGAGAACCTTGCCACAGTTGTCACCGCAGTTTCGCTCGAGCAGCGTGGCGGTATGGACCTCGCGCGCACCAATTGGGCCCGTTCGGTTGGGTGGGTTGCCGGCGCCCGTCAGGTGGCCGGTGGCTGTCCAGGTCTGGTCAGCGGGGTCGTAGAGCTCCGCCGAGTCGATGGCGGTGTTCGACTCCGCAGTTGCCCTTCCGCCGACAACCAGCACCTTGCCGTTGCGGAGCAGCGTTGCAGTGTGGAAGCCACGAGCCTCGAGCATAGGGGGGGTGGCTGTCCATCGGCCCGTGGCAGGGTCATAGAGCTCGGCGGAGGAGACCGTCTGGGCGTTGCCGGTGGACGTGGGCGGATCGACTGCCGTGAAGCCACCCGTGACGAGCACCTTGCCGCTGGGCAGCAGCGTGGCGGTGTGGAATGATCGCGCCTGTTGTAGCGAGCCGGTCGGCGCCCACTGGCCAGTCTTGGGATCGTAGATCTCCGCCGAGGCCAGCGGCGTAAGGTTGCAACAGTTCGCTCCGCGGGAGCGGAAGAAGTCAAAGCTCGTCTGGCCTCCCGCGACCAGCACGCGGCCGTCGGCGAGCAGAGTGGCGGTGTGTGCGGATCGAGCCTGCTGCAGCGAGCCGGTCGGGGCCCATCTTGCTCCGAGCGAAGGCTCGTACACCTCCGCCGAGGACAGCTTGCCGCCGGTGCCCGTGCCACCGGCCGCCAGGACGCCGCCGCCGAGGAGCGGGGTCAGGGTGTGCGAGGAGCGCGCGGCGGCGAGCGGACCCGTGCTCGTCCAGGTGCCCGTCGCGGGGTCATAGAGCTCCGCCGAGGCGACCGGGTTGCCGTCGGCGCCCGAGCCACCGGTCACGAGCGCCTTGCCGTCAGGAAGGGCTGTCGCGGCATGCGATGTCCGTGCCTGCGCGAGCGCGCCAGTCCTCGACCAGGTGCCGGTGGCGGGGTCGTAGAGCTCAGCCGAGGCGAGCGGCTTGCTGTCTGCTCCCGTGCCGCCGGTGACCAAGACCCGCGGGTCAGAACGACCGGAGACGGAATCCCCGAGCGGTGTGGCCGTGTGCGAAGAACGCGCGTCCGCGAGCGACCCTGTCGAAGCCCACGTGCTCGTGGTGGGATCGTAGATCTCCGCTGAGGAGACGGGCTTGCCGTTGACGTCCAAGCCCCCCGTCACCAGCACCTTGCCGTTTGAGAGCAGCGTGGAGGTCTGCGAGGAGCGAGCGTTTACGAGAGAACCGGTCGCAGTCCAGCTGCCATTCCCAGGGTTGAAGATCTCCGCCGAGGCCAGGGGCTTGCCGTCTGCGCCCGTGCCGCCGCTGACGAGGATCTGGCCCTTGGCGAGAAGGGTCGCAGTATGCCCTGAACGCGCGTTGGCCAGAGAGCCGGTGCTCGTCCACGTGCCGCTGGCAGGATCAAACAGCTCCGCCGTCGCCAGCGGTGCGCCGTCGGTGCCGGTGCCGCCGGCCACCAGCACCTTGCCGCAGTTCGCCGTGCATTGGAAGGGGGCGGCGGAGATCAGGGTGGCAGTGTGAGAGGACCGGGCATTGGCGAGCGAGCCCGTGCTCGTCACGCTGCCATTCTGCGGGTCGAACACCTCTGCCGAGGCGAGACTTCCAGCCGTGCCGGAGCCCCCGGCCAGCAGAACCTTTCCGCCGAACAGCCGTGTCGCGCTCTGGGAGGAGCGCGCTGCGGTGAGAGAGCTCGTTGCACTCCATGCTCCAGGCGCTGCCACGGCAGTTGGAGCCTGTGTGGCGTAGGTAATGACGGTCGCCGTCAAGAGGGCGACGACCGCGAGGCACCATCGCAATGAGCCGCGACCAGAGCGTGGAGGACGCTGAGGCATTGACCCCGGAGCATCACGGACAACTTCCGGCTTATCTATCCGTAGGGTCTACTCATCTTTGGTGGAGCCATTTGTCTGGGCCACGCGAGATCTCGAGATCGCGATTCTGAGGCAACGCCGAGCTCTGTCCTCGAAGCGACGGCCCGCTTCTTCATAGCGGCGGCGACGTGGTTCTCGACCGTCCGCGAGGAGATGAACAATGCCTCAGCGATTTCGCGGTTGGTCTTGCCGACCGCGGCCAGGCGCGCGACTTCTCGCTCACGCGGGGAGAGCTCTTGACCGTACCCCGTTCGCCCCCCGCGCCAAGGATGCGGGAGGGCGACCTTGTGGCTTCTCAGCGCGGCCTTGATCCGAGCTGCGTCCCAACTGGCACCGAGTCCGTCGAACGCGACCAGCGCGCTCAGCAGGCAGTCACCCCCCGCCCGGTCGTCTCCAGCGAGGAGGCATCGACCCCGTCGCTCCAGGGCTTGCGCCGCCTCGTAGGGGCATGGAAGCCCGCTCCAGATGCCGTCTGCCTGACGAAACTGGCGCACCGCGCCGAGACGGCAATTATCCGCCCCAGCGATTACGCCGCGACAGAGCGCAAGCGCAGCCGTCGCCGCAGGGGCATCGCGTCCGCGCAATTCACGACCGAATCGCGCCGCAAGGTCTCGCGCTTCATTGACCGCTCCGCACGCGACGAGGGCCTCCACCGCTACCGGAGCCACCGCGTATGTCCATGTCCAAGTCGCGCCCGCGTCGGGCGCCGGCAGGGCCCGGGTCGCGACCTCAGTGGCGGCCTGCATGTCGCCCCGTGCCAGGTGGATGCGGGCGAGCCCGCTCGTCGCGCTCGCGAAATGCGACCGGTCCCTCGCTTCCCTGAAGACCTCGAGAAGCGAGCCAAAGCCCCGCTCCGCATGTTCGACATCCCCGCGGACTAGTTGGAGCCAGGCCAGGATCAACTCGTTTGGTCCCGACATCAGAGGTGCATCCGCACTGGACTCCACGAGCCGGCGCGCCCTCTCCTCTAGCCCGTCCCAGCGACCAATGCTCCAATCCAGCTGCGCTCTTACGGTGGCTAGGCCCACGCCGAACCGCCCATGGCCAAGCTCACGGCGAATGCCGTCGGCCTGCTGAAGGAAGGACTCGGCGCGCTGATAGTGGCCAAGGAGCAGCGTGGCGCTTGCGAGGTACTTACACGCACGAACGAGCTCCAGCTTCTGCTCGACGGACTTCGCGGTCCACGGAATGTCCTCGACTGCCCCCCAGCCCGCCGGGTCGCCGAACTTCAACAGGATATCTGCGCGCGAGCCAAGGACATCCGTCGTGACGACCGGATCCTCTTGCCGTGAATCCGCCTGGAGGGCACGGTCAACCCACACCAAGTGCTCGTTCACGTCGCCTTCCACCGGCATGACCGATGCGAGATTTGCCATTGCTCGCGCGGCAAGTCCCGGTCGACGCTGGAGTTCGTCGGCCGCACGCACCATCTGGCCATACGCCGAGAAGGCATCCCCGGCCTGATACGTGAGTCTTGCGAGGCAGAACCTGAGCTCGCCGCGCACCCCGACTGTGAGCGATCGGCCCTCAAGAGCCCGCTCAAGGGCGTCGATTGCCTGCCGAGGGACGCGTCCGAAGAGTGCGGCGTCGCCAAGCTTGAGGACCATGCGGGTTCTGGTCGTCGTGGGAAGGTCGGTCATGGAGAGTGCTTGCTCGAGGAGTACGGCCGCGCTGCGGTCGTCTCCCATCGCCGCGGAGGCATCGGCGGCGCGCTCGGCATAGCGCAGCCACTGGCGGGGCTTGCCGGCGTGCCTGTAGTGGTGGGCGAGCTGAGCGAGGGGCAGCGGAGCGCTGCGCGATTGGATTGCCTGGGCGGCGCGGAGGTGCAGGAGTTGCCGCGCAGGCGCGGGCACGGCCTCGTAGACAGCTTGGCCTGCCAGGGCGTGACAGAGGGCATAGAAGCCTGGCTTTACCTCTTGGACGAGGGCGCGCGCGAGGGCGTCGGAAAGACCCTTGTTGCCTCGCGAGGGGGAGAGCCCCGCGACCTTGGTGAGGAGATGCTCTTGAGCGGGCAGCTCGAGAACCGCAGCGGCTTGTGTGATCAGCTGCGCGTCTCTGGGCAGCAGCCTGACCCGTTCAAGGATTGAGCCGCGCAGCGCGGGCGGTACGGCGAGTGCATCGAGCCGCGCTGCGATGCAGCCATCCGGGCCAAGGATGAGCTGGTCGCGTTCGTGGAGCAGTCGAATAAGCTCCACGAGCGCGAACGGATTGCCGCCGCAGAGTTCGTGGAAGGCATCGGCGAGCTGGTCGCAAACCTGCTCTGTCCGCAGCGTTTGCTGGGTGAGCCTCAGCACACCCTCGCGATCAAGAGGGGGCAGCGAGAGGGTCGTCGTAGAGGTAGTCCCCTCCACATGCGAGGCTACGCCGAGCACAGTAGATGCGGCGTCGAGCTCTTCGCGCCGGTAGGTGAGCAGGACAGCCAGCTGCCGTGGTAGCCGGGACAGAAGGAACTGCAGCAATTCGACGGTGCCAGCGTCTGCCCAGTGAAGGTCCTCGATCACCACGAGCGTCGGACCAAGCGCTCCGATCAGCTCCAGCAGCGCCCTGAACAAACGGTGGCGCACTGCGATGGGGTCACCAAGAGGCTCCGGCGCCGGCGGAAGCCGGTCGGCCAGCTCAGGAAGGAAGGCGCGTAGCGCCCCGACCACAGGATTCAGCGGCGCGGTCGGCGGATCGAGAGCAACCGACCCCAACGCCTCAATCAGGGGCCCGAGCGGAAACGGCTCGCGTAGGCGATGACACTGGCCGGCCAAGACCCGCCGCCCGAGCGTTGGGTCGGCGAGCACCTCTCTCACCAGCCGCGTCTTGCCGATCCCCGCCTCACCCTCCACGACCACCAGCGCAGGCGGTGTCGTCACCGCCCCAAGCAGCAGCCCGAACTCACGGTGGCGCCCCACGAGCACAGGCGAGAAAAGTCGCCTCGACTCCCGACGACCAAGCCCAGGCACATCGGCGCTCACGCTTGCCATCCGGAAGCCCCCGGCCGAGCTACGCGCCTCGATCCGAGGCATACTAGGACACGGTGCCAGACCACGTAAGGGTACGGGACACCTAACGAAGCACCCGGGCGCCGTCCTTGCCCGCGGCGGGGTCCCGGGACTCGGCGACGAGGCGCTGTTAGGAGCGGACGGAGCCGCCGGGGATCATCAGGGTCCCGGCGACCACCTGTCACGAGTGATGGGTCCGGGTGCTTTTCGGCGCCGGCGGAAGCGCGTCAGGCCGCCGGGGGCGTGGCGTCGATGCTCGCGCCCTGGGCGAGCGCACGCTCGGCGATCTGACCGGCGGCGGTCGCCGGGTCCACCCGGCGGGCCGCCACCTCGTCCACGAGGCGGGCAAAGCTCTCGTCCTGCTCGAGGGAGACCTCCAGCGCGCGGCGCACACGCATGGTGGCCAGGCTGAGCACCTCGGCCCGGAGGTTGCGACGGCGGCGGACGTCCAGCTCGCCGTCCGAGCTGATGTGCTCGCGGTGGCGCGAGAGCTGGGTCACCAGTTCGTCCACCCCGTTGCCGCGGACCGCGTCGGTGCGGACGATCGGCACCCGCCAGCCCTCCTGGGGCGCGAGCGACAGCGTGCCGCGGATCTCACGCACCATCTGGTCGGTGAGCGGGTGGTCGGCCTTGTTGACGACGATCACGTCGGGGATCTCCATCACGCCGGCCTTCAACGCCTGGATGGAGTCCCCCGATCCGGGCATGAGCACGAGGACGACAGTGTCGGCGTGGTCGATGATCTCGATCTCGGCCTGACCGACGCCGACGGTCTCGACGTAGACGTCCTGCCAACCGGCAGCGTCCATGAGCAGTGCCGCCTGCAGTGCCGCCTCGGAAAGCCCGCCGAGGGCGCCGCGGTTGGCCATCGAGCGGATGTAGACGTCGGGGTCGAGGAAGTGCTCGCTGAGGCGGATGCGGTCACCGAGCACGGCGCCGCCGGTATAGGCCGATGACGGATCGATGGACAGGACCCCGACGCGGCGACCGGCGGCGCGCCGGATGGCGGTCATGGCTCCGATCAACGTGGACTTCCCCGCCCCGGGCGCGCCGGTGATGCCAACCACCGCTGCCCGTCCGGTGCGCGGGTAGACCTCGCGCACCAGCGCCCAGCCCGCGGGGTCGTCGTCCTCGACCAGGGAGATCGCCCGGGCCAGCGCCCGCGGCTCGCCCCGGAGCAGGCGCTCGGCGAGGCTTGAGTCCGGGGAGGTCATCGGGCGCGGCATGATCGCAGGGCGGGCCGGCGCCCATCAGCGGCTCGATCTAGGATCGCGAGCGCCGTGGAGCCCACGCTGGTCCCGCCCGAGCTCGATGCCGTCCCCGAGGCGGTGCGCGCCGGACCCCCTGCTCGGCACGGAGGGCTTCTGGCCCTGCTTCGCTTCGCTCGCCGCCACCGGATGCTCAACCACCGCTACGCCCGGCTCATGCTCCGGCTGGCGTGGCTGCGCCTGCGCTTCCGCGGCCGGCTGCAGACCGACGGCCCGGCCTTCATCGGGCCGGGGGTGACCCTGGAGATCGGCCCGGGCGCCACGCTGCGCCTGGGACGGTGGTCGTGGATCGGCCACGGCACCAAGATCCGCGTCCACGAGGGTGAGGTCTTCATCGGGGCAAAGACGGTGCTCGGCCAGGACTGCACGATCTCCAGCTATCAGCACGTCGCCCTCGGACGCGAATGCATAGTCGCCGACCGGGTGATGCTCATCGACTTTGACCATGGCGTGACCGAGGTCGAGCGACCCATCCGCCTCCAAGGCATCTACAAGCGCGACGTCGACGTCGGCGACAACGTCTGGCTCGGCTACGGCGCCTGCGTGCTGCGGGGCGTGCGGATCGGCGACAACGCCATCGTGGGAACGAGCGCCGTGGTCACCCACGACGTCGACGCCAATGCGGTGGTCGGCGGCGTGCCGGCCCGGGTGATCCGAATGCGCCAGGCGCCGCACGGGCTGCGCTGGAGGTAGGTCCTACTTCCGCTCCCGTCTGCGGCGCGGCGCGTCGTCATCTCGCGGACGCACGACCATCAGCCACCACAGCACCCCACAGACGACAAAGCCACCGAACAGGAAGACCAGCGAAGCCAGGGTCAGGGCGAGGCTGCCCGCCGCGAGACTCGTCATACGCGGTCCACCGCGCCGGTGGGCGCGCCGATCATCCCGCGATCCCCGACCCCGTCGCGCCGCTTGCGCGCGACCCGCGCCGGGCCGAGCGCGGCGTAGAGGGCCGCCGTCTGGCGCGCAACATCGGCCCAGTCGAACCGCAGCACGTGCTCGGAGGCCTCGGCCACCAGGCGCTCGCGCAGGGCGTCGTCGCACAGGACGCGCTCGACCATCGCCGCCAGCGAGTCGGGGTCGCGGGAGCGGAAGCGCAGCCCCACCTCGTCGTGGGGCACGACCTCGCGCAGGCCTCCGGTGTCGGCCACGATGCACGGGCATCCCGACGCCATCGCCTCGAGCGCGACAAGGCCGAACGGCTCGTAGATCGAGGGCACCACGCAGAGGTCGGCGATGCGATAGAGCGAGTGCAGGACGTCGTCGCCGATCCAGCCGAGGAAGTGCCCGTGGGCGTCGAGGCCCAGCTTGACCGCCTGCTCGCGCAGCAAGCCCTCGTGGGTGCCCGATCCGGCGACGATGAACCGGACGTCGCCCAGGCGGTCGATGAGCCCCGGAAGCGCCTCGAGGGCGAGCTGGAAGCCCTTCTCATAGACAAGGCGCCCGACCAGGAGCACGAGTCGCTCGTGCGGCGCGGCGAACTCCGCGCGCAGGGTGGGCAGGTCGGCCACCGGCCGCAGATCGAGGGGGTCGATCCCGTTGGGTATCACCGCCACGCGGTCCTCGTCGAGTCCAAAGACGTCGGAGACGTGTCCGCGCATGTAGTGCGAGCAGGCGATCACCCGATCGGCCCGCCGGGCCATCGAGTGCTCGATGCCGTGGATCCAGCGCTGCGGGTGGGCGTCGACGTAGCCTTGGTGGCGCCCGTATTCGGTCGCGTGGATGGTCGTGACGTACGGGCAGCCAAAGCGATTGGCCAGGTGGTCGCAGGCCACGGCGACCAGCCAGTCGTGTCCGTGCACGAGGTCGAAGTCGAAGCGGTCGCCGAACTCCACCCCGGCCGCGAGCATGTCGGCGTTCATGTGCTCGACCCAGGCGACGAACTCGCCGAGGTCGCGCGGCCGGCGCGGCTCACGCACCCGGTGGACCACCACGCCGTCCAGCTCGGTCTCGTGGGGGTGGCGCTCGTCGCCCCGGGATAGCACGTGGACCTCGATGCCCTCGACCACGAGGCCCTCTGCGAGCTTGCGCACGTGCCGGGCCAGGCCGCCCTCGATGAGCGGCGGGTACTCCCAGGTGAGCACGAGGATGCGGGTCACGGTGCAGCGGGCACAAGCCAGAGGTCAGACCAGGGCGCCGGGATCGAGGTGAGGGGCGAGATTCCGCAGCGCCGCCGGGCCGCAGTCTATGCCGGCCAGGGCCCGGTCGAGTTGGGCGAGGTGCTCGGCCGCGCGACGCCGGCCGTAGGGCTCGGCGACGCGGCCCGAGACCATGAACGCCCAGTCGCTCGACTGCAGGGCCAGCAGCTCGCGCAGGGCGCGGGGGCGTGGACGATCCCGGCCCGACAGCACGCGCAGCTCGGCGTCGCGGCCAGCGAAGGCGAGCTCGGCGACCTCCGGCCCGCTCCAGGTGGCCAGCGTTCGAGGTCGGCCCCAACTGGTCACCGGCAGGCCGTCGGTCGGGGCCGGCGCCGCCTCGTGGCGGGTGAGCGCGTCGTCCAGGCGGGTCACAGCGAGCCCGCGCCCAGCGGCCTCGGCCAGCACGGCCTCCAGCCAGACCGGGCCCTCGTGCCACCAGTGGCCGAGAAGCTCGGTGTCCACGGCGCACACGCACAGGGCGCGGTGTCCTAGGGCCCGAGCGCCCGCGGAGAGGCGGCGTTGGACGTGGTCGACGAAGTCGCAAGCGTCGTCGCGGGCCTGCTGGGCGCCGGCCCAGGGGTCGTAGGGGCCGCCGTGGTTGGCGTGGGCGTTGTGATCGTGCGCGGTGCGCCGGAAGCTGTCGCGGTAGGCGGCCCCGGCCGGATAGCCCGTCGGGTGCCAGATCAGCTCAACCACCTCGCGATCGATCGGGACGAGCAGCGGCCCGTCCGGTGAGCGCATTGGACGCAGGTGCTCAGGGCTGCCCAGGCCCAGCACGTCGGTGAGGTCCACGCAGGCGGCATGGACGCCGAGCTCCTCGAGCAGACCGTCCAACCATGAAGCGTGTGCGCATTCAGGCAACCAGAACCCGCCGCGCCAGTCCGCTCCGAAACGGATTCGATGGGCGGCGATGCCGCCCGCGACCTGGAGGCGCACGCCGGCCTCGGTGGCCACCAGGGGCAGGACGGCGTGGGTAGCACTCGAAGTCCAGGCCACGTGCGGGGCGAGGGCCGCGATCAGCTCCCCGCCCAGCGCCTCGAGCAGGTCGGCGGAACGGCGGTAGAGAGATTCGGAGTGGGCGAGCGCCGCCTCTTGTCCCGGCTCTCGGGCGCGCCGGGCGCTGGCCCGATCGCGCCCGTGAGTCTCGGGCCGGACCTCGCGCAGGAAGCGCAGGCAGCGCCCGAGCGCCCCCGGGGCCTCGAGCTGATCGGCGAGAACGGGGGTCATCGACACGGTGAGCGGCGCTCCGGCGTCCAACAGCTTCAGCAGCGGCAGGTAGCTGGTGGCCACCGCCTCCCAGAGCCACTCCTCCCCGAACGGCCACGTACCGAAGCCCTCCACGTAGGGCATATGGGAGTGCAGCAGGAGCACCAGCTCGCCGTCATCGGCAGGTGCCGCGGCGGGCGCCGGTGACGCGGCTGGCGCCGGCGCCTGGATGCGAACGCCGGACCGGCTCACGGGCGGCAGACGGCGAGCAGGTCCAGAGCTCCATCGAGCTCGGACGCGGCGGCACGGCGCAGGGTGAAGTCGCGCACGTCGATGGCTGGGGTGAACCAGCCATAGAAGCGCCGGGTGAGCCCAAGGCGGGCGTGGACCGCGTCCCACCCGGCCCGCAAGGCCAGCGCGTGGACGCGAAGTCGCCGGGCGTGGAAGAGGCCATTCAGCGCCACCGAGCCGGCGTGGGAGGCGCACAGCGCGGCGAACTCCTCCGGGCGGTACTCGTGGACGTGCCAGGGGTTTGCAGAGCGCTGCGCTCCGGCGGGCGCCAGCGTGAGGACGTTGGGGGTGGAGAGATACAGGGCCCCGCCGGGTCCGAGCATCCCGATGAGGTGGTCGAGCAGGCCGTCGGGGTCCTGTACGTGCTCGATGGTCTGCAGGAAGACGATGTCGTCCACTGCGCCGCTCCAGCGCTCCACCAGGTCGCGCTCGAAGCACAGGTTCTCGCGCCGATAGCGCAGGCGCGCATGCTCGTGGGCCTCGGGGTTGGCGTCGACCCCCACCACCCACGCCGCGGTCTGGGCCAGCACGTCGGATCCGTATCCCTCGCCGCAGGCCAGGTCCACCACCCGGCGCCCCGCCACCCGCTCAGCGATCCAGCGGTAGACCACGAGGTGGCGCTGGAACCAGTAGTTCTCCTCCGGGACGTCGGGCAAGGTCCGCTCCCCGGTCAGGGCGAGCGGCGGCACGCCGGGTGGCTGGTCGCGCTGGAGGTGGCGCGGTTCGGCGGGGCCGGTGGGCGCCACAGCGGCGCGCGAGTATATTGCCGGCGCGATGGCCCCCGCGTCGGCAACCGTAGAGGGCGTCCGTGCCGGCGCGATGGCGCCCCCGCCAATCGTCGAGCGCATCCACGATGTCAACGAGCGCTACCACGATGTGGCAGCGGCCGAGTACGACGCCAAGTGGGGTATCGACTTCGGCGAGCTCGGCCGTGGCCAGGTGCTGGGCAAGCTCGAGAAGACCCTGGGAGCGCCGGCTACGGGTGCGTTCCCGCGAGCACTGGAGATCGGCTCGGGCACCGGCTACTTCGCCTTGAACCTGCTGCGGGCCGGAGCGATCGGCGAGGCCACCTGCACCGATCTGTCCCACGGCATGCTTGCTGCGCTTGCGCGCAATGCGCGCGAGCTCGGCCTGCCGGTGCGCACCCGGGTAGCCGAGGCGACGGCCCTGCCCTTCCCGCCGGCGAGCTTCGACCTCGTCGTGGGCCACGCCGTGCTCCACCACCTCCCCAACCTCGACGCCGCGTTCGCGGAGTTTCGCCGTGTCCTGGCGCCGGGGGGGATCGTCGCCTTTGCCGGGGAGCCCTCCCGCCGCGGCGACCGCCTGGCCGCCGTGCCCAAGCGCCTGGCCGGCTGGACCGCCCCGGCCTGGCGCCGGCTCGTGGGCGCCCCGCCGCTGGCGGCTGGGCACGCCTCGGGCGGGGGTCGGGCGCTCGCCGACCATGCACTGGAGCACGTGGTGGACGTCCATGCCTTCACATCCGCGAGCCTCGCCGGGCCAGCCCGGCGCGCCGGATTCGAGGAGGTGCGGGTGCGCGGGGAGGAGCTGCTGGCCAACTGGTTCGGCTGGTTCAACCGCGGACTGGAGGCGACCGCCGAGCCCGACGGGATCCCCGCCCTGTGGCGGCGCTACGCCTATCACGGCTACCTGCTCCTCCAGCGGGCCGACCGCCGCTGGCTGGAGCCCCGGCTGCCGGCGGAGATCTTCTACAACCTCATGCTCAGCGGCCGCGCGCCGCGATCCGCGTCATGAAGCTCTACGTCTGCTGGGGCACCTTCACCGCGACGCCGCGGCCCGGCGGCCACCCGTGCGGCAACGCTCACCGTGCGCTGGTGGGAGCCGGCCACCGGCCCGAGGTCATCCGCTCCTACGGGCTGGCGTGGCTACCCGACACGCCGTTCAACCAGACGCCCGGCCGCCGGAGGGTCAAACAGCTCACCGGCTCGACGATGGTGCCAGTCCTCGAGCTCGACGACGGCAGCGTCATCGACGGCTCCCAGCGCATCGCCGAGTGGGCCCGCGTCCACGCGGTCACCTAGCGCTCTCGCAAGTTCGTGGCACGTATCGGGCGGGCGCCACGCTCGCTCTCCATGTGGAGAGCGAGCGCAGGATTGGCGGCGGGCGCCTGGGTGGCGGAGCAGACGCGGCTGGCCCACGTCTCCTCGAGCGGGCGGGTCAGCGAGCGCGCTGCCAGGTCCCCGACGTCCTGAAATTGACCGCCGGCTACGCCCGCGTTCAAGCCGACGCTGACGGCTGCCCGCTCGGCGCGCAGGTCCTGCCCCCGCCGCGCCAAGCGCGGCGCGCGGGTCGTCGTAGCCGAGCGCCCCGCACCAGGACGGCCACTGCGACTCGAACAGCGGTTCACGATCGTGCTTGGCCGCGCACCTCGCCCCCCACGCGGATGCCACTTCCCCCGCTTTTCCCAGCACGTCATCAACAACCCCCCGGGGCAGCGACATAGGGGTCGCGGCTCCTCGTCCCAAGCGGCCGGAGCTCCCTGTCGCGCGTTGCGCAAGCGATGGCGGCGGTCGTGTCAGCGTCGGGGAGCTGGCGTGATCGGGCCTCGGTTATCTGGGGTGGGGTGCTGGCACGGCAACGACGTCGAGGTCTTCGATTCCGGCGAAGTCGGCTGGGTTGCACGTGTAGAGCGGTAGATCGTTGGCGATTGCCGTCGCGGCGATCATCGCGTCGTGTGCGCGGGCTGCGGACTTTCGCCCGGCGTTTCGCAGCGATGCTGCCACGCGACCAAATGCTCGTGCCGCAGCCGCGTCGAACGCCAGAGGTTCGAAGGCGGCTTCGGCTTGTTGGAGGTGGGCCTGGCGGGCTGAACGTTCCTGTTGGTCGCGTGCGACCAGCGGACCCACGGAGAGCTCTGCCAGGGTGACGGTGGTGATCAGCGGCTCGGCGGGGAGCGTTGTCGCGTCTTGGAGTTGGGCCAACAGGATGACCGTCGAGGTGTCAAGAACGCCTCGCGCTGGAAGCTGGGCGCCGCTCACGGGGTCGGGTCGAGGAGCTTGTCGATGTCTGCTCTCAGGGCGGTGGGGTCAACCGGCGGTAGTTGTCTCCATCGAGCCAGCAGTGCTTCGGCCGACAATCGCGGGCGGGGGACTGGGCGCAGCTCGGCGACGGGTTTGCCGGCTCTGGTGATCGTGATTGGTTCGCCGCGGCCAGCGCGATCAACCACATCGCCTCCCTTGTTTCGCAGATCCCGGATGCTTACGTCAGTCATCCGGCGAGCGTATCACGTGTGATACTCCGCTCGGTCGACCGGAGAGTCCTAGCCTCTTCCGTAATGCGCGTTGTGGGGTATCCATCTTACCGGCCTAGAATGTGGGGGTGGAGGTCGTGGCTGGCAGGCACTATCCCAGGTCGCTTGGCGAGTTCCAGGCGTGGTTTCGGAGTGACGCGGACTGCCTGGATTACTT
>JAABUZ0100003530.1_pt1 | contig 23048 bp, 26 predicted proteins | sample 5562091 | NCBI WGS metagenome assembly JAABUZ01 (sample SAMN12813069, study PRJNA571459) | rock metagenome | isolation source: Antarctica rocks | place: Antarctica: Victoria Land, Linnaeus Terrace sud | collected 2015-12-21
CAGCCACACAGCATGACTGATAATATCAGAAGGGAAGCGGAATCCTTTGTAATCAGGAGCAGTGGTGTTTGTTTTCATGAGGCGATTCTAGCACACTGGTCAGCTACCTTCCCAAGTTGACAATACCAGTACGTGTCACCGTTCAAGCGATGGTGCAGCGTGGAATGAAACCGCACGATATTACCATTCCGGCAGTCGCAAAAGAGGCTCACGTTTCTGTCGCAAGCATCTACCGACGTACCGATCTGTTCACACTCATCCAACGAGCAAATCCTGCTATTCAGCGACGCCAGACGGAGCAGGTGTATCAACAAACCATTCAGCACTTACAAGGAGAGTTGGAAAAAGCGAAAGCTGATGCCGAGTATTACCAGAAAGAAGCACAGCTTGCAAAGCTGGGAGAACGCCGGACGCCTCCAGAAGTGCTTCAATTGAAAAAGACGATTCTTGCCCTGCAACGCCAAGTTGCCTCACTGGAGGAGGAGCTTGCTCATTGTACATGGGGTTTGCCCACAGTTGGAACAGAAAGTTGGAATAGGAAAATAGCCCAAAGGACCCATGCTTCTCACAGAAAATATTAGAAAAGCTCTTCAGAAGAAGACGTTAGGAGACGGAGAGGGCGATGGTGACCTTGAGCAACACTCTCAGGAAGAACGAAATGATAGGTGCCATGAACATTGATATGCTGAAAGCGCAGAGGAGCAAGTCGCTCCACATCCTTTGGTCGCACCTCTTGCCCGCTGTCGCGCAACTTGTCCAACGCATCTTGAATATACCAAGTGTTCCAGAGAACGATCATGTTGACCACAAGCCCAAGTGCTCCCAGTTGATCCTCCTGGCCCTGGCGATAACGCTGACGAAGCTCACCTCGCTGGCCATGAAACACGTGTCGGGCCACACTATGTCGTCCCTCCCCACGATTTAATTGATTTTGAATGCGTCTGCGATAGCCTTCGTCATCAATATAGTTGAGTAAATAGAGCGTCTTGGCAATTCGGCCAAGCTCAGAAATAGCTCGTGCCAGCGTCGTCGGTCGCCCGCCGCGTTGGAGGGACTGGATGAGCGTCGATGCGTGAACGGTTCCCACTTTGAGTGACCCGGCGACTCTCAAGATATCGTCCCAGTTGTTGGCGATTAGATTCGTATTAATGCGGTGCCGCGCTAAACCGTTCAACGGACCATAATTCGCTGCTGGATCGATCCGCCAGAAGCGCGTTTCTTTCATCTCTGCGAGGCGGGGACTGAACTGATAGCCCAAGCACCAAAATAAACCAAACATGAGGTCACTGTACGAGGCGGTGTCGCTCATAATTTCAGTGGGGATGATTCCGCTTTCTTGCTCCAGCAGGGCTTCGAGCACATAGACAGAATCACGGATTGTTCCAGGGATGACTAACCCGCCTAGCCCAGTAAATTGATCAGATGTGTAGTTGAGGTAGGTCACTCCTCTCCCTTGTCCGAAATAGCGTGGGTTGGGTCCTGCATTGACGGATCGGACGGGGACGACGAAGCGGATACCATCCACAGAAGCAACGTAGCCGCCACCCCAGATCTGTGCAAGCGGGATATCTCGCTGCGCCTGGACCAGGCAGGCATTGGCGCGGGTAATGGTCTCTGCGCGCACGAAATGATGCCGGACCCAGGATAATCGATCACGAGTGAGAGCTGGGGTCTCCGGCTGGATGACCGGCCTCAAGCCAATATTGCATGCCTCAGCCAGAAGGACCGCACTCAGGGAGAGCGGCAAATCCTCTACATGAGCATTGCTATCACTGACATGGGTAAACTGGGAGAAGAAGCCCGTGTGTTGCGCCACTTCGAGAATGACTTCTGGTAAATCGACGGGTGGCAAGCGGGTCCCAATATATTCCCGCAGGCTGTGCAGGCTCTCTGGCTCCTCCAGCCGTTCGAGGCGTTCCAGGTTAGGGACATCTTCGCCATCTCGCTGCTCGATCTGTAAGGCGGCATTGGTGGGAACATTGGCAGCCGTTCGCTGATACGCTTGCTCTAGCTGCTGGCCGAGGCCTTCCAGAGCGCGTGAGGCATCCATCTCTCGACCCAGCGTTTGACAGATCTGCGCTCGAATCCCCTCCCATTGTTCTGGTTGCAGCAATTTTGCACGCGGATCGCCCCAATGTTCGCTTGGCTCAACAAAGACATCGTGGCGGCGTAATCCATCGTGCAGACGCTCAACCACGCACACGGTATATGCCTGATGATTCACTCGTGTTTCTAGCTGTTCCTGTTCTGGCGAGGGGTGACGCTCCAGGACATAGCGTTGCCAGGATCGAGGGATCACGGCACGAGGAGCACGTTGCATGAGTGCTCTGGATCTCCCCTCAATCTGCTGAAGAAACTGCACCGCTTGCAGTGTTGGTCTCCCACCTTGTGTGGACTCGAATTCCAGGGTACGCCAGAAGGTGGGGAGAAAACGACGCATCATGAGATAGCGATTCAGCAGTTCCTGTGCGTAATTATCATCTGGTGGGCGTGTGAGTTCTCCAACGGTCGTGACGGCTGTTCGCAAGTGCTCTGGCGGGATACGATCATAGATACGCTCTCGCAAGGTCGCAGGATCTTGTGTCTCATCAAGAACGACCTGACAGGCTGAAGCTAGCACCTGCGCGGCGGCATCCAGGTCATGGATCGTGCGCAAGCGTTCTTGTTGTCCTTCCCCTGTAGCAATAGAGAAGGCCGTGCGCATGAGCGCATCAAAAAGGTCCAACGCATCGTCATGGACAACAGCCAGGTAGGTAGAGGTAAAAGCAAGTAACGTGGCAATCCGGCGATCCTGGGTGAGCAAGCGCAAGTGCTGCACCAGCGCAGTGGTTGCATGGCGTGCCAGGGTACGCAATCGCCCTCGCGGAACAAACGAGAGGTCCAGATGTTCCATCTCAAAGAGACGGATAGCATCGACGCGATGGAGTGCCTGGACGAGTGCCGGACCGCTTACTCGTGTTGGTCCGCACCGCAAGCGGTCTAAGGGCGTTTGTCGTTCTCCGGTCGGAACGATGAGTAACGTTTCAAGCAACGCTTGTTGTTGTGGCGTCGGGAGCGCAGCAAGAAGCCGCCAGAGGCGCCTAGTAGCATGTTCACGCACACTGGAAATGAGCCGCTCTGGCACGCTGACTCCTGGGAGTAAGACTTTACGATCAATGAGACGGGTCATAGCCAAATCAAAGAGCACCGTCAGGCGCTCTTCACTCCACCAGGTGCGAGTATAAAGCCAGCGCACAAAACGAAAATACTCTGGTTGAGAGGAGAACTCCTGATAGCCATACTCGGCTATGATCTCATGGACGTGGTCGTAGCGCACCTCGCCCTCACGATAGCGGGAAAGAACCGTCACATCAGCAATGTTCAGTTGGGAAGCCAGTGCCAGGACGACGTTGTGAGGAACGTCGGTCGGATCGGAGAGAAAGGTTCCTAAGAACCGGACCGTACACAATTGGAGGGCAAAGCCCAGGCGTGTATGAGCATGTCGGCGAGGTTCTAACAACGCGCGATCACGGTCGTCAAGATGAAAGTAGAGGGCAAGCTGTTCTGGAGATGGCTCTCCCGCATAGCAGCCATAGTGGCTTCGTTGCTCGGGCGTCAAAAAATCAACAGGCACGATGTGCTCCCTTTCCATATGACTCACCAGATCATCTGTACATGTAATATCAGTTTCCTAATGCTTACTCCACTCATTGACTTGCAAATATGGAAAGACTACTCTTGGCTATAAAGCTTCTGGAATTTGTCGGTCAGATAGCGTACGAAGTGCTGCGAGTTCGTTGATTCGCCAGTCAGGCGTATCATTAACTCCTGAGGTAAATAGATCGCTCCAGAAGCATAGAGATGCTTGTGCAACCACTGTAAAATGAACATAGTATCACCACTAGCCAAGCGCTGGTCATAATCAGGAAATTCCCTAGACAGCTTCTGGAAAATCTGAGCTGCGTATAGATTGCCGAGCATATAACTTGGGAAGCTCCCGAAACCTTTGGTCCAGTGGACATCCTGTAAAACACCCACCACGTCACTCTCCGGTTCAATACCTATGTACTCCCGATACTTGGCCTTCCATAAGCTAGGCAACGACTCGACCGCAATGTCACCATCAACCAGTGCTTTCTCCAACTCGAAGCGGATCAGTATGTGCAAGTTGTAGGAGACTTCATCAGCTTCGATACGAATCGGGCTAGGCTCGACGTTATTCAGCGCATGGACAAAAGTCATCACATCCACCATTTTGAAGTACTCCGGAAATATCTCACACAGCAGAGCATACTTGCCCTTCCAGAAGGCTTCAGAACGGCCCAGCACATTCTCCCAAAGGCGTGCTTGTGATTCGTGTATCCCTCGCGATGCGCCACCTGCAAGAGGAGTGCGCATAAGAATCCACGCGTTTCCTTGTTCATAGAGAGCGTGGCCGCTTTCGTGCAAAGATGACATCAGGAGAGGTAAGAGGTTCCGTTCAGTAGAGCGTACCGTGAAGCGCACATCTGCGGGTGCCGTATAATCCGTCGTAAATGGATGAGCCGAGCGTGTGATCTGTCCACGCGTGAAATCGTATCCAATGTTGCTTGCAATCTTCTCGCTGAGCACTTGCTGCCGTTCAATCGGGAAGGAACCATATAAGCAAGAAGTGTCTAACTTCTTTCCACTTAACTGGATATACCGAAGTATACTCATGCTGACGGTACGCACTGGAGCAAAGAGTTCCTGTATGCGTGTGGCAGTCATTTCCGGTTCGTACTCATTCAGGAGCGCATCATACCGTGTCTCGGCAAAACCAATCCTCTCAGCAACCTCACGCTGTAAATCCACCGTCCGCTTCAGCCAGGGAGCAAAAATCGCAAAATCGTTCTGCTGACGTGCCCTGATCCAGCTCTCAGTGGCGATGACTTGCACTTGCGCTATTTCTTCCACGAGCGTACGCGGCAATTTTGTCTCTCTCTGATAGAGGTGGTAAGCCTGACGTACCAAGCCACGATCAGCATCGGTAAAGAAATCTTGCTTAACGATATCATCTAGCTCTTTGAGCAACTCACCCAGCCGGGGTACGATGAGACGCTCATGGATTATCCCTTTCAGAGTTGCCATTTGATACATTCTGGCCTCGTTCGCACCTCTAGGCATCGTTGTCTGCTGATCCCAATACGCAAGCATTCCCAGCATTTGGAGATCCCAGATTTCATGAAAACATTGAAGCAATTCGCTGATACGCTCATCCTTCTTCGTGAAGAGAATACCTTCATTCATAGACTGTTTTCTCACTGCCATACCGTTTCCTTCCTCAAGGATCGATGATCAACGTTATCGGTTCTCTTTTCTTGCACCTGCCTTAACCTCTTATTGCTCGTACTGGAGAAGAGCAAGACCTATCAGAACGAGAACACATCCCAGCATTTGCCAAGCGTCTAGGTGCTGTCCAAGCCAGAAATAGGCGATCACTCCTGCGGCGACGAGTTCCAGCATACCGACCATCCCTGCATGGGTCGCATCAATGCGACGGAGCGCACCCTGGATCAATGCGAATGGAAAAGCCATCCCGATCGCGCCAACCAGTACAATGAGCAAGATGTGCTCTGCCTGCCATGTTGATGCGGGAATCACCCAAGGAGGCTGAATAATAAGCCAAAAGATGCTCGCCACGAATGCTCCCCAGGTTATGGAGTGCAAAGCAGGTACATGTTTTCCGACACGCCTTCCCAAAACCAGATAGGCTATGTAAGCAATCAAGGCACAAAGAGCATACAGGAGTCCAAGACCATCTACTTCGCTCAGATGCACGTGCCAGATATCGGTGACAAGAAGAATGCCTCCAAAGGTGAGCACAATCGCAATGACCATAACGGTGGATGGAAATGTTTTGCGCCAGATGCTTTCTCCGATACTCATCCAGGCAGCCGCGCTAAACTGGATCACCAGTGCCATCGCAATCGGTAAGCGGCTAATAGCAAGAACATAACAATAGGTGACGAGTGCTAAAGCCATGCCGAAAGCTATAATCCCGCGCCAGTGATGCAAAGCTAGTCTCATGCCAACTTGCTTGCTCACGAGCAGCAGAGCACAGAGGCATACCCAGCCAAGCAGCATCCGAAACTCCACGAGCGTTACAGGAGAAATCCCTTCATTCAGGAGGAGACGCGAGAGCGTCCCATTCACTCCGAACAGAATAGACGCTGCAAGAACCATGAAATACCCATCCAGGCGGCTGGTCCGCTTAGGCTTGCGCATCATGTTCTTCCTGGTGCGTCGTCTCCCATGCTCCTAACTTTTGTAAAAAGCTGGCAACGACGCGCATGCCCTTCTCGAATTGAGAGAGCCCATATTTTTCATTCGGGGCGTGCAAATGATCATCCGGTAGGCTAAACCCCATCATGACAATGGGTACAGCCAGGACTTCGTGAAAAAGCACCGCGACCGGAAGTGTTCCTCCCATACGCAGCAAAGCAGGATCCTGGCCAAAAACTTCCTTCAGCGCGACCAATGCTAATTGCAGAGGAGCAGCATCCAGGGGAAGGAGAAGTGCCTCACCGCCATGGTGCTTTCGCACCTCCACGCTGATTCCAACAGGAGTCAAGTCTTTGACATATCGCTCTAGAAGGGCATAGACATCAGAAGATGTCAGATTCAGTTCGGGCGGCAAACGCAAGCTCATTTTAGCCATCACGGTAGCAGGTATGACAGTCTTTGCTCCTTTTTCTATAAACCCTCCTCTGATCCCGTGGACTTCGAGCGTGGGACGAGCGACAAGCCGTTGCAAAGGAGGATACGCTGCTTCACCTGTAAATTGTGAGCGACCGATCTCTTGAAGCAGAAGCTCTTCCATGTGATAGGGATCTTGCATCCAGAATTGCTCTTCCCATAACGACGGTTGGCTGGCATGATCAAAAAGTCCTGGGATACAGAGATGTCCTTGCTGGTCTTGTAAACCGAGAATGATGCTAGCTAGAGCATGGAATGGATTGGGCGCGATACCACTATAGAGTCCAGAATGCAAATCCTGCTTCGCTCCTTGAAGCTCCATTTCTACATAGAGAATACCTCGGAGTCCATAGATAAGCGCAGGTGTCTCCGGTGTTGCCATACCGGTATCGCAGATAAAAACAGCATCGCATGCAAGGCGTTCGGGAGAGGCTCGTACATACTCTTCAATCGCGCCACCTCCAGACTCCTCCTCGCCTTCAAGCAAGACACGCAGATTCACTGGAAACTCGCCACTGATTTGCATGAGTGCTTCTAGAGCCTTCAAGACGACCATGACCTGCCCCTTATCGTCAGATGCGCCTCGTGCATAGAGTTGATCCCCACGTATGGTCGGCTCAAAAGGGGGAGAAATCCACTGATCAAGCGGCTCAGCAGGTTGTACATCATAGTGACCATAGATTAGCAGAGTAGGCTTATGAACTGCCTTGAGCCACTCAGCGTAAACGAGGGGATGGCCCGTCGTTGGGAGCAGTTGCACCTGATCAAAGCCACACATGTGTAATTGCGCAACCGCAAACTGTGCTGCTCGGTCCATATCTGCCTGATGCTCCGGGTGGGTGCTGATGCTAGGAATGCGCAACCAAGCTTGTAACTCTTCAAGAAAACGTGCCTCATGCTTGCACAGATACTGCTCTAAAGAGTTCATCATACTTCCTTTCAATTGAGTCTTGATCTCTATAATACCTTGTCAGTAATCTGATGAGTGCTCTGTTATATGAATGCGGTACGTTGTGTTAACCATCAAATATGATATAATGGTAAACTATAAAGGGATAGAAGTCAAGAGCAAAAATGTTTTGGTGGTTAACATGAATGAAGGTAATAGGCAAAGTGCTCCAGGGAGGCTGGAGCTTGTGCGGACGTTTCTCAATACCTGGCGTATTCCTAACCAGACACGAGTGCTGACAGAATTTCTCCTGACTCAGGAGGATGTCGAGCGTTTTCAAACCGAACACTTTCCCCATCTTACTCGTACAGTTGCACGTGACACGGTCATACAGTTGCGATCCGATCTGAGAGAGACAATAGCTCCTGGCAAAGGGGATATTAGTGAACTGAATAGCTGGCTGCGCTTGTATCCGTTTGTGGCTCGTATTGGATATAGTAGAACAGAGAGTGAGTCAGAGGTATGCTATCAACCAATTGAGGAGCAGCGCGATCTTTGCGCTGAACTGCTTGTGATCGTTGTTCAGGCTATTGAGCGAAAGATGTGGTCGCGTTTGAAAGCCTGCCCTGATTGTCGCTTGGTTTTTTACGATTACACAAAGAATGTGAGCAAAGTTTGGTGCGGAATGTTAGCGAATGGCCCTCAAGGGCGAGCTTGCGGCAGTATTGCGAAAGTACGCCATTGGCGAAAACAGCATCAAACGAAGAAAGACAATAGGTAAAATTTGCTTCAGTTGAAACCTAATAGCAATAGTGTATGAGAAAGAAAAAATAAGCAAAATTGGTCTTTGAGAAGGACAAGGTTTTTCGTACAAACCGCTCTACTCTCTTCGCAGAATAGGTTGATGAAAAGAAAGGAGTTAACCTATGCCAGTAGGATGTGGTCTTCACTCTCGTGACTGACGAACTATCAGCACGAGTTGTTCACGCTTCCCCTGCTCGAATTAGAGGATTATCTTGACCCGAATTTCGCTGAATACGATCAAGAAGCTTTGCCCTTGATCCAGCACCAGCTAGAGCCATATCGTGGCTCGCTGATACTAAGCGGCCCTTACATTGATCTCAATCCAGGCAGTCCTGAGCGTCTCATCATTGAAGCCACACGTCAGCGTTTGAGCCAAGCTCACCAGTTTGCCAGAACGCTAGGCGCAGTTGAGATTGTTGTCCTCTCATCTTTTCTCCCCATCGTTTCTCTCTCATTTTATGAAGAGGGTTGGGTGAAACGGAGCATCACTTTCTGGCGTTCCTACCTCGAGAGTATCAATGCTGCTATCACCATCTCGCAGGGAAACACCTTTGAATTTCGCCCCGACTTTTTAGTGCGTGTGGTTGAAGCCGTAAATCGACCAAATTTCCGCCTGGCCTTCGATCTCGGTCATTTCCTGGTTTACTCGCAAGTAGATGTAGAGACATGGCTACGGCAGATTGCTCCACACTGCTACACCGTGTATGTACACAGCAACGATGGCAGCAGAGATACACATGATGAGCCATTCATCGGTGTTTTGAGAAGTGAGCAGCTGGCTCAGGTGGCTGCTGCACTGCCTGCTACCACCAGATTTCTAGCGAAGATGAATAACAAGGCTACTTTTGCAGAGAGCATGAAGTGGATTGAGGATAGTATAGGCCAAAAGAACTGACATGGGCAGCGGCCGTTTGAAAACGCTGTATCGCCAACTGTAATTTACAACCTATTTGGGCTAGATTCCTATTCCAACTTTCTGTTCCAACTGTGGGCAAACCCCTACTACCCTCTAGCCACAACCACATCTATGCGTTAGAATTGCCCTTTGAGGAAGATTGTTTTACAGGCGAAGGAACAACAGCATGGATATAACGGTTGAAGAAGGGAGGGTAGCCATCGAGGCGATTGCTACGCTCGTCAATGTGAAACGTGTGATGGCAGAGCTAATCCTGAAGCCTGCAGGTGTCCCTCCTACCATTTATGGTCCTCTCCTCTATAAAATTGATGACATCACTGGCAAACCTCTTTCAAAGCGGCAAATGGCGCCGTTGATTCTTCAGGCAACGAAGCAGCATCCAGGAGGGTCAGATGTTCTTCGTAAGATAGTTGAGATCGCCGCGAACTGGAGTAGTTACCACCTCGCGAAAGATGAACTGATTGCCCGCGGAACGGTTCAGATGGCCCGAAAAATCCTGGGAACGATTGAACTCATGGAAGTCCAAGAGGCCCAACGGCGAGAGCAGGAGCGTAAAGAAGAACTGGCGCGGATGGAACGTGAGCGGGCAGAGTTATTCAAACGGCATTTACAGCTGCTCCTCATGATGTTCGATGATATGGCAAGAGCAGACAACGCCCAACGGCGTGGGTACGATCTTCAGGACTTACTGAATCGGACCTTTGACCTCTACGAAGTCCCGCTTCATAGAAGCTTCACGCGAAATGATGGCGCTGAACAGATTGATGGAGCCTTCAAACTCGAAGGATGGCATTACCTCGTTGAGTGTCGCTGGCGCAAAGAACCCGCGGACACCCGTCAACTCGATGGACTACAAGGCCAGGTAGATCGTTCTGGAAAGCAGACGATGGGTCTGTTCTTGTCGATCAATGGGTGGTCGGATCGTGTCCCTGCCACGCTCAAGCAGAACTCAAAAAAATCTCTTATCTTGATGGACGGCTATGACCTTCGTTGCATCCTATCCGGGCAAGCTGATCTTCGAGATTTCCTCTTGTCGAAGCTTGCGAAGCTCAACTTTGAAGGGGAGCCATTCCTCAGTGCTACCGAGTACCTCAAAGATCAAAGAGAAGAGTAATCTACAACCCGAACATTACACAGAGAGCGGACAAAAACCAAAGGTGACCTGTCACATCGTGCTCGCGAGCTGGGCCGTGTGACTGTCGATTTGCTGTCTGTCACAGATAACTTTTGTATGCACTGGTTGCGGATTTCGCTTGCACTGGTAAGTACTCGGTATTGGAGACCGCTCCGGATCGGGGTTGACTCAGCCCCCAATTTGGAATGGTCTCCTAAAAGAGGGGCTAAAAGATGTAACTTTTTGGCGACCTCTGTGTTATATAAGTGAGCACATTACCTTCCCCCGTTTTTTCAGGCCCAGGGTGAACTATACCCTCGGCCCAGCCTGCGCCGGGGAAACTATCCTTCACTGAGCCAGCTCATAAGCAGAGCTGGCTTTTTTGTCCTTTGAAAGGAGGATGTCCATTTCTATGATGAAGCTCCTTCTGATCTTGTTCAATCTTCCATTGCCAGTTCTCTTACTGGGGATGGCAGGGTTTTTCATCCTTTTCTTGGTTATGATCATCCTGGTAGTGTGTATTCCATCAGCGGGCGAGCGGTTCGTCCGTTTTCTTGCCTTGCTTGAAGGCCCGGAGTTAAGGAAGAAGCCCGGTAGCCGCAAACTGGAGAAGTACGGCACAGTTTTTAGGGAAAGACGCTGTGACGTTCTCTGATGATATACTGTTCTCATGCGTGTATGTTTGAGCGCAGCAGGAGGAGCATATGATGAGGTTTCAGGTCACCTACCGTTTGACCCACCCAGAATATCTGCCGACCATTTCTCATACCACCTTTTCAGCTCAGACCCATCAGCAACTCGACCAGGCGATCATCAGGCTGGTGAAGAAGTGGGAGGAGCAAGGCTATACACTTCGTATCCTCGCCGTGAGAAAGAGATCGCCAGTACCACACGGGAACTGGAAGGAGACCAGTTCCTCTGATGCTGCGCGATGAGCCAGACTCAGCCGAAAACCTTTCTTATCGGTTGAGTTTTGGTCAGGATTGCCGCGTTATCGGCAGAGTTGACGATCCTAACAGCCCAAAAACTCTGCCGATAATGGAACTGTGCCGCAGTTATCTACTTTACGGCTACGGAGCCTCTTCCTTAACTCAGAGCCATATAGCGCCTGAAAAAGCTCACACGGGTCGTCAGGGGATCTTGGGGGAGGACTTCGCCTCGCATATATGGGACGAGGTGCTGATCAATGGTCCATTGGTGCATGTCATCCAGCTTGAAGAGCGAGTACAGTGCCCAGAACCGTGCGTTGAGCGTGCCAATGGCATGCTCAACGGTCCACACATCACGGCGTTGTGCGAAAAGCACAGCAGCGATAAGCGTCAAGTGATCAGCCCAGGGCTTTTCCAGGATGTTACGGACGATGTAGCCAATGACACGTGGGTGGACTTCCTGCCACTCACCTGACGGATCACCACCGGTCCTTGGAGCGCAGAGGATCTCTGGGGCGATCTTTCCTTCGAGATCCTTCCAGGTGTAGGCCTGCCCAGCCTTTTTCCGAGGCATGCTATCCCTCCCCTGCTAAGCTGTACAGAAACGCCAGATCTGGCTCGTCATCGAACGGCTGCACCTTTGGAACAGCAGGGAGTGCTTCCTTTGGCTGACGTGACACTGGTTTCCTACGTTTCCCATGTTGCTGTTCTTCCAGATACTGCTGGACCTCGGCATGCATGCGCTTGTGGAAGTCATCGCGTGTGTCGGCACCGCGCTGTTTTTCAAAGTAGTGTTCGTAGGCGGAAAGCGTCTCCTCGCTTTTCCATTTCATGTAATCGATGAGATCACTCATTCGCCGCTCCACTTCTTTCGCATCTTTCGCCGTCTCGTAAATATCTCGAACTGAGCGTGTGACATGCCAGTGCCGAGCCTGGTGAACGTCTGCTTCGATCCGCGCCGCAGCACAGGCTGGATTCCAGTAATGTTCCCGATACGCTTTTGGTGTGAGCTGTGTTCCCTGGCTACTCAAAAACAAGGGGATGGTGGACAAGTCTACCTGTTTGCGGCTGGCAAGCTCAAGGTACAGGTCAAGGGAGTAGCCATGCGGATCGAAGTGAATGCGTTCTTCATCAAAGTAGCGCCGGAGCAGAATCACGGTATCTTCTGCGAAACTGATCGTTTTGATCCGCCGACCATAGCTTCCTTTGCTGAACGCTTTTGCTTTGGTTTTCGTCCCGAGCACGGTCCAGTCGCCCAGCATTAATCCTGTCACTTCGGACACCCTCGCACCTGTCTCAAAAAGCAGAAAGGTGACCACTTCATCGCGCAGCCTGGTCCGCTTGAGCGGGAGCGTCTGCCCTCCTTTCAAAATATATCCTGGCAACAGGGGATCGTCAATGATTTGAGGCTGCCACTCGTCATGTTCTAATTTGTAGTACGAATCCGTCAAGCGATGCTTTGGTTTGTTTCGAGGCGCTTCCACTCCACTCTGATCGGGCATTCTGGGTAGAGCCTGTTCGTCTCCCTCACGCTCCACATGCGCCACTGCTGCGGCGATGGTCACGCTCGTGGAATCTACCAACGGATTCGCAAAAGGGTAGAGCGTTTGCTCACGCATGATCTGGTAGTACAGTTTCAAGGCCGCAAGGAAAATCCGTAAGGTACTTTTTGTTCCAGCGGTGAGGGCTACGTACTTCCAGCCCTGGCGCTGTGGCAAGAGCTGACACTGCAACTTCTGCACCAGGTAATCATCAATGGCGCGTCGCACGAGCTTCGGTGGAGCGTCCCAGGTCTGTCCCATACGCACCTGCCAGACGTTGGTATCCAGCCAGGTGAAGTAGGGGCACAGCGCGTACAGGTAGGTCGGAACGGTCTTCGAGCCGAGCCGTGAGCAGGCTTCTTTGGCAAACAGGGTTAAGGGGAAATGCAAGTGATCCTGGGTGTCAAAGACGAGAAATGGGTGTTGATGCTCGGTATGCTTTGAGCGTCGAGCAAACCAATATGAGGTCATCTTCCTACAAAAACTCCTTTCAGCTACTCCTGTTGAGTAGTCCTTACTAGTATGTAGCTAAAAGGGCTTGGAGACAACGGTTAGGGACTATATATTACGAAGGGGTTTACTGTATGAAATGCAGTACCTATGCTTCACGCCATCGCGGAGGGTATCATAGATTCGGTAATCGCTGTGTTTCTGAAGCCCACGCGCAGGGTCTTCACAGCCGCAGCGCTCGCAGGTATGCTTTTTGGCGAGTGCAGCCCGCGCTTTGACGAGCGCAGCCAGTTGCCGGTCCGTTGCTTTTCGATGTGGCATGCCGTTCTTTCCCTCTCCGTCTTCGGGCTCCGATCTTTAGAGACGCTTTCGTATCCGCTTGACACCTGGCGGCCTCGATGATGGCTGTCGATGTTCAGGTTTCGGTGCCATCACAAATTCGACCGTCGGGTCTGCCCTGCGGATCTCTTGCCGAGTTGGCAGATCTGGCGCGCCCATCGAGTGACGGGCCAACTCCTCTTCAGCCTCAAGACGTTGGCAGGCCTCGGCAAGCGCCTCCTGATTCTGGGCGACCCAGGCCGCCAGGTTCAACGCATCTTCGGGGTAGAGCAGGATCTCCTCGCCATCTTCCCGGCGCGTGAGTTTGACCCAGCCGAGAGATGCGCTCAGCTCAAACCGCTTGATATTGTTAATCATCAGCATCGTTGTGACCTCACGCGCTTATTGCTCGCTCTCTTCATTGGGCTGATCAAAAAGACTCGGCTGGTCTTTATGTTTGAGTCGATATTGTTCTTCCTGTTCAAGTTGCTTGATACTTTTCACTGGAGTAGGCAATTGCTCTGGCGGTGTTCCCCCCAGTTCGTTGATGATAAACTCTCGGACCTTGTGCCCCACCGTGAAGTGCGTGGCGTTCGCTCGCTCTTTCCCCTTGATGTTCCCACGTTTCATCGCTGCATCCGTTTGTGTAGCACGGAAGATATTAGCTCCAAGCTCTTCAGAGTCCATCCAATTGGAAATCTCTTCACCAGGTGCGAGTTTCTTCAAGGCGTGTATGTCGTTCTCTATGAGTCCTCCATAGAGTCCCTGGTAACCGGCATCTGCAAAATCAGCATGTTCCTGCGTTGTTTTGACACCAGCTTCATGAGCGGTCTGGGCCAGTTTTCGATTATAGAGGCTGAGCTGGGCGCGGTAGATCAAGCGCTTTTCATCTTCAGAAAGTTGGGCAAAGGTATCAGCGTCGGCCAGCTCCTGTCGTCGTGTTTGCTCTGCAAAATAGTCTTTTGCGAGACCCACGATCGGTTTGGCAGAATCCGAGCTGAGGACGATCATATAACAGGCATAGCGCGTCAGTTCAACGTCTCGAACAGGAGCCGCGCCACCTCTGCCGCCAACCTTGCGTTGTTTCGTCGTCTCGTGAAATTCCTGTTCCACTGGATGACCATTAAACTCACATGCAATTTTGGCTTTGGCAATCACCTTCTCAAAGTTGTCCCAGTGGCTATATCCCAGGAGTTTGAAAAGCTCTCTGGCCTTCCAGAACTCACGATCACCGTCCTCATGACGGATCGCATCGAAAGGTGAACTCACAAAATTCGGTTGATCATGCATGCCGCATATCCTTTCATTTTTTGTATCTTCCCGATGTCGGGAAGATATGCCAGTCCGCTCTACAAGCCACTTCACAGACCTGTGAGCAATGTGCCGCCAGGTGATTTACCGCTCTCCCCTCATCACTTCCAGCGGATTTTGTTGCCGTGTGAAAAGAGCGCACTCACCAGGCCGAGGACGACCTGTTCCTGTGGGACCAATGCTTTCCCAAGCAGCGATTGTGGAGCAATTGTGAAATGCTCCATCATGGCCCGTGTGAGCACATGGATCATGGCATCGCCTTGGAGTGCTTCGCTAAAACGATCCACCAGTTCATACATCTGAGCCTGCTGTTGCTCATCGAGCATCCCCCACTCCAGGTGGGAGATCTCGGCCAGTGCGGCTTTTGCCAGTCTCTCTTTCAACGTCTGATTCATCGTTCCCTCTTCCTGTTCCTGTCACCGCATCCTGCTATCACATATGTGCCAGCCACGGCGACTGTCACAAAAGCTGCTGCTCTCACAGCGACATGGGGGCTTAGGTGGTTTTTACAGCCACGCAAAGGACCCCCGAACCTCGTGTTGCGAACCCTCATGCTGACTGCTCATGGGCGGGCGACCTGGTGTACCAGTCGCCGGTCATCGCCTTTGCCAGCTCCCGGAAGAACTGCTGCCGATCAAGTTGTATCTGCAAGTCGGCCAGGCGGAAGGTCAAATAGTTGCCACGCCGCCGGGTCTCGATGCCACTGCGCTTCACCATACGATACCGCCTGTCATAGCCGGGAGCTGCGCGCCAACGCTTGATGGCTTCCGAGATCGTGACCCACTCGGTGTTCGTCTCATTTGACACGGTCTTGCTCCTTCCTTTGCGCCCGCGCTGTTTCCAGCCGCCCCTGTTGTGCCTCTAACCAGAGGCGTGCGAGCTTCTGAAAACCGTCTAGCTCTTCTTCAAGCTGTGCTTTGAGAGCATACGCGGCCTGCAAGTGCTGTTCTAACTGTACCTGTGCCTCGGGAGTCTGGAACTGATGCAGCCCGCCCCTGGTGGCACGGACCGCCCGATGGTAGCGGCGAATCTGGTGAATGAGCTGATCAAGCTCTTTCTCTCCCATCATGATGGCTCCTCCGACTGTTCTTGCGCCATCCCCTCGAGCTTATCGATGATGGCCTTAATCTCATCCTGGTATCCACCAAAGTATTTGGGGATAAAGCCCACCATCTGTGTCCCCAGCGCTGGATCGAGCTGATGGATGCCTAGCATGCCCGCATCGTCTCCTGGCCGAGCTGCTGATCCAACGTAATCAGCCGTCGTAGCGCAATCTGGGCCATGCGCGGCGTGAGATGTTCCGGGGGCGCTGGTAACACAAACAGGTTCAGACTCTCGTTGACCATACGCGCAAATTCGCGCTCCTCCGGTGTTAGGTTCTCATCGTCATCATCGTGAATGCTCATGGGTTATCTCCTTCCTCCGTGTCCTGGTAATGGCGACCGGTCGCATACTCAGGCCCCCGCTCAGCCCTTGTGGATAGATGCTCCCTTTTTCTACGCGCTCGTTCCAGCAGTACCGCATGTCGCCTTTCGCGACGTTGCGGGTATCGTCCATATCGGTGTCATCCAGGAGCGGCACCACTTTTTCTTTTGCCAGTTGCGGGTCATACCAGCGCCGCTCTCTCCCCAATGACACTCCTCCCACCAGGTAGTCAAGATAGCCGATCCAGTGATGGTGCGGAAAGCTTACCTGCCAGCCCTGCTCGGCGAGCCGATCAAGGAGCGTCAGGAACGATGCAGACATTTCCTGGATCTCCTCCTCCTGGCAGAAGCATTGCTCGACCTCGCCATACTTGCTCGTGACCCGTCCAGGAATACGGTTCGCCTGCTCCTCGACGCTCCAGACCCATTTCCGGTCCTGCTGAAAGCTTCGGGTCACGGTGACGAGATACTCGCCGCCACAGGCGCGGCAGGTGCGGTGATCCTGGAGGACCTCGACAAACGGGGCCATCGGATCATGCTGCTCTCTCGGCTCTGGTGCAGCCACATCCGGGTACAGCTCGTGATAGCGGGCAAAGGTGCGTTCGTAGTACCCGATGCCCCAGGTAGTGATGCTCACGCCATTGCGTTCTTGAATGAGCGGGTATTCGACTCCATGAATCTGATAATCTCTAAGGCGCAGCCACGTATTCCACCCGATCCGGCCATAGCCGAGCCCCTCTTCGCGCACGCCATGTTCTCCCGCCTCGTATGCAAGGGCTAAGGCGCGCCAGTGCCATTCCTGAAGGCTCCCCACAACCTGTTTGCCCGAGGGGACGCCCAGTGCTTTGCGCACCAGGGCGCGGCCCGCTTTGGTGATCTGGATGGCCGGGATGGGTTCATTCGTGAGGATCTTCCGCCCGTTATAGGTGTCGATGTCGTAGCGAACCTCAATGAGCCCGCGCCGTTCGAGCGCTTCCAGGGTGGAGCCGGTTCCTTCGGAGATCAGTTGTGTCAGTGCAAGATGCCGCTTGACCGGCGAATCATGCCCGTCGAGGTTGACATAGAACATCCAGCGCCACGCTGAAGCTTCCCGTGATCGTCCGCCACGGCTCCAGCGTGAGCGTTCCGCTGCCTCAACTTCCTGATCCGCCTGGTAAATAGCCCGTAGATAGGCTTGTTGCCGCGCATTCAGGGATTGCCAGGTTACTTGTGGAGGCCTCGAATCGGTGTCTCGTCCCACCTTGCTGCTCCTCTCAGCTCTCACCATGTTCTCTGAGCTACCAGATAGCTCAGATCATGCCTTCGTGTGTTTTTCTAGTAGTCGTCCTCGACGACCCGGTATCCCAGGGCCTCGATCCGCCGCGTTGCCTCCGCAACGTCAGGGTTTCGCACCGTAACGTACCACCACCGATTCGCGTTCGCTGTCTCCTCGCCAGCCTGTTCAATGCCAGCAATGAGATCAGCAAGGGCCGCGTAGATTCGTGGCGGCGAATCACTCGGGAGTGCCTGATCCTTGCCCTCTAGCTCCAGGTCAACCAATGGCTGAAAATCCTGCGAAGCTGGATTGCACATCTGGAGAATGGCGAGGAACTGGGCTTGCGTCACCCAGGTGGTGCGCAGGAGGTTGACGCGGATAATCGCTTCCTGCACCCAGGCCGGGATCGCGTAGGGGTACGTCATCGATTGTGGTTCAACCCAGGGTTCATCGTTGTCCCAAATCTCGCGATGTGCGCCTTGGTTATCAATGCCCCATGGCTCGTACCCTCCGCGGGGCGGATCAACCTCATTGAGGTAGCAGCGAAAGGGATGTGCATAGGTGTTCATCGCCCCGCCGAGCTGGCTGTGCCAGGTGGTCGCGCCGAGCGCATCGGTGATTTTCTCGTTCTCGATCTGCTCTCTGAGCGGGGTCTGGCTGAGCAGAAAGGGAGCGAGCGTCGTCGAGCTTGCCCAGTCCCACACCTTTTGCCATTCGAGCAGTTCGAGCAGAGCATAAATTTCGTTCATCGTCTCTCTCCTTGGGGGTTTTTGCATAACCCCCCGATACGGTGCACTCGGCTTCAACCAGGCATCTCCTTCATCCACATCGAGATGATGGGGTGATGTGCTAAGGCTTCGACGATTTCCTCCATATTGATGAACTCTGACGCTTTTGTAAACTCATATCGACCATAGAAATTAATATGTTGCCAGGCCACCGGGGAGATGTGGGCGATGTGCGCTATGTCTTGGGGTAGAGCTACGTAAGCTGGCCCGGTACCTTGCGGCCCATGCCAGCTTACGTAGCTCTACCCCAACATGGCTTGCCACGTTCTGCGATCCCCAATCAAGGTGGCGAAAGGCTTCAGATACTGCTGGAACGGGTCCGTCCAATTGCTTTGCCATTCCATGCTTACCCTCCTTTCTGTGCTACCATTCTTCTCTCTTGATTCTAGCACGCCCCCAGGATTTATGATGGGATGTCAGTAATAGCTCTTGACAAGAGCTTCACTTTTGCATATAATCATGTTAGTGAATATTCACTAACATGGAAAGAGGAGACACATGGGAGAAACACGACAAAAAATCCTGGATGCCGCTGAAAAGCTCCTGCTCTTGAAAGGGTCGGCACATATGACCACCAAGGAGATTGCGCGTGAGGTCGGCCTCTCCGAAAGCGCGCTTTACAGGCATTTCAACCATAAGGAGGACATTTTCTTTGCTCTTATGGTTGAGCAGCTGCCAGCCTTGTACGACGTATTCCAGACGCATCAGGCAGGCACCGCAACAGTCAGTGAGAATCTTGCTGCTCTCGCGCTGGCAGTCATTCACTACTATGAACAGCTTCTCCCTATGGGCGTTTCCTTCCTGGCTGACAAGGAGCTCCTAACCCAATTTCGTGCCACGACTCAGCCGCTGGGCCTGGGTCCACACAATCTCTTTGAATCGGTTGCGGTGTATCTTGAGGAGGAGCAACACCTGGGACGCATCGGGCAGCATCTTCCCTCTTTGACCATTGCGATCCTGTTACTGGGACCCTGTTTTCAGTGGGTGTTTAATCGGCAATTCCTGGGCTTCGATCCGTTCCACAAAACGGAGCAGCAGTTTGCTGAGGAACTGGTGCAAGGAGTGCTGGCCGGGATACTTTCTTCCTGACCAGGAGGAGAGAAAAAGCTCTCTGCATCTTGTGAGGAGAGATTACGGTTCGTCAACAGGACGAACGGACGGTAGTATGTACTTTCGCGAGAGCGACGAGCGCTCTCGCATAACGCTTGGAAACAAGGAGATGAATTGATGACCGCCTTAGCTGAAACCTTTTCACGCAAGGGAATAACACTGGAGACAGTGACCACTTACGTACGGAACTATATCGATGCACATGGACAAGAGATCTGGCAGCAACATCTGACGGAGATCGAACAGCGGTATCAGCACGCTGGCAATCAAGCGTATGGTTTGTACAGCCAGACGCTTTTTCGACCGCTAGAGGAGGAGTTACGAGCGGCAGGTCTGATCTGTGATCCTCGGTTGCCAGGAACGTTCCCCCTCTCACAAGAGCACTGGGGAGCGGAGGAAGCACGCGAACGCCGCTTCTGGTGCGTGCTGCGAAAGACGCAAGGAGAAGCGTTGGGGACACTGGTCACGCGCTTTTTTCACGACGAAACCCAGTTGCGCATGCCGCAGCTCGTGGTGTTGCCCTGTACGCAAACCAACCCCGCCGCTCTCGCGATAATGATTGAGTTATCCACCATCCCTGGTTTGGAAACCGCAGACGTTGACAGAAAGGACAACTGATGATGATAAGCGCCACATTTCCGTATGAGAAAAAGTATCAATCGATTCTTGGATACCAGATGGCCTATGTAGAGGTGGGTTCGGGTGATCCGATTGTCTTCTTGCATGGCAATCCCGCCTCCTCCTACGTCTGGCGAAATATCATTCCGCACCTGCAAGGGTTCGGGCGCTGCATTGCCCCAGATCTGATCGGGATGGGCGATTCCGACAAGTTGCACAACAGCGGCCCCGGTTCCTATGGGTTCTTTGAGCACCGCAGCTACCTGGATAGGCTGTTAGAGATACTAGAAGTGCGCGAACGCGTCACGTTTGTCGTCCATGATTGGGGAACGGCCCTCGGCTTTGACTGGGCCAATCGCCACCGTCAGGCGATCAAGGGCATCGCGTATATGGAACCGATTGTAAAACCGCTCAGTTGGTCGACCTGGCCCAGTGCGACCCGGGACATCTGGCGAGCTTTCCGTTCCACCGCGGGGGAGCACCTGGTGCTGGAAGAAAACCTGTTTCTCGAACGTCTGCTGCCGCTCGTGGTGTTACGGGGCTTGAGTGAGGGGGAACTAGCGGAATATCGCCGCCCCTTTGTGGAAGAGGGCGAAGGGCGTCGCCCCATGCTGAGCTGGACACGTCAGTTCCCCATCGATGATGAGCGGGCTGACATGAGCGAGCTGGTCACGGCATATGGCACATGGCTGGCCCAGAGCGATGTCCCGAAGTTGTATATCGACAATGATCCGGGAACGGCTACGCAGGCGGTACGGGAGTTCTGTCGATCTTTTCGGGCGCAGACAGAAGTCACTGTCAAAGGCAGCCACTACTTGCAAGAAGATTCGCCAGACGAGATCGGCATCGCGATTGCGACCTGGCGACAAACCCTGGTATAGAGACGCGTTCGCTCACAGCTCTCTGGAAACGAGCAGGGAGATGTGAGCAGATCAGGAGAAAAAAAGGAGATTTCTCATGAGCGAAAAAACGGCCACAACCACACGACAACTCTTGACCACACCCAGGAAAGGCCATACGACTGTGTTGACCAGCTTCCGTCGCAACGGCCAGGGGGTCAGCTCCCCGGTTGGCACAGTGGCCTTCAACGACAAACTCTACTTTATGACTGCGGCGGATACCTGGAAAGCGAAGCGCATCGCCCACAATCCGCGCGTGACCATTGCTCCCGGTACCTACAACGGGAAAGTGCTCGGCCCGGCGATTGAGGGCACTGCACGCCGCCTTTACAACGAGGAACTCCAACGGGCACGAGACCTGTTGCGCTTGGGAGTGCTGGGCCATTTCTGGGGTTTCATCTTCGATTGGAGAAATCCTGGCGAGAAAACGGCAGTGTACGAAATCTCGCTGGAGGCTGAGGGCGAAGAGCATGTTTCTATCAGAGCAAATGAAAGGAGCTTCCTATGATTTTGGTTACCGGAGCGACGGGAAACGTCGGGCGTGAGGTCGTAAACCGCCTGCTGGAGTGCGGCGAGAAGGTTGTGGCGGTCACCCGCAATCCAGCCACTGCCGCGCTGCCTGACGGCGCTCATGTGGTGGGCGGCGACCCTTCTCGCCCGCAGACGCTGACGTCGGCGCTGCGCGGCGTCAAGGCGGTTTTCGTCAGCCCACGCGCCCTCGGGGATGCCACTGCTGGAGCCGCCACCGCCGAGTTATTGCAGCTTGCGGCTTCGCAGGGCGCGCGGCGGGTGGTCGTGCTGTCGGCTATAACTGTGCAGGATAGGAGCGGATACCAGCGCTTCGCCGACGCCTTCAGGGCGGTCGAGAATGCCGCCAAAGCTTCTGGCTTGCAGTGGACCATCCTGCGCTGCGCTGACTTTGCGGTAAATGCCCTGGCCTGGGCACCGCAAATCCGCTTGGCTGGTGTCGTGCGAGGTGTCTACGGTGATGGAGCGACCGCGACGATCCACGAGCGGGACGTTGCTGCCGCCAGCACCCGTGTGCTGGTGGACGCCAGGCATACCGGGCACACCTACGTGCTCACCGGCCCGCAGTCGCTCACCCAACGCGCGAAGGTCCGCTTGATCGGCGAGGCCATTGGCCGCGATGTGTCCTGGGTGGAGGTAGCCCCTGAGCAGTTCCGCCGGGCCATGCTTGCCCAGGGCCTGCCCGAGGATGTCCCCGACAGGATGATCGGCTACTGGTCCGACTACGTTCAGCAGCCGGGACCATCTTCGGACACCGTCGAGCAGATTCTGGGTCGCCCTGCACTTACCTTCGCCGAATGGGCAGCCGAATACACCGCCGCCTTCAGGAACTGATAGGAATACCATCATGAATATATATCTTTGATTAACATTTTGGTGACGACAGGGATCATCCTCAGATTTGGGGGATGTTGAGCTTATGACTCTAACAGGTTCCCTTTTTTACGCTCAAACACATGGTTTACTCTACATTATAGAAGAGCTTATCCTCAAATGTGAGGGAGATCTAGAAAATGGAGCTATCGGACAGCATGTGTCATCTGCCCGTTTCTCCTTGAGAGGGTATCGCAGCTAATAGCCCATTAGGTGCGATATCTTGCCTTTGTATAACGAAAACAGTACACTGAGTCACATCTACAGAGGCAATCTATTCCGCATTAGGTGCGATACTCCATAAAAGAGGAGATTCTTTGCCAGCCATGACTCTGCGAGGTGCGTTCGAGCAATTCCTCGAAGGCTCCTCTTTTGCCCGACGCACACGCGAAAGTTATACCGAGGATCTGGCACCACTTTTCGCAGCGTGCGGTCAAGCACCCATTACCGCGCTTACCGTTGAGGTGGTACAAACGTTTCTTGCGCGTCAAGAATTGCTCGCGCCCGCCACCTACAATCGGCGCCTAGCCGCGCTGCGCAGCTTCATCCGGTGGCTCCGCACTCAAGGGTGGCAGATCGAGGAGA
>JAABUZ0100003531.1_pt1 | contig 23037 bp, 18 predicted proteins | sample 5562091 | NCBI WGS metagenome assembly JAABUZ01 (sample SAMN12813069, study PRJNA571459) | rock metagenome | isolation source: Antarctica rocks | place: Antarctica: Victoria Land, Linnaeus Terrace sud | collected 2015-12-21
TTGCCGACAATGAAGTCGGCTTCGGGCCAGGGGGTGGGGGTGGGGTGCAGCGGCCGGGTCAGCTCGAGGCGGGCGGATTCGTCGGGGATGGGCTCGCCGGTGATGGGGTGGCGCTTGGTGGTGTGTCCGTCCCAGCGGGTGAGGGGGCGGCCCTGAGGGTCGCGGAGGAGTTCCTCGTCGGCGTAGGCGAGCAGGGCGTCGGCTTGGCGGATGGTGCGGAAGTCGCGCAGGATCGGTTCGTGGGGCGGGGCGGCGCCGTGGGTGCGGACGTGCCATTGCAGGTAGCCGATCCAGAGGACGAGCTCGGCGACGGGGACGGCGCGGGGGTTCTTTTCGAGGCCGAGGAATTGGTGGGGGTCGACGCTGGCGCCCTGGAGGGCGAGGCGGTCGCCTTCGCCGGGGGCGAGGTTGGCGAGGGTTTCGAGGACCTCGCCTTCGAGGCGTTTCATCAGCTCCATGGTGACGTAGAGGAAGTTGCCGGTGCCGCAGGCGGGGTCGAGCACGGTGATTGCGCAGAGTTCGGCGTGGAAGGCGCGGATGGCGTCGGCGGCGCCCTGTCGGTCGTCGGCCTGGAGGCGGGCGAAGGCGGCGGCCTGGGCGCCGTCCCAGCGGGCGCGGAGCGGGTCCATGACGGTGGGCAGGACGAGGCGTTCGACGAAGGCGCGGGGGGTGAAGTGGGCGCCGAGCTGGCCGCGGGCCTGGGGCGAGAGGGCATTCTCGAGCAGGGTGCCGAAGATGGCGGGCTCCACGTCGGTCCAGTCGCGGCCGGCGGCGGCGGCGAGGAGGGCGATCTCGTCCTCGGTGACGGGGAGGGGGTCGGCGCCGTCGGCGCCGGGTGCGAAGAGGCCGCCGTTGAAGCGGCGGATGGGGGCGGCGTCGGCGGCGATGGAGAGGCCGCCGGTGTTCATGGCGCGCCAGAGTTCGCCGACGAAGACGATGAAGCGGGTCGGGTCGTCGCGGCAGCGGTCGAGGATCGTGGTGAAGGTGTCGGGCTTGGGGAGGAGGCCGGTGGATTGGGCGAACATGGTGAAGAGGCAGCGCATGAGGAAGGTGGCGACGGTGTTGGGGGCGTGCCGGCGTTCGAGGGCGCGGGCGAGACGGGCGAGGAGCTGGGCGATGTCGCGTGTGACCTCGGTGCGGCGGCGGGCCGGGTCGAGGGCTGCGGGGTCGGTCCAGATGGCGGCGAGGCGGGCGCGGATGGCGGGGTCGAGGAGGTCGGGGAGGTAGAGGCGGAAGCCTTCGCGGTCGGGGAAGTGGCTGTAGTGGCGGCCGGTGCCGGAGAAGTCGGCGTAGACGTCGAAGCAGAAGCCGATGTCGCAGACGATTATGAAGGGTGGCGACGGTTCGTCGGGCGGGAGGTCGCCGACGTAGCCGCGGGCCTGGCCGAGGGCGCGGGTCATGTGCTGGTTCCAGGCGACGGTATTGCGGACCGTCTGGCGGTAGGCTTGGCGGCCGGTCTCGGCGGAGAGGGCGAAGAGTTCTGGTTGCGGGAGGGGGCTGGCGCCCTGCTTGGCTTCGAGGATGAAGCAGCCGCGCTTGTAGAGGTCGATGCGGCGGGTGGTCTCGCGCTCGTCTGCGCGGTGGGTGACGCCGCGTTCGAAGCGGTAGGCGCCGCGGCTGCCGCTTGCGGGTTCGGGGCGGTCGAGGCCGAGGAGGTCGCACAGATCGAGGAGGAAGGGAGCGGCGTTGGTGCGCTCGGCGCTCTCGGTTCGGCTCCAGCGGTGGATGAACGCGTCGGGGGTTATCGGGAGACTCCTGCCCGACCGATCAAGGCGGCTCGGCGCGGCTGGGTGGCTGGCGGGGCAGTGGGACGGAAGGATGTCCCGCCACGGGCCATCGCGCAAGCGCGCAGGGCAACCACGCGAACCCGACACCCAAGGGAGGGTGGCGGGCCCGATGTGTTGCCGCGGAGAGGTTCCCCGGCGCGCTTAGCGGCCGGTGCCCGAACCCGTGCCCCCTCCGGTCCCCATGCCGGACCTGCCCAGACCCTGCGCGGTGCCCAGACCCTGCGCGGTGCCCAGACCCTGCGCGGTGCCCAGACCCTGCGCGGTGCCCAGACCCTGCGCGGTGCCCAGACCCTGCGCGGTGCCCGAGCCGTTGCTGCCCGCCCCGAGCGTCGCCCCGCTCGATGTGCTCGCGCCGGCGCCCATCGAGGTCCCGCTGCCGCCACTGCCGGCGCCACCGCTCATGCCCCCGGCCCCGCCCGCGCCGCCAGCCCCGCCGCCCGCGCCTTGGGCCATTGACACCGTCATGGTCGCGGCCAGGAAAACACTAGCCAACGTTGCCGTCTTGATCGAACTCATCATTACTCATCTCCCGTCAATCCGCGAACACACGATCCGCGAGACCACAATGCGCCGCCGCGACGCCGGTTCACATCAGGCTATCGTCAACGCGTCTCCATCACTCCGCCGCGGCATGCTCGCGTGCCGGGGCAGGGCGCCCGAACCGCGCCTTGGTCCACTCGCGCATGCGCTGGAACGTGACGTAGAGCATGGGGATCAGGAAGATCCCCAGCGCGCTCGCGGCCAGCATGCCGGCGAACACGGGCGTGCCGACGGCCCGGCGGCTGACCATCGCGGCGCCGTTGGCGGTGACCAGCGGCACCAGCCCGAGCACGAAGGCGATCGACGTCATCATGACGGCGCGGAACCGGGTGCGGGCGCCGAGCCGGGCGGCCTCCTCGATGCTCTTGCCGCTCTCGCGCTGGTCCTTGGCGAATTCGACGATCAGGATGCCGTTCTTGGCCGCCAGCGCGATCAGCACGACCAGCCCGATCTGGCCGTATAGATCGAGCGCCAGCCCGGCCACCAGCAAGCCGGCGAACGATCCCAGCACGCCCACGGTGACCGACAGCAGCACCGGCACCGGGATCACCCAGCTTTCGTAGAGCGCCACCAGGAATAAATAGGCGAACAGCACCGCCAGGCCGAGGATGGTGCTCGTCTGCCCGGAGGCCGATTTCTCCTGATAGGCCGTCCCGGTCCACTCGAAGGCATAGCCCGGCGGCAGCACCTGCTTGCTGACCTGCTCCATCGCCGCCAGCGCCGCGCTGGAGGACACGCCGGGTTTCGGCGAGCCCGAGAGGCTGATCGAGCGGTAGTTGTTGTAGCGGCTGATGGTCTGCGGCCCCAGCACGATGCGGGCGTCGGCCAGGCTGCGCAGCGGCACCATCTGGCCGCTTTTGTTGCGGACCTCGATGCGCCAGATCGCCGGGATGTCGGTGCGGTCGGCCGCCTCGCCCTGCACCGTCACCTGCCAGACACGGCCGAACAGGTTGAAGTCGTTGACGTAGATGCCGCCGAGGGTGGCCTGCAAGGCGGTGAAGATGTCGCTGGTGGAGACGCCGAGCGCTTGGGCCTTCTCACGGTCGATATCGAGAAAGATCGACGGCGTCGTCGCGCTGAAGGTGCTGAACACGCGGGTCAGGTTGGGATTGGCATTGGCGCCGGCGAGCAGCCCGTTCAGCACCGAGGCCATCTCGGCCGGGTCGCGCCCGTCGAGGTTCTGCAGCTGGTATTCGAAGCCGCCCGAAGTCGACAGGCCGATGATGGGCGGCAGGTTGAACGGGAACACGTTGGCCGAGCGGATCTGCTGCAGCTTGCCGAACATGCCTGCGATCACCGTCTGCACCTTGTCGACCGCGGCCGTGCGGTCGGCGAACGGCTTAAGGCGCATGACCATGAAGGCGGCGTTGGACTGGTTGCTGCCGTCGAGCAGCGAGAAGCCGACGATCGCCAGCACGTTCTGGATCTGCGGCGTTTCCTTGGCGATCGCCTCCACCCGCTTCACCACTTCGCGCGTCCGGGTGACGCTGGCCGCGTCGGGCAGCTGCACGGCGACGAAGAAGGCGCCCTGGTCCTCCTCCGGCAGGAACCCGGTCGGCGTGATGCGGCCGAGCGCGAAGATGCCCGCGGCACAGGCGGCCACCAGCACCAGCGACAGCGCCGAGACGCGGATCAGCCGGGTCACGATCGAGGCGTAGCCGTCGCGCGCCCGGTCGATGCCGCGGCCGATCCGTCCCATGATGCCGCGCCTCGGGCCGCCATGGCGCAGGAACACGCCGCACAGCGCCGGCGAGAGCGTCAGCGCGTTGATGGCCGAGATCACCATCGCCACCGAGATCGTCACCGAGAACTGCCGGAACAGCGAGCCGGAGATGCCGGGGATGAAGCCGATCGGCACGAAGACCGAGAGCAGCACCAGGGTGATGGCGATGATCGGCGCGGTGATCTGGCGCATCGCCTTCTTGGTCGCCTGCTTCGGCGTCAGCTCCGGCTCTTCTTCGATCACCCGCTCGACGTTCTCGACCACGACGATCGCGTCGTCGACGACGATGCCGATCGCCAGCACCAGGGCCAGCAGCGAGACGGTGTTGGCCGAGTAGCCGAGCGCGAGCAGCACGGCGAAGGTGCCGATCAGGCTGACCGGCACCGCGATGGTCGGGATCAGGGTCGCGCGCAGGCTGCCGAGGAAGAGGTAGACCACGATGACGACCAGGATGAAGGCTTCGCCCAGGGTCTTGATCACCTCGTCGATCGTGTCGGACACGAAACTCGAGCTGTTGTAGAAGACGGTCGATTTCAGGCCTTCGGGGAAGCGCGTGCCGAGATCGTCGAGGGCCGCCTGCACCCGCTGGCTGGTCTGCACCGCGTTGGCGCCGGGCGCGAGATACACGCCGACGGTGACGGCCGGGTTGCCGTTCAGCCGGCTCTCGCTGTCCTGGGTCGCCGCCCCGAGCTCGACGCGGGCGACGTCGCGGACGCGGAGCAGCGAGCCGTCCGGATTGGCGCGGAGGACGATGTCGCCGAACTCGGTCGCGGTGGTCAGCCGGCCCTTGGTCTGCAGGTTGATCTGGAACTGGGTGTCGTCGCTGGTCGGCCGGGCGCCGATCCGGCCCACCGGCGCCTGCACGTTCTGCTGCTGGATGGCCTGGATGATGTCGCTGGGCGCCAGGTTCAGGCTGATCAGCCGCTGGGTGTCGAACCAGATCCGCATGGAGTAATCGAGCGCGCCGAACAGCGACGCCGACCCCACGCCAGGCACCCGGCCGAGCCGGTCCAGCACGTTGATGGTGACGTAGTTGGAGATGAACAGCGGCGTCTGCTTGGCGCCTTCGCTCGAGAACGCCAGGAACTCCAGGATCGCCGACGAGCGCTTCTGCACCGTCACACCCTGGCGCTGCACTTCTTGCGGCAGCCGCGACAGCGCCGCCTGCACGCGGTTGTTGACGTTGACGGTGTTGATGTCGGGGTTGGTGCCCAGCTCGAACGAGACCGTCAGCCCATAGCTGCCGTCGTTGCCCGAGTTGGACTTCATGTAGATCATGCGGTCGGCGCCGTTGACCTGCGCTTCGAGCGGCTGGCCCACCGTCGCCTCGACGACCGAGGCGGACGCGCCGGGATAGCGCGTCGTGACCTGCACTTGCGGCGGCACGATGTCGGGGAACTGGGCCACCGGGATGCGCATCATCGCCAGGGCGCCTGCCAGCGTGATGACGAAGGCGATGACGATCGCCAGGCGCGGACGGTCGACGAAGATGGAGGAGATCATGTGCGCGGCGCCAGTGTCGGTGCCGGCGCGGCAGGGCCCGGATTGACGACGGCGCCGGCGCGCACGCGCTGCAGGCCGTCGACCACGACGCTCTCGCCTTCCTTCAGGCCGGCGCTGACCATCGCGGTGTCCGGCGTGCTCTGGCCCAGCTGGATGCGGCGTTGCTCGGCCTTGTTGCCGTCGCCGACGACCCAGACATAGCTGCCTTGCTGGTCCGACAGCACGGCCGAGCGCGGGATCGCCAGGGCCTGCACCGGTGCGACACCTTGCAGCATGACGGTGACGAACTCGCCGTCGGCCAGCTCGCGCTGTCCGGGCTCGCCGGGCTTGGAGCCCGGCCGCAGCGGATTGGGGATCGAGCCGCGCAGCGTAAACGTGTCGGTGTTGGTGGCGACCGTGTTGTCGACGTAGTTGAGTGCGCCGGTCTGGCCGTAGATCTGCCCGTTGGGCAGCCGCAGCCGGATCCGCACCGCGTCATAGCCGCCGATCGAGGCATACCGGTCGCGCAGGTCGAGCGCGGCGCGGACCGAGATCGGGAACAGCACGTACATTGGGTCCTGGCTGACGATGGTGGCCAGGGTGCCGCTGCCGGGTCCGACGACGTTGCCGACGGTCACCGTGGTGCGGCTGATCAGCCCGTCGATCGGCGCCTTGATGTCGGTGTAGTCGAGGTTGATCTGCGCCTGACGCAGCTGTGCCTGGGCTGCCAGCAGCTGGGCCTGGGCGGTGCGCTGGGCGGCCTGGGCGTCGTCGACATTGCTGCGCTGGCCGGCGGGCCCGTTCAACAGCGCCTGCGCGCGGCCGAGTCGCAGGCCGTTGTTCTGAAATGTGGCGTCGGCCTGGCTCACGGTCGCGGCCTGGGCCGCCACCTGCGCCTCGAACGGCCCGCGCTCGAGCTGATACAGGGTCTGGCCGGTCTTGACTTCCGAGCCTTCGGTGAACAACCGTTTCTCCAGGAACGCCGTCACCCGCGCCACCAGCTCGACCCGGTTGACCGCCTGGATCCGGCCGACGAATTCGCTGCTCTCGATCACCGATTGCCGCTTGACCGCGGTGACGCCCACGGCCGGCGGCCCGGCTGGCCCCGGCTGCGCATGCGCGGCAGCGGCGATGAAAGCTGAGAGCACGAGGGCTGGCGTGAGACGCATGGCCTCCATCTACCTTGTTCCACCGCATCGCAGCAAATGGGTCATCGTCCCGTCCTAACAAGCACGGGCCGAACACGCACCGGCCGAACAAGCACCGGCCGAACACGCACCGGCCATCTTGCCCGCGACCGGCAGCCGACGCAGGTTGGGCGTCCCGGAGCGGGGTTCCAAGGAGGGTATCATGGGCGAGCGCGTGACGATTTGCGAGGTAGGGCCGCGGGACGGGCTGCAGATGGCCAAGTCGCAGATGCCGACCGCCATCAAGATCGAGTGGATCCGCGCCATCGCCGGCGCTGGCGTGCCCGAGATCGAGGTCGGCAGCTTCGTGCCGCCCAAGCTGATCCCCTCCATGGCCGACACCGCCGAGGTGGTGCGTGCGGTGCGCGACCTTTCGGCCGTCATCGTCGCGCTCGCGCCGAACCTGAAGGGCGCGCAACTCGCCGCCGAAGCCGGCGCGCGGCGCGTCACCATCCCGGTCAGCGTGAGCGAAGGGCACAGCCGCGCCAACACCAACCGCACGACGGCCGAGGCGATCGCCGAAGTCGGCCGCATCGTCGCATGGGCCCGCACGGACGGGCGTGGCCTCGAGATCGAGGGCGCGCTCAGCACGGCGTTCGGCTGCTCGATCGACGGCGTCGTGCCGACCAGGCGCGTGGTCGAGGCCGCCGCCGGCCTCGCCCAAGCCGGGGCGCACACGGTCGCGCTCGCCGACACGGTCGGATATGGCCACCCGGCGCAGATCCGCGAGGTCGTGCGCGCCGTCCGGGCCGAGGTCGGCGACAAGCTCGAGGGCCTGCACCTGCACGACACGATGGGCCTCGGCCTGGCCAATGCGCTGGCCGGGCTGGAGGAGGGGATCCGCAGCTTCGACGCCGCACTGGCCGGGCTTGGCGGCTGCCCGTTCGCCCCCGGCGCGTCGGGCAACATCGTCACCGAGGACCTGGCGTTCATGCTGGAGAGCATGGGTTTCGAGACCGGGATCGACCTCGATCGGCTGGTGGCCGCGCGCATCTTCCTGCAGCAAGGGCTGCCGGCCGAGCCGCGGCACGGCGCGCTGGCCCGCGCCGGCCTGCCGCGCACGTTCAAGGCCGCCGCCTAACTCATTCTTATCATGCAAAAACCACGCGCCGCCCCTGCATCCGACGGCGCGTCCCCCACCATGGCGCAGTGGTTCCGCCTCAAGCAGCAGCATCCGGATGCGCTGCTGTTCCTGCGCATGGGCGATTTCTACGAGCTGTTCTTCGCCGACGCCGAGGCCGCCGCCGCCGCGCTCGACATCGCGCTGACACGGCGCGGCGAGCACGGCGGCGCCCCCATTCCGATGTGCGGCGTCCCCGTCCATGCGGCCGAGGCTTATCTCTCGCGGCTGATCCGCCGCGGCTTCCGCGTCGCCGTCGGCGAGCAGATGGAGCTGGCCCGCGGGCGCACCGGCAAGGGGCCGATCAAGCGCGAGATCGTCCGCCTGGTCACGCCCGGCACCCTGACCGAGGACAGCCTGCTCGAACCGCACCGGCCCAACCTGCTGCTCGCGCTGGCGCGCGTCGGCGGGCGGGTCGGCGCGGCCTGGCTGGACGTGTCGACCGGCCTGTTCGAGACCGAGACGGCGGCCGACCTGCCGGCGCTGCTCGGCCGGCTGGAACCGGCCGAGATCCTGGCCGCGTCCGAGCTGGAGCTGGGCGACTGGGCCGGCCGGCGCGGTCCGGTGGTCGCGATCCCCTCGGCCGCCGATGCCTCCGCCCGCGTCGCTGCCGCGTTCGGCGCCGCCAGCCTGGACGCGTTCGGCAGCTTCAGCGACGCCGAGGCGATCGCCGCCGGCATCGCGCTCGACTACGTCCGCCTGACCCAGGCCGGCAACCTGCCGCGCCTGTCCCGCCCGCTGCCGGCGGGGCTGGGCCGCGAGATGCTGCTCGACGCCGCGACCCGCGCCAGCCTCGAGATCGCCAGGGCCCGCGACGGCGGGGCCGGGCACACGCTGCTGGCGGCGGTCGATCATACGTCGAGCGCGGCCGGCGCCCGCCTGCTCGCGGCCTGGCTCGCCGGCCCGCTGCTCGACCCGGCCGCCATCGCCGCCCGCCAGGACGGCTGGACCTGGCTGCTCAGCGACGCCGCCTCGCTCGCGTCGCTGCGCTCCGCCCTGCGCGGCGTGCCCGACCTCGCCCGCGCGCTCGGCCGGCTGGGCCTCGCCCGCGGCACCCCGCGCGACCTTGCCGCCGTGCTGGCCACGCTCGAGGCCGCCGCCGCCATCGCCGCCGCGCTCGGCCACGCCCCGCTCGCCACCGCGAAGCTGGCGGCCGGCCACGCCCTGGCCCGGACCTTGTCGCGCGCCCTGGCCGAAAAGCCGCCCGCCAGGCTCGAGGACGGCGGCGCCATCCGCGAGGGCTTCGACGGCGAGCTGGACGCCGAGCGCCGCCTGCGCGACGACAGCCGCCAGGTCGTCGCCGGCATGGTCCTCGACTACGCGCAGCGCTACGGCGTGGCCGCGCTGAAGATCCGCCATCACGCCCAGCTCGGCTATGTCATCGAGGCGCCGGCCAGCGCGGTCGAGACCCTGCGCGCGCACCCTGACCTGCAGATGCGCCAAGTCATGACCAATGGCGCCCGCTTCACCACGCCCGAGCTGGCCGAACTCGACCGCCGCATCAGCGAGGCCGCCGAGCGCGCGGCGGCCCGTGAGGCGGCCGTGTTCGCGACGCTCGTGCGCGCCGTGCTCGACGAGGCCGACGCGCTGGCCGCCTGTGCGGCCGCGCTGGCCGAACTCGACGTGCTGCAATCGGCCGCAAGGCTGGCCGAGGGCGGGCGCTGGTGCCGGCCGCACGTGACCGAAGGCGACGCGTTCCGCATCCGCGCCGGCCGGCATCCGGTGGTCGAGGCGGCACTCGCCGGCCGCGCCGCGTTCGTGCCCAACGAGTGCGATCTTTCGCCGGAGCGGCGGTTGCTGCTGCTCACCGGGCCGAACATGGCCGGCAAGAGCACCTTCCTGCGCCAGAACGCGCTGGCCGCCATCCTGGCGCAGGCCGGGCTGCCGGTGCCGGCCGAGAGCGCCGAGATCGGCGTCGTCGACCGTCTGTTCAGCCGCGTCGGCGCCGCCGACGACCTCGCCCGCGGCCGCAGCACCTTCATGGTCGAGATGACCGAGACCGCTGCCATCCTGCACCAGGCCGGGCCGCGCTCGCTGGTGATCGTCGACGAGATCGGCCGCGGCACCAGCACGCTGGACGGCCTGGCCATCGCCTGGGCCGTGCTCGAGGCGCTGCACGGCCAGATCCGCTGCCGCAGCATCTTCGCCACCCATTTCCACGAGCTCGCCCGCCTCGGCGCGCAGATGCCGCGCGTCTGTCCGCACACGATGCGCGTCAAGGAGTGGCGCGGCGGCGTGGTGTTCCTGCACGAGGTGGCCGAGGGGGCGGCCGGGCGCTCCTGGGGCGTCCATGTCGCCCAGCTCGCCGGGGTGCCGGAGGCGACCGTGCGCCGCGCCGCCGCCCTGCTCGCCGCGCTCGAGAAGAGCGGGCACGCGATGCCGGCCGAGCTGCCCTTGTTCGCCGGCCTCGAGGCGCCGCCTTCCGAGCAAGAGCCGGCGGCGCCAGAGCCGGTGGCGGACCCGCTCCGCCACGCGCTGGCCGAGATCGAACCCGATCGATTGACCCCTCGCGAGGCGCTCGACGCGCTTTATGCGTTGAAAGCTCTCGCCGCTGCCGAGCAAGCAGCGCTAGAATCGCGGCAATGATCCCTCCGTCGCCTCTGCCCGACCACCCGGAAGACGCCGTTCGCATCTTGACCCAGGCGCTGGCCCTGCTCGCTCCGCCGGGCCGCCCGGTGCCCCGCGACGCGGCCCTGACCGCCTTCCGCCGCTACGTCGCTCGGGTGCAAAACCACGTCCAGGAGTTGTTCGAATCCGGCAGCCTGCCCGGTCTGAGCGCCGGCCGCCTGCTCGGCCAGTTCACCGACGGCGTCATCGCTGCCCTGCACGCCTGCGCCCTGACACAGGATTTGGGCGAGCCGGAGCCGCTCGCGGTGGTCGCCACCGGTGGCTACGGCCGCGGCGTGCTCGCCCCGTTCAGCGACATCGACCTCCTGTTCGTCACCCGCGACCAACCGAGCCCGGCCGCACTCGCGGTCGTCGAGTTCATGCTCTATTTCCTGTGGGATCTCGGCCTCAAGGTCGGTCACGCGACGCGCTCGATCGACGAATGCCTGCACGACGCCGAGCGCGACATGGTGATCCGCACCTCCATGATCGATGCGCGCGTGCTGGCCGGCGACGACGCCTTGTTCGTCCGCTTCGAGGAGCGCTTCGTCGCGTTCTGCCGCGGCGACGGGGCCGGCGCCTTCCTGGCCGCCAAGCAGGCCGAACGCGACGCCCGCCATCGCCGCTACGGCGACAGCCCGTTCCTGGTCGAGCCCAACATCAAGGAGGGCAGGGGCGGCCTGCGCGACCTGCAGACGCTGTACTGGATGAGCCGCTACGTGTTCGGCACCCAGATCATGGGCGAGCTGGTCGGCCCCGACAGCCCCGGCGGCGGCATCCTGACCGGCAACGAGGCCAAGCACGCCAGGCGCTCCTGGTCCTTCCTGTGGACCGTCCGCTTCCACCTGCACTACGTCGCCGGCCGCGCCGAGGACCGCCTCACCTTCGACCTGCAACCCGTCGTCGGCGCCCGCATGGGCTACACGCGGCATGGCCGCCAGGACGGCGTCGAGCGCTTCATGCGCCACTATTTCCTCACCGCGCGCGAGATCACCCGCATCACCGCCGTGCTCGAACCCGCCATCGTCCGCGCCGCGCTCGGCCCGCCGGCGATCCAGCCCGAGACCGACCAGGCCCTGCTCGATAGCGGCTTCGTGCTCGCCGACGGCCAGCTGATGAGCGCCCCCGGCCAGGAGTTCGAGCGCGAGCCGATCAAAATGCTGAAAATACTGCAGGTTGCCAGGGACCGTCACCTGCAGCTGCATCCGCTCGCCCTGCGCGCCCTGATCCGCAACGAGCGCCAGGCCATCGGCCTGCGCCACGACCCGGCCGCCGCGGCCATCTTTACCGACCTGCTCTGCAACGGCGACACCGAGAAGGCCGATGGCGCGCGCTGGCTCAGCACGCTCAACGAGACCGGCTTCCTCGGCCGCTACATTCCCGACTGGGCCCGCATCGTCGGCCAGATGCAGTTCGACACCTACCACGTCTTCACCGTCGACGAGCACACGATCGAGGCTGTCCGCGTGCTCAACGCGCTCGAGCGCGGCGAGCTGAACGAGGTGGCCCCCGTCGCCAGCGGCCTCGTCGAGGACCTGCAATCGCGCCGTGCCCTCTACGTCGCCACGCTGCTGCACGACATCGCCAAGGGCCGCGGCGGCGACCATTCCGAGCTCGGCGCCGAGGTCGCTCTCGAGGTTGGCCCCAGCCTCGGCCTGTCCGGCGAGGAGACCGAGACCGTGAGTTGGCTGGTGCTGCACCACCTGCTGCTGAGCCAGACCGCGTTCAAGCGCGATATCGACGACCCCAAGACCATCCTCGACTTGGCCGACACCATCCAATCGCCCGAGCGGCTCAAGCTGCTGCTCGTGCTGACGGTGTCCGACATGCGCGCCGTCAGCCCGAAGGTCTGGAACGGCTGGAAGGCGACGCTGCTGCGCGAGTTGTATGGCCGGGTCGCCGACGTGCTGGCTGGCGGCCTGGCCACCACCGAGCGCGACGTGCGCGTGGCGCGCGCCAAGGAGGCCGCCGTCGCGCTGCTCTCGGATTGGCCCGCCGACCGCATCCAGTCCTTCCTCGACCTCGGCTACCCCGGCTACTGGCTCAGCTTCGACCCCGAGACCCACGCTCGTCATGCACGGCTGATCCGCGATGCCGAGGCGCGCACCGCCCCGCTGACCGTGGACACGCAGCCGCTGCCGTCGCGAGAAGTCACCGAGATCACGGTCTATACGGCCGACCATTCCGGCCTGTTCAGCCGCATCGCCGGCGCCCTTGCCGTGGCCGGCGCCAGCATCGTCGACGCCCGCATCCACACGCTGACCAACGGCAGCGCGCTCGACACGTTCTGGATCCAGGACGCCGCCGGCGGCACGTTCGACGCGCCGCATCGCCTGGCCCGGCTGCACGTGCTGATCGAGCAATCCCTGTCCGGCCGCCTCGGCATCAACCAGGAGATCCACCGCGCCTCGGCCGCCCTGCTCGGCCGCCGCATGCGCGCCATCCACGTCTCGCCCCGCGTCGTGATCGACAACCGCGCGAGCAACACCCATACCGTGCTCGAGGTGAACGGCCGCGACCGCCCGGGCCTGCTGCACGACGTCACCGCCGCGATCAGCGAGCAGGGACTGCAGATCGCCAGCGCGCACGTCACCACCTACGGCGTCCGCGCCGTCGACGTGTTCTACGTCAAGGACGTATTCGGCCTCAAAGTCGAGAATGATCGGAAGCTGCAGGCCTTGCGCGACGCTCTGCTTGCCGCGTTACTTCCGCCGGAAGATACCGCGCCGTTGCCGGAGAGCGGCGCCAAGCGGAAGCGAATGGCTGCGGAGTAACGCCACAATCCTGCTTATTCGACTCCGTTTAACCGCCCACACTGCCGGGCGCCGCACACCCAGCATCAACGCCGCTGCCGCCGCAGCGGCCTCGCCGCCTTGCCAATTGAGCCGCCGTCGGCGAGATGAACGCTGACATCTCGAGGACACATGCCATGCCCGACATCGTGCTGTACGGCTTCGACGGCTCTACCTACGTCCGCACCGTCAAGATGCTGCTCGAAGAGAAGGGCTGCCAAGACTTCAAGCAAGTCCAGGTCAACGTCCTGGCCGGCGAACCGCACTCCCCCGAGCACCTCGAGCGCCACCCGTTCGGCAAGGTGCCGGTGCTCGACTGGGACGGCACCCGCATCCTCGAGACCTCGGCCATCACCCGGTTCCTCAACGACAAGCTCGCGGGCAAGTCGCTCGTGCCGGCCTCGCCGGAGGATCGTGCCCGCATGGACATGGCCCTCGGCCTGATCGACTCCTACGGCTACCCTGCCCTAATCGGCGTCGCTGGCTATCACCTGTTCCCCGATTTCATCGGCGGCAAGAACGAGCAGGCGCGCCAGAAAGGGATCGAGACCGGCCGCACCCTGCTCGAAACCCTCATCCGAAGCCGCGGCCATTCGCCCTTCCTCGCCGGCGACCTCAGCCTGGCCGACCTCTATCTCGCGCCCATGCTGTTCTACGTCTCGCTGACGCCCGACAAGGACCAGGTGTTCGACGTGCCCGGCCTGGCCGATTGGTGGACCCGCATTGCCGCACTCCCGTCTTTCCAGCGGACGGAACCCAAATAGGCGGATCGAACGCCCGGCTCAGCATGCGCATCCTGTTCCTCGGCGACGTCGTCGGCCGCTCCGGCCGCGACGCCGTCTCCGCCGCGTTGCCGACCTTGCGGACGCAGCTGCGGGCCGATCTCGTCATCATCAACGGCGAGAATGCCAGCCACGGCTTCGGTCTCGGCCCGGAGATGGCGCAAGCCATGTTCCGCGCCGGGGCGGACGTCATCACCCTTGGCAACCACGCCTGGGACCGCAAGGAGCTGATCCCCTACATTGCGCAGGAGCCGCGCGTGATCCGCCCGCTCAACTTCCCGCCCGGCACGCCCGGCGCCGGGTCGTTCGTGGTGGTGCTGGCCGATGGGCGCCGCGCCCTCGTGCTCAATGCCATGGGCCGGCTGTTCATGGACGCGCTCGACGACCCGTTCCGCGCCACCGCCGAGCTGCTCGCCCGCTACAAGCTCGGGGCCAGCGTCACCGCCATCGTCGCCGACTTCCACGCCGAGGCCACCAGCGAGAAGCTCTCCTTCGCGCACTCGTTCGACGGCGCGGTCTCGCTCGTCGTCGGCACCCACACGCACGTGCCTTCGGCGGACCACCAGATCCTGCCTGGCGGCACCGCCTACCAATCCGACGCCGGCATGTGCGGCGACTACGACAGCGTGATCGGCATGGCCAAGCAGGGCGCCGCCTCCCGCTTCTGGACCAAGATGCCGGGCGAGCGCCTGCAGCCGGCCGACGGCGAGGCCACGCTGTGCGGCTTGCTCGTCGTCACCGACGACCGCACGGGGCTGGCCACCGGCGTCGAGCCGGTCCGCCAAGGCGGGCGGCTGTCGCAGACGATGCCTGTCCTATAATAGAAGGCACGACTCCAACAGCAGCGGGACCGTTTCGTGGCCGGCCATAGCCAGTTCAAGAACATCATGCACCGCAAGGGCGCCCAGGATGCCAGGCGCGCCCGCCAATTCGCCAAGCTGATCCGCGAGATCACCGTCTCCGCCCGCCAGGGCCTGCCCGACCCGGCCAGCAATCCGCGCCTGCGCGCCGCCATGGCCGCGTCGCGCGAGGCCAACATGCCGCGCGACACCATCGAGCGCGCCGTCAAGAAGGCCAGCGGCGGCGCCGGCGGCGAGGATTATGCCGAGGTCCGCTATGAAGGCTACGGCCCGGCTGGCGTCGCCGTCATCGTCGAAGCGCTCACCGACAACCGCAACCGCACCGCGTCGGACGTCCGCTCCGCCTTCAGCAAGCATGGCGGCGTGCTCGGCGAGACCAACTCCGTTTCGTTCATGTTCAGCCGCTTGGGCGTCATCACCTATGACGCCAAGGCCGCCAGCGCCGACGCCATGCTCGAAGCCGCGATCGAGGCCGGGGCCGACAACGCCGAGAGCAGCGATGACGGCCACGAGGTCACCTGCGCCATCGAGGATTTTTTCGGCGTCCGCGACGCGCTCGAAGCCCGCTTCGGCGAGCCCCGCAGCGCCCGCCTCGAATGGCGGCCGCAAACTTCCGTCACGCTGGACGAGGACAAGGCGACCAGCCTGCTGAAGCTCGTCGACGCCCTCGAGGACAACGACGACGTGCAGAACGTCTACGCCAATTTCGACATCCCCGACGATGTCGCCCAGCGCCTCTCCGCATAGGAAAGCTGTTTGACCCGGCTGATGGGCATCGATCCCGGGTTGCGCTTCACCGGCTGGGGGGTGATCGAATCGCACGGCAACCGCCTGCGTCACATCGCCGACGGCGTGATCGCCACCGACAACGCCGACGCCGTGCCGGCCCGCTTGAAATACATCCACGACGAACTCACCGGACTGTTTTTACTTCATTCTCCCGACGAGGCCGCGGTCGAGGAGACTTATGTGAACCGCAACGGCGCGGCGACGCTGAAGCTTGGCTATGCGCGCGGCGTGGCCCTGCTGGCGCCTGCGCTGGCCGGCATCGCGGTCGCGGAATACGGCGCCATGGAGGTCAAGCGCGCCGTCGTCGGCACTGGCGCCGCATCCAAGGACCAGGTCGAGATGATGGTCCGCCGCCTGCTCCCCGGCGCCACGCTGCGCCGCGCCGACGCCGCCGACGCGCTCGCGGTCGCCATCTGCCACGCTCACCACCGCTCGACCCGGCTGCGCATCGCCGGCGGCACGGTGATGGCGTGATCGATGTTGGCACGGGCTGGGCGAGGGTGGGGCTTTTAGGCGCAATCGGACGCTTGCGGGACCGCCACCCTCACCCCGACCCTCTCCCGCCAGCGGGAGAGGGAGGTTGGGAGAGGGATTTGGGTCACGTGCTATGATCGCGTTGCTGACTGGCCGGGTCGAAAGCATCGAGGCGGATCGCTGCGTCGTCGATGTCGGCGGGGTCGGCTACCTCGTGCAGGCCTCGACGCGCACGCTCGCCGCGTTGCCGACGGCGCCAGCGCTGGCCCGCATCCTGGTGGAGACGCAGGTGCGCGAGGACGCGATCACGCTGTATGGCTTTGCCGACCCGGCCGAGCGCGACTGGTTCCGCCTGCTGCTCACCGTTCAGGGCGTCGGCGCCAAGGTCGCGCTCAACATCCTCTCCGCGCTCGCCCCGAAAGAGCTGGTCGGCGCCATCGCCGCCGGCGACAAGGCGAGCCTGACCCGCGCGCCCGGCGTCGGCGCCAAGCTCGCCATCCGCCTGCTCAGCGAGCTGCGCGAGAAGGCCGGCGCCATGCCGACCGGCATCTTCCTGCCGACCATGAGCGCGCCGCACGGGATCGAGGGCGACGCCATTTCGGCGCTGGCCAACCTCGGCTATCGCCGGATTGAAGCACATCCGGTCGTGAGCGCCGTCATGGCCCGCCTCGGCGAGGATGCCGGCCTCGACATCGTCATCCGCGACAGCCTCAAAGAGCTGGCGATCAAATGAATGCCTCCTCTTGAGTGAGCGCACCATCGGCCCGGCCCGCTCCGACGAGGACGCCGCCGAGGCCACGCTGCGGCCGCAGACGCTGGCCGATTTCGTCGGCCAGAAGGCCAGCCGCGAGAACCTCGCCATCTTCATCCAGGCCGCCCGCGTCCGCGGCGACGCGCTCGATCACGTCCTCCTCCACGGCCCGCCCGGCCTCGGCAAGACCACGCTGGCGCAGATCGTCGCCCGCGAGCTCGGGGTCGGCTTCCGCGCCACCTCGGGCCCGGTGATCCAGCGCGCCGGCGACCTGGCCGCCATCCTGACCAATTTGCAGCCGCGCGACGTCCTGTTCATCGACGAGATCCACCGCCTGCAGCCCGCCATCGAGGAAGTGCTCTACCCGGCGATGGAGGATTTTCAATTAGACCTCATCATCGGCGAGGGGCCCGCGGCGCGCAGCGTGCGCATCGACCTTTCCGCCTTCACCCTGGTCGGCGCCACCACGCGCGCCGGGCTGCTGGCGACCCCGCTGCGCGACCGCTTCGGCATCCCGCTGCGGCTCATCTTCTACACGCCCGAGGAGCTGCAGCAGATCGTCGCGCGCGGCGCGGAGAAGCTTGGGTTCCATCTGACGGCCGAGGGCGCGGCCGAGATCGCGCGGCGCTCGCGCGGCACCCCGCGCATCGCCGGCCGCCTGCTGCGCCGGGTCCGCGACTTCGCCCTGGTCGGCGGCGACAGCCCGGTCGACCGCGCCATCGCCGACGCGGCGCTGACCCGGCTCGAGGTCGACCGCCTCGGCCTCGACGCCATGGACCGCCGCTATCTCCGCCGCATCGCCGAGCACCACGCCGGCGGCCCGGTCGGTGTCGAGACGCTCGCCGCTGCCCTGGCCGAAGCGCGCGACACGCTGGAGGACGTGATCGAGCCCTACCTGATCCAGGAGGGCCTGATCCTGCGCACCAGCCGCGGCCGCATGCTCGGCGAGAGCGGCTGGCGCCATCTCGGGCTCATGCCGCCGCGGCCGCAACCGCAGCTCGACCTGCTGTCCGACTCTGAATAGTCAACGCGTGGTTGCAGCGATGAAGACCTACCAACTGAAGTTGCGGGTTTATTACGAAGACACGGACGCCGGCGGCATCGTCTATCACGCGCGTTACTTGGCCTTTGCGGAGCGCGCGCGCACCGAAGCCTTGCGCGAGGCGGGGGTCCCGCATGACGAACTCGTCACGCAATTTGGCCTCATCTTTGTGGTGCGCCGCATCGAAATGGATTATCTGCGCCCCGTCCGGCCGGACGCGGAAGTGATTGTCGAGACTGGGCCGTGGGCGCTAGGTGGCGCCACCGTAGATGTCCGGCAGCGATTCGCGGTGGTCGGGCAAGGGGGGGCGGGGGAGGAAACCGGTCGGCTCCGCGTCGGCCTGGCCTGTATCCGGGCGGCCGATGGCCGTCCCGCGCGGATCCCGCACCGATGGCGGGACGCGCTGGCGAATTGAGTGGTGGGAGTGCGAGTTGGACCCTGTGCAAGCGACGAACCTCGACACGGCGGGCGGCGACCTGTCGATGCTCGGCCTGTTCCTTTCGGCCGACCTCGTCGTCAAGCTGGTCATCCTGGGGCTGCTCGCTGCCAGCATCTGGGTCTGGGCCATCATCTTCGAGAAGGTCACCGCGCTGCGCCGCGCCAATCGCGAGGCCTCCCTGTTCGAGGACCGCTTCTGGTCCGGCGGCAGCCTCGACGAGCTGTATGAGGTCGAGGGCGTCCGCCCGCGGCACCCGATCGCTGCCGTATTCGGCGCCGCCATGGGCGAGTGGAAGCGCAGCGCGCAGGTTTCTGGCGTCGATCTGAGCCGCGGCAGCGTGCGCGACCGGGTCGACCGCGCGGTGGTGATCACGGTGCAGCGCGAGATGGAGCGGATGGAGCGCTGGATGGTGTTCCTCGCCTCCGTCGGCTCGACCGCGCCCTTCGTCGGCCTGTTCGGCACCGTCTGGGGTATCATCCGCTCCTTCTCGGCCATCGCCACCAGCCGCAACACCAGCCTTTCGGTCGTGGCACCCGGCATCGCCGAGGCCTTGTTCGCCACCGCCATCGGCCTCGTCGCCGCCATCCCCGCGGTGCTGGCCTACAACAAGATCAGCGCCGACCTCGCGCGCTTCGCCGTGCGCCTGGAGGGCTTCGGCACCGAATTCGGCGCGATCCTGTCGCGTCAATCCGAGGAGCGGAGCTAGACCATGGCCGGGCCAATTCTGGGGCGGGGCAGGGGCGGGCGCTATCGTCCGATGGCCGAGATCAACGTCACCCCGATGGTCGACGTCATGCTCGTGCTGCTGATCATCTTCATGGTGGCCGCGCCGTTGATGACCTCGGGTGTCAACATCGACCTGCCCAAGGCCAGCGCCAATCCGGTCAGCCAGGACAGCGAGCCGATGACCGTCAGCGTCAACGCCGAGGGCAAGATCTACCTGCAGGAGACCGAGCTGCCGCTGACCGAGCTGGCCGCCAAGCTGTCGGCCATCGCCGACGGCAAGCTGGACCGCCGCATCTTCGTGCGCGGCGACAAGGCGCTCAGCTACGGCCGGATCATGGAGATCATGGCGACCATCACCCAAGGTGGCTTCACCAAGGTGGCGCTGCTCGCCGAACAGGCCGGCGCCCCCGCCGCGACCGGAGTGCGCACGCCGTCCTCAACGCCGGCGCCCGCCAGCCAGGCCCCGGCCGTGCGTACCCGAACCCGGTAGCCCCACCCATGCCGCGCGGCATCCAGTCATGACGCCTGAGCTTCGGCGCGGCGGCGCCGTCTCAGCCGTCCTGCACGGCGCCCTCCTGCTCGCGCTGCTGCTGACGCTCAAGCCGCCGCCCGCTCCGCCGCTGGGCGAGAGCGCGGTCACCATGGAGTTCGCCATCGACCCGGCCCAGGTGCAGCGCGCGCAGACCCCATCCGCCACGCCCGCCCCGGCCCCGGCCGAGGTCCCGACGCCCGACCTGCCGTCGCTCGACAAGCCGCGCCCGACCCCGATCGAGGCGCCGCCCCCGCCACCGCCGCCACCACCCCCGGCGCCGACCGCCGCAGCCGCTCCGGCCGCCCCGGCGCCGCCGCCGGCCGCCCAGTTCGCCCCGCCCGCGCCCGTCACGGTGGCTCCGGTGCCCGCGCCGCTGCCGCTGCCGACTCCGCCGCTGCCGGTCCCGCCCATGCCGCCGCCGCCCGTGCCGCCGCCGCCTGCGCCCACGCCGGCCCGCCCCGTGCCGCAAACCGCCCCGCCCAAGCCCGAGCCGCAGCCGCCTGCGCCCCGGCCCGCGCCCGAGCGGCCCAACCCGGCCCAGCGCACCCCCAGCACCACCAGCCAGCCCAACCCGGCCAAGAGCACCGCCGACGACAGCAAGACGCTGGAAGCAACGCTCGAGAAATACCGCTCGCAACAACGCCAGACCCAGGCGCCGCGCGCCGTCTACAACCCACCCCGCGGCGGCGCCGTCGGCGGCGGCAGCCCGGACGGAATCGACAACGCCAAACTCTCGGCCGCCAGCCGCGGCGCCATCGGCGACCGCATCCGCGAGTGCTGGACCCGCGACGCCGGCGCCAAGGACGCCGACCAGCTCTCCGCCCGCCTGAAGATCATCACCGACCCGGCCGGCGTCGTTCGGGAGGCCACCGTCGTCCAGCCCGGCGCTGGCCCCGCCGGCCTGGTCTTCGCCGAACGCGCCCGCCGCGCTGCCCTCGACCCGCAATGCAACCCGATTCCGCTGCCCAGGCAACTGCTCGGCCAGAACCATACGTTCGAGATCGTGTTCAAGCCATGAGACGCACCATCCCTCCCAATCCGGCCCTCAACGAAGAGATCCAGATGCACGAAACCCCCCTCCCGCTCGCTCGTCGCGCCCTGCTCCTCGGCGCCGGCATCGCCGTCGTGCCGCTGCTCGCCCGCGCCCAGGGTGCTGCGGCCGATAGCCAGATCACCGTCGACCGCGCCCGCACCGCGCCGATCCCGATCGCCATCCCCGCGCTCGCCGGCTCCCCGCTCGGCGCCCAGATCACCGACGTGATCGCCAACGACCTCGGCCGCTCCGGCCTGTTCCGCCCCATCGCCGCCCAGATCGGCGCGGCCGACGCCGGCGACACTCCCAACTTCCAAAACTGGAAGGCCGTCGGCGCCCAGGCGCTCGTCACCGGCAAGGTCGAGGGCGGCGGCAGCAACGTCCGCGTCGAGTTCCGCCTCTGGGACGTGCTGCCCGGCCAGCAGATCCAGGGCACCGCCTACACCACCACCTCGCAGAACTGGCGCCGCATCGCCCACATCATCAGCGACGTCATCTACGAGCGCCTGCTGGGCGAGAAGGGCTACTTCGACACCCGCATCGTCTACGTCTCCGGCACCGGCCCGCGCGACCGCCGCACCAAGCGCCTGGCGATCATGGACCAGGACAGCGAGAACAACCGCTTCCTGACCGATGGCGGAAGCCTGGTGCTCACGCCCCGCTTCCATCCGACGCGCGACCAGATCGTCTATATGTCCTATTCCAACAATCGCCCGCGCGTCTGGACGCTCGATCTCGGTTCCGGCCGCCCGACCGTGCTCGGCGATTTCGACGGCATGACCTTCGCCCCCCGCTACGCGCCCGACGGCAACAGCATCATCATGTCGCTCGCCCGCGGCGCCGGGTCGGACATCGTCACCATGGGCGTCGGCGGCGGTCGGCCGCGCGTGCTGACCAGCTCCGGCTCGATCGACACCAGCCCCTGCTACAGTCCCGACGGCAGCCAGATCGTCTTCAACTCCGACCGCGGCGGCGATCAGCAGCTCTACGTCATGAGCGCTGGCGGCGGCGGCGCTCGCCGCATCTCCTACGGCCGCGGCCGCTACGCGACCCCCGTCTGGTCGCCCCGTGGCGACCTGATCGCCTTCACCCGCCTCGGCAGCGGCGGCTTCGCCATCGGCGTCATGCGCCCCGACGGCTCCGGCGAGCGCATCCTGTCCGAGAGCTTCGACGTCGAGGGCCCGACCTTCTGCCCCAACGGCCGGGTCATCATGTTCTATCGCGAGAGCCCGGCGCGCGACCGCTCCGGCGCCGGCTTCGGATCCCGCCTGGTCAGCATCGACATCACCGGATTCAACGAGCGGGTGGTCTCGACGCCGACCGACGCCTCCGCCCCCGCCTGGTCGCCCCTGCTTGCTTGACCCCGGTCGAGCTCGCTTGACCCGTCGGAACACGCGGCGTATCGCGCTGCACAACGCAACGGCTTCCCGTTTACGGATGGATAAGGTGCAATGAACTACAAATCGCTGGCACTCCTCGCCTCGCTCGCCGTTCTCGGCGCCTGCGCCGACAACGCCCAAAACAGCACTGGTGCCGCGACCGGCGCCGGTTCGACCGCGTCCACCACCGGCGGCGCGATCCCGGGCAGCCAACAGGACCTCGTCGCCAATGTCGGCGACCGCGTCTTCTTCGGTGACGACCAGTCCAGCCTCAGCAGCGACGCCCGCGCCACGCTGGACCGCCAGGCCGCCTGGCTGCAGCGCTACCCGCAGGTCGCCATCCAGCTCGCCGGCAATTGCGACGAGCGCGGCACCGAGGAATACAACCTCGCCCTCGGCCAGCGCCGCGCCAACGCCGCCCGCGACTACCTCGTCGCCCGCGGCGTCAGCGGCTCGCGCGTCTCGACCATCAGCTACGGCAAGGAGCGCCCGGTCGCCCTCGGCTCGGATCAGCAGGCCTACGCGCAGAACCGGAACGCGATCACCTCCGTCCAATGATGCGCCCCGCCTTCGCCGCGGTTGTCCTGAGCGGCGCGCTGGCCCTGCCGGCGCGCGCTCAGATGGATACGCGCGAAGGGATCATCCTGCAGAACCAGATCCTGGAGCTGCGCCGCGATCTGCAAGCGGTGCAGCAACAGCGCGGCGCCCCTCCGCCCGGCTATTACGGCGGCCAGGGCGGCGGTCAATCGGGTGGTCAGGGCCAGGGCGGCGACGGGCTGCAACTCCAGTTGCTTGACCGGGTGCAGTCGCTCGAGGACCAGGTGCGCCGTCTCCGTGGCCAGTTGGACGAACAAACCAACGCGTCGCGCCGGGCGCAGGAAAGCCTGTCCAAGCAGATCGAGGACATGAACTTTCGCCTCGGCAACGCGCCCGCCGGCGCCGCATCCGCGTCCCAGGCGCCCACCCCGGCCGCGACCCGGCCAGACCCGGCG